>TARA_R110000851_G_scaffold207537_3_pt1 | contig 89169 bp, 96 predicted proteins | sample TARA_R110000851 | Tara Oceans TARA_R110000851 (sample SAMEA4397627) | marine metagenome | biome: Polar Biome; feature: [DCM] deep chlorophyll maximum layer (ENVO:01000326); material: water (ENVO:00002006), including particulate matter (ENVO:01000060) such as... | depth 17 m
ATTGCCATCTTCCAATAAAAACCTATATTTGATACAACCGCCCATTAAAAAGCTGACATCTAAAACTTTCAGCGCTTGATGGGTTTTTAACTATTAAAATCAACTTACCCATGCCATCCCTCTTCAAAACGCCAACCCTTCAAAAACTAAAACCGTATTACCTTCTTTTTGTTTTGCTCCTGGCAACCCACGCCTGTAAGAAAAATAGTGAAGAAAAATCCTCATCCGCCAGCTTGCCCGAAAAGGAAAGTTTTACCGTAATTAGGGGTGGAAACGTAGTAGGGCATCTAAAAGTGGACCGCACTGGCGATACGGTGGCTATTGATTATGACTATAAGGATAACGGCAGGGGCCCAACTATTAAGGAGACCCTAGTGGTGGACGCTGCCGGTTACCCTGTGCAATGGGATATTGCGGGGAATACCACTTTTGGCAACAGCATAGACGAACATTTTAAGTGGGACGGCAAAAATGCGAGTTGGAAAGATGCCACGGGCGATGGTAACGCAACCTCGGATAAACCATCCTTTTACGTAAATCAGTCGGGGAGTCCGTATTCGCTTTTTATTACTGCGCGGGTGCTATTGAACGCAAAGGATAATACGGTGCAGGCACTTCCGGCTGGGCAGTTAAAGCTCACCGAAATGGAAAGTATTGAAACTGGTGCAGACTCTTTGAAATTGAAGCTAAAAACCTACGCCTTATCTGGTATAGACTTAGATCCCACGTACTTTATTATGGATGAAAACGATCACTTTTTCGCGCTAATCTCCCCAAAGTTTATTTTAATAAGAGAAGGTTATGAGGGAGAAGAAAAAGGAATGCGTATGCTAGCGGAGAAGTATTCAGCAGCACGCATGGAAGGCCTGCAAAAAAAGTTTGCGCATACTTATAACGGAAACATTCGCATTCGTAACGTAAAAATATTTGACCCAAAGACTTTGGCGCTTACCGATTTGGTTTCGGTAGTGGTGAAGGGCGACAAGATAGCGCGTATTGATGCTGCCGATGCCGAGGGTGAAGCAAATGAAGTGGAAATAGATGGCGCAGGCGGAACCTTAATACCCGGACTTTATGATATGCACGGCCATGTGGGCGAAGATGATGCGCTTATGAATGTTTTGGCGGGAGTAACCACCATTCGCGATATGGGTAACAACAACGAGGTACTGGACAGCCTTGTCCAAAAGATAAAATCTGGAGTTCTGGCAGGGCCCAATATTACCCGCTTGGGGTTTATTGAAGGGAAAAGCCCGTTCAACAGTAACAACGGCATACTTGTAGCGAGCGAGGAAGAAGCACTTGCGGCAGTACAAACCTATGCCGATAAAGGTTTTTACGGAATAAAACTATACAATAGTATGGACGGAAAATGGGCGCCTGCCATTGTAAAAAAGGCCCATGCATTGAATATGCCCGTTACGGGACACGTGCCAGCTTTTTCCAATGCCAATGATATGCTAATGGCGGGTTATGATGAAATGACCCACATTAATCAAACCATGTTGGGGTGGGTGCTGGAACCGGGGGAAGATACCCGTACGCTTTTGCGACTTACCGCCCTGCAGCGCTTGCCAGATTTGGATTTAAACAGTGCGCCCGTACAGAAGACGTTGGATTTAATGGTGAAGAACAAAGTGACTATGGACCCCACGCTCGCCATACACGAACTGTTGTTGCTTTCACGCAATGGCAAAACGCAGGCTAGAACTTTGGATTATATAGACCATATGCCCGCCAGTGTACAAAGGGATGCAAAAATGGCGATGGCGAGTATTGCGAATGATACTGAAGATAAGGCTTACCGCGGCGCTTATGATAAGATTGTGGAGGCCTTAAAAATGATGAAGGAACGGGGTATTTTGATCCTCCCCGGTACCGATCTGGGCGGAGCGTTCAACTTGCATAGGGAATTGGAGCTATACCAGCAGTTGGGCTACACGCCAGCGGAATTGCTAAAATTGGGTAGCTTTGATATGGCGCAGTATCTGGGCCATACCGATAGGGGAGCCATTGAACCTGGAATGTTGGCAGATTTCTTTCTGGTCCCCAATGACCCAACGAAGGATATTAAGGCAATAAAAACCATATCCTTGGTATCCAGAGGTGGGGTGCTTTATTTCCCCAGTGAAGTATATCCGGAATTTGGCATAAATCCGTTTGTTAAAAAACCTGTTGTTAAAGAGAATTAACGCTTAAATATTTAAAACCCGATATTCCTCAAAAATATTCTGAAATGAAACTTTACACTTCACTACCAAATTCACTAAAGCCCTTCTATGAAATAGAACTTGAAAAGTATCGTAGGGAATACGCTTGCGGAAATTTATCGGCCGCTTGGAGCCATTTGGAAAGAGCCCATATACTCGGGCAACGATATCCATTTACCCACAGTTTTGTTCATTGGAAAATGTTGCAATTTGGGTTTAAAATAAAAAGTCCAAAAGAAATCTTAGGACAAATACCGCGTTTGCTTTTTGGAGGCGTGAAATCATTTGTTGGGAAAATTCCCGTTGGAAACCCCGGCGGAGCAAATGTACCTCCTTTAAAACCTTTTCCTATAGAAAAAGAGCTGCAGGATATTTTTATAAGGGCGGATATTAAGACAAACTAGGAATAAAAAGTTAATTATTTGTGTAGATGAAACTGTAACGTGCGCATACTCCAACAGTTTCTTCCCCAAATAAACCATATCTACCCATTGTGTCCTTTGTGACTTCTCCGTGTCCTTTGTGGTTATAAATTTATCTGGGCAACCCTTCCGGCCTAATCAAATACTCCTTTTGCGGCCTAATCTCAATGAATTCCTACTATTCCCAAAGTATTAAACCTTCTGTCTTCCAAGCCGAAAAATTCCCCGTTTACCTCCTGATAAAATGAAATCCCCATCAACAAGACTACAGGAAACGAAAGGCCAGGCTGAATAATAGCGGTCATCGATACCTCCCGAACCACGATTGAATCCTTACTGAGCATTTCGCTTTCGTCAATCACGCATATCGATTTTAATGCATCAAAATTTAAGGCCGCTACCCCAAACGAAACCTTATAATGGGTTACCCCATGGGGTGCCGTAATATCTCTTTTAGGGAAATGGGTGTTTAAATCTAAATTAGCTTCCCCTGTAAAACGGTCAAATCTTGCTTCAAAACCGGTGTGAATGGTGGTATCCAACTTCGCATTAATATTAAAGTCAAACCCGTTTAACAAACTCAATTCCCCCTGGGCCACAGTGCGCATCCCTCGTCCATTTACGGTGTCAGATTGCAATACCTTCATCATTCTTTGCGCTAACCGTTGTACCATCATACTATCCCGTGCGTGTTTTGGTAAGGGCTGAATAGCATCTCGAAGGAGTTTCCCCGCCTTTGCTGCCCGGCCAAATTCAGATGCATTTTCACGTGTACGTTGAAACCGAGGGTCTCTTAACACGGTTTTCCTATCCACCCCCGTTTTTCTACGCGCCAAAAATCCATAAAAGGATTTATAAAAAGAAATATCTCCAAGGGTGCCAACTAATTTCAATAATCCAACTTGCTTTGCCATATCATAAAATTTAAAGTTCCCCACAAAGATATTATGACGAAAAAGCCTTTATTCACAACTGGGGTACATCTGGGGTACGATTTATTGGAAAATATCTAAATGAGAGGTCAATTTTCTTCCGCAAATCCTCAACTCCTCAACTCCACAATTCCCCCACGCAACCCCCTAATTAAAGTATGAATAGAGTATGAATAGAGTATGAATATAGTATGGATGCAACAAGTATAAGTTAAACCTTATTGTCAGAATACCGCTTAAGCATCGGAATCTGAATACAGAGCATTAATGCGAAAAACATAAAGGCATAGCCTGTAACTTTTGAAGGAGCAAAGTCGGGAAGGTTTTTTGACAGTGAAAAACTTCCCATAAAATTAAACGATGAGGTGGAGAAATTTAACGGTGCAGGTTGTATCAAAAACCATAGATAGGCTGTTATGCCTACTATCCCCACAACAATAGCAGCCCATACATATCTTGGAATCAAGGGGCGGTAGCGGATTGCATCGCGTTGCTGCTCCGCTTTTATTGTAGCCATCACTTTATCGGTAAACTGGAAGGAAGGCGTTTCCAAAGTAGATTTTTGCATCGCTTTGGTTACCAACTGTTCTAACTGTTTAGTTTCTTGTTCTTTCATAACTCTGTATTGTTTCCGGTTCCAGCTGTTGCTTTAGGATGCTTGCCAATCTTTTTCTGGCCCTGTGGATATTCACTTTTACGGTATTTGCTTCCATACTCATTACCTGTGAAATCTCTTGTAAAGATAATTCATCAAAGTAAAACAAGGTGAGCAAAAAACTGTCCTTGCCGGCCAATTGCTGCAAACAGTACTGAATGGTATGTTGTTGCTCTTTTTTTTCCAATGTATCCAAAGCATTGTCCAAGGTTTTGATTTGGTTTTCCGTAAAGGAGTCTATTGCAACTTCATTATAGCTCCTGCTATTCTTTTTTATTCGGTCCAAACTTGTATTGTAAGCCACTTTATAAACCCAGGTTGACAATTTTGATTCGCCTTTAAACTTCGGCAAGGCTTTGTATACCTTGATAAACGTATCTTGGGAAACCTCTTCTGCCTCTTCTCTGTTTTTCAGCATACGTATTGCCAAGGTAAACACCAAGTCTTTATAAAGATCCACCAGTACGGCAAAGGCCTGGGTATCTCCTCCAATAATTTGATTGATGATTGATGATTCTTGGTCAGTGGTCATTTGTTTTATATGACGACGGGGACAGAGCATAGGTTACAGGTAGTTGAAAAAAATAAACGGTAAAGGCTGTAACCTAAATAGAAAAGTTGTCGTCATAACCTATGAACGCATTAAAATCAATCAATTTAAAACGAACAATCATGGGAGTAGAATTTATTATTATGCCGCTGTTTATAGGCGCCGTCTTCGGAATCTTTTATCTGCATTATTCCACACGTAATAAAGAGCGCATGGCGCTAATAGAAAAAGGGGCAGATGCCAGTATTTTTGTAAAAGGGAAAACACATGCTGCACCTATTTGGAAAGTGCTTGTTCTAAACTTGGCACTTTTGTTAATGGGAATTGGCGTGGGTATTTTTATCGCTTCCCTTTTGCACTACAATATGGGAGTGGAAGAAGAAGTGGCTTACCCAGGAACTATATTCTTAATGGCAGGTATTGGCTTATTTGTAGGGTTTACATTGACAAAGAATTTGGATAAGGAAAATTAAGTTCAGAAGGCTAATTTTACTTAAAGCTGAAGGGCATGCTATCTAAATAGCATGCTTTTTTATTTTTCCTTTTAAGCTTCATCTCAATGGGTTTCGTAATTTTATAGATTAGAAACAAATTATTTTAATATATACAGAATGAAAATCCATTTAGAAACAGAGCGCCTATTTATGCGCGATTTGATGGATGAAGACGTAAATGGACTGTTCGCAATGGATAGTGATCCAGAAGTGCATAAATATTTGGGAAACAAGCCCATTGTAACTTTGGCTGAAGCTCAAAAATATATTGATTTTATAAAGCAGCAATATCTTGATTATGGAATAGGAAGATGGGCAGTTGTGGAAATGGAGAGCAATAATTTTGTGGGATGGAGTGGGTTTAAGTTCGTTACTGATGTAGTGAATGGCAAAACCCAATATTACGACCTAGGTTATAGATTTTTAAGGAAATACTGGGGAAAAGGCTATGCCTCTGAAACCGCAATTGCATCATTGGAACATGGTTTTAAAGAATTAAATCTTGAAGAAATTGTGGGTATTGCCGACGTGGCACATAAAGCTTCCAATACCATATTACAAAAAGTGGGTTTGCTAAAGCGGAATGAGTTTAGCTATGACGGAACCTTTCATAATTTCTACTCACTGAGCAAAAAAGAATGGCTGAGAAATCATAAAAACAGCTATTAATAGCTACTATCGGTCATTTTACTATCTTAGTATCAGCTATTTAAATGGAATTGCCGCAATTATATTTTTAAAATGAGCAAGAAGGCCTACAAAACCCCTGGAGTTTATATTGAAGAGGCTTCTGCTTTTCCGAATTCGGTAGCTCCGGTGGAAACTGCCATTCCTGCCTTTATTGGGTACACCCCACAAGCCAATCATAATGGGCAGGACTGTACTTTTGTGCCCACTAAAATTACTTCTTTTCTGGAATTTCAGCAAATCTTTGGCTTCCCCGAGGAATCGGAACCTGTTCAACAATATAGTCCGCAGTATTATTTGGTTAAGCAAAATTCCACACCCAGTAATGGAGATTTCCTTTTAATAGGAAGTGATTACTACAGCGTACTTCCCGATGCTTCTACTATTTATTATTTGTACAACAGCGTAAAATTGTTTTATCAAAATGGAGGAGACTATGCCTATATAGTTTCCGTTGGCGGTTATGGAAAAGCTTCGGGAGCAGCATTGCCGTTGGGAAATCCGCTGCTGAACCCAAATGTTCAGCTTTCAGATTTATTGAAAGGTTTGGAAAAATTGAAGCAAGAGGAGAGGGTAACTATGTATATCTGCCCTGAAGCCACATTGCTTTCCCTTGCTGAAAATGGAACCCTGATGCAAGCCATGCTCCTACAGAACAGTGAAATGCAAACCGCGATAAGCATTTTTGATATAATTGGCGGAAATAGAGAAAATCCACTTGGAAATACTGCGGATATTGAAGCCTTTAGAAACCATACAGGCACCACGGGTTTAAATTTTGGTGCGGCTTATTACCCTTTTGTAGGCACAACCGTAATGGGGGAACGGGATTTAAATTTCACTAATCTATTTGGTGGTGATATAAGTAAGTTGGCAACTATATTCAATTCACTTACTAAGCCTGAAGAAAAAACTTTAGAATTCCTAAAATCGACTTATAGTTCTGAAAATGCACAATCAGTAGGTGAAAATCACCGTATACTACTTGTTATAAGTCCTCTGTATAAAGATATTATTGCAACTGTTTTGAAACTCGCAAATATATTGCCTGCCAGTGGCGGCATGGCTGGTGTTATAACAATGGTTGATAATAGCAGGGGTGTTTGGAAAGCGGCCGCAAATGTTTCAATAGCTGGAGTAGCATCTTTGCCCATAAAAATTGACCAGGCTGAACAAGAAGGTTTGAATGTGGATATAAGCGGGAAATCAATAAATGCTATTAGAACCTTTCCCGGAATGGGAGTTTTGGTATGGGGTGCTAGAACATTGGATGGAAATAGTCTTGATTGGCGGTATATAAACGTAAGAAGAACAATGATCTGCATTGAGCAATCCTGTAAAAATGCCTGTAAAGGCTTCGTTTTTGAACCCAACGACGCCAATACCTGGGCTCAAATTACTTCAATGATTGAAAATTTCCTAAACAGTTTTTGGAGACAGGGCGGATTGGCGGGCAGTACTCCAAACCACGCCTATTTTGTAAATTGCAGCTTGGGAACTACCATGACTTCCCAAGATATCTCGGATGGTCGACTTATTGTGAATATTGGTGTTGCCATAACTAGACCCGCAGAATTTATTGTAATATCTTTTACCCAGCAGCAAAGGGTTTCACCATAAGATGGTATAAATCTGCTTTTAATTCCTTATTTTAGTGTCAACTTATTCATATACAAGATGATAGCAGTGCCTTATTTCATCAAAAAACTCTTTGCCTTAAAACTCTTATTGGCACTTCTCTTATTTGGAGGTTGCCAGGCTACTTTGGCTCCTGCCTATGACCAGGCCATTGTTGAAAAAGTTACCGAAAGCAGTAATCTGGCAATGCGTTTTTTTGCCGAAGTGGATGGCGGTACAAGCAGTGAAACTTTTGAAGTACGCGAGCCTATTTATAACGTTTTAATCGGCGCTTTTGAGTCGCTGAAACTACAGGCCAAAGCCCGACCCGTACCCGAAAATGTGGCGCTGGACAAGATAAACGAACTGCTGCAGGCAAAGGGCAGTAGCGCAATTTCGGGAGAATACCCAAGTGCCTTTGCTTTTGAAAAGATAGCCGAAACTTTCAAAAAGATGAAACAGACCGATAGGGAAAACGGTATAAAGCCTTTGGCATTACAAGCATTTAAAGGACAGGTTGAGATCTTTCTGGACCAAGCAATTACCTATGAAAGTTTCTTAAAAAGATAAGATTATGGCAACCGATGTATCTACAATTATTACAAGTATAAAAGATATAGCCTCTGGTATCTTAGAGAAGGATATTTCCACAGTGCGCGGGTTTAGTGAACGGCAAGTGGAGGCCATCGCCAAACAGACCGTGATTATTCAAAAAGGCATAGCCAATGGCGATATAGACGAAGATCTTCGTGAGTTTTTTTTAGATGGGTTGGAAGCTATGGCGCTCAACTTTGTAAATACATTGAAAGGAATTTTGATGGTTACGCTGGAAAAGCTTTGGAATGCCCTGGTAAACTTTCTTTATAAAGCCATTGGGGTAGTTATTTGAATAAATTTCCAAAAACAGTCCAACTATGCCCGAATTTACTAATTAACGCATCCCGAATTTACCAATCCCCAATTATATTTTCGTAAATTTGCATCTTCGTTTTTTATTCATTAAATCAAACCCATGACTAATATTATTTTGTTCGGCCCTCCCGGCGCAGGAAAAGGAACGCAAGCCAATTTTTTAAAAGAAAAGTACAATTTGGTGCATATTTCTACCGGTGATGTTTTTAGATACAACATTAAAAATGAAACCGATTTGGGCAAGCTTGCCAAATCCTTTATGGAGAAAGGAAAGCTGGTTCCGGACGAGATTACTATCGACATGCTGAGCAACGAAGTGGATAAAAATTGCGATGCCAATGGTTTTATATTTGACGGTTTCCCGAGAACGGAAGCACAGGCCGAAGCGCTAGGGCACTTAATGGATGATAAGGATACCCAGATAGACGCTATGGTAGCTTTGGAAGTGGATGATGAGGTTTTAGTAAAACGTTTACTTGAACGCGGTAAAACCAGCGGGAGAGCAGATGATGCTGATGAGAGTATCATAAGAAACCGTATTAAGGTTTATTATAACGAAACTGCTATTTTGAAAAGTTATTACGAAAAACAGAACAAATATTACGGTGTTGATGGTGTGGGAAGTATTGAAGAAATTACGGAACGTTTAAGTAAGGTTATAGACGGGCTGTAGTCCCCACCTAACCTTCCCAAAGGGGAGGGACAAATAACTCTTAACCAATAACTTTATAACTTTTTCAATGACTGAAGGCAATTTTGTAGATTACGTAAAGGTACACGTTACTTCCGGAAAGGGAGGGCAGGGCAGCAAGCATATGCGGCGGGAAAAGTATATTCCCAAAGGCGGGCCCGATGGCGGTGATGGTGGTCGTGGCGGACATGTAATTGTAAAAGCCAACAAAAACCTTTGGACACTCTATCATTTAAAATTTAAAAGGCACTTTAAAGCAGAGCACGGAGAGCATGGCAGCAAACAGACAAGTACGGGCGCTGACGGAGCCGATGTTTATATTGAAGTGCCACTGGGAACAGTTATTCGCGATAAGGAAACCGAGGAAATACTTTTTGAGCTTACTGAAGATGGAGAAGAAAAAGTAGTTGCCAAAGGTGGTCGCGGCGGACTCGGAAATGCCCATTTTAAAACTGCAACCAACCAAACCCCACGCTACTCGCAACCCGGGGAGGAGGGTGAAGAGGTAGATATTATCCTCGAGCTTAAAATCCTCGCCGATGTAGGTTTGGTAGGTTTCCCGAATGCAGGTAAATCTACTTTATTATCTGTAATTACAGCGGCCAAACCTAAGATTGCCAATTACGAATTCACCACTCTAAAACCCAACTTGGGTATTGTGGAATACCGTGATTTCAAAACCTTCGTGGTTGCCGATATTCCAGGGATTATAGAGGGTGCCGCTGAAGGCAAGGGAATCGGCCATCGTTTTCTTCGTCATATTGAACGAAACTCTACTTTGCTGTTTTTAGTTCCCGCAGATGCCCCGGACATTAAGGAACAGTACGATATTTTGGTGGACGAATTGCGCCGTTACAATCCACAACTTTTGGATAAGGAACGATTGGTAGCCATCAGCAAAAGCGACATGCTGGACGATGAACTGAAAGCAGAAATGAAAAAGATTCTCGACAAACAGTTTAAAGGCATTCCGTATCTCTTTATTTCTTCTGTTGCACAACAAGGTTTGACAGAACTTAAGGATAAGCTTTGGAAGATGTTGAATTAAATTTATATGTCAGGTCGAGCGCAGTCGAGACCTGTTCTCAAAATGATATCACGCTTCCAATAGCCCCTCGACTTGAGTTTATCTTGAGCTTGCCGAAAGGCTCGGGGGAGACAATTCAACTTTTCTTAAAATTTCTTTTATAAATCTTTTTTCTAATTCGTATAATGAAAAAGGCTGAATAATTCATTGGTATTCAGTCTATTTGCCTATAATTTTTGTGGCGTTAATTTTCTTCACTTCATAATTCCGTAGTTTTAAACCTTAAATTTTGACGTTCACATCATTTAAGCCTATCGAGTGGTTTCTTCCTTTAATTTAGTGTCTGTAAAAATACCTGATCAGTGTTTACGAGTTTTAAAAACAAGTTATTAATCCGAAAAATTATCAGTTATGAAAACGCTAATTATTTCCATTATGTTAAGTTTGACCGCAGCGGTAATCAGTGCCCAAGAGGTTACAGTTCTAGACGAGGCAAGATTGTTTTACGCACCGTTAAATGTAACAGTTACACAGGACGGTGACAATTATATTTATAATATTAAAGAAAGTCAGTCGCGCCAGTTTGCACGAGATCCTATTGGGTTTATGAAAGCTAATTTTGATATTCAAAGCTTTATTAACCACACCGCAAACAAAGAATATCACTCCTATTTAGTGACGTTTAAAAGTACTAATGGGTCCTTAGAGGCAGATTTTGACAAAAAGGGCAATCTGCTGGAAACCCGTCAGCAGTTTAAAAATGTACTCTTGCCTGCGGATATTCGCAACGATGTGTACCAAGATTATAAAGGTTACACCTTGACCAAAGCAAAATATACTGCCCGCACCAAAGGCGAAATCTTGGCCAATGCCACCTATAAAATCAAACTTGAAAACGGAAAGGACAAACAGACCCTAAAAATAGACGCCAGAGATAGTGGGGTTGGGGTTGCCGTTAATTGAAAGATTGTGGTTTGCAATTTATGAAAAGACCGTCAGGGAACAATTGTACTGATGGTCTTTTTATAGGTTGATTGGATTCTAAATTTTAATAGGAACACAATTGGGCGATTGAATTTGAATATCTTTACGTTACAAAGCACTCCTTTATAACAATCAATAAATAGAAATTTAATGATAAAAGCACTTGTAATAGATGATGAAGAGCTCGCCCGAAAAAGGGTGCTCTACCTGCTACGGCAAGTGCCAGATGTGGAAGTTTTGGGCGAATGTTCCAACGGAAAAAGCGCCATTCTCGAAATAGACCAAAAACGCCCCGACCTCATTTTTTTGGATATTAATATGAAGGATATGAACGGTTTTGAAGTGTTGAAAAAAATAACCCTATCGCCAAAACCCATCGTTATTTTTGTTACAGCTTATGACAATTACGCGCTCAAAGCCTTTGATGTGGATGCCTTCGATTTTCTGCTGAAACCCTTTAAGGACGAGCGTTTCTTTAGAACAATCGAAAAAGTAAGGAAAATTTCAGCAAATGAAGCCGATGAAAATTTTGAGAAACGCATTATTGAGCTTTTCAATTTATACAAAAGTAAATCACAAAAAACCGCTGCGCTGAATAAACTGCCCATAAAACAGGGAAACAAAACCATACTCATTAATCCTGTTGACATAATGTATATTACGGCTTCCGGCAGTTATGCAGAGATATTTGTTGAAGATAAAAAATACGTTCTCCGAGAAACTTTAAACAATCTATGCGAATCTTTGGACAGTAATAAATTTATTAGAGTTCATAGATCGAGCATCGTAAATCTACAGCATGTGAAAGAAATAGTACATTCAGAATTTTCTGAAATTGATGCCCGAATGCATGACAATACCCTTTTGCGCATCAGCAAGTCCTATAAAAAAGACTTTCTGGAAAAAGTAGGAATATGAAAAAAAATTACAATATAAAGAAGAAATATATAGACCTAAAATTAGTGCTTCTTTTAGCAGGGTTTTATTTGTTGTTTGATTTGGTTTTGATTGCCAAGACGGCATACATGCAGGTTTTTGGAATGGAGTCAATGAAAAGTTTCTCCTGGTCACGTTTCTTACTGGACAATCTGCTTTTTGACTATATAATCGTGGTGAGTTTTATGACGTTGATCGCCATAAGTACCAAACGGTTTCTTCGGAAAAATTACTCGTGGACCAAAATCATTTCCACCCACATTTTATTTTCGTTGTTGATAGGGATCGTAATACGGCTGGTAGTTGACCTTTATTACATTATGCTAGGACGCGTAAGTTTTGCCGAATATGATTTTGAGAGTAGCATCTTTAGATTTATGTACGTAATAGACCTAAATTTCCTCATATACTTCGCCATGGTTTTTATAATCTATACCTACTATTATGTAAAAGAGGTGAAAAAAGCTGAAAAAAAGCAAGGCAAATTGGAAGCGCAATTGGTAAGCACCCGTATGAAAATGCTCTCTTCGCAGTTACAGCCGCATTTTCTTTTTAACACATTGAATTCAATTTCCGTACTAACCGATATTGATGCCAGTAAAGCCAAAGATACAATCGCAGATTTGAGCGATTTTTTAAGGGAAATACTTTATGACAACGACAGCAACCGAATTCCGCTGGAAAAGGAACTCCGTATATTGGAATTTTATCTAAATATTATTAAAGTTCGGTTTTCCGATCATTTAAAAATAACTACGGAGATAGATGAATCATTGCTCCACAAAATGGTGCCGGCGCTATTGTTACAGCCCATTCTCGAGAATTCCATAAAACACGGTTATGATTTTAACCATACCGATTTGGAGATTCGCGTAAATATTTATGCAGAAGGAAAAACCTTAATAATAAAGGTTGAAAATAATGGTGCCCCCGTTGAAGTGGGCCATAAACTATTGCTAAAACGAGGTATGGGATTGGCTAATATTAACGATCGTTTAGAAAACCTTTATGGCAACAATTATGTTTTTGAAGTTCGAAATAAAATGGACGGTTCGGGCGTAGAAACTTTGATTAAAATTCCCATCGAAAACTGATGAAATGCCAAATATGTAATCGTCAAGAATCCTTCTTTCTGAGGATGATTTTTCACAATTTTAACCTTTCATAAAATCCAAGCCTTTTGTTTTTGCGTATTTTTATTAAAAAGAAAAATGCAATGAAGCTCCTCTCTATTTTATTTATATCCATATTGCTTATTTCCTGCGGTGCCACCGTGGCTGTAGATTATGACAAGCAAGTGGATTTTTCAAAATACAATTCATACAATTATTTTCCAACAATAGACTCTGGCCTAAACCAACTGGATGATAATCGTATTAAGCAGATTACGGACAGTCTTTTGCAGCAACGCGGTTTTGTAAAAAGCGAAACTCCCCAGATTTATGTCAATTTTTACACACGCGAAAGTGTTTCCAGTTCCCGAAACACCATCGGGATCGGTATAGGCAGCGGTGGCGGCAATATGGGCGTAGGCGTTAGTGGCGGAATTCCCATTGGAGGCAATGTGATCAATCAACAATTGACAATGGATTTTATAGACGTTGAAAAAGACGATTTGGTGTGGCAAGCCGTGGCCGATGGCGAAATGAAAGAACGCGCAACCCCAAAGCAAAAAGAAGCGTATTATGTTTCAGTTATACAGAAAATTTTAAAGAATTATCCACCAAAAAAATAATTGTGGTCCCTTCGCAGTTTTAGTAATATTTTTAACCTGAAACCTGAAACCTGAAACCTGAAATTCCAAATCCCAAATTTTGAAAAAAAGTATATTTATTCTTCTTTTATTGTTTCCTTTCTGTGGAAACACCCAAACCCCCTACCAACAAGCGGAGGAATATTTCAAGCAAGAAAAATTCAGCAAGGCAAAACCTATTTTTGAAAAGCATTTAATGCAAAATCCCAACGATAGAAAAACTAAGGAATACTTGGGTGATATTGCAGCTTACGGAAAGAATTGGGACATAGCAATTTCTTATTATGAAAGTCTGGTTAAAAATGAAGATACTAATGCCAACTACCATTTTAAGTACGGAGGAGCCTTGGGTATGAAAGCGCTGTCCATAAGCCGTCTTCGGGCGGTTACATACATTGGCGATATAAAACACCATTTGGAACGTGCCGCAACACTGGACTCAAAGCATATTGAAACACGCTGGGCCTTGGTGGAATTTTACATTCAGTTACCCGGAATTGTTGGTGGAAGTGAAAAAAAAGCAATTGCCTATGCCGAAGAATTGGGCGCCATCTCTAAAGTGGACGGTTATCTTGCCAATGGCTACATAGCTGAATATACAGATAGGCCGAAAGATGCGGAGCGCTTCTATAAAAAAGCGATTGAAGTGGGTGGTTCGCCACATACTTATGAAAAACTTTCAAATCTGTATGAAAAGAACAATCAGCCTAAAGAGGCGATTCTTACAAATTCCGAAGCCTTAAAAAAGCACAAACGAAACCAGCTCAATTACCAAATTGGGAAAATTTCTGCACAATACAATTTGGAGCCAGAATACGGTATTGAATGCCTAAGCCAATATCTGGCCAACTATTCCATAAAAGATGGAGTGCCCAAGGATTGGGCATATTTCCGATTGGCACAGATTTATAAAAATCTCGGAAAAAAGGAAATTGCTCTAACTTGGATAAATAAAGCATTAATTGACCGAACCGATTTTAAGGAAGCATTACAGGAAAAATCGCTAATCCTTGCGCTTTAATTCAGAATTAGAAAAAGTATATTTGTTATACTCAAATTCATATTAGTTTGCAACTTGAAACCTGCAACTTGAAACCAGAAACCATTTTATGAGAATCCACTTTATAGCCATTGGTGGCAGCGCGATGCACAACCTCGCCTTGGCATTACATCAAAAAGGAGATAGTATAACCGGAAGCGACGACGAGGTTTTTGAGCCTTCAAAAAGTAGGTTGAAAAACAAAGGTCTGTTGCCCGAAAAAGAAGGTTGGTTTCCCGAAAAATTGACTTCGGAAATTGATGCCGTTATCCTTGGAATGCACGCCAAAGCAGATAATCCCGAACTTTTAAAAGCGAAGGAACTGGGTTTAAAAATCTACAGTTACCCAGAATTTCTTTACGAACAGTCCAAAAACAAAACCCGCGTGGTTATTGGTGGTTCGCACGGAAAAACTACAATTACATCTATGATTCTTCACGTTATGAATTACAACGGAAAGGATGTAGATTATATGGTTGGGGCACAGTTGGAAGGTTTTGATACAATGGTGAAAATTACTTACGATAGCGATTTTATGGTAATTGAAGGCGATGAATATCTTTCTTCACCAATAGATAGAAGACCGAAGTTTCACCTTTACAAGCCAAATATTGCTTTGCTGAGTGGAATAGCTTGGGATCATATAAACGTTTTCCCAACCTATGAAAATTATGTAGAACAGTTTGAGATATTTCTCAATGAAATTACAAATGGCGGAGCGATAATTTACAACGAAGAAGATTCTGAGGTGAAACGTGTTGTTGAAAATTCTACAAATCACATAAAAAAATATCCATACCAAACACCCGAATATTCAGTTGAAAATGGAACCACACTTTTGGAAACGCCCGAAGGCCCAATGCCTGTTGAAATTTTCGGAAAGCACAATTTGAACAATCTTGAAGGCGCCAGATGGATATGTCAACTTATGGGCGTGGATGCGGAGGATTTTTACGAAGCCATTGCAACCTTTAAAGGAGCCAGCAAACGTTTAGAAAAAATTGCTGAAACCAAAACAGCAGTTGCTTACAAAGATTACGCACATTCACCAAGCAAAGTGAAAGCGACTACCGAAGCCGTAAAAAGCCAATATCCAAATAGAAAATTGATCGCTTGTTTGGAGCTTCATACTTACAGCAGTTTAAACCCAGAATTTTTAAAAGAATACAAAGGAACGCTGGATGCGGCGGATAGCGCAGTTGTTTTCTATTCCCCACACGCAGTGATGATAAAACAGCTGGAAGAAATAAAAGGGGAGCAAATTGATGAAGCTTTTGACCGACAGGATTTGGTGGTTTTCACAAATCCAGCCGATTTTAAAACCTATCTTTTTTCACAGGATTACGATAATACTTGCTTGCTTTTAATGAGTAGCGGCAATTATGGTGGGTTGGATTTTAAGGAGGTAAAGGGATATGTCGAAAAGACGTAAGACCGCTCCGCTATAAGACATAGGATTTAAGACGCTGTTAACAAGAATTTCGTCTTACGTCCTTTGTCCTAAAGTCTTATGTCATTTTCTTGTAAATTTCTTCAATAAATATTGAAACGTCCTTCGGGGAATTTCGCTTTAATTCCTCCTTCGCATTCTCAAAATCCTGTGGGATTTTATCCTGCGAAAGCTTGAATTTCCCTTCCCAATTGGTGATTTCTATTTCAAAAGCTTGGATGTAATTTATCAATCGCTCCATTCGCGGGTCGTCATTTTTCAGTTCAAACTTTTTTGCTTCGCCCTCCAAAAACTCCGTCATATCAACCATTGTTTTTTTAATGGCTTCAGGTTCGTTTATTAATTTAATATTTCCTGTGACGTGAACTATAATATAATTCCACGTTGGCAATTGCGGCGTGGTGTAAATGCTTGGGGAAATATAGGTGTCTGGGCCTTTAAAAACTACCGTAACTTCATTATCATCATTTAGTGTTTGCAATTGTGGATTGTTTCGGTCAATGTGCGCGACCAGCTTTTTGGTGGTTTCGTTGTATATAAAAGGAATATGTGTTACAAATGGTTTTCCGTTTTCAGCTGTAACCAACATTCCCAATGGAAAATGTTTGATTACGGAAATCATTTTTTGAATATCTTCAGATTGGTGGTGCGGTGGCGGATACATTTTGATTTTAGATTGTCGATTAACGATTTCAGAATTTCTCAGTGAAACTCTGCGACTCTCTGTGTAACTCTGTGGAATAAATATTACGCAGAGTATCGCAGAGAAAAGCACTGAGATTCGCAGAGCTTAAATGTAAAAAAAAATGGTTTATGCTTTGGAGGTAAGCGATTTAAAAAACACAAACCCAAACCCTACGCAAAGCATTAAGTGAAACGGAAACAATCCGAAATCGCCACCTTGGTCGCCCACAACAAAGGCACTGTACATTCCAAACGCAAAATAGAGCATCAAAACCCCTTCAACAATCACATTGGGCGAAATGTTTTTGGTGAGGTATTTATTGCCTTTCCAACCTTCCTTTAAACCGCCAATGTTGAATTTAGGCGTACGGATAAATTCACTTTTCTTCCCAAAATGTCCTTCCAAAACCGCAATGGAATTATGCAGCGAAAAACCCATCGCCACAGAAAAAAACGTAAAAAACATTGCTGAATATTTCAGAAATCTCTTAAATCCGCCGCCATAAATGGTTTTATAGGTAAACCAATAGCAGATAAAAAAGATGATGGTGCTTATCACAAAAAAGCTCATCACATAAAAATACATTTTCAAGTGTTCGTATTCGTTTTTGATGTAAAGCATCGGGATGCTCAAAATGGCCACTATCAGAATATTTAAAAACATCGTGCTGTTCAGCAAATGCAGAAAACTGTGAAATTTGGTTTTAAGGGAAATATCCTTGCTTTTAAAAACACGCCAAGCCATTTTCTGAAAATTCTCTGCGCCTCCTTTGTTCCAACGGAATTGTTGCGAACGCGCAGCACTAATTACCACAGGAAGTTCTGCGGGTGTTTCCACCTCTTCCAAATATTTGAATTTCCAGTTTTTAAGTTGGGCGCGATAGCTCAGATCGAGGTCTTCGGTAAGCGTGTCGCCCTCCCAATTGCCAGCATCGAGGATGCATTCCTTTCGCCAAACGCCAGCCGTTCCGTTGAAATTTATAAAATGTCCCTTGCTGTTTCTGCCAACCTGCTCCAAAGTGAAATGTGCATCCAGCGCAAAAGCTTGAACGCGGGTAAGTATTGAATAATCTCGGTTTAGATGTCCCCAACGGGTTTGCACCACGCCAATTTCAGGATCTTTAAAATATGGAATCGTGTTTTTCAACCAGTTTTTCTTCGGAAGAAAATCTGCGTCAAATATTGCAATATATTCGCCTTTGGCAGTTTTTAAACCTTCTTTTAGCGCACCAGCCTTGTAACCTAGCCGATTTTCACGCGTAACATGTTGAATATCTAAACCAGTTTTCTGAATCTCATGAATGTGCTTCGCAGTTTCTTCAAAAGATTCGTCCGTACTGTCATCGAGAACTTGAATTTCCAGTTTATCTTTTGGGTAATCAATTTCAGCAATGTTGTCCAACAGGCGTTCCATTACATACAATTCGTTATAAACCGGTAGCTGAATGGTTACAAACGGAATTTCTTCTTCTTTTGAAAAATCGAAAGTTGGTGAATTTTTGTGATGCTTTCTAGCGCTTAAATAGTTGAAAAGCAGGTTTAATTGCGCCAAAGCATACATTAAGATGAGGAGTAGGGCAATGGAGTAAATGGTAATGATTATGGATTCAAGAATCATTTTTTGTAACTGTATTTAAAGATCCAGCTTAGAATCTTTATGCCAGCAAAGATAGCACCTTTTACCGTACCCGAAACTTTAGAAACGCCAATACGGTTTTTGTAATTAACGGGTACTTCGGTATATGTAAAATTCTTTTTTAGTACTTTAAGTTGCATTTCTACCGTCCAACCGTAGGTTTTGTCCTGCATATTTAAAGCGAGTAATTTTTCGTATTTAATAGCGCGAAAGGGTCCCAGATCTGTAAATTTTGAATTGAAAAATAAAGTCATCAATTTGGTTGCCAATACATTTCCGAATCGTTGGGGAAAGGTCATAGCGCCCACTTCCCGCAATTCTTTCACACGCGCACCCACAACAAAATCTATGTTATCTTCGAGAATTGGTGCCACGATTTTTGTTAATTCTGAAGGGTAATCGCTATAATCGCCATCTAAAAAAACAACGATTTCCGGCTTGTTATCTTTGTCTGAAATGTATTCCATTCCTTTCAAACATGCGTTTCCGTAGCCGGCTTTTGGTTGAAACAGAACAGTGGCACCTGCTTTTTCAGCAACTGCTGCAGTCCTGTCAGTAGAATTGTTGTTCACCACAATTATTTCTGAAACGATATCCGGAATTTCAGCAATCACTTTCCCTATCGAGGCTTCTTCGTTATAGGCGGGAATTATTACTTTAATAATTTTGGTCATTAAAAACTAGGAAATTTATGAATTGCGAATTTCAGAAAAATAAACTTTAAATTGTAGCTATTTACAAATTCAAAAAGCAAAAGTAACATTGGAAAATTTCTGGCTCCATCTCGGCAATTGGTTCTTTATCGTTTTTCATACGGTACTTATTATTTTTAATCTTTTCGGTTGGATTTTTAGAAACACACGAAAGCTACATCTTTTCACTTTGGCGGTTACTCTCTTTTCTTGGGTCGTCTTGGGCATTTGGAACGGTTTCGGGTATTGTTTTCTCACAGACTGGCACTATGATATTTTGCGTCAGTTGGGCAAAACCAATCTTCCCAATAGTTACATAAGCTTTTTGGTGGAAACGTTTTCAGGTTGGCGACCCGATGCAGAACTCGTGGAAATATTGACTTTGGCCTTCACGCTGCTAGCTTTGCTATGTTCCCTTTGGGTAAATTTTAGGGTAAAGCGAAAATCTACCAATTAATTATTGTTGTTCACATAATTCATCAAATCCACATCATTTCCTAAAAGGATTTCGTTGGAGTCAATTCTTTTTTCCAGTGGACCGTTTTCAAGTTTCAAAACCCCGCGAGGACAAACTGCCGAACAGATTCCACAGCCCACACAACTGGAACGTACAATGTTTTCTCCTTTTTGGGCATAAGCGCGCACATCAATTCCCATTTCGCAATAGGTGGAACAATTGCCGCAACTGATGCACTGGCCTCCGTTTGTAGTAATTCTGAAACGCGAAAAAAGCCGTTGCTGAAAACCCAGAATCGCAGCCATCGGGCAACCGAAACGGCACCAAACGCGGCTCCCGAAGATTGGGTAAAATCCTACGCCAATCACCCCGCTAAATACGGCGCCGATTAAAAAACCATAGCTTTGGCGAAGGGTTTCGGCTTCAAATAGAAACAAAGTTTTTCCAGAAAAATAGTGAAAACCAATCAGGGAAATAATAATCACGAAATAACCAATCGCCCCATAACGGGCATCTTTCTGCAATTCTTCCCTTTTAAAAATAAACGTTCCCGCAAAAACGGCGGTTAAGATTGCTGCCACGGAAATTAGGAACCCGTCTTTCGTTAACCAATATTTTGAACTGTCATCGCCCAAATAACTGTGCACCACCGCCGTGGTCATCAAAACCACAAAAACCAAGACGCTGTGGATTACCCAGCGTTCCACCCTCCAGGCTATTTGCCGTTTGTCGCTCAAATGCCGAAACGGATCGCCGGCGGTTTCTGCCAATCCCCCGCAACCGCAGACCCAACTACAGTACCAGCGTTTGCCGTATTTATAGGTTAAAATTGGCGTGATTATAAAAATGGAAACGATTCCAAAAATCAATAATGCCAAGCCAATATCGCCGGCGGAAATAAATTGATCTACCCGGTATTGCTCAAAATTGTAGTAATTGAGCGGCCAGATGTTTTTAAGGTCGTAATAGGGTAGGGTAAAGGATTCACTGTTCAGCCGCTGCATCAATTCCGGAATCAGAAACGCAAACCCCAACTGGAAAAAAATCACGGAATAGGTTCGCAGTTTTTCGTATTTGTTGTGGCGGTATTTTAAGATGAATTTAATTCCAAAAGCCAAAATGGCCAGCGTATAAAGCGTTCCGTAAACAAACCATTGACTTGCGGAACCGCCATTGAGAAATTTGCTCAAAGGGTCAAAAAGCGCCACCAATCCTTTGTTGTCGCCATCCTGTACCAAGCCCAAATACTGCGGAAACCAATACAGCACCACGTAAAATAAAGTAAGGGTAATGCCCAAAACCCACGCCCAAAATCCTTTGGAAGTAAGCGACTTAAAATATACGCCGTCGTTTTTAATCCCTTCGTGTTTGTTGCCGTAGGCGGCTATTGAAAACCAAACCGTGCCGCCGCCAATGGCGATTAATGAGGCGGTAAGCCAAAGGGTTTTATTGGGAAAATTAATATTGACTAACGCCAAAAAAAGCACCGCCAAACCTATCAAACCGATGGCCGATGCAAGTTTTTGCTGGGTATTTATCGTTTTTGGCGGTTCGCCCGCAAGCGACATATTTCGTTGGACAGTACTCATAGATTATGCGTTTACGGATTGGTTGAAAAATTTTGATTGAATCTCCTTTTCATATTTTCTATAAAATTCAGGGTCGAAATTAGCTTGTTTTAAATTTTGGATAACGTAATCCACGCTTCGCTTTTCATTCAACCATTTGTCAAAAACCTCGTGTTTCATCCGTATTCCGAAAGTGTTTATCCCAAGAAATTCATTTGAATTTTTATTATATGAAATCGTTATGCAGCGAAGATCACTCGCACATTTCCAGTGGAATTGGGCTTCGTAATCCTTTCGTTTACTTTCTGAAAAAACCCAGCCGTAGGTTTGGTATTCAATATCAAAAAACTTGGCGCTGTTGAACCAGTTACCGGGATTGTATTCAAAAGGTTTTCCGCAGATGGTCTGTGCAAGTGCCTCGCCCATCATTCGGCCTGTGTACCAAACCGCTTCCACGGGCGGCCGGTTGCCAATGGGTTCGCGTTGCTGCGCACAATCGCCAATGGCATATACGTCTTCAATGTTTGTTTCCAGTTTTCGGTTTACCAAAATCCCTCTGTCGGTTTCAATTTTTGAATTTTTCAAAAAAGAAAGCTGTGGTTTCACACCCGTGGTTATACCAACCACGCTACAGGGAATTTCCTCACCATTTTTTGTTAAAACGGCACGGACGTTGCCTTTGCCATCAGCCAGAATTTTATCGAGTTCTTCGTTGTGTCTTAAATCAACGCTATGCGAAAGTATATGTTTGGAAATCATTTCGGCATCCTTCTTTGGAAGTGTGCCTGCCCAGAACGCCTGTTCGCGGACGAGCATGGTTACTTCAATATCACGGGTTCGGAGCATTTCGGCCATTTCAACGCCTATTAATCCGCCACCGATAATTACCGCCCGCGGACATTCATTGTTGTTTGGTGCATTTTTTTCGAGTTTTTCCAAATCCTGTTTTGTCACCAAACCTTGCACGCCGTTCAATTCCAGACCTTCCCAACCAAAAGTATTTGTTGTCGAACCCGAAGCAATTATTAGTTTATCGTAGGTTAGGATTCCGCCTCCTTTAAAATGAAGGGCTTTATTGTTTGTGTCAACAGTTTCAACATACCCTTTTTTGAGTTCCAACCTGTTTTTTTCCCAAAACCATGATTCGTAAGGCTCTATATCACGCCAGCGCATATGCCCCATATAAACGTACATCAAAGCGGTTCGGGAGAAAAAATGATCTGCTTCAGCGGAAATAATGGTTATCTTTTTGTCGGAAAGTTTTCGGATGTGTCGAGCGGCCGTTACACCTGCAATTCCGTTGCCTATAATGACGATGTGCTCCATACTTTTGGTGATTGGTTTCTTCAGTCGTTTATAAATTTACGCAATTACAATTGGGGCAGTTTCAAAACAGCTATTAATATTTCCATAATTTCTGAAATAAAGCCTTAATTTCAACTTTTAATATTTTCAAAATGATATTGCTTCATCGCTTTGTGCACGGTATTCTTCTTTTTGCCATTATAACTGGGTGCGCCCAAAAGCAGAATTCTTCCGAAGAAAAAATATTTCAAAATTCGACCGTTTCCAAAATAAACGGCCTGAGCCTTGTGGCGGCTCCAGATTCACTTTCGCACAAAAATGTTGCTTCTTTAAAGGAGGTCAATGCCAATTATGTTACCGTAATGCCGTTCGGTTTTATAAGAAGTTTAAGTCACCCCGAAATAATCTACGACCAAGAACGCCAATGGTTTGGCGAAACGCGCCTAGGGGTAACACAATATGTTGAATGGCTTCACAATAACGAAATAGAGGTAATGATGAAACCCCAAATCTGGGTGTGGAACGGAGAATATACGGGTTGGGTTGAAATGACTTCGGAAGCAGATTGGCTTCAACTTGAAAACACCTACAGAAATTTTATCCTCGATTTTGCGAAAGTTGCAGAGGCAAAAAGTATTGAAATTTTCTGTATTGGTACCGAATTGGAAAAATTTATAGAGCACCGTCCTGATTATTTGCGCGAATTGATTGCGGAAGTAAAAAAGGTTTACAACGGAAAATTGACCTACGCCGCCAACTGGGACGAATACAGGCGCGTACCGTTTTGGGATGCGCTGGATTATATTGGCGTGGATGCTTATTTCCCAGTTTCGGATAGCGAAACTCCCACAGTGGAAGAGGCAATAGCAGGTTGGGGGCGATGGAAAACAGAATTGAAAGATTTTTCAGAAAAGGAAAACAAAAAAATCCTCTTTGCGGAATACGGCTATCGAAGTGTCAATTTCAGCGGCAAAGAACCTTGGAAAAGCGATAGGGAAATGACCTCCGTGAATTTAGAGGCACAGGCAAATTTACTAGAAGGACTCTACAAATCGGTTTGGGGAGAGGATTGGTTTGCGGGTGGTTTTCTGTGGAAATGGTTTGTGTTGAACGAAAAAGTGGGAGGCCCCGATGACAATCAGTTTACGCCACAAAACAAACCCTCACAAAAAATCGTTGAAAAGTATTACTCAACTCACAAAGATTAATTTTTTTCCAGTTATCTATTCTTTTTCATTTCCTCAAGATAATCTTTTGCAATAGCAGTTTTTTGGGTTTCGGTAAAAACCTTTCCTGCCAATTGAAAAAAGCTGTGCTCCTCATCGTCCAAATGGTGTTCTACCTTTTCACATAGTTGTTTTGCGTACACGAGCCAGGCTGGAGAATCCATGTCGGTTTCGTCCACTTTTTCCATTAGTTCATCCATTTCGTGATGTTCGGCAATTCCGTGGCGAGCGTGTTCTTGCATCATATCGTTATGGATTAATGGCGAATAGAAAGTGCGTTCTTCAGCGTCTGCATGAATTTTTAATTCGTGCTTCAATTTCTCCCACATTTCCTTTCTTTCTTTTGAATCGCCAGATGTAGAGGTTACCAAACGGCAAAGTTCGCGTTGTATGTCATGGTCTTTTCTTATAGCTTCAAAAATGTTCATAGCAGTATTTTTTAGAATGATTTTTCTTTACAATATCCTAAAAATTTTAGAAAGAAGCGAATATTGAAAAAAGAAATATTTAAAAAGGTTTAATTATCAGCGACTTGCTTGGGAATATTTTGTTCCGAAATTTTTGAGGAGTGGTTTTGCTTTATGTGTTTTAAGTAATAACTGTATAATTCGTCAGCATCTGCTCCAAGCCAGCGTTTTACATAAATTGTCCAAAAATGATATTGTAAATTCCAAACGCCTTTTTGTCTGTAAAGGCGCGCAGAAGTTGTAATCTGTTGTTGAATAACCACAAACTTCTTTCGTTTGTATAGTTCGTTGATTAAAATATTGTCTTCGTATATGGTATAGGTTTCGTCAAAACCACCAATTTCATCAAAAAGTTTTTTGGTTATGAATTGGCTTTGATCCCCGCCACGACAGGCACGCCAGCGAAATTGCGTAAGCCAGCCAGCCAATTTCAGCCACCAATGATCACTATCAAATTTCATTCGGAAACAGCCTGCGGGATTTCCGTTCTTTACTTCAGAAAAAATGTATTTGTCAAAATTTTTCGGTGGAAAGGAATCGGCGTGCAGAAAGTAAAGTATGTCGCCCGAAGCTACTTGCGCGCCTTTGTTCATTTGTTTTGCGCGACCTCTTTCTGAATTGATAATCTGCAAACATAGAGGTCTCGACTGCGCTCGACCGGACATAGTATTAACAATCTCAAAGGTATCATCACTACTTCCGCCATCAACTACAATGATTTCTATTTCGTTTTTCCCAGAACTATTTTCTGAAAGATGCTTTAATAGTTTTTCAATGTTTGCGGCTTCGTTTAAAACCGGGATGATGATGCTTATCATTAAAAAAAGTTTCTAGTTTCAAGTTTTAGGTTAATTCTCGATATACTTATTTTACTGATTATTGTTCGTTCAAATTCCAATCGTAATTTTTATAGGATAAAGTTACACCTGAATTTATTTTGGTTTTTGAATATTGGTTTATATAACCTATAACGTCCTGCTTTCCATTTACCTTATAATCCTTTGCATACCAATCAAAAATAGAGGAAACCTTTGGGTTGCTTGCTGAAATTTCATTTTTGTCGCTGTTGATAAACTCTTTGGTGGCGCGATCCAATTGTTCGTTGATTTTTGCCGCGGTGTAAGCCACATCCAAAAGTTTTGGACACGAAATGGAAGCACAATTTATAGCGAAATGGATACGTGGCTCGTTCATTTTTCGAAGGATTCCGTTTTCAATTCCGCCGAGGGATAGCATTTTATCGCCGACTGCCACACGGCCTTTGGTCCAAGCACCATCAATGTCTTTTATGCTTTTTACGGGATAGTTTTCCACTATCAATTTTACGGTGGCTGCGTTGTAAAGATTGATGTAATACGCCAGCAATTCCTGCACGCTCCAATCATCAGTCGGGTTTTTTTCCGAAAGCTTTTGCAGATATTCACCCAGCTTGGCCTCGTCCTTTTTAAAGCCTTTATAATTTACCATTCCTTCGTTGTCCACATATTTTTTCAGCAATTTGTCCCATTGCGAATGATCAATGTTTACGGCCGAATTGGCGGTGGTCGAGGTAAGTTCGTTTTTCACTTCCTTTGTAGGCTGGCCTTGACTGCTAACCCCCGCGGCTGAAAGCAGATTGCAACTTTGCAAAAAGAAGGTGAGGAAGAATAGGGTGGCGAGATTTAATGCGGTTTTCATTTTTGTATGGTTTTATTTTAAAATAGTTACGAACTATTTCGACGTTTGGTTTTTATGGGATATAACTCCTGCGAGATAAATTTTGAAGGAAAATTTTCATCGTCATCAAAGCCCAACTCAATATCCCTGCCGTCGTACGGAATATGATTTGTTTTGAAAAGATAGTCCCACACGCTTAAACTAATCCCGAAATTAACACCGTATTGTGCGTGTTTTGGCAAAACTTTAGCGTGATGCCAAATGTGCATTTTGGGATTGTTGAAAATATATTTTAAAAAACCATAATCCCAACCCAAGTTGGCGTGGTTTAAATGCCCGATTGCAAGTGCCGAGAAATGGACAATGGCAACCGATTTCACATCAAAACCTCCAATGATGGCGAGCGGTATGTAAAGAATAGATTTGTAAACCACGGGTTCCATCCAGTGGTAGCGAAGATGCGCGGCAAACCCCATCTCTTTTACCGAATGGTGCAGTTTGTGAAAATTCCACAGAAAAGGAGAGTAGTGCAGCAGGCGATGCGTGTTCCATTGCACAAAATCGGTAACGAGAAAAAATATTAAAAGCCCCAATCCGAAGGGAAGCGCGTCCAAATCGAGAAGTTGAAAATCCAAAAGTTCCAATCCAACCATTCCCAAAAGATCGTTGAACAGTTCAGCCGTGGCATTTGAGAGGAAAATGAGCACGATTAAATTCAGCAGAAAAAAATTGAAAAACATATAAAAAGTGTCTAGCCAAAAGTCTTTTCGAAAAATTTTTTGGTTTTTCCGCCATGGGAATAGAAGTTCCAAAACCCAGACCACCAAAGAAACAACGATCAATCCGTAAAAGTAGTTTTCCCAATGGAAGTGTGTAATTTCATTCCACAGATAGTTGAAGTAACCCTGGTAGGAATTTTTAAAGATTTCAAAGTATTTTTCCACTGTAAAGTTTTATCTGTCTTTAGACGGAAAACGCCTGTTACTATTACAACACTTTAACAACAGCCTCCCCCGTCATAATGAAATGTAGATTCACTAATAAAAATGTCATCACGGTTTAAGTTAGCTATAGCTCCCGCTGTTTTGTCACAAATTGCTAAGGGTTGGTTTTTTAAAAGGATGTGTCCTTTTTTATCATCAAAATAAGCTTCGTTTCCGTAATAAATAGCGGCTTTTCCCGTAAAAATACACGGTCCGTCTTCGGGCATTGGGTCTTTTATTGCAGCAACTTCAATGGATTCGATATAGATTAATTCGTCCGTTGGGTAGTTTTTTGGATCAAGAATTCGGTATGGTTTTCTAGCGCGAATTTCAATAGTGCCGAAACCTACATCAGTCAACGCTTTCACGTATTCAGTAATTGGAAGGCTTCCGCTTAAACAAAGTGCGCGAAGGCGGGAATCTTCGCGAAGGGTTTGGTTCATTTGCTGTTCGCAAATCGGGTCGCTCATAACTAGACGTCCGTGAGGTTTTAAAACACGGTACATTTCTTCAATAGCTGTTTTAAGATCTTCAGCCTTAAAAATATTGAAAAGACAGTTTTGTGCCGCAACATCAATACTATTATCTTTTACAGGAAGGTTTAGGGCATCGCCTTTTTTTAAATCTACAAACTCACTTTTAAACCAGGGGTTTAATCTTTCAGCTTCCGCAAAGTTGTTTCGGGAAGCTTCAAGCATTTCATCTACCGTATCAACCCCAATAATGCCATTTTCAGTTCTATTGAAATATGAAAACTGAAGCAGTTCCATTCCGCCTCCTACGCCTACATAAAGAATTTTTGGATTGTTGGTAAGGTCTCGCGCATTTACGGTGCTTCCACAGCCGTAATTCATTTCCTGCATAATCTTAGGAATCTTTAGTCCGGGAAGTTCCCAAATGGGGTTTGTGGTGCAGCATAGCCCCACATCTGGGGTGAGTGCCGCTTGTTTGTATACGTCGTTTGTGATATCTAGATAAGTCATGGTATAATTCTAAAGTTGTTTGATTAATTCTGTAAATAACGTAATCATGTCTGGTTCCGCTTTGGCAGCCATTGCGATTATTTCTTCAATATTCACAGGTTTTAGGTCGTCTGGATCACATTCATCAGTTAGGATTGAAACAGCCGAAACGGGCAATCCCAAATGATTGGCGACGATAACCTCTGGCACTGTGCTCATTCCCACTGCATCGGCACCTATTATTTTTAAATAACGATATTCAGCACGGGTTTCCAATTGTGGCCCAACCACGCTTGCGTACACACCTTTGTGCAGTTTTATATTTTTTTCTGAAGCAATCTGCTCCATTTTCTGATTCATTTCAGCATTGTAAGGCGCGCTCATATCTACAAAACGTTCTCCCATTTTTTCAACTCCGCGGAAGGCGAGGGGCGAGTCGCCTTGAAGATTGATATGGTCGTCAATCAACATTATTTCGCCTTTTTTGAAGTTGAGGTTTATAGCTCCCGAAGCGTTGCTCACCAGCAAATGTTTGATTCCCAAAAGGTGCATTACGCGCACGGGAAAGGTAACGTCGCGCAGCGAATAGCCTTCATAAACGTGAAATCGACCCTGCATCAACACTACTTTTTTTCCTTCCAAGGTGCCGTAAATAAGTTTTCCTTTGTGAAATTCAACTGTGGCCGTGGGGAAATTTGGAATATGGTTGTAGCTAACTTCCGCCTCAATTTTCACCTGTTCAATTATTTTTCCGAGGCCGGTTCCGAGAATGATTCCTACTTCTGGTTTTTCAAATCCACGTTGCTGAAGATAAGCTGCAGCTTCTTCAATGTATTTTAAAATACTCATATGCTATAAAAAGTTTTTGTCTAAATAAGGTGGTAAAAATTGCTGAAAAGCGTCAATTTCTTTGATGTCATCAAAATAATCCACATCATTGCGCGCTTCGAGAAAAATGTATTTTTCAGTTTTTAAATTTTCCAAAGTTGCTTCCAAAACGGTATTGCCGCCCCAGTTTTTATTTTGAAATATTTCAGAATTGGGCTCCTTCATTCCCAAAAGATAATAACCGCCATCGGTTGCGGGGCCAATTACAAATTGGTTGGTTTGCAATGCGTCAAAAGCGATTTCCAGATCGTTTTGGGATAAATCAAACATATCGCTGCCAATGATGATTGCTTTTTCATAACCCATCCCGAAAATTTCAGAAAATGCATTATTCATCCGTTCGCCCAAATCATTTCCTGTTTGTAATTTTTTTCTGAAATTACCCTCATTCCAAATATCGTCACGGTAAATGTTTTCTGAATAGAAAACAAATTTGTCAACGTTGAGATTTTCGGAAATTTCCACAGTATGCTTCAACAGAAATTTATAGATTTCCAAAGCACTGTCATTGCCAACAGTTTTTGCCAACCGGGTTTTTACTTTCCCAAGTTCAGGATTCCGCGTGAAAATGATCAGCGCTTTTTTTGATGAAGGAAAATGAAAATCGGAAGCTGTTTGATTATCGTCGTCATTTGTGTGTTTGGAGGAAAGTATGCCCATATTTTAGAAATAAGGTTTCGAGATTCAGTAAACAGGGTTGCCGGCAGTTAAATATTTGCTCCAATACTTGGAAAAAGCATGCACATTTTCGGTTTGTTTTCCTTTGGAATCAATAACCGGATAACCTTTGTTTTTCCATTCAAAGATACCGCCGTAAAGATTTTTTACGCTAACAAAACCAGCATTTTTTAATTTTTCGGCTATTTTTTCGGAACGAATTCCAACCGAGCAATAGACAATTACGGGAATGTTTTTATCTAGTTTTTGAAGTTGTTTTTCTTCTAATGTGAAGTCATTAAAACCCACGTTTATCGCACTTTTTATATGGCTTATTTTAAATTCCTCTGGTTCCCGCGCATCCAGAATTGTAACGGTATCATTCATCTGGAACATGCGCAATTCATCTACAGAAATATACGGGACACTGTGCCTGTTGTATTGTTCCAACAATGCATCGACCGGCTTTTGGGCCATCATTGCAATTGAAAAAAGCAAACAAACTAAGATTGATAAAAATATTTTCATGGAATTGGTTAAACCAAAATAGTCACAATTTATTTTGCCGTCGCGCCTTGACAGCTGCTACCAGCTCCGGCAGTACATCCATAACAATGTTGGCTGATTATTATTTTTCGGTCATTGAGGATATCTTCGTTGTATTCTGAAATGTGTTGGATTTTGCTCGCCACCTTCAATTCCAGCATTTGGTTGAAATCGCAATCGTATAAATACCCGTCCCAACTCACCGAGATGGTATTGCGACACATCACGTTTGCAACAGCTGCGGGGTTGTATGCATCCACTAAGGAATACATATAATCCTCGTAATTTTCCGAAGCAATCAAATAATCCAAAAACCGGGAAATTGGCAGGTTCGTAATAGCAAAAAGGTTGTGGAAATGTATCCCGAAATCCTCCAATAGTGCTTTTTTGAAATCTTTTTCCATACTGGCTTGATCGCCCGGTAAAAAAGCGCCGCTTGGGTTGTAGACCAAATCAAGACGCAGGTCGTTGTCCGGCATTCCGTAGCCTACAGCATTTAATTCCTGTAATGCTTTAATTGACTGATCAAAAACGCCTTCGCCTCTTTGTTTATCAGTTTTACCACGGGTCCAGTGGGGCATGCTGCTCACCACATGCACGTTGTGGTTTTTGAAGAACTCAGGTAAATTGTAATATTTTTTGTTGGCACGAATAATCGTCAGGTTGCTTCGCACAATAAAATCCTTAATGCCGGCTTTGCTTGCTTCATCAACAAACCAACGAAAATCTGGGTTCATTTCGGGAGCGCCGCCTGTAAGGTCTAATGTATGGGCGCCTGTGTTGCGAATCACTTCCAAACACTGCATCATCGTTTCGCGGGTCATAATTTCTTTTCGATCCGGCCCTGCATCTACGTGGCAATGTTCACAAACCTGGTTGCACATATAGCCGACGTTAATTTGAAGAATTTCAAGTTTATTGGGTCGAAGGGGAAATTGTTCTGTTTCCTTAATTTTTTCAGAAAAAAGGGGAAGTTCTCCACTGGCAAAAATACCGTTGGAAAGTTTTTCGAGTTGTTTGTTCGCCATCGCAAGCTCGCTGTGGCGTTTATGAAGGGATTGTTGTTGTTTCTTTTTTTCTTTTAGCATAGAAAATTTTTCTGAATTCTATTTTAATGATTTATTGGAAGTGCGCGATTAATGGTACGCCTACATTTCCAATTTATTCACCTTGTTCATCATCATCACCCCGTGTACCAAGCTGGCGCCGCTTTTGATAGCTGCGCCTACGTGAACGGCTTCCATCATTTCTTCTTTGGTAATGCCACGTTGCAAACCATCCTGTGAGTAGGCATCAATGCAATAGGGGCACATTTCGGTATGTGCCACTGCAAGAGCTATGAGTGATTTTTCACGGGCAGAGAGGGCGCCCTCTTCAAAGACTTTTCCGTAGTATTCAAAAAACTTTTCACCGAGCTCTTTGCTCCATTGTGTAATATTTCCAAATTTTTTTAAATCTGCAGGGTCATAATAATTCTGTGAGGCCATAGGAGTGCTTTATTTATAAGTACGAAATTTTAGGGATTTTGGTTTTCAATAAAGGTAAATATAGGCAAGTAGTCTTTGATAAAGGAGCATGCTTACGAAAGTTTAACAATTTAATCGAAAGAATAAACAAAGCCACTTTCCAGATTATACTGTGAGTTTGGGATACCAATTGCGGGGGTTTCATCATAAATAAATGTATAGGTAGTTTTAAACGCAAAATTCTTGAATAAATCAATAAGCAATGAACTTTGGTTTGATAAGCGGTAATCACTAAAGTCTTTAAGTTTAGGTTGGTAGTAGGTAGTACTTACAAGGCTTGTGGTTTCTGTTGGGTACAAACTGAAGGAAAGATAGGAGGTGCTTCGAAAATCACGTTGAAGTGGAGTTATACCATCGCTGAGCTCCTCTTGTTCATACATTATATGGGTTCCCAAATAGAACTTATACTTTTCTGAAGTTGTCAATTTAAAACGTGGCCCTATTCCAACCAAACCTCTAAAATCTATTTTTGAAACTTTGTTATACTGTGCTTGTGCAAAAACCTCCCAAGCTATTCGGGGATGAAATCTATAATTATATCGAAGATGGGTTATTCCCGCATTCTCAAATTTGTTGCCTTCAATATTTTTCAGTTCAATATCATTTTTTAATAGCACCAAATGTTTGTTCATTTTATACTGCAGATGGGTGCTGCTGCTAAAGGCGAAATAGTCATTCACATCGCGTTTCAGTGAAAAACCGAGACTTACCGAACCCGAAAAACCTGAAGTGTCTGTAACCTTTCGAAGCGATTCGGCATTTAGGATTTGCGATTGGGCGATAAATGAAAAACTGAGAAATAAAAGCGCAAGAAAATACTTCATTCTATTGTTCAATGATGGTTTACTGGTTTTAAAAATACTGAAAAGGTTTTATAATGAAGAATTTATTGGTCTTCCAAATATTCCTTTAAGACTACGGCCTGATTGTGTTTTTCATCTTTTGCGCCATAGAGGAGGGTGAGGCGTTTTTCTTTGGCTTTTTCCAACAGTTGTTCCACCAAATCGGAATGGTCTTTTAATTCTTTTTTATATTTTTTTGAAAACCCATCAAAACGTTCTTCTTTATGGTCAAACCATTTCCGAAGTTCTTTTGAGGGAGCAATCTCCTTCATCCATTCGTCAAGTTTTGCGTCTTCCTTGCTTACACCCCGCGGCCAAACGCGGTCTACCAAAATCCTGGTACCGTCACGGTTTGCAGCTTTTTCGTATATGCGTTTTATTTGTATATCCATAGTGTTTTAAAATTCCAAATTCCAAAAAACAAATCCCATCCCGACAGCAATCGGGACCCAAATCCCGAATTAACGAATTAACGAATCCCGAATTAACGTCTCAAATTAACAAATCCCGATTTCCAAAAGAATCATTCCCCCCAATTTGCAATTTCTTCCGCAGACCAAAGTGCGGGGAAAAATTTACGTTGCTGGTATTTTGGGTGGAGGTATTTTTTCCATTCCGAACCGCCCGTAGCGGTTTTACTTTCCCCTTTGCTATTTAAATAATGCTGTGCGGTATCTAAATGTACCATCGGCCAAGCCACGTTGTAAAAATGGTCAAATTGTTGTAGTTTTTCTTTTAGTTCTTCGGAAGGGTTTTCCATTTGGCCCACTCGTTCTTCCAGGGTTTTTCCTTTTACATTTTCAGCCAGCGCTTTGAAATCTGCTTCATATTTTTCAATGAAAAGACTTAGTGTAAGCGTCATTTTACCAGTTTTTCTGTTTAATCCGGCGTCTTTCCAATAAATATGTTTAAAGTAATCATCAAGTGTGGGGTTTTGCGGCAATCTTTCTCTTCCTTCGGAATTGATTAAATTTTCAAGCCGGGTACTGTAAAGTTCCAATATTCTGAACTGTGCGCTCTGAAAACCGCTTGCAGGGGTCAGGGTGGAGCGGAAGGTATTGTAATCATCATAGCTCATTCCGTCTTTCATAATATCAAAAGAAGTGATGAGCATTCGGGTGTATCTTTTTAGTCTATCCAGTTTTATTAGCCAGATTTCCTCTGAAAGATTTTCACCCTCGGAAAGTTGTTTTATTTCGTGGATCATCATTTTTAAGGTAAGTTCCGTTACCTGATGGTACATCACGAATATTTCTTCATCCTTAAAATCAGTTCTTGTTTTTTGGAGTGAAAGCAAGGTGTCCACTTGAATATAATCCCAATAGGTTATGGGTTTTGCCTGTAAAAGCCCCTTGAGGTAGGTTTCGGGATTTTCGCCCAGATTTTTATACTTTTCCTCGAGTGCTTTTATAATTTCTGAATTGTCCATTTTGTGTGTTTCGTAAAAATCCCTTAAAAATAAAGGTTATTTTCGGTTTTTCTAAAGGATTGATGAATCTGTTTTAAAGAAAAAGCCCTGTCACAAAGTGTGCAACAGGGCTTGTTAACTATTTGTGCGTTCTATTAATAAAAAGTAGCACGATTGTCTTCAATATCGGCTTTCTTCTTAAGTGCATTATAAACTGCGCCTTGAGATGCTGGAGCAGCCTTAGAACTCAATTGATTTGCATAGTTTACATATGATTCCAACTTGGGCGCTGGGTTAAATGCAGTGGTTCTTATTTTATAAACTCCATTTTTACCATCAATCAAACCTGTAGACTCCCCTGGTTTTGTGCCAAAAGCCGTGCCCACAACTTTTGGTTCATTATTGGCGCCAACCATAGGATTAGCCATTGTAACACCCGTGCCATTCTGAACACTCACGCCTTGGTTTTTGGCAATATCTTCAATTGTGTTTCCAGTGATGGACTCACGTATTTTTTGAGCTTTTTTCTCGTTTATAAGTATAGGCTTTACAGTGGCAGTAGCTTGAGCAACGCTCATTAAGCCTTTTTCATTTTTACGGGTAAGTTGAGCAATTATATATCCTTCAGGAACACTGAAACGTTTTATGTCTCCAACTTTAGTGTCTTCATCAAACGCCCAGTTGACAATAGGACGATTGGCGCCAATACCAGGAATGTTAGAATCCATTTTTCCAAGATTGTTTACTGGCTTCACTTCAAGACTCTGTACTTGTGCCAATTCTGTAAAATCGCCATCTTTTAAAGCCACCTCAAACTTTGATGCTTTAAAAAACACATCGTCAGTTGTTTTTTTGGAAGGCTCAATGTTCTTTACAACAGTTGCAAGCTTAACAGCTTTTTTAGGTTCAGACTGTTTTCCTACTTCTACAATGTGAAAACCAAAATCAGTTTCTACCAAACCAATAGTTCCGGTTGAATTATTAAAAATAAATTTATCGAAGGGTGGTACCATTCTACCTGGTGTAGAGCTTCCAAGATCTCCCCCGTTTTGGCTAGAGCTGTCATCTGAAAATTCCGCTGCAAGCTCTGCAAACTTGGATTTGTCTTTTTTCACAACACTCAAAAGACTATCGGCCAATTTTTGCGCTTCTTCTTTTGTTCTAGTAATAGTTTCAGGTGCACGCATTGTGCCCACGTAGCGAATCAAAATATGTTTTGACTCTGCAGAATCAGGCATTTTCTTGGTTTCTAAAACTTTAGAAAGATAGAAAGAGTTGTCTACTTTATAAGGGCCATAAATGTCGCCATCATTCAGGTTGATGAGAGTGTCTGCAACAGTAGCCGGTAATTGACTTTTAAACATCCAACTGTCGTAATAAGGTACATCAGAATTTGCATTTACATATTCTTCGTAATCTTTTGTATTTCTAAAACCAGGAATTGTATCGTTGATTTTTGTGTCTTGGTTGAATTCTACATTGTTATTCAACAAGGCAGCTGTTTCAGTTTTAGCTTCTGCAATATCAGCTTCCGATGGTTCTTCAGAAAAGAAAACATACTGAATGTCTGCCTGTGCATCAACTTCATAATCGCTTGGGTGCGCGGCAACGTATTTTTTTATTTCATCGTCTGAAACATTTACATCCTCATCGGCAATTTTGCTGTATGGGATCATTACATAACTGAAATTCAAATTGTCATTCTGAAAATGGTATTCTTGCTCACCTTCAGCAACTGTGGTACGCAAGCCTCCTTTTATCATATTGAAATAAGTACGCTGAAGTACACCTTCTGCCGTGTTTTGTTCAAAATCTAACCACTGCTGGTACATTGCTGGTGATGAAGCTTTGATGCTTGCAATGTATTCCTGAATTTTACCATCATCAACCTGTCCAGCTTCGTTAAGAAAAGTGGGATTGTTTGCCAAAGAAGTTTTAAGAGCATCGTCTAATTGTGCCTTTTCAACAGAAAGACCTGCTTTTTCATACTGTTCTTCCAAAATAACACGGCGAAGTTCTCTGTCCCAAACCATATTCACAGCCTGCGAAGTGTTTGAGTTTGGGCCCATGTTGCGCTGGGTGGCATCTACCTCTTCCATAAAACTTTGCCTGGAAATGTCAGTGCCATTTATGGTGGCAATTGTATCCTGAACCTTTGTGCCGCCACCTTTGGTTAATACATCACTTAAAATAAAGGCGAAAAGCGCCAATGCAATAATAAGGATAAGAAATATCCCTCTTTTTCTAATACTGTTTAAGATTGCCATTTGATGTTCGTAATTTATATTGCTTCACTTTCGCATTTGCGAATAGGAAGGGTTTGGTTGTGATTTTCTTCTAGTTCCTAATAAATAACAAGGATCTTAAAGAATTGTTTTTTTAATTATTTAGTGGGCGAAAATACCATTTTCCTACCATTAATAAAAAAGTAAATTGAAAAAAGTGTGGAATAATTGAAAATCTAATCCTCGGAAAGGTTTTTTACTTCCACCAGCTCAATTTTGGTACTCGAAACTTCAAGAATAGTGAATATATAATCTTCAATTTCAACAGTTTCGCCTTGATCAGGGATTTCTTCGGTGAAGTTTACTATAAGGCCCCCCAAGGTTTCGTAATTTTCGCTCTCTTCCAAATTGAGCTTATAGGTTTCATTTAGGTAATCAACTTCCAAACGTGCCGAGAATTTGTAATGGCCATCGCCCAATTCTTCTTCAATAAGAGCAATGCTGTCGTGTTCGTCTTCAATATCGCCAAAAAGTTCTTCAATAATATCTTCTACGGTAATAATACCGCTGGTTCCGCCATATTCGTCTATTACTACAGCAATGCTTTTTCTCTTTTTGCTAAGGATGCCCAATACGTCTTTAACCAGCATTGTTTCGGGAACAAAAACTACTGGCATCAATACCTTTTTTATACTGGCTGGTTTTTTGAAAAGCTCAAACGAATGCACATAGCCCAAAATATCATCAATATTTTCTTTGTAGACCAATATTTTTGAAAGTCCTGTTTCTGTGAAAATTTTAGCGAGTTCTTTAGGCGTAGTGTTGATATCTACGGCTACCACTTCCGTTCTCGGGATCATGGCCTCGCGCGATTTAACTTCGGAAAAGTCAAGCGCGTTTTGAAATATCTGTATTTCCGAATCCATTTCTTCTTTGGTTTCGGCAATCTCCATCTGTTCCGAAATATAATTTCCAAGTTCCAGTTTACTGAAGGTCAACTGCACAGTGTCTCCTTCAGATTTAAAAATTAATTTCAGTACCAAATCTGAAATCCAAATAATGAATTCTGAAATAAGTGAAAAAAGGAAGTAAAAGAAATATGCGGGTACTGCAAAAATTTTAACTAAGCTGTTTGCGTAAATTTGAAAGAAAACCTTTGGCAGAAATTCTGCGGTAAGCAAAATGATAATTGTGGAAATTATGGTCTGAATAAGTAATCCCGTGAACCCTGCAATAGGAATGTACTCCATTAAAAGATCACCCATAAAAAAACCGTAAACAACTAATGCAATGTTGTTGCCCACAAGCATAGTGGCTATAAATTTTGAAGGGCGTTTGGTTATTTTTTTAAGAACACCTGCCAGAAATGTGTTTTGTTTCTTTTCAATTTCAATATGAATTTTATTTGAAGAAACATAGGCAATCTCCATACCCGAAAAGAAAGCGGATAGAAGTAGCATTGTTATTATAATTAGGATGCTGTAATCCATTTAAAATTTTAAATGTTCAATTGTTACCGTCCAAGTGTGGTTGGAATCCTGAAAGCTATTTGTTTCTTTCCTCCATTTTTTTCCGAAAATTTCTTTTGAAAAAAAACATGAATATTGCAAGAACTACAAAGAACAAAAACAGGTAGGCGCGGTAGGGCTGGCTTTCCCAATTATTTATAGCTTCATAGGTAAAAAATGCTGCGATAATAAGATAGGCATATTCAAAAAAACGGTAAACTTTATTTAACATCTTCGGTTTTGGTTTTGTCCACTAATTGTACTCCTTGGTTTTTTCTGGATAGAAAGGTAGTGAAATCTTCACTGCTGTCAAACCCAACGGCACCATCATTATAGGAGCCGTCCTTAAATTTTATTTGATAGGGCTGGTCTGTGAAGACCCATTTATTTTTTTGGTCCCAATAAAGCTGGTTGGCTTTTAAAACTACACTGTCTGCGGTAATAACCACTACATTGCTTCGCAGGTCAACCAATCCGGTTCCGTCAAACTGTATGGCGTAGTCTGCGGTTACAGTGTTTTTTTTGCCGTTTTCATCCCAAAATCGCACTTCAATTCCGTTTGGAAATTCTTTATATGGAAATTCAAGGTTTGAGTAATCCAGTAATTTTTTGGCCAACAGGTTGGTCACCAATTTCCCTGAGTCTGTGTATTTAAAATTGATGTCTTTACCTTCGGCAATGGGAGCCCCATCAGAAAGCCCCATTTTTTTTACATTTTGGTAATTACTTTCACATGCAAAAAGCGTGATGGCCAATACCAGGACCATCACGCTTTTAAACATATTTATAGTGGTGTACATTCTTATAAGTTAGGAACTCTTACGCTTCCTCCAACCCAACAGTTAAATTTAACGGTTTTTCCAGCCATACCTTCAGAAAAAATATCACTTGCCTGAGGGGCACGAGCTCTATAAGAACTTGCAGCTGCTTTTGCATTACCAGCAATCGTTCCGTCTACACGGGCTGCTTTATCCATCATATCTGCCGCTAACCAGTACATTGCTCTTTTTTCAAATACAGTAGTGCCGCAGTTGTTGGCGCTATCAGCATACATAGAGCCAATTTTATAATATGCCATACCAGCAGATGGTTTTACTTCTAGCATTTTGTTATAATAGTTTCTTGCAGTTCCATAGCTTCCTTTTTTGCGGTAGTTTTCTGCTATACTATAATAAATTGAAGCTTTTTTTCCTTTATCTGTCTGCAAGTCTGCTGCTTGATTAAAATAATCCAATGCAGTGCTAGCTTTGCCGTCTTTTTCTGCAAGTTTCCCAAGATAATAGGCAGATTCTGCTGAAGGCTCCAGCTTGTGCAATTCCTGAACCAATTTAAAGAACAACGGATCATCACAATCTTTTGCACTTAAACGGCCAGCTGCATTTTTAAGCCAGTTTACATCGGTTTTCTTATTTTCAAAATCTTTATTGTACAATGGAATTAGATTAGGGCAGTCTGCCAATTGGCCTAACTTTCCATTTACACTTCCTTCAACGGTTGCATATACCCCAAGATTGTTTTCATAAACATCTTTTGCGCGCTGCTCTTTATCGGTAAGTGCCGTTCCAGCTTCTTCTTTATCCATTAAAGGAGTAAGCTTAGACGCAAGACTGTTCTTTTCAGTATCAATTTTATCGATTACAACATCGTAAAGATTAAAAATATCCTGAAGATCTTTTTGACCCTCGTTATGTAAATCTACAGCCAATGAGAAATAAGCGTATAGGCTTTTTCCACTTGTGAAATTTTCTGGGTCTTTTTTAAATGCTTCGTCAAATGCCTTAAACTGCTCAGCTTTTGAGCCTATGTTATTGTCATACTTAATTTGAGCAATTGTTGAAAGTACATCACCTTCTTTGGTTTGATCAGGGAAGTTTTGCAACCTCAGTTCCCAAGCTTGGATAAGATCGTTCACTTTGCTTTTGTCGCCTTTTTCTTCAACAAAATATTCAAACATTTTTACTCCATACTGATAGATGGCAATATGGTATCCTGGGCATTCCTTAATTAGTTTTTCATAATGTGGAAGAGCGGCTTCATAATTTTTTATTTTAGCCGGTTCTGTAAAATAAGAAAGGGATATTGCACAATCATCGGGAGCTTGAGCAAAAGAACTTCCAGAGAAGGAAAGCAGAAGGATGGTAAATAGTAAAATAAATTTTGTTTTCATGGTATTAGAATTATTGGTATTAATCATATAATCTTTTTTCGAACCAACGGTCATTTAGTGAGAAACTCAAGAATGTATTAAAAAAGTTTTCCTGTATCAAACCAAAGTCGGTGGTTCCGCGTCTTCCGATTTCAAAACCTACATTTGCGTTTGAGAATAATCGGCCTACGGGCAAACCTAGTCCAAAAGATATGCCAAACTCGTTTATGTCTTGTCCATTCACGTTTAAGCCTGTTTGTTCATATCTAGCTCCTGCGCGGTAAACGACTCTTTTAAAGTAATTTCCGAAAGAATTATAATTTGGAATATAATATCCTCCTAATCGGAATTTAGAAGCATTTTCATAGGTTATGTTGTCAATGGTGAACGACCTATTTGTAAAGTTACTTGTTTTTTGATTAGTATATTCCGCTCCTAATGACCAATGTTTTGGCTCACCAATGGCAGCTCCGATTGTAAATTGGGAAGGAAAGGTAAAATCTGTATCTGAAACGGTGATTTCTCTTTCATCAACCGTAAAAATACCAGCAGGAACAATAGATACCGTGCCAATTCTTCTGTAATTTTCTGAAGTAAAACTGGTTCCCGGTGTAAATGTTACAGAACCTGTAAATTCCAGTTTTTCGGTAACCATTCTCTTATATATTGCCCCAAAATTGAAGCTAAATCCCAGAATGTCCGATCTGTTATAGGTACGAGTGCCATATTGAAGACTATCCTTTTGGGTGATGGCCGTATTTTCTATTTTCCCAAAGTTGTAATTTGCATCTATACCTAAGCTCAATTGGGGTGTCACTTGATAGCCGAGTGAAAGATAAGCTCTGTTTAAGCCGCCGCTGCCTTCATATTGTGTAAGGCCATCAGGTAATTCGGAATAGAAATCATAGCCCACTGAAGTATAAGGAATAACTCCAAAACCCATTCCGAATTTTCCCATAGGAATGCCCATAGCGATATAATCTAGAGTGGTTGTGGAAACATTTTGGCTGTCTGTTTCATTTTTTTGTGTCGAAGCTTTATGGCTTCCACCTACAGAAAAGTTAACCAATCGCAAACTTGAATATGAGGCTGGATTTTGAAGATTAAGGTGGATGCTGTCCGAGAAAACCCCCAGTCCTCCCATAGTCCTGTTTTCAACCGTTCCACGGAATTTTAAGGTACCAATACCATAATAGGAATATGGAGATGTGGTTCCTTCCTGGGCCACTGTTACACCTGCAATAAGTATAAATAAACCGACTATTATTTGTCTAAACATCAATGTTTGTTATATTCTAAAATATGGTTCAAGCCCTCCAATAAAAAATTTGAGTTGGCAAAGATGTCATTTTTTATGGTATCTCGCAAAAAATGTGCGTCTCCTCCTGTTAAAATAACTGTTAAATTCTCGTAATTATTTTTATAAGCTTCAATAAAGCCATCTATTTCGTACAAAACCCCGTTCACAACTCCAGCGTGTATAGATGTTGCGGTGCTGTTTCCGATTAATAATTTTGAATTATTTGCTTCCAATAACGGTAGTTTATCCGTAAATGTATGTAAAGATTTATATCGCAACGATATACCGGGTGAAATTGCACCACCTAAATATTCATTTTCTGAGTTTATAAAATCATAGGTTATACACGTTCCTGCATCGATTACCAATACATTTTTATTTATATATAAATGTACTGCTGCACTCGCTAATGCGATGCGATCGATACCCAAGGTTTTTGGGGTCCCATATTTATTAATGAATGGAACTGTGGTCGTGTGGTCCAACAGTAAAACATTACAAAGCTTTTCCAGTTTTGAAATTTGCTGTTCAGAAAAGTGGGCAACCGAGGAAACAATGCTATTATCTATAGAAGGGAAATTTTCAAAAAACTCTCCCAGCGTAGCCAAAAAGTCTGTTTTTACACAAGTTTTTGTATGTTTTAAAATTCCAGAATCAAACACGGCAAGCTTTACAAGTGTGTTCCCAACATCAATTACGAGGTTCATTTTTTTAAATAAGGCAATAAAAATACAACTACGTTAACGAAGTAATTGTTAAGGCTCTATTAAATTGAGCAAAGATTATCTGTTTATTTTTTTAATTATTGTTTTGCAAAAACGAAAATAGCTTTATATTTGCCGTCTCAATAATGGTGCCTTAGCTCAGTTGGTAGAGCAACGGACTGAAAATCCGTGTGTCCCTAGTTCGATTCTTGGAGGCACCACATACAATCCCTAAGCAGTTTGCTTGGGGATTTTTGTTTTATATGGATTATGCATTTTCTATACATTATTTATTCACGAACGATCGATAAGCATTATGTTGGAGAAACTCAAGATTTAGCGATTAGGGTTCACCAGCACAACAATCATTATTTTAAAAATAATTTTACCAAAAACGCAGATGATTGGAAAGTGTTAGTCAGCTACGAATGCTCAGATAGGAATGAAGCTTTGTTTCTTGAAAAGTTTATCAAAAAAATGAAAAGTCGTGCTTTTTTGAGGAAAGTGATTGCCAATCCTGAAATTTTAAAAGATATTTTAAGAAGAAACTGTCCCTAGTTCCCCCGAGGCTTCGGGGTTGGAGGCACCACATTTAATCCCCGAACGGTTTCTGTTTGGGGATTTTTGTTTTAGAAATTATCAAAAAAGGTGTCGGTTACTAAATATTTAAAAATATTTTAAATAATCCATTCAATAGTAGAAACCACGATAAGGAAAAATAATGCTCCCGAGCCAAGAAAAAAAATAGCTACTAATGTGTATGTACTAGCATTTAATATTAAGTTGCTAATTTTTATTCTGTTGTAAAGCTTTTTATCTTCTTCTAAAATTTCAAATTGTTGAATTATATTATAGTCTTCATTATAAAACCCATTTTCACGAAAAGTGTTGATTCGAGAATTCAATATAATTCCTTCAGCTATTGCTTTTATTTTTGCTTCACTTAACCAAATTGGAACATCATTTTTAAAATAATGTTTTTTTACGTTTTTCGTCGAAACATCTGAATATTTTGTAAATCTATCAATAGGACGAGATAAATGACCTCGGTCATCGTATTCTTCTTGTTCATAGTCATTTCCGCTGCTGAAATTTCTATATATGAAACCGTTTAAATGTCTATCTTTTTTATTGGAATGAAAACCTCTGAAATAGACATCATATTGGTCATACTTTCCAATGAATATATCTCTTTTTTCGTCGTGTCGATGTTCAGGTTTATTCATTTCTAAATATTTGCTATTTTGGAAATATAATTAAATTTTTAGAGACCCAGATTCAATTTATAACCTTATGTTCGGAAGATTTTCTTTCAGCATATAGATTCTCTTAATTTTATTTAATCATCCCTTTGAAAGGAATAATAGTTTCAAACCCTTTTTTTCTGAAATAATCCATATCATTTTCAGCTCCCGTTGCCAAAACAAAGTCACCGCCCCAGGCCCCCAAACTCTTTATCATTCCCCGATAATCACTGAAAAACTGCTCTTTTATCGGCGCAATATCAATTATTTCTGAGATGATATGCTCGTGCGCAACCATCAATTTTTCAAAATCTGAAAGCGAATCACAATCCAACAGCTTATTGCTGATGTCTGAAATTCTTTGAATGTCTTTTTCTTTCACCAAAGCATTTCTGTAGTGCGCAATACCTTCTTTACTATCCTGCTTTTCATTCAAATGCACAAAAAATAAGGAATCTGTAAAATCCCAGGAAAGGTGTGCTTTTCTAAATTCAGGAACTCCTTTTTTAATTTCATATAAAATAGGAGCATCATTCTGCGCTGCTGCAATATCGTACCCGCTTCCGCCAAAGCTGTTGGCGAGCAAAGCAAAACCATCTACTTCTGCCCATTGCGCAATGTTGTTTATTAAAGTGGAAGAAGAACCCAAACCCCAATTCCGCGGGAAATCCAGTGTCGTTTTAACTTGAATTCCTTCATATTTGGAAAGAAAATCGGGATTCAACTTTTGCGCTTCGCGAAGTATTTTTGATACAGTTTTTGAAATTTCACTTTTCTTATTTTGGCTTTCAAAATTCTTTAAATCGAAGAAATCCTCAAACCAAACCGTCCCTTTTTCATCAAAGCTTTTCCAATGAATTCCTCCTTTTTTTGAAGCAGAAACTTCCAAAGACTGCCCATATTTGGTAGGAATGGCAAGCGTTGTTGCACCATCCAGCACCACATATTCGCCCGTAAGCAGTAATTTTCCGTTGCTATAAAACTTTTTCTCCAAATTTCTAAAATTCAATACGAATCAGTTTCTCAATTGTTTTAAAAAATCGGCGGCAGAGCTATGCGATACTGGCTTTGTCATAAAATATTCCATCGCTTTTTCCTTTTCTTCTTTTGTAGCGTGCAGTTGGTTCAAAATATTCATCAAGTGCATTTTCATATGCCCCTTTTGTATACCCGTGGTAACAAGGGAGCGCACAGCTGCAAAATTTTGTGCTAAACCTGCCACGGCCATGATTTCCATCAATTCCTTTGCGTTGGGTTTTTGAAGAATTTCAAAAGCAAGCTTTGTTAAAGGATGAAGTGAGGTCAAGCCTCCAACAGTGCCAACCGCCAAAGGCAACTCAATCCAAAAAGTGAAAATATTATCCTCAATTTTCGCGTGTGTCAAACTACCGTAATAGCTGTTTCGGGCGGCGTAAGCATGTACTCCGGCTTCCACGGCACGAAAATCATTTCCCGTTGCCAAAACAACTGCATCCACGCCGTTCATAATTCCTTTATTATGGGTTACGGCACGTCGCGATTCGGTTTTGGCAATTTCAATGGCGCGTACAAACTTTTCTGCAAATTGTTTTCCGTCGAAATGTTTTGTGGTGAGTTCTTCTACTTTGCAACTCACTTTGGCACGGACCAAACATTCGGGAACGTAATTGGAAAGAATGCTCATGACCACTTCCGGATAGGTATCATCTTTTTGGAAGGTTTCAAAGTTTTTGGCTTCTTCCTCAAAAGTATTTGCCATTTGCTCCAAACAACTATTGATGAAATTGGCACCCATGGCGTCCAAGGTTTCAAAAGTGGCATGGATATAATAATAGCCTTCCAAAATATGCGATTTATCCATCAGTGAAAGTTCCAACATTCCGCCACCACGGGCTTTCATGTTTTTTTCGATTGCTTGGATGCTTTTAAGAAGTTTCGGTTTTACAGCATCAAAAAATGCTTCGATGCTTTTTTCACTTCCATAGAAATTGAAATGAATCTGCCCATTTTTTTCCGTGGAAATCACTTCGGCATTAAAGCCGCCGCGTTCCAGCCAAAATTTTGCGGCATTGCTGGCAGCTGCAACCACCGAGCTTTCCTCGGTAACCATGGGCAAAGCAAAGAGTTTTCCGTTGATTAAAAAGTTGGGTGCAATGCCAAAAGGCAAATAGTAGTTGGAAAGTGTATTTTCTATAAAATCGTCGTGAAGTTGCTGCAGATGGGCGTCTTCATTCCAATACTTTTTTAGAATTTGCACGGAAGCAGGATTGTTTTGCAGGTAGTTTTCCGCAAGCCAATCTATCTTTTCCTGCTTTGATTTTTTTGAAAATCCAGAAATGGGTCGGTTCATTTACGTAAATATCATTTGGTTGCAAAGATAGTGAAGCCCCCTAGCCCCCGAAGGGGGAATTCCTAAAAAAATTGTTTTATTGACGATTATTGGCATTAAAAAAGGTTTTTAAGAACTAAAATCTGTTCTCAAAAACCTTTTTATTCAACTTAAAACGAAAATCAATCTATTTTAAGTTTCTTTAACTTGGGCGTCCTTGGTTGGTTTTGGGCGCACGTTAAACTTCTTTCGTTTCGGCCGTAATTTGCCGAAACTGCCAATGCTAATCTTGCCCCGTTTTGTTTTTTTATCACCTTTGCCCATTACTTCTTGTTTTGTTGTTTTTTGATGGTTTTCTCATCTATGTCAAACTCATTGGTTTGCTTATTTGTCTTTCCCGTTGGGTTTGTGGGATGTTTTTGTTCTGACTTTCTTTCAAATTTCTTCTCCATAATATTGTCTTTTTCTCGTTAATAATTGAATTCCTAAAATAGAAAATGCAAATCACAAATTCCCTTAAACCATTGCTAAAGAATGGTTAAACCTTGCGGATAGCGCTTATAAATGCTGAAATTCCGGCTATTCCTTTGTCCGAAAGCATTTTTATAAAGGCACTGCCAATAATTGCCCCTTTGGCATGTTTTGTTGCTTGCTGAAATGTTTCGGAATTGTTTATTCCGAACCCAATAATCTGTGGATTTTTAAGTGAAAGCGAAGCTATCCTTTTAAAATAATTTTCCTGTTCCAACCCAAACCCTGAAGAGCTTCCAGTAACACTCGCGCTGCTCACCATATAAATAAAGCCTTCGGAAGCTGCGTCAATCTGCCGGATACGTTCTTCGGAAGTCTGGGGCGTTATCAAAAAAATATTTATAAGGTTGTATTTTCTGAAAATTTCGGCATAATGTTCCTCATATTCCGCCAAGGGAAGATCGGGTAGAATCAGGCCATCAATACCCACTTCAGCACATTTTTTACAGAAATTTTCCACTCCAAATTGAAGCACAGGATTAAAATACCCCATAAGTAGCAACGGAATTGAAACCGTTTTTCGAATGTCTTTTAATTGCTGAAAAAGCAAATCGGTAGTCATTCCATTTTTTAAAGCCACTTGCGAACTCGCCTGAATAATGGGCCCATCGGCCAAAGGATCACTAAATGGCAAACCGATTTCTACCATATCCACGCCGTTTTCTTCCAATTGCTGAATTATTTCAACTGTATCACCCAGTTTTGGATAACCTGCGGTGAAATAGATTGAAAGTAATTTTTTATTTTCAGAAAGTTTTTGATTGATTCGATTCATTTTAAATATTGTTTTATATCCGTTAGAACGCAGTCGAGAACTAAAACCCTCTTCTTCAAAGAGGTCGCGACTGCGCTCGACCAAGACAACGATTTTACTAATTAAAATGTTTAATATATGTATCCAAATCCTTATCGCCCCGCCCGCTTAAATTCAAAACCACTATATCATTCTTTTTAAATTTCCGGGATTCAAAAATGGCGAGGGCGTGACTACTTTCAATGGCGGGAATTATTCCTTCCAGCTTACAAAGTTGCATTCCGGCATCCATAGCTTCCTCATCGGTTATCGAAATAAATTCGCCGCGACCACTCGCAAAAAGATTGGCGTGCATTGGCCCAACGCCGGGATAATCCAAGCCAGCCGAAATAGAGTAGGGTTCCGTAATTTGTCCGTCCGGTGTTTGCATCAATAGTGTTTTGCTGCCGTGGATAATCCCCACCTTCCCTAAAGCGGAAGTTGCGGCACTTTCGCCACTGTCAATTCCCTTTCCGGCGGCTTCCACAGCGATAATTCCCACTTCCATCTTGTCCAAATAATGATAAAAAGCACCCGCTGCATTGCTGCCGCCGCCCACACAAGCAATCACAAAATCTGGGTTTTCCCGACCTTCCTTTTCGTTAAGTTGCTTTTTTATTTCTTCCGAAATTACACTCTGAAATCGAGCTACCATATCGGGGTACGGATGTGGGCCCACCGCGCTGCCTATAATATAATGTGTGTCCAACGGATTATTGATCCAATCGCGAATGGCTTCATTTGTGGCATCTTTCAAGGTTTTACTGCCACTGGTTGCGGGAACCACTTTTGCGCCCAGCATTTTCATCCGGGCTACGTTGGGTGCTTGACGTTTTATATCAATTTCACCCATAAAAACAATACATTCCAAACCCATCAATGCACAAACGGTAGCGGTGGCAACGCCGTGTTGTCCAGCGCCAGTTTCGGCAATAATTCGGGTTTTGCCCAATCGTTTTGCCATTAAAATCTGGCCAATGGTGTTGTTCACTTTATGTGCTCCCGTATGGCAAAGATCTTCGCGTTTTAAATAGATTTTGGTGTTGTATTTTTCCGAAAGGCGTTTTGCAAAATACAGTGGTGTTGGCCGTCCTACATAGTCTTTCAGCAATTGGTGGAATTCTTTTTGAAAAGATTCCTCGGCCATTACTTTCAAATAATTCTGCCGCAGTTCCTCCACATTCGGGTAGAGCATTTCAGGGATATACGCGCCGCCAAACTCGCCGTAGTAGCCTTTTTCGTTTACGTTATAATTCGGAGGCGCAGCCGAAGGAATTTGTTTGTTTAATTTCATAAGATTCTATTTATACCTACAAGGTTCTGGAAACCTTGCAGGAGTTTAATATCCTTTCTCCCGGGTTCAGTTTCAAACCTACTATTCACATCAATTGCATAAATTGGAAGATCTGTTTTAAGTAACTTTTTTAATGCTTCAACTTCTTCCAGACCAATGCCTCCGCTTAAAATAAAGGGTTTTTTTGAAGGATATTTTTTTAGAATTTTCCAATTGAAAGTATAGCCGTTTCCACCCTTTTCCTTTCCTTTTGTGTCGAATAGGAATTTATCTACCACAATTTCAAAATGTCTTAAAATTTCAAAATCGAACTCCTCTTTGATTGAAAAAACTTTCCATATTTCAACTACTGCAGAATTGTCTGGTCGAGCGCAGTCGAGACCTTTATTTAAGCGAATACAAAAATCTGCCGTTTCTTCTCCGTGCAATTGAATTACATCAAGTTTGAATTGTTTTGTTTTTTCTAAAATTTCATCCAAGGAAGCATCCACAAAAACGCCAACTTTCTTTATTCCAAGCGGTAGCGAAGGAATCTCACCTTCAAAAAACCTCGGACTTTTTTCATAAAAAATAAAGCCCAAATAATCTGGTTGAAGTGTTACAACTTCGGCGATGTTAAGTTTCATTCCGCAGATTTTCAGCCCCACTCCAGTCCGCCACGGCGGAGAGGGAGTTTGTTCATTTTTTTTCATCTCAGTTTTTCAATAAATTGTTTTGCGGTTTGGCCGGGATTTTCGGTTTTCATAAAATTTTCGCCAATCAAAAATCCTTCAAAACCGTAGGTTCTCAAATCTTTTATGGTTTCAACGTCGCTGATTCCGCTTTCGGAAATTTTAACAAAATCCTTCGGAATTTCTTCGGAAAGTTTTTTACTGATGTCTATATCTACTTTGAAATTTTTCAAGTTTCTGTTGTTTACACCAATCATATCCACATTCGGTAAAAGAGATTTTTGAAGTTCTTCGAGATTGTGGACTTCCAATAAAACATCGAGTTTTAAGCTTTTCGCCAAAAATGAAAACTGTTTCAGTTCTTCTACTGAAAGACAAGCTGCGATCAATAAAATTGTATCGGCGCCGTATGCTTTCGATTCGTAAATTTGATAGGGGTCAATTATAAATTCCTTCCGAAGAATGGGAACTGAAACCGTCTTTTCGGCAACCAATAAATCGTCCAGCGATCCGCCGAAAAAATTGGAATCGGTTAATACTGAAATTCCCTTTGCACCTGCATTCTCATAACCGGAAACCACTTCAGGTAACAAAACCTTGTCATTTATCACCGATTTGCTGGGCGAACGGCGTTTGTGTTCTGCAATAATTCCCGTGGTTGAAATGCGCAAAGCTTCTGCCAACGATTTGGTTTCTTTGGCAAAAAGTGGAAACTTTTCAAGCAAACGGGTTGGGATAGCTTCTTTTTTTGCAGCAACTTCCTTGCGTTTGTAAGTGGTTATGGTATCTAAAATGTTCATTCTTCGTTAATCGTTAATTCGTTAGCTGGGGAATCAGTATTTTGAAAGGCTCGCGATAAATCGGTGCGCCTACGATATTTGTTGTAATTTCTTCAATGATTGCAACGCTTTTCCAGCTTGCAAAGATTCTTTCGCTTTTTCAAATCCTTCATTTATCGTGCAACTTTCAACTACTGAAATCGCCATTCCGGCATTGGCGCAGACCACGTTATTTTGGGCTTTGGTACCTTTTCCGTTGAGGATATTCAGAAAAATTTCAGCTGAATCTTTTACAGATTCACCTCCAAATATTTCAGATTCCGCAATCTGTTTCACTCCAAAATCCTCGGCAGTTAAAATATTCTCAGAATTTTTTGAAATCACTTTAATGGGACCTGTCAGTGAAATTTCATCATAACCATCCATCGCGTGGAGCACGGCGTAATTTTTCTCGCTTTTTTGATAGAGATAGCCGTACATTCGGGCCAATTCCAAATTAAAAACCCCAACCAATTGGTTCTTCGGAAATGCAGGATTTACCATAGGTCCGAGCATATTGAAAAATGTTTTCACGCCCAATTCCTGTCTAATCGGCGCCACATTTTTCATGGCAGGGTGGAAGAGGGGCGCGTGCAAAACACAGATTCCGGCTTCGTCCAAACAACGCGTTAAAAAATCTTTTTCATTGCTGAATTTTATACCCAAAACTTCCATTACATTGCTGCTTCCGCTAACAGAAGAAACGCCATAATTGCCGTGTTTGGTAACATTTACTCCAGCACCCGCCGTTACAAATGATGCCAAGGTTGAAATATTAAACGTGTTTTTACCATCGCCGCCCGTGCCGCATAAATCTATGGTGTTGTATTCGCTGAAATCTACCGCCAGGCACAGGTCTAACAGGGCATCGCGGAAGCCTTCCAATTCTTCCAAACTTACGTTTCGCATCATATAAACCGTTAAAAAAGCGGCGATCTGGCTTTGATTGTATTTACCTTCGGAAATATTTACCAAAACTGTTCGTGCTTCTTCTTTGTTGAGTTGCTCGTGGTTTATTAATCTGTTTAAAATCTGTTTCATTCTAACTCTCAATCCAATTTTTAATAATCTTTTTTCCCACTGGCGTTAGCACACTTTCAGGGTGAAATTGTACGCCACAAACGTCGTAAAATTTGTGACGGACGGACATAATCTGCCCATTTTCATCTACAGAGGTAATTTCCAAGACCTCCGGAAAATCTTCTTTTGAAATCACCCAACTATGGTAACGACCTATTTCGAACTCTTTATCGATTCCTTTAAAAAGCGGCTCGTTTTCTGAAATAACGGTTGCAGTTGTGGCAACGCCGTGAAAGACTTTGCTCAGGTTTTCCAATTTCCCGCCAAAAACTTCCCCAATTGCCTGCTGGCCCAAACACACGCCCAAAATTGGTTTTGAAGTTGCATATTTTTGAATTACTTCCTTAAGCAAACCCGCTTCATCGGGAATGCCCGGACCCGGTGAAAGTAGAACTTTATCGTAGTTTTCTACTTCTTCCAAATAAAATTTATCGTTTCGTTTTACGGTTACCTTGCAATCTAATTCCTCTAAATAGTGAACCAGATTGTACACAAAACTGTCGTAATTGTCTATTACTAAAATTCTAAGCCCCACTCCAACCCTTCCCGAAGGGGAGGGAGTATTTTTCGGGTTTTTATTTATTTTTTTGTTTTTCATTATAAATTGAGTTTAAATTCCCCCTTCGGGGGCTAGGGGGCCATTGTTTCAGCTAATTCCAACGCTTTTGTTAATGCGCCGAGTTTGTTATAAACTTCCTGTAATTCGTTTTCCTCATTGCTTTCCGAAACCACGCCAGCGCCAGCTTGATAGTGTAATGTGTGGTTTTTGCTTACAAAGGAACGGATGATTATGGCGTGATTAAAATTACCGCTGAAATCCATAAACCCGATGGCGCCGCCGTAAAATTCACGACTTCGGTTTTCATATTTTTCCAGCAATTGCAGCGCTTTGTGTTTTGGTGCGCCGCTCAAAGTTCCCGCGGGAAAAGTGTCTGCAATAATCTGCATCGTTGATGTTTCGGGGTTTTTCGTTGCCGTAACTTTGCTCACTAAATGAATTACGTGCGAAAAAAACTGAACCTCGCGATAGGTTTCTACTTTAACGTTTGTGCCGTGGCGGCTTAAATCGTTTCGCGCCAAATCGACCAACATTACGTGTTCACTGTTTTCCTTTTTGTCCTCTGAAAGTTTTTTGGCGAGCTCGGCATCCTGCTCGTCGTTGCCGGTGCGTTTGAAGGTTCCCGCAATTGGGTGGATTTCTGCTGTATTTCCGTTTACGACCAACTGCGCTTCGGGCGAACTTCCAAATATTTTAAAGTTTCCGTAGTCGAAATAGAAAAGATAAGGTGAAGGATTCACGCTTCGCAAGGCCCTGTAAACATTAAATTCATCGCCTGTAAATTGTTGTGAAAAGCGTTTGCTCGGCACAATTTGGAACACGTCGCCGCGCTGGCAATGTTCCTTACATTTTCGCACCAACGCCTTAAAACCTTCATCATCCAAATTTGTACTGTAATTGCCCTTTCTTTCAAACGGGTATTCTGCAAAACTTTTCGACTTTAAAATCTGTTCAATCTGTGGAATATTATTTTCAGAATCAAAACAATGCGCAAAAATATAAGCTTCGTTATTGAAATGGTTTATCGCGATGATATTTTGATAAACTGCATAATATAGATCGGGCATTCCGAGGTTTTCTTCCTTTTTTGAAAGCTCAATATCTTCAAAATAACGCACCGCATCAAAAGCCATAAAGCCGAAAAGTCCGTTGTTAATGAATTTAAATTTACTTTCTTCCGAAGAAAAAGAGGAGGAAAATTCGTCTAAAATAGTTGGAACATTCGTGTTTTCAGAAATTTCAATTTTTGAACTTTTTCCATCGGGAAATTGCTGAAAAATCGTTTCATTTTCCACTTTTATGGAAGCGATTGGGTTGAAGCAGATATAGCTAAAACTGTTATTATTGGCGTGATAATCGCTACTTTCCAGCAACAGGCTGTTCGGGAATTTATCACGAAGTCGCAAATACACAGAAACCGGCGTGAGGGTGTCTGCCAATAGTTTTTTTGAATATGTTTTTAAATCGTATTTCATTTCGTTAAAATGTGTGAATAAAAAAAGGCTTGTCGTGATTGACAAGCCTTTTCGTATATTTTATACTATAGGTGTACTGCTCACGAGGTTTTTCGTAAGTTTTTCCACCACCAAGTATTTTGTGTAAATGTGTTCATTGTTTCAGGTTCAAATATAGAATTTTTTTTGAAGACTGTTTTCATTTATTGCAAAATTTCAAAATTCGAGTTTGAAATGAAACTTTTTGGTAAAGGTTGAGTCTATTAATCTTACGTTAATGAATTGTTCTAATTGATACACTTTCAATATTTTTAGAAAATGAAATTGATACCAATATTACTTTTTTTTATAATGCTTCAAAGCTGTTCAGATAAAAAATCTGAATCAGTTGAAATTGCAATGAAGGAAGTTAATCGAACTGAAGAAAGATTTTTCAATTCAAAAAAAGTTGTTTCCCTCAATTTTGAAGAACTGGAACAACAATATCTTCAAAAGAAAAATGATTCAATTTATATTATAAACTTTTGGGCTACTTGGTGCAAGCCTTGTATCAAAGAGCTTCCATATTTTGAAAAATTAGCCTTTGACTATTCAGATAAAAAAGTAAAATTATTGTTGGTAAGCCTTGATTTTCCTGACAAAGTGGACAGCCAAGTAATACCTTTTATTGAAAGAAATAATATAGAGTCTGAAGTTGTTCTTTTGGACGATGCCGATGCCAACAGTTGGATTCCGAAGGTTTCACCACAATGGAGCGGTGCCATTCCCGCAACGGTGATATATAAAAATGCCAACCGAAAATTTTATGAACAATCATTTACTTTTGAAGAACTTGAATCTGAATTACAAACATTTCTATAAAAATTTAAATTATGAAAAAGATATTTACAAGCATATCATTTGCAGCTATTGCATTAATCGCTTTAAACAGCTGCAAAAACGAACCGACAGATAAAAGCTCAGATTTTGCCCTAAACGAAATCGTACAGCCTGAATTCACAGAGATTGTATCAGAAACTGAAACGAAAGGATATACTATTGGTGATGAAGCCACAGATTTTAAACTGAAGGACGTAAACGGAAAAATGGTTTCTCTTTCCGATTATAAAGATGCCAAAGGTTTTATTGTGATTTTCACCTGCAACACTTGCCCGTATGCAGTTGCGAGCGAAGAAAGAATGGTTGTTCTGGATCAGGAATTCAAATCAAAGGGGTATCCCGTAATCGCAATTAATCCAAATAATCCGGAGGTTCAGCCAGATGATACGTATGAACTAATGCAGAAAAAAGCCAAGGAAGCAGGTTTTACTTTCCCATATTTGTATGACGAAAGCCAAACAATCTATGCAAAATACGGCGCCACAAAAACGCCGCACGTTTATCTACTGCAAAAAGAAGATGGAAAAAATATCGTGAAATACATTGGTGCCATTGACGATAATGTTCGCAATGCAACCGAAGTAAAAGACAGATTTTTGGCCAACGCCGTAAATGAATTGCTTGCGGATAAAGAAATATCAGTGAAAGAAACCAAAGCGATTGGTTGTTCTGTGAAGCAGTAAAAAAAATAGAGAGAATTTTTAAAACCGAAGACATTTGTTTTCGGTTTTTTTTATGAATAAACCCTTCTCATTTATTATTTTTACAAAAAATTTACATTATGGCAGACTTGACACAAGAACAGTGGAGCGAACAACTTAAAAACGATGATAATGCGGTAATAATTGATGTTCGTACCGATGCTGAATTTGAAGAAGGATATATTCCGGGAGCGGTGCAGATAGATATTTTTAACGGTGCCGAATTCCTTAAAAAAGCTAAGGAATTAGACCCCCAAAAAAGTTATTACGTTTACTGTCGCTCCGGAGGCAGAAGTGGTCAGGCCTGTATGTTGATGAACTCCGTTGGCGTGAAAAACGCTTACAATTTAAAAGGAGGGATTATGGAATGGGAAGGAGAAATAGTTGATTAAAAAATAGATTAATATGAAGAATTTGGCTTTGGTTTTTGGATTGGTTATGGCACTGTTTTTTATTTCCTGTAAAGAAAACACTACAGCGCAGGAAATAAAGGTAATATCTCCCGAGGAAGTTTATGACGCCGTACGTGATAATCAAAACTTGCAATTAGTAGATGTGCGAACCCAAGATGAGTATGGGGAAGATCATCTAAAAACTGCCCAAAATATTTGCGTGACAGATGATGATTTTAAGGAAAAAGTTGCTAAACTTGATAAAAACGAACCAATTTACCTTTACTGTCGAAGTGGAAAAAGAAGTGCCAAAGCAGCCCAAATATTGAAAGAAATGGGTTTTAAAGAAATTTACGATATGGAAGGTGGCTTTTTAAATTGGGAAAGCCAAGGTCTTCAGGAAAAAAATTAAAAATCTGTTAATTGCTTTCCTAATTTTTTAACTCATTATACAATTATGAGTTAAACTCACGCTAAAAAGGTTTTGTGTAAAAATTTTATATAGCTACTTTACGTATCTTAATTAATAGATATGTAAGGTTATGAAAGAAATAGAAAATAATGTACAACTGAAAATACGCAAGCTTGTGGAACATAGTTGCAACTTCGATATTCGTCCCACAAAAGAATTCCAACAACTGCATACATCTTTGCTTAAGTTCTATTTCAACGCTGTTGATGTAAATATTGATTATCAAGAAAAATTGATTTCTATTTGGAATACCAAGCCTTTAGCCACAAATCCGTTACGGCTTTATGATTTAAATGAAGCTATTGCAGATTGGGTGGGTTATACAGATTTGCAAGAGACTCTTGATGGTTGCATTGAAGATGGTCATCTCCAAACCAATTTTTATAAAAAACTATTTTTGAAATATGGTGAATATCTTCCAAACGAAGATGATGCTATGAGTGCCTAATTTAATTTCCTGTAAATTTAAACCCTGCCGAAATTAGACTGTAATGCAAACCAGTGTTGCGCTTATAATAGTCATATTTTAAATCTACAGTTTTCAACCCAAAATTTGCCAATTTCAGCTTTGTAAAAATATCTGTATACCCAACTCCGAAACCGAACTGGTTTGCCGAAAATTCAGAAAGATCATAATCTGAAGTGTAAAACTCATAAGTTGATAAAGCTGTTTCATAAGGATAAAAATAGTCGGCTGCAGTTTGATTGTAAAAACGATAGCTCGGGAACAACGTGAATTTATCCGTGATTTTTATAGGAATTTCGATACTTGCTGTATGCGAGTTTATTCCCCAATCATCAAAATAGTAACGATAATAGGTTCTTAAAACGAACATTTCATTAATAAAATAATTCAACCTTCCGCCCACAGCAGTTTTAAAGCGAGTGTTCGGCAATCTTTCAATGTCATCAGCTAGTTGAAAATTTTCATGAAAACGATCTGGCATATCATTAAAATAAACCCTTTGGAATGGTGTGGATAGAAGACCTTGTTGCTGAACAATATCTAAAGAAAGCATCCCTTGAAGGTTTTGTGATAATATTTGTGAAAACCCAAATCCTAAGGAATAGGAATTTCTGTTTTTCTTATCCAGGTCAATAAAATTTGAAGACTCTCGTAGCTCTATGGGGTATAATAATTTCCAGGTATCTATATATACATTGGCGTGGACACTTAATTCGGTGTTCTTTTCATTAAAAAGTTTGGTATAACTTCCGCCAAAACCTAAGGAAAAATAATCATACTCTGATGAAACGGAAATCTTGGCGCTTACTATGTCGTTACGGTCATCGCTGCTATGTGAATAGCCAAAATTCCCACCTGCCCAAAGATCGCTTGCAGAAGCACCTGACGACGCTACAAAAGGGTCGGCAGGGCTATCGCTATCAAAAGGATCTACGTTGCTTGAGGATGCGGACGTATAGGCTGAAACACCAGCATCAATCGTTAAAACATCGTCATCATTCAATGGAATTGCGACAACAATAGTAGGGGTAAAGTCTGTAAGTTTTTCTGTTCCAAAACCACCACTTACTGCAGCGTTTTCTCCGTCTTGATTGTAGTAGCTTACAAGAAAATCAACTTCTGGAGCTTCTAGCACACGTTTTTTATATGTGGAAGTAGAATCTTGGGCAAAGATTGTTGCCGCAAATAGAAAGATAAATAAGCCATATAGATTCTTCATAAAATATTAATTACAGCCACAGCCGCCCCCTGTTTTACCGCCGTTAGCACCAGAAGCGGCTTCACGGTACGCCTGTGCATTAATTTCAAATCTATCAACAGGTTTGTCTCCCAAAACCATATCAGGATCGTTGAGGTTTATTTTTTCATATTCCTTTACAACCGTACAGGAGCCTAGTAAACCCATCAGGCACAAAAGTATTACTATGTTTTTTATAATTTTCATGCTGTTATTGCAAACTGTATCGTTTACTTTTTAATGGTTTCAATTTCTATATTTTTTGAAGTGAAAACTTCACCTTTTTCATCAATAATAATACACTCTATTTTAGGTAGTTGGTTTATAAAATCAATCCCGACTTCTCTTCCCATCACAAAAATGGAAGTGGCTAAAGCATCGGCAATTTCAGCTTTTGGAGCGAACACCGTTGCGCTTATAATTCCTGTTGCAGGATAGCCAGTTCGGGGGTCAATTATATGTGTGTAGCGTGTTTCATTAAACGTAACATATTTTTCATAATTACCAGAAGTAACAACTGCATTTTCATTTAGCGGAAGTAAAGCAAATGCTTTATTTTTATCCATCGGATTTGTGATTGCCACTTTCCAAAATTCACCGTCAGGTTGGTATCCCCAAGAGTTCATGTCGCCCGAAGCATTTATTATTCCTGCATCCACTCCTCTTTCCATCAACAATATTTTAGCCTTATCGGCCGCATAGCCTTTGCCTATGGCGCCAAAGCCTATTTTCATTCCTTCCAATTTTAGAAAAACGGTAAAGTTTTCAGGGTCGAGAATAATATTTTGATACCCAACTTTTTCGACGGATTGTTTTATGGCTTCTTCGGAAGGCATTTCGGTCATACTGCCGTCAAACTTCCAGATTTTATCCATGGAGGCAAAACTGATATCGAAAGCACCGTCGGTCAATTTTGAAATTTCAACCGAACGGCCTATTAAAGTAAAGAGTTCTTCATCAACCTTTACGGGTTTGATCCCAGCATTTCTGTTTATTTCTGAAGTTTGTGAAGCTGGGTCCCAGGAGGAAATTAGTTTTTCGATACGGCTTATTTCGCCAACCGCCATATCTATATAATTGTTTGCTTCGGTTGAATTTTTGGCAATTACGGTAATCTCAAATCGACTGCCCATTAATTTTAGCGTACGCTTGAAAGTTTCCTGTGAGAACGTCAAATTCACACAAAGCAGCACAAAAACCAAGGATGTTGTTTTTTTCAAACTAATTTATAAACGATTCAAGTTTTTTAATGTATTCCGTGGGTGTTGTATTTTCATATCCTGCTTCTCCTAAAATTGCGCCTTCTTTATCAAGGACAACTACAAAGGGAAAATATCCTTGTTTGTTATATTTTTCAGCAAGTTGATTGTTCTTTTGTTGTAGTTCATCTGGCAATGCATTTTTCTTTTTCCGCGGAAAATCTGCCTGCAACATTACAAAATGGTCTTTAGCATAGGTTTTGAATTCCTCAGTGCTCCATATTTCCCGATCAAGTTTTATGCAGGGCGCGCACCAATCGCTTCCCTGAAAAACAAGGATTATTGGATGATTTTCTTCGGAAGAAATTTGTATTGCGGTTTCAAAATCGGTATGCCATTCTTGGGCGGAAAGCGTTATTGAAAATACAATTGCAACAATTAAGGGGATTATTTTCTTCATCAGGAAAGTTTAATATTTCCTAAAACGTTCGTAATTCAAATTTAGTGTTAAAGATTATGAACAAAGTATTTGCTAAAAACTTTAATTTTTTATTATTTTTTTTGAAATAGTGTGTTCATCTCCAGAAACAATCACAATTGTGTAAATTCCATTTTGGAATCTATTAAAATCATATTCTATTTCAACAGCATTATTGTTAAAAAGTTCAGTTGCTAAAAGCTGTCCCAAGGGATTATAGATTTCCAATTTTCGGATTGCGTCTTTGCTTTTTATTTTGAAATAACCATTTGTTGGATTGGGAAAAACTTGAATTTTATTTTCGGCCAATAAATCCTGTACACCTAAAAATTCATTGTCCAAACGACATACAATTGCGTTTCTATGTATATTGTTTGCATCTTCGGTGACGCCAAAGGCTAAAACTTTATTGTCTGCTTGCAATGCCAAATCAGTAACATAATTTGTGTCTGAACCGCCAAAGTTGGTTATAAAAGTTCCGCTATCTCCAAAATCTGAATAGATGCTACCATCATTATTTAATTTGATTACGAAAAAATCTGTTTGCTCGAAAGGAAAAGGCATCGAGGCACCGCCACCCAAAATAATTTTTCCGTCGCGCTGAACTGCAATACTTCTAAGCCGATCATTGGCTCCAAAATAAGTTTCCATAACTACTTTTCCATCTTGTCCAAAAGTTAGATCCAGTGTGCCGTCATTGTTAAATTTTGCAACTGCTGGTTTAATTCCGCCAAACCCTCCGGTGCCCCCGGAATACTGGTAGTTTCCTCCGAGAATTATTTTATTACCCAAAACAGCTATATCATCTACCTCTCCTAAGTTTGAATCTGGTCCGAACGTAGTAATTACAGTTCCGTTGTTTCCAAATGAAGTATCCAAGGTTCCGTTTTCATTAAACCGCGTTATAACAGGATGGTAATCATCCCCATTATTATAGGAAGGGCCTCCAGCAAGTATTTTGTCTTCCCAATCTATTTTAATAGCAAAGCAAAGATCAAAACGATAATTTGTAACGTCTGTAATTTTGGTGCCATTATCCCCGAATGTTGTATCTAAAGTTCCGTCTAGGTTTCGCCTTGAAAAACTGTACATATTGTTAAAGCCATCAAAGAACTGACTCTGGACAATTATTTTGCCAGTTGACTGTTGGTCAATTTTACTTCCTCCCAAAATAGATTGAATTCCTCCGTCTCCAAATGTTGGATCTAGATTGCCATTTTGGTCAATTCGTATTAATTTCGCTTCACTTTCAATGGAGCCACAAATCAATATTTTTCCGTCAGATTGTAAAAGCATGGAATTGAAATAGGAAGTGTTGGTTCCGTTGTTCGGAAAATATAATTGGCCATTTTGTCCAAATGAAGTGTCAATTTCCCCATTATTTGTTAACTTATAAATGTAAAACCCACGATTATAAGTAGCTCCATTTTGTCTCAATTCACTATTTACGCCTAAAATTATTGAATTGTTCTCCAAAAGAAGTAAGTCTATCGCCCTTGCGCCTTTATCCATATAGGCAAATCTCGTGGTCCCTTGGTCACCAAAACCTAAATCCAATACTCCTTCTTGTGAGAAAGAAAATTGAAAAAAAAGAAATGGCATTAAAGCTAATATTAATTTGAACTTTGCCATAAACCAGATTTAATTTTTTGCTAACCCAATTTACCAAATAAAATCATTTTTTCAATTCTAAATTCCCTTAAATTTGCAGCCTAAAATCCTTTCAATTGGCAAAACAGATCACAGATACCATCGTAATGATTCGTCCGGTTGCTTTCCGTATGAATGAGCAAACGGCAGTCAACAATTTTTTTCAGGAAGACCTCGCGCTTAAGAACGCTGAAATCAATGCCAAAGCGCAGGCAGAATTTGATGCTTTTGTACAAAAACTTCGTTCAGTGGGCGTTAACGTGATTGTTGAAAATGATGATTTAAGGATGGACACGCCAGATTCCATTTTTCCAAATAATTGGATTAGTTTTCACGAAAATGGCGATATCGGGCTTTACCCTATGTTTGCTGAAAACCGCCGTCGCGAAAGACGTGAGGAGGTTTTGATTCGTTTGGAGAATGAAGGTTTCATAATCAATAATATTTACGATTATACTCCTGCGGAAGACGAAGGATATTTTCTGGAGGGAACCGGAAGTCTTCTTTTAGACCGCGTAAACCACAAAGCATATTGCGCACTTTCAGCACGTGCCGATGAAGAATTGTTGATTGAATTCTGCGAGGATTTTGAATATTTACCTGTAATTTTTACCGCAAACCAAACCGTGGACGGCAAGCGCTTGCCCATCTATCACACAAATGTAATGATGTGTCTTGCAGAAAAATTCTGTGTGATTTGTTTAGACACCATTGACGATGCTTCTGAAAAGAAAAACGTGGTTCAGCATTTAAAAAAAGATGGGAAGGAAATCATAAAAATTACTGAAGCGCAAATGCACCATTTTGCGGGCAATATGCTTCAGCTTCAAGGCAAGGAAAAAAAATATTTGGTGATGAGCGCGGCTGCGCATGATAGTCTAAATAAAGAGCAAATTGTAGCGATTACAAAACACTGCGAAATCCTGAGTAGCGATCTTACCACCATCGAAACCTGTGGCGGCGGTAGCGCGCGCTGTATGATGGCTGAGGTTTTTCTGCCAAAGGCGTAATTAAGCCATGGTTTCTGTTTTCGCAATGTTCCGGATCATTCCCCCGAAAATAAAATAGTGAAAGGGAAGCATCAAGTACCAATATAAGCGCCCCCACAAACCTTTGGGTCTGAAAGTAGCGGTCTGTATCAATTCATTCTTATCATTTATACAGAATTCTAGCCAGGCTTCGCCGGGAAGCTTCATTTCGGCAAAAAGCAGGAGCCTTTTGCTTTCTCTGTCGGCGTAGAGCACACGCCAAAAATCCAGCGCATCGCCCGTATATATTTGGTCTGGGTGTGTTCGTCCGCGTCTTAGCCCAACGCCCCCAACAAGCCTGTCCATAAATCCGCGGATTTTCCAAAGTGAATTACCATAGTACCATCCGCGTTTCCCGCCAATTGCCCAAATATTGTTTAGCGCTCTTTCGGGATTGTCAACATTCAACACTTTTTTGTCTTTCAGGCAACCGTATTTAGGTACTTGAATGTACTCTTTCAAATTCGAAATTCTGCCCGCAACCAGAGAATCTTTCCAGCTGGAAATCACGAGATTTTGTTCAATTTTCAGAAAAGCCTTTTTTATTGCTTCTTCGTAAGAAATGGGTTTGATATTTAAAATTTCCTGTAATTTATTATCCTTTGCCACAACCTCCATTTTCATACTGTCCACAAGGTTTACCGCCAATTTATAGGAAGTGGAGGTCACGAAATACAACCAATACGAAGAAAGTCGTGGCGACATAACCGGAACCGGAATTATCCAAAGTTTCAGTCCTCGGATCTTGGAATATTTCATCAGCATTTCCTTATAGGTCAATACATCGGGACCACCAACATCGAAAGACTTATCGAAACATTTTTCGTTGTCCAAAACGCCCGAAAGAAACGCAATCACATCGCGAATGGCAATGGGTTGAATTTTGGTCTTTAACCATTTTGGAGCGATCATTATTGGCAGTTTTTCACACAAATCCCGAATAATTTCAAAAGAAGAACTGCCGCTTCCCACTACGATTCCAGCACGAAGCACGGTAAGGTGATAGTTTCCTTTATATAAAATTTCCTCTACTTTTTTTCGGGAAGAAAGGTGTTTTGAAAGTTCTTCCTGATTTATAATTCCGCTTAAATAGATGACCTGTTTTACGGAAGTTGTAGCCATATATTTATTGAAGTTTTCTGCAGACCGGGCTTCAATTTCATCAAAATTTCTGGTTGAGCCACTCATTGAGTGAATCAAGTAATAAGCCGCATCAATATCTTTCGGAAAGGATGCTGTATTTACCTCTTCGGCAAAATCCACTTCAATAACGGTAACCTTTTTTGTGGTTTCTGGATCAAGTGGAAGTCTATTTTTATCGCGTACGGCGCAAATTATATCGTGTCCGTTTTCCAAAAGTTCGGGTAGCAAACGCATGCCAATATATCCGTTGGCTCCTGTGAGTAGAATTTTCAATTTAAAATATTTTGTTTAAAGATAGATTTTAATAACTAAACAAAAGTTAAAAACCCGTTAAGTTGTTGCAGTGCATCTTTTGCAATGCGGTATCTTTAAAACTTCAACCAAATAAATCTAAACATCATGAAAATTTTAAAAGTCGTATTGCTAATTGTAGGAGTGGTTTTGATAATTTTCGGACTTTATAATGCTTTTGTGCCGCAACAGGTTTTGGATATTGGCCCTTTGGAGGTAAATGCAAAGGAAGGATTGACCAACCAAACCTTGGGAATGATTGGCATTGGAGTTTTGGCGCTTATAGCCGGCGCCCTTCTTAAAAACCGCCGTTAATTTTTAAAGATTTATTGTTTGAAGAATTGAAATTACAGCTGCGCTTATATATTCTACACCGATTGAAATCACTATAAAACCTACAATTCGCGATATAGCATTGATGCCCGAAGCACCCAAAAATTTACTGATGTAGTGCGAACTCCTCAAAATGATAAATGTTGATAGTCCAACAGCTAAAACTGCAAGTATTACCCAAAAAATAGCTGCGGTGTTTTGATATTCCTGATTAAAAGTTATCAATAGTGAAATGGAGCCGGGGCCTGCAAGCATTGGGATTGCAAGCGGTGTAAGTGAAAATTTTTCACGCTTGTCCAAATCTTTTTGAACCCGCTTGTTCTTCATTCCTTTGTGTTTTGAAAAAGTTCCCGTCAAAAGCGCGAAGCCCGAGGTTACAATTATCATCCCGCCTGCAATACGCAAAGCATTCAAGCTTATCCCGAAAAAGGCCAAAAGATACGTTCCAGCAAAAAAGGATATGATCAAAATAACAATCACATTTACTGTAGTTAATAGCGAGGTTTTATTGCGTTCTTGAGTACTTTCATCACTCGTCAATCCTACAAATACGGGCACTGTTCCCAACGGGTTTATTACCGAAAAAAGTGCTGCAAATACATATAAAAAAACATCCATGGTTTTTTCGGCAAAGGACGCTTTGTTTTGGCTTTTGAAGTTTACCAAAAGTTTAAATGAAGGTTATCTGTGTCTGTTCGAGCACAGTCGAGAACCTTCAAAAACTATTAATTTAGGTTTCGACTGCGCTAAACCTGACATTCATCTATTTTTTTTAATCGCTCAATTCAAAAAAAGTATCTTTGCACTTTAAATTTTGAGTATGACACTTCAGCAAACATTGGAAACCCAAATTAAAACCGCAGTTGAAAAACTGTACGGTGCCAAACTTGAATCGGTAGAATTGCAGCCCACCCGCAAGGATTTTGAGGGCGATATTACTGCCGTTGTTTTCCCAATGTTGCGCGTGGTGAAAGGAAATCCCGCACAGATTGGCGAGGCCATTGGCAACTATTTGGTTGAAAATGTAAAAGAAGTTGAAAAATTCAATGTGGTGCAGGGTTTTCTGAATATTGTTTTGAGCGATTCGTATTATTTAAATTTCTTTAATTCAATTGAAGATTTTTCAAGTTTCGGAAAAGGGGAACAAAAAGGAGAAGCGATGATGGTGGAATATTCTTCACCAAACACGAACAAACCTTTGCATTTAGGTCACGTCAGGAATGTTTTGCTTGGTTATTCCGTCGCCGAGATTGAAAAGGCTGCTGGAAAAAAAGTGTACAAAACACAAATAATCAATGACCGCGGAATCCATATTTGCAAAAGTATGCTGGCCTGGGAAAAATTTGGAAACGGAGAAACTCCTGAAGTAACTGATTTAAAAGGCGATAAGCTCGTTGGGAATTATTACGTAAAATTTGATAAGGAATACAAAAAGCAAATTGAAGCTTTAAAAGAAGCTGGAAAAACCGAGGAAGAAGCCAAAGTCCAAGCTTCACTTATAAACGAAGCCCAAGAAATGCTCCGTAAATGGGAAGCTGGTGATGAGAAAACCGTTGCGCTTTGGAATAAAATGAACGGTTGGGTTTACAGTGGTTTCGAGGAAACTTATAAAGCCATTGGGGTAGACTTCGATTTTTATTATTACGAAAGTGATACTTATCTTTTAGGGAAAGATATTATAGAGGAAGGCATAAAAAAAGACGTCTTTTTTATGAAAGACGACGGTTCTGTTTGGTGTGATTTAACCGAAGACGGCCTTGATGAAAAACTCGTTCTGCGAAGCGATGGTACTGCAGTTTATATGACTCAGGATATTGGCACTGCTGTACAGCGCGTAAAGGACCATCCCGATGTGGGTGGAATGATTTATACCGTAGGTAACGAGCAGGATTATCATTTTAAGGTGCTGTTTTTAATTCTAAAAAAATTGGGTTACAGTTGGGCCGAAAATCTATTTCATTTAAGTTACGGAATGGTAGATCTTCCTTCCGGGAAAATGAAAAGCCGTGAGGGAACGGTAGTTGACGCAGACGATTTGATTGCGCAAATGACCGAGACTGCCCGAACTATTTCGGAAGAATTGGGCAAGATTGACGATTTTTCAAAAGAAGAAAAAGAAGCGCTTTACAGAATGATAGGTTTGGGTGCTTTGAAATATTATATTCTGAAAGTGGATCCCAAAAAACGAATTCTTTTCAATCCTGAAGAGAGTGTGGATTTTCAAGGGAACACGGGACCGTTTATTCAATACACCTATGCACGGATTCAGTCTATTTTACGAAAAGCGGAAGAAAAGGTTTCGACTGCGCTCAACCTGACATCCGTAGAAATGCATCCAAAGGAAAAGGAGCTCATAAAGATTATTCAACAATTCCCTGAAACCATCCAATTGGCGGCAGAAAATTATAGCCCGGCATTGATTGCAAATTATACGTATGATTTGGTGAAGGAATTCAATAGTTTTTACCAAAACGTGCCAATCCTCGCTACTGACAACGAAACTGAAAAAGCATTCCGTGTAAAACTTTCAAAAGCCGTGGGAGAGATTATAAAAAGCGCTTTTTCCCTTTTGGGAATTGACGTTCCGGAGCGGATGTAATTTTAGGTATCTTTAATCTAAATGGTAAATCTCCATAATGTCTTTGAGAACTTTATCAAAATCAATTTTTAAATCAATTAATTTTCCGGTTCCCATATCCATTACCCAGCCGTGCACCGTAAGGTTTCTACTTCGGTAGGCAATCTGAACATCGGCGGTTTTGATAACGTTTACACATTGTTCCTGCACATTTAGTTCAACCAGTCGGCGGTATTTTTCATCTTCGTCTTTAATAGCATTCAATTCTTGTTTGTGTAACCTGTAAACATCGCGGATATTTCGTAACCAAGGATTTAAAAGGCCGAGATCCTGACTTTGCATAGCAGCTTTTACACCGCCACAACCATAATGTCCACAAACAATTATATGGTTCACTTTTAAATGGCTCACGGCATAATTGATAACGCTCATTGCACTGAGGTCTAGATTGGAAACCATATTTGCAATGTTCCGTAATATAAAGGCTTCGCCGGGTTTGGCACCCATTATTTCTTCTGCAGTAACGCGGCTGTCGCTACAACCAATATAAAGTACTTCGGGGTTTTGCCCTTCGGAAAGGTTTTTAAAATAATTAGGGTCAAGCCCTAATTTTTCGTTTACCCAATCTTGATTGTTTTTGAAAATTTGATCGATATTCATAGTTCACCTGAAGTTTTATTTCAGAATTTAAAGATAGGGAAAAGCCATTGTGTCCACAATGTGAAAATTGAAACTTTTATGGTGAATGTTGCTAAAGCCTTTGAACTCACATTATTTGTTTTGCGTTTTCAATTCCTTTTAAAACACGTAATCTGCCGGGGCCATTTTTTTGAGCAAGTTCATATTGTTTTGCGGCTTCTTCATTTCTTTTTTGGGAGAGCAACCAATCTGCATACATTTCATGTGTGGGCTTTTGAATAGACGGTGGCCCATAACTATAGCTTATGCTGTTTTCAATCTCGATGGATTCCATAAAATGTTCTTCTGCCAGTTTCGTGTCATTATAGAGTTCAGCGCGAAGTGCCATTAATTGGTTTTGCCTTATTTCAGCTTCTTTTAAATCCATTTGGCTGGCTTCATCGCGGGTAACCCCTGCGCAGAGTTTGGAACTGCCTTCCGCAACAATAAAAGATTCCCGCTTGTGGTCTTGATCGATCGTATCTATAATACTATCCAGCTTTTTTGTGTTGCCGGCTTCATAGGCTTTCATTCCTTCCAGAAAGTGATATTTGGAACGCACGGAAATATTTAAATCGGTTATATTTACAGGAATATTAGCCACTTCATCTTCCCAGTTATCGGTTTCGGTTAAATACGTTCCTTTTAAAAATACCAGATATGCCCGTGCGTTTTTTGATGGAGTCTCGGTAGCATAACTTTTCATATCCAATACCATTTTTTTTGCCTCCTCAAAATTTCCTTTTTGAAGATAGCCGTACTGCAACCAATGGAAAGCATGATAACCGCGTGCATCATTATCTAGTTTTTTCTCTTCCATTCTATTAATGCTTGCTTGGTATGAGTCAATATTTGAAGAAATAACATTATCCCACATACCCATCGCAACATAAATATGCGAAGGCATGTGGAGCGCATGGCCTGCATCTGGAGCTACTTTGGAATAGGCATTGGCGGCATCCAAAGCAAGGGTAGCGTGATCGGGATCGTCATACGAATGTATTAAATAGTGCAATGCGCCGGGATGGTTTGGGTTTTCATTTAAAATACCTTTTGCAATTTTTGCACCTTTGCCGTAAATAACATCGTCTCTTCCTTTTTCAACAGAACCTAATAATGACAAAGCGTAAAATGCAGCTATTTCTTGATTATCAGGGTATTTTTTGTACAGCCCTTCCATAAATTGGGCATACTCTTGATCGCGCTTCTTTTTTTCTGTTTTTGGTTTGTAAAGTATATGAACAGATTCACTTAAATCCTTTTCAATTTCAGATGTATTATTTTCTAGATTAAGATTGTCGAGTTTTGCTAAAACACTTGTTGCGGCTTCATAATCCTGTTGCTGCCACAAGCTGTGATTGTAAGTCATGGATTCGCCCCAATAGGCCATGGGCATCTTTGGGTCTTCCTTTTGTGCTTCTATAAAAGCTTCGCGAGCGTCTTCATATTCAAAGGAATGCAATAACAACAATCCTTTTTCAAAATGTGGCTGGGCACTTTTCTTGCCAGTGATTGTAATATTCACTACACCAAGATTATTTTTTTTGGTTTCCTGTTCTTTACACGAAACTATAAGAAGCAATAAAAAAATAGAGGTTATAAGTCTCATAATTAATAATTTAGATAATAGCTTAAAGATAGCCATTTTTGAAACGATAAGCACTTTTTGGCCAAATGCTTAAAACACTGATTCATACCTTCACTAAATTTATAATTCTGCTTTCTTTTTCAAAAACTTAATAACGAAAAATATAAGCGTTAATATACCTATAAATAGTCCTGTGCCAATCAATTCATTTGCCGAAAGGCTCGATAAAAAGTATACGATTATTGCAATAGCCAAAATGGGTACAGCCCAACCTCCTGGGATTTTAAATCCGCCATCATATTCTTTTTTAGATTTTCGGAGCTTCATTACAGATAATGCTACGCCTAAATAAAGAATTAGCATAGAACTACTAGCTATGACTGCTAATTGCTCAAAACTGCCAGAAACAGCCAGTATAAAACCGATAGTTGCATAAATAATAATAGCTATATAAGGCGTGGCAAATGATTTGTGTATTCTGGAAAGCGCTTTTATAGGGATTACATTATCCCTGGAAAGTGCGTAAACAATTCTTGGACTGTTAAGAATAGTGCCGCTCATATATCCAAACATAGAGATAACAGCACCTATAATTAAAAGCATATATCCGAAATTGCCAAAAACTACTCTGGCAGTTTCAGCTAGTGGAGCCGCTGTAAAATTTGGTAAAGTATCGCCTAAAACACCTTGTGAAACGGTTTGAATCAAGATATAAACAACCGCAACTGTTGTAATACTTATTAAGATAGCTCTGGGAATTGTTCGTTTTGGGTTAACAACTTCCCCACCAACAATAATTCCCGTTTCACAGCCCTGAAAAGCAAAAAATAAAATGAGCGACGCTTCACCTAATGTTTTAAGGCTTGGCATTTCTAGAAAATACAGATTGCTAGCCGATACATCTTTAAATCCTATAGCAATTAGTAAAAGTAATGGTATTAGCTTAACAATAGTATTGAATTTTACCAGGCCTATGCCTTGCTTTAAACCAATAACATTGACGTAAACCAAACCATAAAAAAGAATAAATAAAAAGAAGAAGCGAGGCCATCCGTTTTCAAGTACTGGGTATGCCGAAGCAATAACATTTACCAAAGCGTTAGAAACTGCGGCATCAGCAAACAAGTTGCTTCCAACGGCAAAAAATCCAGCTACAAAGCCAGCATAATCTCCAAAAGCGGTTTCAATATAGGTGTACGGCCCGCCGGTGTTTGTTACTTTACTTCCGGCTTCGGCAAAGCAAAGCATTACCATTGCCATTAACAATCCACAAAACAGATAAGCAATGATGCTGGACGCTCCCATATAGCTAGCCACAATTGCAGGCAGTACAAAAATTCCAGAGCCGATGATGATGTTTACAATATTAGCTGATAAGCCGAATACACCAACTCTTCTTTTTAATCCTTCGTCTTTTGAAATCATAATTTTATTTACTTGAAAGAACCATTATCCACATCTTTTATAAATTTTATCAATCCTGAAAAATAATTTACTGGGTCGTCGTATTGTGAAACGTGGCCAGCATTTACGGTAAGGCTTCTTCCGTTTTGAACCTCTGTGCTCATCCATTCCATATATTTTGGATCCATGGTGTCATACTTGCCGCCAATCATTAAGGTTGGAGTTTTAATTTCTTTTAATCTATCGGAAACACCCCAACCTTTCAAAGTTGCATTTCCCGTTACGCCAAATTCACTGTAACCTTGCATGTAGATGTAAATGTTTGGGTTGAGGTGTGAAAAGGCGCGATTGATGAATTCTGGCCATTCATCCAAAGGTTTGCGAAGAATGTGTTCCGTGTAATAATTGTTCATCACCAATTCGGCATATCTGGGATTTGAAAAATCTTCTTTCGCTTCCAATTCCTTAATTTCTTTATAGACTTCCGGAGGAAGTTGTGCTCCCAGAACTTCAGCATATTTTTCATACTCGGGAATGCTCGCCATCATGTTTGAAATGATCAAGCCTTTCAAATTATCTTGATATTTCAAAGCATATTCCATGGCCAAAATTCCGCCCCACGATTGGCCCAACAAGTAAAGATTGTCTTTATCCAGATTTAACGCTTTACGAACCTGTTCTACTTCTTCCACAAAATGTTCGGTGGTCCAAAGCGTGGAATCGTTTGGTTTGTCGCTGTAATAACTGTCAAGCTGGTCGTAATAAATGTATTCAATACCTTCATTTGGAAGGTAGCCGTCAAAATTTTCAAAAAATTCGTGAGTCCCACCGGGACCGCCGTGAAGCAATAAGACCTTCATTTTTGGATTGTTGCCCATGCGTTTTGTCCAAACATTAAAAGTGCCTTTTGGGGTAGTGATGGGAATCATTTTTATACCGCCTGTAATTTGATCCTCGTTGTTGGAATAATCAAAATAAGTTGATTTGCATTCGGTTTCAGCGTTTGCGGTTTCTTGTTTTTCGGCACAGCTTAAAAGTAATGTTGCGGAAATGATTAGAAAGTAAAGTTCGTTTTTCATAATATTGGTTTGTTAATGAATATTTCTTTCGTTTTGATGATTAATTACCCGCTTCAACTTGGTAGGTATTGGACCCAATTTGATTAATTTTTGTAAGTGTTGCACATTCATCATTCCTTTCATAAATTGTTTTAGTGGGCATAACGGTGCCGTTGCCCATTGTAGGAGAATCGTAAATGGTTTTGGAATAGCCAATACTACCGCAAGGATGCCTGTTGCCGTCTTGCGCGCCATAATATTCCGTAAAATTGAACGAAGTATAATTCAACCATTGCCAAGATTCTGGCATCAATATTTTTCCGATGAATTCTTCTTTTTCGGTTGTCATGTCCATAACCCAGGCTCCCCACCAGGTTCCACTTTCTGGTGCATCTGCAATGCCAAGTTCCCATACCCTAACACGGTATTTGCGCCCTTCGTGCCAGTTGTATTTTATCCTGCAAGAATACCCGCTGCCTTCGTGTCCGAAAGCTTCCGAATATCCATTGGGACTTTCTGCCTTTTTTGCATCCCAAATTGAAAAAATAGCAACTTTGGTATTTTGCTCGCCTTTATATGAAGCTGAAGTTTGAAGCCCCATATATCCTATTTTGCCATTTTTAAAAGCAAATTGGTGTGCCCAATAAAAAGTGGAAGCTTCATGCTCAATAGTTAAAAAAAAGTCTAGATTATTATATCCTTTGCTATTCGCATTTAAAGGCGGCCAATTAAAAATAGCAGATGCTATATAAGTTGGCGATTTAAAGGTTAATTCGTTGTGACTTCTATTATTTTGGGATATTAGGAAACTGTGTCCCGCAAAAAAGATTATGATGGTTAAAATGCATATTTGCTTGAATTTTTTCATAATGGGTGATTTTATATTTATTAGTTTCATTCGCTTTTAAAATTTGAAGTGGATTTCTTCCAAGGAATTTTCTATTTTTAATTAGTCTTTCAATACATGTGGCGCCACTGCTGTATGTTTCAAGATGACAAAACTATCTACGGTAACACGGTGTTTCTTAAAATTTATAAGTTGAATAAGAATTACCATAATAACGGGCATAAGGGCTATAATAAGAAAGACGATTTCCCAGTTAAAATTAGTTTTTAATACACCTAGCATTGCAGCTCCCGCCGCGCGACCCATGTTTGAAAGTGCCATATAAAGAGTAAATTGTGTAGCGGCAACCGTTTTCCAGCACAGGTGCATGGCCGATGCGAACACTGCAATACACAGAAAAGTGTATAGCGTATAATAGGATAGGATGAAAGCATAAATAATTATATTATTGCCCCATAAATTATTTAGGGAAGCAAATACTGCAATAAGAATTGTTAAGAAGCTCAAATACACCGAAAGCATTTTAATTTTCCCAAAATAATCTACCAAATAACCGCCAATAAACATGCCTAAAAAACCTCCAACTACCGTTGTGATTGAGAATACATTGGAAAAGAAGGAATTAGTCCATCCCAATTCCTGTATACTGAAAATAGGCAATAGTGTGTCTATAAGCCCGAACATTAAACCTACGACAAAAACCCCGATACCAAACACCAAGCTCGATTTTAATCTTACAACCTTGTAGAGGCTTTTAAAAATGTGCTTCCAACTTCTCAACTGTGTTTTTTTGGAATCTGGGGAGGCGCTACCCGCCGTCCAGGGCAATGTTTTTTCGCCCGTCCGTTCCTTAAAGTATATTGGGAAAAGCATAATGGTTGCCACCGCAATAGAGAGTGAAGAAATTGCAATGGAGAAACCAAAGTTGTTAATCAGCCAAGTGCCGATGATCAAAGAAGATGAAATGCCAATGGTTTTGGCTCCCCACATAAGGCCATTGGCTCTTGCCTGTTCGTTTTCGGGAATTACATCTACAGCCATCCCATCAGTTGCCACATCCTGAAACGCACCAAAAAAACTGATGAAAAATCCGGAAGTCATTAACCCGATAGTATTGTTTAGAGGATCTGGAATCAATCCAATACAAATAAAACTTAATATTAAACCTAGTTGCCCAAAAATAACCCATGGCCTTTTTCTACCCATGGCCAAGAAAGTCCATCGATCCATCAACGGTGCAATCAAAATTTTAAAGCTCCACGGAACTCCAATTACACCAACATAGGCGGCAATTTCCATAGCTGATTTACCATTCATAGCGAGCCAAGCTGGTATTGCAAAGAAAGTAATACCCTCAGGAATTCCTTGTGCTATATAAAGTGCCGAAAACGTAATGTATCTTGTTAGGGCATTGTCGGTCAAGGTTCTGCCCAACCTTTTTTTTCTGTTTCTTGTTCCTTTTTCCATGGCTTTTGTGTTAAATAAGAGGTTTAAAATTCTTCTCTTTTATTTGTGACATGGGGAAACTGTCTTTTCTGCTCGAAACCTGTATCTATTTTCAGGCGCTATATCTTTTTTAATATTGATACTGACGGAGCACTTACAACCCCAGCCTTATTCATATGGGTTTGCCCTTGCCGTTCGCTCATTACTTTGTTAAATAGTCCCGATTCATCCGGTATCTCAAAATTCATGGTAACGTCATTTGCGCTTGTATCTGATTTGTAAAGGCCCTTGAGTTGAACTCCAATTTTTGCAAGATTGGGCAGGTGTGCATCAAAAATTTTTTTCCTTTCGGTGAAGTTTTTCACTTCGTGTTGAACAATTGCTGTTTTCATGGTATTGTGATTTATATTATTGCCTGCTTTTTGCGTTTTTCGCTGCCCCGTTTGCTGGAACAATTACTTCTCCATTGCTTCGGCAACTTTTTTGGTATCCAAAAACTGCTGAAACGCACTAACTTTTCCTTCTTTTAAAGTCCAAAGATGCGCCACTTGGGCATTGTAGGTTTTTCCGGTTTCCTTTACTTTGGCATTATAACGAAGCGTTGCCAATACTCGATTGTTGTCCATGCCATGCAGCTTTATGTCTTCAAGTTTAAAATATTCATGTTCTGCACCAAGCCTTGCAAATACGCCATTTAAAACAGCATCAGGCCCTACATACGGATTGCCATCGGCTAGTGAATTACTTTCGGCTTCGTTCCAAACAATGTTGGCTTCCATTGCGCCAAGTACTGTTGGAATATCGCCAACCGCAAAAGCTTTGTAGAGCCCATCAATAATGGCAATATTTTGGTTTGCATGTGCTTCTTTCATTTCAACCCGAATGAGACGAATAGGTTTCGTTTCACTTAAATTCACAACGGAATGTGGTGCTTCCGGATCTTTGTACATTGTATATGGCATTGGCAAGGGCTCTGGAATTTGCCGTGAATCAAAAATTACATTTCCATCACCATCATAATCTACAAAATCGTCAGCTTCCTGAATGTATAAAACACTGGGCCAACGGTGGTGATGCAAGGCTTCTTTTTCACCTGGGGCCATGGTAACTTCGAGAACCCGAACCTTGTCATTTTCCAAAAGTATTTTATGGTTTTTTGGAGCGGCGATAACGGCATCAAGTTCAAGAGGCCATTCTGTTGGGTTTCCGGTTTTGTAAAGTAAATTCTGATTGGTTTTATTTTCTTGGGAAAATACGCTAACTGTTATTGCCAAAAGGGCCAGTAATAAAAGATGCTTTTTAAATGTTTTCATATTCTTAAAATTTATTTTGATTTATGTACTTCTAATTCAATTTCTATCATAAATTCTGGAATGGCCAATTCCTTTACGCCAATCCATGATCCTGTTGGGAAATGTTTTTTATAGATTTCGGCTCTGTAAGCCGCTACTTCCAAAAACCTGGACATATCTGTGGTAAAAACATTTTCTACAATAACATCGTCAAAGGTGCAACCGTAATGTTTTAGGATTTTGTCTATATCTGCATAGCAATTTTTCATTTGTTGTTCAAGATCGCCTACTGCTTTGGGATTGCCTTCATCGTCCATACTTACAGCGCCAGAGATTTTTATATCGTTGCCAATTTTTACGGCATGCGAATAACCATAGGCTTTTTCAACTTCTGGGCGTAACAGAAAATAGTCTGGTGTTTCATCGGCAACATTAGTTTCAATGGGTTCTGACCTTTCTGCGGTATTTTCTGTTTTAGTATTTTTGTTGCAATTTGATAATGAGATTGCTGCTATCAAAGCGATTGCAATTATTTTAAGTTTTGTTGCTTTCATTTTTGAATGGTTTTTATAGTTGATTTTATTTATATTTTTAATCATTCACGCCGTATTTAATCTGCTGCCTATATTCTTCAGCATCAAAACTGCCTTTAGATTCTTTTATCAAACCGTTTTCGTCTATCTGCCAAAGTTCAAAACCACTGATGTTCACTTTTTTACCTGTTCCATTATTGCCTGTGTTGGTTCCAGTTAACGTCCAATGAAATTCGATGCCATTTTGGGTTTTTTCTATCTTGTCAAAAGCGACCATCATATCATCAGGAAAAGCATCCATAAAGGCTTTGACGGATTGGGAGATAGCATTTCTTCCAACTGATGGAGTGCCATTGTTTATAGTTAATGAACCATTTTCGGCATAAAACAAAGCCACGAAATCTGGATTTTGACTGCACCAAGCTTGCGCATAACTTTTGGCGAAGACAATTGGGTCGTAAACTCTTTCAGCTGCTGGAATTCGGGTTGAGGTGAACGAAATATTGATAAACTTCCAAACTTCTTTTTCCTTTATCAAAGTGAAATAATCTATGTTGTGTAAAAGTGGAACTCCAAAAGCGTATAAAACAGCATCGGCTTTTACGAATGCCAAATGTCCATCACTTACATGGATGGTGTATTCTTTAACGGGTTCAAAATAAGGACGGTTTGTTCTTTTTTTTGCCATTTCAAAATACTCAGTAAAAAGCATAGTTTCGGTAGTCCATTTGCCATCCCTTAATCTTGCGATTGCGAGACTTGCTTTGTCTGATATCATCTTTGCCATGGCGTCCAGATTGTAATTACCTGCCACAATTAGAAATTGTTCAATGGTTGCTTTTACAGCTGCTTCGTCTTTATCCCAGGTTTTTTCATAGGTCGCTGTTTTCCGATAGTTGCCAATTTTCTCTATATTTTTATCATTTTTAATTTCTGAAGAAATTATTCCTGTGATTGCAGATTCTGCACTTCCGTGCGGATCATTATTTTGTGCATGAAGAGAATATGCGCCTATAAAAAGAAAGGTTAGGAGTTTAAGTAATTTTGTTTTCATCTCTTTGCATTTTAGTGTGAAGAATGATTTGAAAATTTATAAAGAACAAAGTGTAAGGCAGTGCATAGCCGAACCTTACACTTGTTCAAGATTGTTTTTATTTCCTTTCTGCAACTATTACATCACCGCTAATACCGCTCAAATCGGGGCGATAAATCCAAATTTCCGTTTCACCGCCGTTGGTTACTTCCATCCAATCCTTTAAAAATTGGGTCCAACTTCCGGTGCCGTACACTTCGTCATATTTTTTATCAATACCGTGGTCCTGACCCAACCAGGCTGATTTGTCGAAAAAGGAGATGACGGCCAAATCTCGACCTTCTTTTGTGCTCATAAACTCATTTGTGTAAATACCATAAATATCATCAGGAGATTTTTCGGCATAGACTTTATGGATTTTTTTTACAAGATTCATAGCTTCTTCATATTTACCTCTCTTTATGTCCCAATAATCCACAGCCATATTTTTTATAGTAAAATCCTTTGGAAATCGAGAGAGTTCCGCTTGGCTGCGCCAGTAACTTTGTGCTCCACTATTGGCCGCCATATATGGAGCCACATTATTGTTCCAATCTGTGTCATGACCATCCTTTTGTTCTGGTCTATTGTCCAATGAGCTCCATGGGAATGGCCCCATGCTCCAGTGGTAACTGCCTGTATTTGGTCCATTGGCAACCCAATAAACTCTTACTCCGTAAGGTCCCTCGCCATGGTATTTCTTGTTGTGTGCCGCCAATCCTTTTTCAAATTGACTTACTTGAGCGGGATTGGGCATTAAATTTGCCGTTTCAAATACGCCGTATTCGGTAGTTTCTTGTCCCATTGCCAAAAGTGGCAATAAGAGCATTGTAAAGATTAATTTTCTCATGATTCTTAATTTATGCCCGCCAAAAGCGGACTGGTTTATAATGATTAATATTTTTAATTAATTGGGGAGGTTGCTATTTATATATTAATCCAGAAGTTTTGGATTGTAATAAGCGGTTTCTGAAGTTATTTTACCTTCATCATTAAAATACATTTGGTAGTGTATAGGCACAACAATTGCTTTTTTGTCAGCTTTGCGCTTTAAGTGAATGTTCCACCATGATTGTACCACATGGGCATCGCCCATTTCATAATGCAGATAGTCTGGATAACCTACCATTTCTACGTTTTCAATATCGTATTTCTCAAATAATTGTTTGTCAATTTCCTTTTGTTCGGCCAATGGTCTGCTTTCAAAAGTGGGTGAACTGGAATTTACAAATTCAGCCTTATCGTCATAAAAACTGTAGGCTTTCTCAAAATCTTTTTTCTCAAAGGCATACATCATTTTGCGGACGGTATTTATATAATCGTGGTGGTTGTAGATGGTGCCATTCTTCCTATCCGTAAAACTGGCACGTATTTCATCTATAACACTTCCGTTGTTATAAAAAATAATGTTCTTGATTTTGTTGTTTTTTGTAAGTGTATATAGACGGTGGGAGGCAGCATCAATTTTAACGCCTGTATTTTTGTGGACGCCTTTCAGCAAATCCCAAGTTTGCACCCAAACCTCGCCATCTGGATTATCTTTTTTATACTCAATGGCGTCTGGGTAGGATCCCGGAAAGGGAGTTACGGAATAATAATCCAGTTGGTTAAAATAGACCATTTGATTGTTAAGGAACTCCTCCTTATTCATCCCTTTATCGCTCATATTATTCGTTGAGCCATTAAAAGCTCTAAAATCGTCCGTTAAATAGGTTGCCATTTTAGACTTATCGCCTGCTACGGCTGCATCTACAAATTGTTGTACTACATCTATCGCAGGATGCTCTATGTAGACAGTTCCGTTCTTTTTTTGCGCTGTTGAAATGAATGCTATGAGCATCATTACCGAGAGAATTTTTGTTTTCATTTTTATATATTTATTTGGTTAATATTCTTGATTTTTACTTTGAATAGTTATTTAAAGTTTCTTGAACAGGTCTGAATTTCATTCCCAAATCGTTCATTGCAAGAGTGTTTTGATAAACTACATTTGCGTTGTTTTTTGGGGCTTGGTGGTTTAGCATAAGGCTCATATCGCTAACTGGATAGCTTTCGCTGCTCAACAAATAGTTTTTGCCGTGGAGCCCAGTAGTTGTTGAAGCTTTAAAAACTGCTTCCGCAACATCGTTAACATCTACTACTGCCATTTTTGCGTTTGTGTCATACAGCATTTGTACAAATGGATTGGGAGCAATTTTGTTTTTAAATAAAAACTGCAAGCTGGTTGAGGTGGAATCTTCCCTATTTGACAGCGATTTGCCCATAACCCCAACAGGCGAAACCGAAGTAATTTCAAAGGAAAGTTTTGGATTTTCCTGTATAAATTTTTCCACCGTTTGATTAGCGATAAACTTGGCCTGTGCATACGGGTGACTTTCCTCACTCATAAAAGGTGTATCTTTTTCGCTAAAAGTGTCATTCGGTTTTTTACCTTCTGCGGGCAATGGAAAATTGGTGTTATAAGCCGCAACGGAAGCTATAAAAACGACCTTCTCAATCATTGGTACTTGTTGGATGGCTTCCAGAAAATTTTCGGTCCCTTTTATGGTTGGGTCAAAAAGGTCTTTTTGTGGATCTTTTACATCTAGCTGAAAAGGCGTTCCTCCGTGTATTACAATTTCACAATCACTGATGAAGTCTTTTAAAGTTTCGAGATCTTCTACTTTCAGTGCGCTGATATTTAGATTGTCCGAATTTTCTAAACTGAAAAGATGTTGATACTTTTCACTTTTTTTGATATCGGTAACAGATACTTTCACATTGTATCCTTCTTCCAGAAATTTTTTGGTCGTATAGCTTCCGATAAAGCCTGAACCGCCTATTATACCTACAGTTTTCATATTTTCGAATTTTAAAATTAAATTGAGGCTAAATGGTTTTATAAGAGTCCAAACAGGTTGAAAATTTCCTTACTTACACTGCCTGTGGAGCCATGGAGACATTACTTCGGTGTTACTGTTTCTTCAACAACAACTATTAATTTTTCAACACTACCCTAAATCGAGCTTTACCATTTTCTAAGTGTTCAATTGCTTCATTTACCCTTGCCATCGGAAATTCCTCAACATCTGGATAAATATTGTGTCTTACACAAAAATCAAGCATGGTCTTGGTTAGTGCAGGACTGCCTATGGGACTTCCACCCACAGTTTTTTCTCCCATAATTATGCTGAATGCAGGTATTTCCATAGGTTCCAAAACAGCTCCGACAGTATGGAATCTTCCTTTCGGAGCCAATGCGGTTAAATATGAATTCCAATCCAATGTTACATTGGTGGTATTCAAAATAAAATTTAGTTTGCCCGCAATGCTTTCTAATTCCTCAGGTACTGTTGAATTGATTACTTGACTGGCTCCCATCTGCAGAATTTCTTTCTTTTTATTCGGATTTGAACTAAATGCGATAACCTCACATCCCCAGTGTTTTAAGAATTTTATGGCCATGTGTCCCAATCCTCCAATACCTATTACGCCAACCTTATCGGTAGGTTTTACTCCTGCTAAAATTATTGGACTGAAAGCCGTAATCCCTCCACACAATAGGGGCCCAGCTTTACTCATCTCAATAGCATCCGGAAGCGGGATGGTCCAAGACCAATGTCCGCGAACATAGTCGGCAAATCCACCGTTTCTACCTACAATAGTAGCCTCGCCTTGTGAGCAGAGATGATGATGCCCGTCCATACATTGATCACAGCTCATGCACGACCCAGACTGCCAGCCCAGTCCTACCTTATCTCCAACTTTCACGTTTTTAACCGCATTGCCTGTTGCGATTACTTCTCCAATTATTTCGTGACCAGGGACAATGGGATATTGTGTCATTCCCCAATCATTATTTATCATACTCAAGTCGGAATGGCAAATGCCGCAATATGAAACTTTAATATCTACCTGTTCCGGACCTATCGCTCCCAACTCATAGGAATAGGGGGTTAGTTTTTCTTTTGGCTCCATGGCCGCGTATCCATTTACTTTCATGTCTTCATTCTTTTTATTAATTGATTGTATCTTTCATTGTAGATAATTCTGCCTGTTCCATTGTTTGAATATCCATCATGATTTTTGAAACGTCCCAATAGCCAAACTCCTTCACTACTTTGCCATCTACAAACTGGGCAGTGATGTGTGTAGGAAGTGTATATGTTTTGTTATTGGCAGCAAGAGTACCTTTCCAAATGCCCCAGAAATTTACCCAGGTTTGGCCTTTATCGGTCACAACCATTTCATATTCAGATTCACCGTCCACATAATCCCAACTGGAAAATAGCGCAGCATCCTCTTTGCCAATAGCTACCTCTTCGGCTATGGTCTTGCCTTCTTTCTCAATTACATTGTTCATGATTTTGGCGGTATCGGCATAGTGGCTCATAAGGGCTTCCCAGTCCTGTTTTTCATAAGCATCGATCACTTTTTTGTAAGTGTCAATTTCAACTGATTGTTGAGTATAACGCTTTTCTGTTTTTTGGCAAGCGGTAAGGGAAAGGACTATTGCAAGTCCTAAAAAGAATAATCTTTTCATAATTTATTTGGTTTTAAGGGTTAGTTGAAATAAATGCCGTGGGGAGTGCATCTAAATAACTGACAATCAAACAAATTTGAAAATGATTAAGGACGAACACACTTAATTTGTGTCCGAAGGGAAAGTTTGTTTTACCGAAGGGTAATTAAATAGTCTGCAGTCGTTTAAGAAGTTCTGTGCGCATTGCTTTACTCATAGGGATGGCTTTTTTGGCAATAACTACATGTGTGCCCGCTACTTCGTCTATTTGGGAAATATTGATGATATAAGAGCGGTGTATTCTGAGAAAATGATTCTGCGGAAGTTTTTCGTCAATATCCTTTAGGGTCATAACCAAAAGATATTCCCGACCTTGCGAAAAAATGCGGCAATAATTGCGATCGGCTTCAATATAGTAGATGTCTTTGATGTCTATTTTCAGCATCTTTTCGTTATGGCGAACGAAAATACGGTCGTTTAGTATAAAATCTGTTGCACTGCCATTATTGGTTAAATCGTTCCCGTTTCCAATACCATTTTCTGAATCGTTTTCTATTGAAATTCTATCAACCGTCAATTCTATGGCACGTTGCAGATCCAACTTTTTAAAGGGTTTTGAAATAAAAGCATACGGATGCGTTTCCTTGGCGCGGTTAAAATGTGCATCATCGGCATTTGCCGTTAAATAGATAATGGGGATGTTGTAAATTTTTTGAATTTCATGAGCAGTCTCTATACCGTCCATTTCACCCTTTAGCCGAATGTCCAAAAGCACTATGTCTGGCTTGTCTATTTGGATATGGGCAATGGCCTCTTCGCCACGTGGCAGAATTCCCGTTACTTCATACCCAAGCTCACTTAATTGCAAAGAAATATTAGCAGCAATAACCATTTCATCCTCAACGATCAAAATTTTTACAACTTTATCCATTAAGCGGTTTTAAAGTTTTTAAAATTGAAAAGTACTGCAGTGCCGTTATTGTAATCTTCGGAAACGGTGCCGTTTAATTGTTGTGTCAATAACTGAATTAATTGGGTGCCAAAGCCTGTTCCTTTGGGTTTGGAGCCTTCAGTTTTACCAATGCCGTTGTCCGTAACTTTCAGCAAAAGATCATCATCCTCTTTAATGAGGCTAATGTTGATTTGTCCTTTTGCCCCTTCGGGAAAGGCATATTTCAGGGCATTTGTTAAAAGTTCGTTTACAATTAGCCCGATTGGTACGGCGGTATCCACATCCAGATTCAAATCGTCCATTGCGCATTCTATCTTTACTTTTTCTTCTGCATTGAAAGTGTCCAATACACCTTCGCCTAAATTGATGAAATAATCCTTCATTTCAATACTGCCCAAGTTTTCACCTTGATACAATTTTTGGTGAATAATACCCATACTCTGCACGCGGTTTTGGCTGGCGAGCATAGCTTCTTTGCTGGCGCCGTCTTCTAATTTTGCTGATTGCAGCGCGATGAGACTTTTCACCATTTCCAGATTGTTTTTTACGCGGTGGTGTATTTCTTTAAGTAGCAGCTCATTTTGTCTATTTTTTGCGTCGAGCTCACTATTCAAAACAACCAGTGCCTTTCTTTTCTTGCGGATATTTTTCAGTGTAAAATACATTCCGAAGAGAATAACAGCCAACAATCCCGCAATGCCAATGTAGAGCCATTGGGTTTTTCGTTGTTGTGCAATTTTTGCTTCCTTGTCCAAAATTGCCAAATCCTTTTGAGCAGTTTCGTATTTTACCTGTAGTTCGCTGTCCTTGCGAGCAATTATAGTGTTTAGATATTCTGAATGGCCCTGTTCATAAAGTTCGTGGTATTCCAGCGCGTTTTTATAATCGCCAAGTTCACTATAAATATTTGAAACGTGCATATAGTTTTCCCACAGGTTTTTTGAGTTGCCTATGCGTTTCATAATCTCTATTGCCCTTAAATTGTAGGGTAGGGCCTCGGCATATTTTCCCTGTAATAAATACACGTGCCCAATATTTGCCGTTGGGGGCATCATATAGCGTTCCAGCCCAATTGCTTTTGCGCCTTCGTAACAACGATTGTAATCTTCAATGGCTTCCTCATAACGTTCCATATATTTATAGATGTTTCCGCGGCCGTTATAGCAGGCTAAAATTGGTGGACCCGTTTCGCCAATTTTTTTATAAAGATTGATGGCTTGGTTCATGTTTGCCAAGCTTTCATCCAGATCGCCCAAAAATAATTGGTTTTCCGCAAGCCGCCGATAAGAGAGGGCTAAGTCTTCCTCATAACCATTTTTTTCTTGGATGGCGATGGCCTTTTTGCAGTATTCGGCTCCTTCGGCATAACTGTCTGAATAATAAAGCAGGTCGCATATTTTTGTATAGCACTGTGCGACGCCCTGCTGATCGCCTAATTTTTCATAAAGTGCCAAGGCTTTAAAAACAGTTTCTGATCCTTTGTCATATTCAGCGGTGCCGCTGTAGTTTGTTACCAATAAAAGGTAGGTTTCGGCCAACTCTTTTGTCATTTCCTGTTTTTCATAAAGCGAAATGGCCTTTTTCAAATAAATGATGGAAGAATCCAGCACGGTGTGGTCCTCGTGCCATTGCGCCAAACCAATATAGGCTTCGCCCAGGGTTTTAAACTCCTTGTTCTTTTTGGAAAGTTGAATAGTTTTTTTGAAATTTCCGTATTGCTGAAGGGTATCTTCAGCTATTGGAATTATTTCCGAAGCGGAAGTTTTAAGCGTGTCTTCTTGTGTCTGGGAAGAAGTTTGGGGAAGACTGCTCCACGAAACGCAAGCTAGTACTGCTAAGAGTAATAGTCGTTTCATTTTTATGATGATTGGTTGTTAGTTGATTATAAAGATAGGGAGATTAATGCAATAATCAAATCTATTACTCTCCCCAATGCACAAAAATGGCTTTTACGTCTTGAATATTTTTATTGTCGGGAAACTCCTTTTCCAGTTTTAAAATAAGTTGCATTCCCTTATCGCAATTCTCAAAATCGTACTGGCACTGGTAACTGTAACCCAATGCCAATCTGTAATTGGCTTCAAAATCTGAAGGATAAAGAGCTACAGCCTTTTTATATTGAAATACTGCGTTGTAGTAATTTCTTTTTTGTAACCATTTGTCGCCATCTTCCAAATAGAAATAATATTTTTCCTCATCATCATTTTCAAGGGAGATTTCTTGGGTGGTTTTTACATTGGGAAAGCCAAACCGGAAATTATGGAAAGTAAAATAGAGCCCCAAAACAATCAGCGGAATACCAATGCCTAAAAGAAGAATAGATCTGCGGGCTTCATTTTTACGCTTTTTGATAATCTCCTTTCGTATTGCAAGTAGCTGTTTTGGAGTTGCCTTTTTTATATTGAAAGCATCGCCCACGGTATTGAAGTACTCGTTCTTTATAGTGCTGTAATCTCTGTTCTTAAATAAAGAGCGCTTTGCGGGAAGCAAGTTTTTGTTGTTACGAAGTGTAACAATCATATGGTTTATACTTCCAAAGCCACCGAACATAGATATAATTTGAACTTCAATAATACTATTTTTATAGCAAAACTTCTCAATTTGATTATAAAATCCCCCACGCAGAAAATTAGCCGTACCTTCGCCACTTATTAAAACCGTCTTCTTAGTTTTAAGGGTTTTTAAAAAAGACCGAATTCTAAAAGCGCCGCGATATACTATCTCCAAGCGCAGCGGTCACAAATAATCAAATTATATAATATTCATTTTTTTGGTCACTTGTCTTAAGTCATTTAGTCTTAAGTCTTATGTCTAAAATCTAATATCTAAAAAATGTCATTTAAATCACTTGGGCTATCCAATGCCCTGCTGAAAGCTATCAGCCAAAAAGGATATGAAACGCCTTCGGCAATTCAACAAAAAGCAATCCCTTTAATTTTAGAACGAAAAGATGTTCTTGCCTCGGCACAAACCGGAAGTGGAAAAACCGCTGGTTTTGCATTGCCAATGCTACAGATTTTAAATAATGAGCCAGCTTTCAGAAAACGTCCCGTTCGCGCATTGATATTAACCCCAACCCGTGAACTCGCCGCACAAGTGCAGGATGAGTTTAAGGAATATAGCGAATTTACCGACCTCCGTTCCACTGTTATTTTTGGTGGCGTGGGTGCAAATCCACAAATTCGTGCATTGCGCAATGGTGTGGATATTTTAGTGGCAACGCCGGGCAGGTTGCTCGATTTGGAAAGCCAAAACGCACTGTCGCTTTCAAAGGTGGAAATACTCGTATTGGATGAAGCCGATAGAATGCTCGATATGGGCTTTCTGCGCGATATTAAAAAGATACTTGCATTGCTACCTTCAAAAAGGCAGAATTTGCTATTCTCGGCAACTTTTTCAAAGGAAATAAAAAAACTGGCAAGCGAATTTTTGCACCATCCTGTTTTGGTGGAGGCCACGCCAGAAAACACCACGGTTGAAAAAATTGACCAAACCGTTTATAGGGTTGACAAAGCCCAAAAAACAGATTTAATCATAAAACTTATTTCCGAAGGAAACTGGCAACAGGTTTTGGTTTTTACAAGAACAAAGCACGGTGCCAACCGTTTAAGTGAAAAACTGGAAAAAGCAAAAATCACTTCAGCAGCCATCCACGGAAATAAGAGCCAGGGGGCGCGTACAAGAGCGCTTTCAGGATTTAAAGAAGGGAAAGTGCGCGTTTTGGTTGCAACTGATATCGCAGCGCGTGGCTTGGATATTCCTTTGTTGCCGCACGTTATCAATTTTGAACTCCCAAATGTATCTGAAGACTACGTTCACCGTATTGGAAGAACCGGCAGGGCGGGAGCCAGTGGCGAAGCCCTTTCTTTGGTAAGCCTCGATGAAGTTGGCTATTTAAAGGATATTGAAAAATTGATAGGGGAGCGTCTTCAACCCAAAACCCTTCCAAACTTTCAACCTACCGAGACCTTGGCCGATGTTAAAGAAGCCGAGGAAGAAAAGAAACGCCAAAAGGCGCAGCGTCACAGCAGGGGACGAAATTCTGGGACAAAAGTGAATAATCACGCTAGAAGCCAAAATAACAAATCGAGTAAGGGTAGAGGAAGAAGATAGCTCTCAGTATTTCTAAAGTAATATAAAATAGTCAATTAGCACTCTATTTCTTTTTCCAACAAGCTTAGAATATCATTCAGATGCTTCATCAATGGGTCATAGTGGGCTTTTTCGGTGGCATAGCTGGTGATGATAAACATTAGAATGTTATTTTCAAAGGCAGTGGATTGCAATAAGCGCAGGTTGCTTGTTTCATTTTCGGTTTTCGGCAAACCCAATTCATTGTAAACGCCTGCGTGCTTAAAAATGGTGCCCAAACTGTGTGCATCGTTTTTGAACATATCCAAAACTTTTTCGCGCTGCACTCCCAGCTCTGCCTCCTGTCGCGAAATGTCTTCCATTCGTGAAATCCAATTGGTGAGTTGCCTGCGCAACTCGGCATTGGAGATGTTTTTTAAATTGCCCGAATTCACCATTTCATAAAGAAGGGAATTATTGGGATTAAAATCTATTGCTCCAGAAAAAGTGGTGTACAATAAGCTGGAAAATTGTAGTTCGGTGGGACTTTGGGTTGGGTTGGCGATATATCCTAACAATGTTTTGGCTCCAAGGTAATTCTGCTGGTTTACGTTTATCAACTCCTGCAATTTTAGCTTGCTTGTCTGAAATTCGTCCCGAAGACCCACTAAATAGGTCTGCTCCACAGCGGCAAGTTTTCGTTGTTCATTGGTATTGTTGATGCCCAATGCAATTAAAATACCTATTACTACCAAAACAATTTCCCCCAGCGCATAGACCAAATATTTGGTAAACTTGTTTTCAGTGAGTAGGTTTTGTCTAACTTTTCTAAAGAATTTCATTTCTAGTCAGCACTTAAAGTTTCATTTTTTCCACCTTTAGCCAAAAGCCAAATCGCAAAAGCCATTTCCCCAAAAATACTCGGAACGGCTACCAAAGTCAACATAATGGTAGCGTACGAGGCGTAATCTTCAAGTAGAAAATGGGCAAGCGTATCGATCATATACATGGCGCCGGCAATCATCAGAAAAAGTGAAATAATTAGAGGTCTTTTTATGATTTTGCTCAGAAGGATTAAATGCATTCCGAAAAAGAAAAGGCCGATAAGCCAAATGGTATTGAATATTTCTGCTTGATAAAGAATCTCTTCAGCTGTGTTTTTGCTTAAGGCCAAGGGAAGTGCAAATATGGCTACTCCCATAATGGCAGCGTGCATCAATCTAAAATAGGTGCTCAAACGCGTTAAGGGATGGTTTTTGAAGAGCTCAAAAAGAGCCCAGGCAATTACTACATCAAAAAGCACGGTTACCAAAAAGGCCACGATACCAAAACGGACGGTAAGGGAGTTTTGTTGAATGGTTTCCACAGGGGCCTGAAGTAAAGATTCCAGGACAAAGAAATTGGCAAAGATGGCGGCAAAGAAAATGATTAGATAGCTCACCCCAGCGAGCAGCGATACATTTCTGGACTTCATAATTTTTTAATTAGTTGGTTGGTTTTCAGGTCTAAATTACTTAAAACTAATTAAAATACCACAATGGGTAATTGCTATGGGAGGAGTGCGTATGTAAATTTGCAAATGGGAGATTTTCTTGGCTACCTAGTCCTAGCCTCCTCTGGGGTATGGTGGGGATATACTAGGAGTATCTAGAGAGTATCTATGAAGTGTGGTCGGCATGGAGTTGGCATGCAATCGGCTTACGGTCGGCTTGCAGACGGCATAGTGTTGGTATGTGTATTTAGATTGGGAACGGAAGGAATTACTAATATAGTGAAAAAAATAGGCTTTTCGACATTTCATTAGATTTTGGAAGTACTTTTTTTAGAAAGGCCTTTTATATGTGGGGTTTGCGAGCTTTTAAATTTATATTTAAATGTGCGCATGCTTTGGAAAAGGGAGCAGGGGGATGTTTGATAAATAAGTGCCATAAACTTACATCCCCCTAAATCCCCCTTCGAAGGGGGACTTTTAGCTGAAAACAAAATAGGTTTTTAGGAAAAATTTATTGAAAAATATGGGCACGCTTTGCAAAAGTGCGACAGGGGTTAAAAAGCTATAAGCTGTATGCTTTAGGCTTTAAGCCATATAATTAGTTCTATGCGCCTTTTATGATTGGTTTGTATTTATTCCAGTTGGCAACTAGGGCCCAAATATTAATTGCAAATAATAGTAATACCATTCCCATACCTGATGGATCCAAGACGGCGTGATGAATAAATATTCCTACCATAACTGGAAAAATCATTAATGCCCCCAAGGCTCTTGTTTTTGGGATAGCGATTAATATGCCTCCTATTATTTCTACTACTGCTACAAGAGGTAATATCCATTTTAAGTTCATATAGGCACCCATAATTTGCATCATCTCTTCAGACATTTCGGGCATGGGCATATAGTGGAAGAATTTATTTAATCCCGCATTCACCATCATTAAGCAGAATACGATACACAATACAGTAAGAATCTTGTTTTTCATTTTAAATCGTTTTTGTTACTACTACAGCAAAATTACGTAATTTTGATTACCATTTGTAATCAGTTACCTTTTGGTAACCAGTTACTTTTAGGTAATCATTAATTCCGATAGTTATGAAAAAAATGGAGCATAAAGAGTGTATGTCCGCCTTGTTGCCCGTGCGGGATACCTTGGATGTAATAGGGGGTAAATGGAAAATATTGATTATAATTTCCCTTTGGGAAGGGAACAAACACTTTAGGGAAATAGAACGCAGCATTCCAAAGCTAAGTACCAAGGTCTTGTCTAAGGAATTAAAGGACCTAGAAGAAAATCAGTTGATTACTAGAACCGTTTTAAATGGTTTTCCTGTGCGGACGGAATATAAGCCTACGGCCCACTCCAAAACGTTGGAAAAAGTTATTTTGGAATTGCAGCATTGGGGCATCAATCATAGAAAGGAAATGTTTGGCAATAAGAACGAAGCGGATAATGCAATAGCTGTGTAATGTTAGAAGGAACAAAGAGCGGGACGGCAAGCCTTGTTTTGTTTTTTTCGCCCAAAACGTTGCTCCAGAACGCAACATGGCCATTTTTAAAATCTCTGAATTTGGCCCATTTCCAAGGCTGATAAAAAAAACCGCTCAAAGCGGCTTATATGGGATGGTTTTTTCTAAACTATGGGTTGTGCAACGGTTACCATCTTTGTTGTGCAACGTACTTTATCCGATGTTGATTTCAAATGGATTTTTCGGTTTCCCATTACCTTTCAATTCATTTCCTCTAATCCATACGTTATCAGCATTTGTTTTAGACATAAAATTTGATATATCTGCTTTTGTATAACTATCGCCGAGCCAAATATTTTTAATACTAATTAACGGTTCTAATAATTTGTCGGCTGGTCTGCATTCATAACCCATAATCGTTTTTATATGCTTTGCCCTTTTTATGGGTTCATAGCTTTCTATATTTTTAATTCCCTCCATCCCTATAAATTCCAAATCTTGCATTTTAGCAACAAACTCTAATGATTGTAAGCTTTTTAAATTTTGTAATTGCAAGGCGTTAATTTTTTTGCACTTTGGTAAGATTGAGTTAGCGATTTCATTGTCAAATCCTCGAACTTGATGAAGAGATAGTTTTTTAAGATTTGAAATATTAGCTAAATCATCAAAATTATTATAACTGCCTAAAGAAAGCCAAAGTTCTTTTAATTTGTGGAGTTGGCTTAAAAACTGTAAATCCTTGTTTTTAATTTCTCGAAGACTTAAAAAATGAAGATTATTTAATTTTGCAACTGTTTCAATTCCTGTTGAAATTGATGTGTAAAGAGTTTCTAACTGTTTTAAATTTTCAAGTATTTCGAGAGATACTTTTGAACTTACATTCTTTGTAATTCCAAGGCTTTTAAGACTGGTCAATTTTGAAAGTTGTTCCAATTTTGAAATATGCCATAAGTCAATTTGAAGATTTTTGATGTTTATAAGACTTTCCCAATCAATATCGTTTTCGGAATAATCGCCAAAGAAGCGAAGTCCAATTGATGGTTTTTTGTCAATAGCTATTAAAACTTTTTCGAGTTGGCTTTTCTTTGGGGCTTGACTAAATTGTATTCGGTAAATTCTGTTAAGATTTTCATCTTTTAATAATTCATCATAACTAACTTCACGACTTTGTCCGCCAATTAAAAAAGTCGGTTTTTCTTTTATATTACAAAGGATTTGGAAATCAGAGTTCATTTTGTTTTGTATGTTGCACAACGTTTGGGCTATGGTTTCGTTGCGGAAAATGTCCGAAGGACTATTCCGCTGTAGCCGAAAGATAGCAAAACGACGAGAATTTTCGGCAGAAAATTCCGCCGCAATGAACTATAGCAATGGTGCCTGTTGCACAACCACCTCTTCAAATATAGCAAAAGGCTTGT
>TARA_R110000851_G_scaffold315766_1_pt1 | contig 87914 bp, 88 predicted proteins | sample TARA_R110000851 | Tara Oceans TARA_R110000851 (sample SAMEA4397627) | marine metagenome | biome: Polar Biome; feature: [DCM] deep chlorophyll maximum layer (ENVO:01000326); material: water (ENVO:00002006), including particulate matter (ENVO:01000060) such as... | depth 17 m
TCGGTCCGTGAACTGCACATAATCACCTGGGGGGCATAATTTCTGTTATGGAGACCTCTCCATAACCGCAAAAACTGGCTCTTCGCGGGTGCCGATACCGGTGCAGAAACCCTCGCGCGTGCAATGACCGTCATTGAAACCGCCAAGCTGAATGATCTCGACCCACTGGCCTATCTCGCCGACATCCTCGACCGTATCCACGATCACAAGATCAACCGGCTGGATGAATTGCTGCCGTGGAATTGGGTGCCGCTGGACACTGCCCATTCACAGGCCACCTGATGGCTACCGTGACCCAGGCCTGCAGCATCGACTACGTAGCCAGAATGTTGGGCGAGGATGCCGAACTTCTCGAAGCGATCATCTCCAACGACGACAACCTGACCTATGGAAACATCGTCAGCGTTTACGTCGGACCCGACGAAACAAGCTCCGCACTGACCCATGATGGGATCCAAGAGCGGACGGAAATGATCCGCGCCGCTCGTATCACCAACAAAACATGGCATGAGTTCATTGATGACTTCGTGGATGACACCGATCTGGTGGCACGCATCAAAGCTAAATCACCGCGGTAGCAATGGGGCGGTTACCAAAGTTGAATTCGGGGCCGCTGATGTCAATGTCAGCGCGGTGGCACATAAAGGCCTCAACAATCGCGTTGAGGGATCACATCGACCGACCCGAAAGCGAGAGAAGATCATGGGGCGTTTCAAATCGCCCAGGCACGCACAGAGATTTCTGTATGCCCATGATCAAGCCAACATTCTCTTCAAGCCTCGCCGTTATAAAATGACCGCCGCTCACTACCGCCAGACCCGATCAGACGCATCCGATCTGTGGAACGCTTATGACGCCCAGATGACCGCTTAATCCAAAACGACAAACATATCGACGAACCATCAAAACAACTTGGCAATGCCCCCAAAAGTGCTGGCGCAAAAATCCCCATCTTTCGGGTACAGCCATCACCCATCCCAACATCAGTGGCACCGATTATTTCCATTAAAAGGACCACAATGTTTGCGGCTGGTTCTCCAGACCGTCCGAGACACGCGCGTTGCAGGGCGTCAGCTTTTGTTTCCAACTGCGCGGATTGTCGCGGTGTAGGTGAAATCGGCTCCAGCAAGTCCACGCTGGCCCGCGTCCTCGTCGTGCTGGTGTTTCAGGAACCCTACCTCTGCGACACTGTGATTAACATGTACGGCGGCAAGGTGGTCGAGCGCGGAGCGACGGCCAATGTGCTTGACGAACCGAAGAACGAATATCCCAAGACGCTCATCTCGTCCGTGCCATGCCTGACGCGGTAGGGACGGGGCCAACCGTGAAGCCGGCCCCGCGATGTGTCACTGGGCTGGCGTCCACGGGCGGTTGTAGGCGTCGACGCGCCAGTCGCCATGGTCGATGAATCGGGGAACGGACCCTGTCTCAAGCGCGGTGGCGGCTGTGTTCAGCGCCCCAGAGGTGGTCTCTGGCCAGATGCCAGTCGTCACCCGATCGGCTAGGATTTCGACGATCACGCTGCTTTCCGCCGCCATAAACTCGCAGTGACCGGTGCCCTGAACAAGCGCCTGACGATAGAGGTCGGTGGTCCCGGCCTGTTCGACAAGTTCCTCGTAGCCCTGCATCAGAGAGTAGGGGATCGCCCAATCGCCTAACATGTGGATGCGGATGGCGGGAACTTCGAGCTCTCCGGTCGTGGTGCGGCCATCCGCAGCCCAAAAGTCGAGCGCATAATCGGACGCCGCGATCCGTGGTTCCGCATTGATGGTCGCAATGTCCGCCTGAAGGTCCAGCCCGGCCTCATCATAAAGCGCCTCAACCAACTGTTTCATAGCGGGCGCTGCATTGGCGTAGAACGCGGCATAGTCGACGCTCTCGTTACCCGACAACTGTTGGCCAGAGGCCGCGTTTTCGAACAACAGCCGCGAGGTACCGCCAACGTTGCTGGCATTGCGCATCGCCGATTTCACGACCATGTCGGCCATCGCTGCCGTGTCGGCCGTGTCGGGCAGGTCGGTGCCTTCGGCCAACCACGGCGACCACTGGCCGAGTGCAAAGGCCAGTGCCAGCCGGGCACGGCCTTCTGATGTCTTGCCCGCGTTCTCGATCGCGCTTTTCCATGCCGCGCGGATGGCGTCGAGGTTGCGGTCGCCGCCCGCACCGGCATTGGGCAGCCCGACCACTGTCAGTTCTGAGGCCTGCCCCAGCCCCTGTGCTTCGAAGTCAGCCCCAAGCAGGGTCTTCATTGCGAACCAGCCGTCAAGAAAGCTGTTCATGATCCAGACCGGGGTATGCGCAGCAAGCACGACAGAACCGTCGATCTTGTCGGGGTAGACTTCCGCAGAGGCGAGACTGTCGAGACCGCCGCCGGAACATCCGTACTGAAGGACCATGTCCGGCTCGCGCTCGAGTTTGGTGAACGTGTCTTGCACGGTTTCGAGGTTCAGGATCTCTCGCTGCGGATCGTACTGCCAAAGCCGCAGTGGATGGCGGGCCAGACCGGCGAAGGCATAGCCGCGCGCCAACAGATCGTCGTAACGCGGGGCGTAGCCTGGAACATGGATGAAGCTAGCGAAATCAAGGTCGCGTAGCAGCCGTCCGTTCCAGTTTGCGGGGACACGGATAAGCCAGGACGTACCATCGGGCAATACACCGCTGTGCTCTCTGAACGACGTCATGTCCTGCGCCATGGCGGGGGCGGCAAGGCCAGCCACCAGAGCTAGGCAGAGCGCCCTAGTTCTGGCCTGCGTGCGCAGGTCGGTCGGATATGAAATTCGTGACATGGTGTTCCTCCAGATTGTGTTCATGAGTGACGGGAACCTCCTCTGTTCCTGCCGTTCCACCATAAACATAGAGGTCTAATTTTATGGGTGTCAAGTTCAAATTTGAGTAACATCAACGCCTTTTCCACAATTCGGCCTATGACGTGCAGTTTGCCTTTCAGCTGCGCCGGGCGTAACCGCTCCAAGTCTACGCAGAGGGGCAAAGGCTACATATCAGCGCGTTGATCAAATTGTGTTGATTTTTACTTAGAACTGATCCGGGGAACCTGCGGGTCTACCCGAACGTCTTGTGGTCACTGCCGAAGGACAGATCCCGTGCGGGTGAGCGAGGTGAGACCGCACCTAAGCGACAGTATTCGCTTTGCTTTTCCCAATCTGCGACGTGGCCACCAGCTTTTCTCCCTATGTGTTGAGTTGCTCGATAATGCTGGTCGCAGCTGTCACCCCGGCCACAAAGGTTGTCCCCGATCTTTTTCCCCTGTCCCACCAAAGAAAAGGGGTGGTCCATTCCTCGCGTGACAAAAAGAGCGGCGCCTGCCCCTCTCCGCTGCGCTACGCCTGCGGTTCCCTCCGGTGTGTCCGGGCCTTGGCCAGCTGCAAAGTGACCATCATTGCAACGCAAACAAGGAGAAAAGCAATGACCACGAACTGTATCAAATTCACCAGCGACGATATCGAAACCGCAAAAGGCATCGGCTCAATCTCAACCCTGACTTTCGACCTCGACATCACGGTCGAACCAGTCGCCAGCTCCAACCCGATGGCCCCGACGCACCGCGTCCTCGGCCGCTCCCCTCGCGGCAAACTGGTCGAATGCGGTGGCATCTGGAAGAAGCAGAACAAAGACACCGGCTCTGACTACTTCACCCTGACGGTCCGCGATCACGCCTTCAACGCCAATCTTGGCAAGGCCGCGAGCCAGGACGACATGTCCCTGCAGGCCATCATCCCCTGGGGTCCCAAAGACGCCGCGTAACAAACAAGCCAGGCCGCTTCGGCGGTCTGGCTTTTCTCTTGTCTCGTGTGGGCCCAAACAAAGCGAAGGTCTCGCAACGGCGTCAGTTCGGACGATGCCGGAATTGCCAGTTCTGGGGGTTGGACTTTCTTGGCGACGGGCTTCTGCGTGTTGATTGAACTGGCACGAACCAAGGTGCCCACCCTAAGTCACGCCGCTGGTTTTGCCTCTCAGCTCCTTGGGCCGTCACCGCCCTGCGAAGCTTTTGGACGCGCCCTTGCGAACCCAACTTAAGGGGGATTCATTCTTGAACCTTTTGCGCTATGCTGATGACAAGCGGGCAAGGAACCCAGCCATGCGGTATCGCCTCGAAAAGATCATTCCAGCAAAACGGCAGCGACGTTTTTATGAGTTGAGCGTTTCTCAAACGCTGTTTGGAGAATGGTGTCTGACCCGCGAGTGGGGGCGGATCGGCGCGAAAGGCGGGCAGAAGAAGGCGGCATATCTCGCGTCAGAACAGGACGCGATTGTTGCTTTGCGGCAGCTCAAGGCGACCAAGACCCGGCGAGGCTATGCGACGATCCCTGTCCAGTTATAAATGTTTCCACCCTCTTGAGGTGAACGCGGACAGCTGTTCTGGAAGCGCCGACCTGTTGCCAGGATCAAGGGGGCGAGCAATTCCAATTCATCTGCATCGCGCTGCCAATCTACGCTCCCCGAACCGCCGGAACTTCACACCGAGATTGGTTTGGTCTTTCGGAGATCCGGCGTGCAGTTCAGCATGAGAAACGGTGATCAATGTTCGCATGTGGCGCTCCATTCCATTGACCTGTTGGCCCATCAGATCGCTAGCCCGGAGGCGAGCGGTCAGCAACACTTGGGGGAGGTTTCTGGACGGCCTGTCGTTTTGTGTAACACAGCTCGCGAACACGCTGCCTCTCGCCGCTGGCTCGAACGCGTGTCCTGAACTTCTTTGATTTTGTTTGACACACAAAGACGCCTTTCGGCCTTGAGCGCTGCTGCGCATCCCTCACAACAAACATCCCCCAAGCGTGCTCCATTTCATTGCGCCCCGTGCCGGGTGCAGCCCGCTCTGAAGCCGCCGGTCTTTTCCACGATCCGTCCAACGACGATCAACAGAAAGGATCACAACATGACATTTGAGCAATCTCTCGATCTCGCCGAACTGCAAGCCGACATGGCATTTGAAACCTACCTCTCCGCCTTTGAAGACAACGACCATCCAGAATTCATAGACAGCCTCGCGACCGAGGCTCTGCTCGCCCAGGATCGCTTCGCCGATCTACGCAATCAGGATCTGGCTCACTGAGCCAGATACCCCGTCTGGCATCGCCAGCCGTAGTGGTTGGCGGTGCCAAAACAGGCAAACCAACAAGCGTCGAATCGCCTGTCGGTGATCGCTTACTACGATCAGATCGAGCCGGTTCTTGACCGGCACATTGAGTCCATTGATAGCCGTTTGACCCCCATGGCCTTTGCAATGCGGGCCCCAACACTGCTGTTCATTCTGCACCTTCACTTTATGTCAGAAGGCACCCCAGACGGTGCCAACAGGCAGTGGCTCCTCGTACCAGAATAGTGCGCACATTTCGCCTCAAGCCACAGCCATAACGGCCGCCCAGTTTTGTTGAAGATTTATCTCCACCAAGCCAGCCCTGAAGTCGAATGATGCATATACTGCGTGGAGCCAAACCCAAAGCTAAGTGAGAAAGAAAGGACGTTGGCAGGATATGCCAACTGTTTGCACATTTGGTCTAGGGGTCTGAACAGTGAAGGCGAAGCGCAAAAACCTAAAGCTTGAACAGCGCATTGATCTTGCACGGCGCTATCAGGCCGGTGAGCCAGCGGTGGCGTTGGCGGCGGTGTTTGGCGTTACACGGCGCCATGTCGCACGGGTGGCCAAAGAGCAGACGGGCGAAGGGCTGTCGCTGCGAGATCCGTCAGAGACGGTGGCGTTCCGCGCGACCCAATCCGAGCTTGCTGCCTTTGACGCAGAGTGGCGCGCGCGTGGCTTTGCCAATCGTTCTCAAGCCCTGAACGCGGTGCTGCGCGGACGTTGCGGATTTCTGGATCTGGGGCAGGGGGAGCTCGCATCCTTTGCAGCATCTTGGCGGCAGGCGAAGGATCTGTCGAATGACCTGCGGTGCCTCGCCAAGGCGGCCGTGCTGGGCAAGTTGACCTTGTCGGATCAGGACCGAGATTTGCTCATAGAACTCGCCGATCTGACCCGTGGGTTGAGCCGTGAAATGGGAAGGATGAAGGATGCCGCACGCGTGCGCGGCGGCAAGGGTTGGGATGTGATCGAGGAGGCCGTGCGCGATGCGTAATACGGCAGCCCTCTATGAAGCCGTCATGGGCAAGCTCTGGGAGAATGAGCAGATCAGGGGCAAGGCCAACGCCCGGATCGAGGCGCGCATGGCGGGCCGCAGGCAGGGGCGCAGCTACGCCAATACCGGCCGCGCCTCGCTGCGCAATGTGGCCAAGGCGGCGTCGGGACAGAGCCGGGCCGCGATCTTCAAACGTATCCGATCGGGTGGCTGCAAGACGCGCGCATCTCTCGGCAACCAGCTCTCCTACGTGAACGACAAAGCGGTGTTTACCTATTCCTCGATGACCAATGCACTGACCTCGGATGCGGTGCTGGATGAGGCGCAAAAATCAGACATCATCGAGGACTGGGCAGAGACCTGGCGCGGAACAACCAAGCTTGGATTCACCTCGCATATGCTGCTGTCGTTTCCGACGGATGTGACAGTCGATCAGGTCCGCGACATCACTTTGGAATGGGCCGAGCATTTCTTTGACAGCGGTGAGTATGGCGACCAATGGGATTACGTTCTGGCGGTCCATGACGACCGCGCCCACAAGCATGCCCATATCCTTTTGAACAACCGCGGTGTTGATCAAGGCACTTGGTTTTCCTGCTGGGCCGAAGGCGTGATGTCACCGCAGCTGATGCGCGAGAAACAGGCCGAGATTGCTGAGAAGCATGGCATCATGCTGGACGCCACCACGCGTCTTGAGCGTGGCATCTACGCCAAACCTGCGGGCATGGAAGAGGTTTACGCCGCCAAAGCCCAAGCGTGCCGACCGCAAGAAATTGCCCTCACCGAGCAGGAACGCGCGATGGCCGAAGCGCAGGTGACGGCGTTCGCCAAAGACTACAAATCCGTCGCCGACTTTCTAGACCGCATGGATCAACGGGCCATCGGCAGCGCTGTGCGCTCCATGGCCGAGGCGATGGGACGCGGTGCGCCTTGGCATGGTCCCGGCAAAAATGAACAGACAGGAGAGATCGACATGAAGGACATCACAACCGTGGGCCAGGCCACGGAGTATGCGGAACGCGCGATCGAGGCCATCGGGCTGAAAATCGAAGAACTGGATGCCAGCGAGCGTGCCGCGTTTGAGGTTAAGACCGCCCCAGTCCTCAAAGAGCTGTCGCGGATGGTGCCAGACCCAGAATTGCAAAGCAGGTTCAACAAGGTGCTGCTGGAACCCTATCCGCCGGGGGCGGGGGATGCCGCTTTTGTGGCCGAGCTGACTTCGGGCAATGACTTGGCGCTGGAGAAGCTGGTCTCTTACGGTGAAGACCACGGTCTTGATTCCGATGACATCCTTGGGCGCTATGAGGCGGGTGGCACCAAGAACTACGGCTTGGCGCAGAACTGGGTTGAGCGGGACATGAATGCGGTCCTGACCCAAGATGGGTTGAACGTTGACACTGCGACAGAACCGCAGCGAATCGCGGCGCTTGAGGTGGTGGATACCTTTATGGATGGCATGGCGGATCGGATGCGCGAGCTCTCGGGTGATCTGTCAGCCGGGCAGGGTCTGCGGCGCGATGATCCGGGAGAGACCAGCGAGTTGTCAGTGGTCGATAATCACGACATCGGGGGCAAGTCCGAAGCCCTGCAAGGTCTGGCTGACATTTTGAAACATGGGCGTCTCAGTGAAGAACAGGAAGCTGTGGTCAACGGCGAGTTAAAGGTCGAGCTGACGGCGGCGCTTGGAGAGCGCGGCATGGCGGCGTTGCGCAACGGTAACTATGCAGTGCTGGACGACGCATTGCCGAGCAAGTTCGACCAAATCACCGTCGCGCAGGAATACCTTGAGATGATGCGCGAGGAGACGGGTGACCTGAGATTCACCGAGCGCGCGGCCGAGCTGCAGCAGGACAAGTCTGTCGAGATGGCAAAGATGATCCAAGCCTCAAAAGAGCAAGACATGTCGAAGGCCCGCGAACAGGGCCACGATCTTGATGACGAGATGGGTCTCTAGGGGAGGGTGAGAATATGCAGAAGTCACTTCCTCTCTGGGCGGCTGTCCCCATCGGTGCGATCTGTGGTGCTGTAGTTGGAACGATCGTCGCCAGCTTCTATCTCACGCTGGCGCTTAAGGTTGGGTTTGCCAATTTTGATATGCTGGCCGTCTGGAAGGCGGGGGATGCCACGCGCCTGGCGCATCCCGAGGCCTTCAAAGTGGCCTTCGGGGCGATAGGATTTGGTATCATCGGGCTTGGTGTTCTTGCCTTTGCCTGGACCTTCCAGCGCGAGCGCAGCGAATATGGCACCGCCCATTGGCAAAGCAAAGCCGAGCTTAAGAAAAACAATATGCTGCAGGATGCCGGGCGCGGCTTTGTTTGTGGCAAGATCGGCAAGCCAAATTCCAAAGGCCCATTTATATCGTCGACGGTGATCCCGCATGTGATGATGGTGGCCCCGACCCGCGCCGGTAAGGGGGTGGGATTCGTGATCCCGAACCTTCTGGGCTTTGCGGGATCGGTGGTGGTGCTTGATGTCAAAGGCGAGAACTTTGACAAGACCTCTCGCCTTCGCGCTCTGAATGGCGATGAGGTGTACCGATTCAGCCCGTTTGACTGGTCCAATGCAACCCATTGTTACAATCCGCTGGCCCGCATCGCCAAGGCCCCGAGCTTTGCGCAGCGCTTCACCGAAGTGAGTATTCTCGCGGATCTGTTCCTGGATAAGGACAACAAGACACTCGACACCTTCTCGGAGGCGGGCAAATCGATCTTCGTTGCGGCCTGCCTGTTGGCGATTCAGCGCGGCAGGGCAACCCTCGGCGAGGTCAATCGCATCGTGGCCGGAGGGGATTACAAGAATGCGCAATACAAGGCCTACGCCGAAGAAGCGGAAGAGGCTGTGGTGCGCGAGCTTTGGACCAATGCGGCCAGTGCATCGAGCCGTTTGCTGACCAGCAACATCCAGGCCCTAATGACCGCAGGCCTTAAACAATGGGACAATCCGGCAGTGAGGGCGGCAACGCGGCGCAGCGATATCGACTTTTCGATATTCCGCAAGAAACCGCAGTCGCTCTACATCGTCGTCTCGGAGGATCATATCGCGACCCTGGCCCCGCTATTGCGTCTGCTCTTTGCCGATTTGATTGCCAGCTTGCGCCTGAACGAGCCAGCGGAGGATGAGCCCTGGCCGGTGATGATCATGATTGACGAGTTCCAGCAGATGGGCGCAATGCCTTATCTGGAACGGGCGATCCATTCCTTGGCCAGCTATGGCGGCCGCGTGGCGATGATCGCGCAATCGCTGGCGTCGCTGGATCGGATCTACGGCCCGGAAGGCCGTGAGAGCCTTGAAAACGGCGCGGGGCTGAAGCTCTATATCACACCAAGGGATCAGCGCACGGTGCGCGAGGTTTCTGCCGCTGTCGGCAGTACAACACGTGAGGCCGTCACGCGTATGTATGGGCGCAACAAAGGGGTGTTGGGGGCGACTTCGACATCAACACGTCTCGAAGAACGCCCGCTTCTCTCTGAGACGGAAGCGCGGCTGATGGACCCGGACGAGGTGATTATTCTGGCCTCGCCTCAGCATCCGATCAAAGCGCAGCGGATCAAGTATTACGATGATCCTTTGTTCAAGGAATTGGTCGAAAAGCAGGAGGGGCGGGCGTTTCCGTATCCGCCAAACGTTGAGGGCGTCGGGCCTTGGGAAGAAGTCGAGCCTAAGCAGGGTAAAAACGATGCCGCAGGTGAAACCTCAGAGCAGGCAAAGCCCACTGGTCAGCCCGAGGATCGCAACGCCCTAAGGGAGGCACGTGCCATGATGTTGGGTCAAGATGCGTCTGGCAGCACCGAAGACTTGCACCCTACGCCACATCCCGACGAACCCCTTCCGCTAGAGTGGGAAGATGTTTTGCTCGAGCAGAGCGACTTTCTGGATGCGCTGATGGAAGAGCAGGGTTTAGGGGGCTGATGGTTTTGCAAACCAAGCACCAGACAAAATAAAGGCGGCATCCGGGAGGAGGTGGATGCCGCCTATTACTGTCGATTGGCTCTGGGAGGAGGTAGAACCAATCACTGCCACTGAAGATAGGAGTTATGCTGCAGGTGCACAATGGGCGGGCCATGCAAATACTGCATTGCCGCATTGCGTTTGGCTGCTTGTAGGTTGCGCGCTGGCATTAGGCCTACAATCCGAGACTGTTACCTTTTGAGCTTCTCATGGCTTCAACGTCTGACCATGTTTGGCCTGATAATTTGAACAAATCTTCAATTACTTTGCGAGCGTAGCCGTCCATACGGGCTAGGACTTCCTTACGCTCGGTTGCGATAAGCATGTCCTCTAATCTTTTGCCAATATGGATAATATTGTGCCGAAGGCCAAAGTTTTGGTTGTCTTCGTCCTTTGCACTCGTCAAGAATTTGAAGTCTTCGATTATTGCATCATACTCTGAGCGTGTTTTTGCCACATGTCTGGCAATTTTTGCCTTCGCTTTTGCCATTGGTAAATAATCTGAGGGGGCGGCAAGATAGTCTAAAAGGTTTATCAAGTTAATAAATTTTGCTGTGTCATTTGGTGCTTCAAGCGCATCAGTGTGCATCTGCAGAGCGTGGCTGGTGATGTGCCAAACTTCCCCGGATGGAAACGTTCGAACGACGGCTCCGCAAATCTCAAGCCCCAAGCCGGTAACAAATCTTTGCCGGACAAGATCCCCTGCAATAATGTAACTTTCATTGTCTTGCTGGGTGTAAAATAGAGCCGCTGAAAATTGTTTGTTCTCGAGTAAGCCGGCTCTCTCAGGGAGGATTTCCGGCGTGTTGATACGGCAATTGTCAAACCGAATTTGATTCATGTATTTTTCGGCATGCGCGGCAGCGTAGGAGATAAGATGAAGATGAGCTTCGTGTGAAGCTGGTGCTAAGAAAGAATCCCAGTCTAGGTCTATTGGAAATGCAAGAAGTCCTCCTGTGATTAGGTCTTCGACTGTAACTTCTGTTGCTGCGCTTTTTATCCAGTGAAGTTCAGTGCCTTCTGCCGTGGCAAATTCAGGATGGACTGCGTGGTTCTTGGCAAAAAACTCTTCCAATTCCCGCTTGGGTTCCCAAGCTACACGCAATGGTGCCGAAGATAACGTGTTAGCCGGGTAAAATAGCAATTCTCTGGCAAGCCAGACGGGCTCTTCAGCATGCATTCTCGACATGGGGAGGAGGCAAAGCTTTCTCCCTTCTGCAAGTTCAGCGCTAAAGAAAACGGTTGGATCGGCGATCATAATGATACTCAAATTATTGGAAAACCCAGTCTACCCAATAAGTACAATACTCGGGCGTGGTTTATCTAGCTTAACTCATTAACAGAGTGCTTTGGTTTGTCTCGTGTTCAATACGATTTTTTGAAACGCAAAAGAAAGCCCCGAGTCCATGAAAGTAGTAACCGAATTCCATGATGATTTGTCCTGCGAGATTGAAGCAAGCAAGACTGAAGATGTCTACCACGGGATTATAAAATACAGCGAGTTTGAAGTTGGTCAAATCTCGGGTCGCGATCTAGGCGCAGTGAGCGCCCAATTCAAAATTATCTGTGTTTTGGTCGACGCTGGAGGCATGGTTCGTCATGGAATTATCATGCTTGGTTACCATAATGGTGCTTTCGAAGGCGACGTATTGCTTGTTGACGGGGAAATCATCGGCGAGTGGACCTCAGATGATGAAGAGTGGTGCCATTTCACCGCAACTGATGCTGCTATGGTTTCTTGCAGCGCTCCGTCACCATGGTTGTTGCATGACTCGATAGCAACATGGATGAGAGAAACCAGTGGTGAGAAGGATCCAGCCTGATGGCAACGCCGTCGTCCTTATGGTTTTTGTCGCGCTACAGTCATTACACGTGAATATTGCTTAATCCATTTGGCCTTGTCAGGGCTGAGCCATGTGATCAACTCCATGATTTGGCTGTATTCTTTTGTGATGTTGCGATGCAAGATTGGTTCATGATGAAATACGCGGTTGCGAAACTCTCGAACGGCGTCGCACCGAACATATAGCGCGTTGTATGTGACGGCAGGTGGCAGATCCGCAAATGAGGCATGAAGGTTCGCCCAAAAAACGGGCTCGTGCCGCGCAAGCAACATGTTTACCCAAAATCCAAAATTGAGCTCTGCGGTCATGCCACCCGATGTAACGGCTCCTTTTTTACGGAGTTTGTCGCGAGCTGTCTTGACGATGCGCTTGCCATTCCCGATTTGCGCGAGAAATGCCGGATCGTCCCACCAAGTGGAGCCGTATAGAACAATCAACTGGGTGGATATGATGTTGCGCAGGCACACTTCTGATGCGCTTAACACAGGGAAAAAAGCTTCGCTGATCAGGATGTTCCAGCCATACAGATCAAGTGCACGTTGCGTATCATGACCTGCCGCTTTGAGATATTTGGTTAACCGATCTTGAGAAATTATATTTGATACCAATGCCTTAACGCTCCGTTCGGTCCCTAATCGGTCTAGACCGTTTCTCTTGACAACAGCGCGAATTTCACCATATATGGGGTCAATCGAAGACAAAGTTAGGTCTTCAACCTCTTAGATGCCCGCGACAGCCGTAATAGGTCCTCGCGGGTTTTCGCTTTCTAGCCATACCTTTACTGACGATGACCGACAAGGCGGCTACTTTTGGAGTGATCCCGGATTCGGATTGTTAAACGCAAAGGAGCACCTTGTAACCCTTGTTCCGCTGGCAGATTGTTCGCCTATGGTTCGAACAACGCGAGTCTTGGTGTGGTTAGCGCGCACCCAACGGAAAGCACTCTATTCGTTCACCGGCAGGTAAAACTCCGTAATCCCCCGCCGGCCGTCTGAGCGCCCGAGCTGCACGATCACATCAATTGACTTGCGGATGTATTCGCGCACTTCGGCGAAGGTCAGGGGGGTGCCAGCTTGGAGGACCATGATGGCCAACCGGTCAATGGCCAACTCGGCAGTTTCCGCGTGGATCGTTGAGACCGAGCCACCATGACCAGTGTTGATCGCCTCAAGGTATGTGAGCGCTTCTGATCCGCGTAGCTCGCCCACGATGATCCGGTCCGGCCGCATCCGCAGGCTGGCTTGCAGGAGCGCATTGGCGCTGCGTTGCGACGTGGGGGTTTTCTCGGAAAGAAGGGATACGGTGTTGGGCTGGTCGGGGAAAAGCTCAAACGCATCTTCGATGGTGATCAATCGCTCGCCGTGATCCACATGGGAGAGAAGGTTGCGCGCAAAGGTGGTCTTGCCCGTTGATGTGCCTCCGCTCACCAAGATGTTCAGGCGATCTTCGATCAAGGATTTCAGCGCTTGGTCGAGGTTAGCTTCGGACAGGTCAGCAACTTTGCGCATTTTCTCGCGGCGCAGCGTTTCCAGAGACACAGCTTCCCCAAACAGAAACGCGGGTTTGAACTCACGCGCGGCTTTGGGTGCAAAGAGGCGGATGGTGATCGAGGCCCCTTGCTCAATCGCGGGCGGCACGGCGATTTGAACCCGCAACGGGCGACCCGCATAATCGATTTTCCCGGAAACCAGCGGGTTCTTTTCAGAAACGCGGGCCTTGGCATCGCCAACAATGCTTTGCGCGAGGTTCTGCGCGGCCTTTGCCTCAACACGTTTGCCGGCTCGGCGCATGGCCGCGTCTCCCGCCACTTCCACCCAAACCTCGCCATTTGGGTTGATTGCCAGCTCGACAATGTCATCGCGACTTAACCATTCGCGGAACGGTTCAAAATACTGCTCAAGATAGGATGTGGGATGCATGTCAGTCAAAAATCACAATATCCCGATCCACGAGCACGGTTACATTTGCACCCTGATCGACATAGATCGTCGGTGTGATGGCGATCTGCTCGGCAATGACGCTGCCGACGGCATCCTGCAGGTCCTCGCCAACGCTTTCCAGAACAATGCTGGTGGTCTCGTCGCTGGCGGCTTCTGCGGCAACAGAGGGCGCTGCACCAATGACCGAGATTAGGGCCGCACCCCCGAAGCGTTCCATGAACTTGGTATCGACCAGGCCGGTTAGGCCAGAGCGGCCCAATTGATCGCCACCGGCTGAGGCAATCTCCATCGAGATTCCGTCAGGTGTGAGTATGCGGGTCCATAGGATTAAGATACGCTTTTGATTGATGTCGATGCCGGAGCGATACTGGCCAAAAAGGCGCGAGCCGCGCGGGATCAGAACGCGCTCGCCAGAGAAGGCCAGGACCGGTTCTGAGACGACAGCCACGACATTGCCGGGCAGGTCGCTGTTGATCGCGGTTTGCAAGGCGGCCTGAACGACCGACCCTTGGGCCAGTGTCCGGTCGGGATATTCCATGCGGGCGGCCTCGTCGATTTGCAATGGGCGCGCCGCGCGCAAGAGGTAGTCTTCGTTTTCCCCGACGCCGCCGCGCGGTTCACCCGCGAGGGTCGCGCCAGAACCCGGTGGCGCGTTTTGCCCGCCTGTGCCCGCACCGCCCGCGAACACGACGGCGGGGGAGACGATCTGAGCGCGTAGCAATTCATCTGCCTCTTGGGCGGCGGCGCGCGCGCGGTCTTCCTCTTCAAGGCGGCGGCGTTCTTCGAGCAAGCGCTGATCCGCAATCAGGCTTGATTGGGTAAGCTCACTCTCAAGGGATTCTCGTTGCGCGCGTTCTGCATCAAGCATGGCTTGAAGCCCTGACAATCGCGCTGCGTTCTGCCGCGCCGCCGCAGCCAGTTCATCATCTTTCTCAGCGATCGACGCTTCAAGGGCGTCAGTCTGTGCATCAAATGCCTCGCGCAGATCGCTTACGGCGGCTTGGATTTCAGAATTGCGGGCTGATTGGCTGGCGGCAAGCGCCTCACGCAAAGCTGCGAGTTCGCGCAGGACGGTTTCATCGGGCACCGGGTCAGGGACCGGTTCTGCGACTTGCGGCTCCAACGCCTCCTCGACGGCGATGAGTGCGTCTTCCACGCGCTGGTCTTCTTCGTCAGCTGGAAACTCCAGCCGTCCGCCGTTGCCGGTTCTTTGGTCCTGAAAGGATTCAACATCGGAGGTTTGCAGCGGGTCGGCGGCGTCCTGCAGGCTGGAGGCAAAGACATAGGCGAGCGCGGCCCCGCCCAGGCCAAGCCCGGCGGCAATGGCACCGACACCAATGCGGCTTCGTGGTTTCTTAGCGTTGCGGTGCTGAAAATTGTCCAAACGATCCTGCAGTTCAGGTGGGTTTTGATCCGCCATCTTTAATTCCCCACGGTGAGGGCGGTTTCATCACGCTGGATGCAGATGGCCTCGTCGCCAATGCGCAGGGTCCAGAACGGATTGACTCCGAGAACGCGCACGGTGTTGCCTTGCTGGGTCCAGTTCACTGTGCGCTCGCGGCCATCGGCGTCGGCCTTGAAGAGCGCAGGCTGGCGCGCGTTTTCCGGGAAGGTGAAATAGGTAAACCTGCCATCGTCATAGACGCTGGAGGGCCGAAAATCGCCGGTCCCCGATGCCACATAGGCATAGTTGCGCGGAGCCTCATATCCTTTTGGGGCAGAGGTGTTCGGGCGACGATCTTCAGGATATTGAAACCGCACCTCAAAGAACATGCCGGTACGGCCTTGGATCTGTCCCTCGCGCAGATGAAACGAATAGCTGTGGCGATTGGTGATCACCGTCATATTGGTTGAAGCACCGCCCACATGGGGCTTGATGGTCAGAACGTTGCCAAGCTCGGGGATCGGATCGACCTGAAAACTCTCGGTGTCGCCCACGATGACCGCTTCGAACCGCTCGCCCGGTCCAAAATGGATTGTGGTGGCATGACGCAGATCGGTTTCGATCGTGTAGACTTGGTTCTCGTTGTAGGTGGCGGTGCGAATACGGATATCGAGCGGGCCGCCTGAGGGTGTTGCTGCTGGGTAGGCGGCACTGGCAAGACAAGCGGCGAGCGCCGCGGATATGAGTGTCAATTTGTTCAAGGGATCAGTTCTCCAGGGTCTCTGCGTCGACCCGGTAGGAGGTCACGACAAATCCGAGCGGATTGGCCCAGACGTCTTGCAAACGCTGGCGGGTTTCAGGGCGGAATTCATAGGCAAGGGTGGCCACGTATTGGCGGGTCACGGTGCGCACATCGCGCGGGCGACGTAGCGTGCGCGAGAACCGGACCTGCGCAACACCGGCTTCAATCTGATTGACCGATTTGATGACCACTTCGATCTTTGCGTCTCGGCCATAGACGGTAATGGGGTAATCCTCATTGGCCGAGTTCCAAAGATCGCGCAGGGTGCGGGCGGCATCGAGATCGGAGCGGCCGAGCACGGAATTGATCCGGCTCTCACCGTCGGTGACATCAAAGGTCTCTCGATCATCGACGTAAGCCACAAGATTGGCCTGGATGATGGCGTCGCTCTCATCGAGTGACAGGGCCTCGACATGGGCGACGCGGTCCATCTCGCCGGTTTCCTTGTCCACCACGACAACAACGGTTTCGGTGGTCTTGAGCGGCAGCAGGCTGACGGCTCCGAGAAACCCTGCAAGCCCAACAATGACGCCGGCGCCTGCGATGAAATAAGCAAAGCGCTCGCGGCGGCGCGGACCAAAGATCATGTCCATTTCAAATTCATCGCGCGCTTTGCTCATCGGTGTTGTCTTTCAGGAAGTTTACGAGGGAAGGATCAGGGTTTGCGAAAGCTCTTAAGGACACCAAGCGCGGCACCGGGGCTTTGCCTGACGGCGCTGCCGACGGTTGTGAGCCCGTCACTGACACCGCGCCGCATCTCGTGGGGCGTTTTGCCGGTGGCCAGCCGGGTGGCCCCGCCCGTGCCATACATGCTGGTATTGACCATGCCGCGTCGCGCAAGACCGGTGATGCCGACGGCGTTGGAGGCGATACCCATGACCCCTGTGAGGTTAGAGGCAATGTAGGGAACCGCAGCCATGATCCCCGCACTCAGGATCAGAATGACGAGAAACGGCAGGATCAGGCTGACGGTGGCGACGTCGCTCGGATCTGCCGAGGCATGGCCAATGGCTTCTGCGATGGCCACGATGATTCCGGCGGCCCCGGCTGCGGCGACGGGCATCAAGGCATAGCCGATGGTGGCACGCGCCCACGCCTCAAAGAGCGAATGGGTGGGTTTGAACAGCGAGCAGAGGATCATAAAAGGCGCGATCACTATCATCAGTGCGAAGACGATCTTGGCGAACGCAATGATACCTGCCGTGATGGCGGCAAAAAGGGCGGAGAGCACAAAGAAGATCGCGCCCAGAACCGCGCCAAAGACCCAACCAGCGCCATCCCCGATGGCATCGCCATAGGCCGTGATGCGCGCGACCATGCGGTCGAGGCTCTCATAGACACCCGCCTCATCGCCGGAGGCCGTAAGATCGAGGATAGCAGCGCCAATGCTGTCGGGCACGTCGGTGGCGACGTTGTAGATGATCTCAAAATTCGCCCAGGTCTGCGCAAAAATGGAAATGAGCAGCAGCTTGATGCCAAAAGCAAAGAAGCTGCCAAAACTCATGGGTCTGAGTTGCATCACGACATTGATGCCAAGAAGGATTAGCAGCAGGGCTGCGCCGGTGGACAAGACGTCACCTATCACGGCGGCATTGGTGACAAATCCGGATTGCGCGACCGTATCGACGGCGGCGTCCACTTGGCCAAGGATGTCGCGAATGACACCCATCAGTTAGGGCAAGCTGCGTCGCGGGTGGCGAGCATCTCATCCGCTTGCAGACGCAATTCGGCGACTTTGAACGGCAGCAGCGGATTATCCGACGTTACATAGCCGTCAGCCTCCAAGACGACCTCGTCCCAAGGAATTTGGGTGAAGTAACATTCACATGAGCCGGTCTCTATCCAACGCTCGGCGGCCATGATCCGCAGGATGGCGCGGTAGCCGTTACGGATATAAGGCGATGGATCAAGGCTTGTCGGGGGACGCGGCGCTTCGCAGGCCAAGGGCGTGTCCTCTTCAACCGCCATTGTGGAGAAGTTACTGGAGTCTGCGTTTGCAAGGCTTGCAAACGGCAGGGTGAACAGGGTGACGGATGCGACGAGGTGTTTCATTCGTCTACGGCCATGGTTCTAAAGCTGCGCTCAGCCGCCAGTGTTGACGCGTCAACAACGCCCAACTGTCCCGCACTGACGCCTTGCGCGGCCTCGAGCCGCCAAATCTGGGTGAGAATGATGCCAAGCTCCGCGGTGACGCGGGTGTTCAGATCGACAGCGGCCTTCAGGCCGTCTTGGTCATCAATCAGGCCAACCATCGTTTCCAACCGGTCAAGACTTTCACCCGCCTCTTCGTGGCTTTCTTGCGCGGCCACCGACAGCATCGCACTGGCCCCGGCCTGTGTGGCGATCCGGTTGTCGGCGGTCTCATCAGAGGAAGACAGGCTTGCGAGGGTCTCAGAGGAAAATCCACTGCCTTCGAGCAAACGCCTGACTTGGCGATCAAGACCGCGACCGGGTTTGAACCCAGAGAGGAAATCTCCATCTGCAAGACTTCGGGCCGTCTCAATTGGGGCCATCAAGCTGCCTTTGAGGCGCTCAAACTCTTCGATGGTGGCAAATAGCTCCCCCAGAGCGTTGCCATCAATCAGGGATTTCAGCTGGGCTTCGAGGTTGAGGAGTTGCGATATCTGGGTTTCCAACTCCTGGCGCATCGTGGCCAGTTGCTGAAGCTGCACGTTGAGGTCTGTCGCCATATGTTCAAGTTGCGCAACAAGCTGGCCCAATTGGCTGCCATCAAAGGTTGGAACGCCTTGCGCCGATCCGGGTATTGGCAGGATGGCACTTAGTGAAACCGTTGTGGCGAGTAAAAAACGTCTCATTCAGAAACTCCCATTTGCATGAATTGCCGCTCTGACAGGCGGTCTGCGGCCAGATGTTGGGCAAATGCCGCTTCGCGGACCTGATTGGCGGCCATCAACCTGACGCGCAGGCTGAGGATCCGGCCGATCTCGGCCTTGGCATAGGTGTTGAGTTCCCAGGCTGCCTTCGCATTGGGTTGCGCATCGATCTGCTGGATGATCGCGCGCAGTCGGTTGATGACCTGTGCGGTCGTCGCAAAGCTGTCGGCGGCGTAATAGATGCCAGCATCCGAGATATTGGCGTATTCCGCGAGGGCATAATCAGAAGGCGAGAGCGTGCCCAAAGCGTCTGCCCCGCCCACGACCGCGAGATATTCGTTGTAGAACTTGGAGATGTTGCGCACGTAGCCTTGGGTCTCGGCAAAGGGGGGCACGCCGCCATACTCAATCACGCGCCCCGGGCCTGCATTATACGCGGCCAGCGCTTTGGGGATGGTGCCAAAGGCATTGAGCTGGGTGGTGATGTAGCGCGCGCCGCCGCGCAGATTTTCAATCGGGACGTTGGGATTGACGCCCATGTCGGAGGCGGTGCCGGGCATAAGCTGGGTGAGACCGTAGGCCCCAACCGGGCTGGTCGCGGTGATGTTAAACCGGCTTTCTTGCTTGATCAGAGCCTGAAACAGGCAGCGCCATTGCGTGGGCGACAGCCCTGCGCGCGCCACACCCGGCGCACCAGCATATTCCGAGGCGACCTTTACGATCATCATCTCGACGGTTTCGCGTCCCTCCCCAAATAGGCGCGCATCCATTGGATGATTGGAGACCACGGGATAGATCTGATCCGCGCCAAAATCCGCATTGCCCTCAAGGGCTGCGATATTAAAGCCGGGTCCGGTGATGGCGGCGGCCATTTCGTCTAAAACGCGCAGCTGATCGGCTTCCAACCCTTCGATGGTTGCGCCGACACCATCGATGTCGTTCTGCACGCCAAGATCCTCGAGCAGGCTGTCAAAGATTGAGACATTGCGGGCGATCGCAGTGCGATCGGTTGTTGGCACGCCCTGCGCGAGGGCCAGCATGGGAAGTGTGCTGAGAACCAGTACAGATATGTGCCGCGTCAATCTCATGAGGCCGGTACCCCGATGGCTGTGAACTCACAATCCATGTCTTGCGCGGGTGCGGCGAAGAATAGCGGGGTTTGCGCAGACCGCGTCACTTGCGCCGCGTTTTTGCGACCCACGCAAGGGGAGGTTGCCTCGGTATAGCGTTCGCAAGCTGAGAGCGACGCGGCAAGGGCAAGGAGGGCGAGGGTTGGTCTCATAGATGTCTCCAAAAATCAGGGGTGGTGCGCCAGTCTGGCCCGACAAGGTTTTCGCCAATACGGCCCCCGCCCAAGATGTTGAGCAGAGGCCCGAGAGCGCTCAGGTCTGCATCCACAAAGACTGAATCTCCCGCCGAGCGGACCAATGCGATGCGCTGCCCGATGGTGGGTTCCGTGAGGAGTGCCGCCTCTTTGGGGTTCACGCGCAAGAAATCAAAATCCGATGGTTTGGCGCGATCATTGGGAAACAGGATCTGGGTCGGGACGGTTTCAACGATGGTTTTGCCGACGCGGCTGCCTTCGAGCTGCGAGGGGTATTGCGTCATCATGACCACAACGCAGTTCATCTTACGCAATGTAACAAGCCAGTTTTCCAGCCGCGCCCCAAAGTAGGGATCGTCGAGCAGCTTCCAGGCTTCATCAAGCACGATGATAGTGGGGCGGCGGTCCTCAACGACGCGCTCGATCTGGCGGAAGATGTACGAGAGCACCGCCATGCGTTCGGTGGTCATGTCGAGGATTTCAGTCATATCAAAGCCGGTGATTTCACCGGAGATGTCGATGGCCTCGCCGCCTTCTGGCTCATCAAAGACCCAACCGTAGCGCCCGCCGGGGCCCCACTCAGCGACGCGCGATTGCAACTCGCCCTCATCATCTAAGGCTTGGAACAGGGTCTCAAAGGAGGCAAAATCCTGCAATGTTGGTCCCGCATCCGCGTTTTGGCCAACGGCGTTCTGCACAGCGCGAGATTGTTCACCGGTTAGGGATCCGTTGCGGGTTAAGAGTGTCGAAAGCCAATCGGAGAGCCATGCTCGGCCCCGTTCGTCAACTTCGGTCGCAAGAGGGTTGAGACCCGTGGGCACACCGGCGCGAATTTCTTTATAGCGTCCGCCCAAGGCACGCACGGCCATCTCAAGCCCGCGGTCTTTGTCAAAGAAGAACAGACGCGCGCCGACGCGTTGAGATTGCGCCGCGAGGAACGCGGTTGTGACGGTCTTGCCCGTCCCAGTACGCCCGAGCACGAGGCTGTGGCCCACGGTTGGTTCCTTGTCTTCTGAACCCGCCTCATGGAAATTGAACCGATATCCGGCAGTGCCGACGGTCGGCAGGATGGAGATCGGCTGGCCCCAAGGGGATTGGTCGCCACGTCGACCTTCAACACTGCCATGCAGGGCTGCGAAGTCCGCAAAGTTGACGGATGAGATCGGCGTTTTGCGGGCGCGGTAGCCAAAGTTACCGGGCGATTGGGCGAAATAGGTGGCTTTGAGCGCCATGTTTTCGCGCACGATCACGGCCATGATTTCTTGGCCGACCCGTTTGATCTGCGCGGCGGCCTGTTCAAGGGTGTCACGATCATCGGCATAGACGGCGACGGAGAGATGATGATCACCAAATCCGATGCGACCCGCTTCCTGATCATCGGCTGCCAAGACCAACTCTTCGCGCAACGAGACGGCGGCATCATCAGAGGCATGCATCTGGCGGATGATGCGTTGAATCCGCTCGGCCATGATATTGCCGGGGATTGGCGAGAAGGAGTTGGTCAGGACCATGTCGAGCGGCAGATCCAACGCGTCGAGCAGCGTGACGTCTGTGATCGACGGGTAGCTTTTGATACTGAACAGAGATCCGAACTTCTGTTTTCCGGTTGCGGCGCAAGTGATGGTCACCACCTCGCCGTCAAAGGTCGCGCGGCTATTGCTCAAGGTATGGGACAGGGGCAGGGCGCTTTGGCCAAATCCGATGGGTGCAAAACTGCCAGCATTCAACGCATTGAGATATCCTAGCCATTCGCCGCCCGCGCGCGTAAGACGCACCGGGTTGGCGGAGGACAGGGCAACTTTGAAAAACCCGACCACTTCGTTGAGCTCTTGGACCCGAGCATCGCGGTCCCGCGCCCAGGCTTTGCGGGCAAGCGCGCGGATCAGTGGCAAACGCGCACCGATACTCGGGCGGCGAATGATGCTCAGATAGAGCTGGCGCTTATTGGGTTGAAGATCGCAGATATGTTGCTGCCAACGTGTGTCGAGCTCTGCGGCAAAACTGTCACCATCTATGGGCGAGAGGGTGAGGTCCTGCGGCACGGATATCCGGTGGATGTAGTAGCCAAAGACATTGCCCGTCTGTGCAACGATAGCGGCCACCGCGCGTTTAAGGGCGTCCAATTGATCGTCGGGCGTTGTCATCGGGTTCAGGCCATCTAGGCGCAATGTTGCCATGAGATCGCCTTCGCGCAGAACCATCACATCGTCGCCCACCAGCGAAAAATACGGCAGATGCTCACCGAGGTAACTCTCGCGGGCGAAGTCTTGTCCGCCTGCTTCCAGAACCGCTGAGGCAACGGGGCGTGATTTTGTCTGATCAAGCACCAAAGCTATCGCCTCCCCAGAACTTGCGGTTCTTGGTGGCGCGGACGGTGCCAAAAGACACCCTCAATACCTCAAAGAAATGTGGTTCCTTGTCGGCAACAAACCAGAGAATGGGATAGGCGATGATCCCGATCAAAAAGAAGATCAGGGATTTGGTCCAGATGAACGGCAGAACGATCCCCATAGACAAAGCCACCAGGTATCCGACAGGGAGGCCTAGGTACTTTGGCGGCCGCGCGAGGCCTAAGAAGAGAGAGGATCGCTCTGCCATCAGATGTGCTTCCCGCCTAACAAAAAGGATTCATCATTGCGGGAAACACACTTGAGTGTTTCGCATCGAAAGCGGCTATTTTGCGGAACAGTCACTGTGTGGTTCGTGCACATCACGCGAACCCGTCGACGATGGTGCCTGCCGAGAAGATCAGCACGATACCGATGATGACGGAGGCGAACCAACCCCAGTTCAGGCGGCCCATCATACACATGAAGCCGGTGCCGATTACCGCAAGTGTTGCCACTGAAATCCCGATGGGGCCGGTCAAGGCAGACTCAACGGATTCCAGCATGGTCTGGATCGGAGAGAGGTCTTGAGCCAGGGCAGGTGAGGCCGCCAAGCTGAGCAGCAGGCCCAACTTTATGCGCTGAAGGGTTTTTCGATGTTTGGACATGGGTAGCCTCGCGGGTCAGTTAAAGGTGAGAACAAGGGCCGGTCGATCGCGTGGTGCATCTTGCGCAACTCGGGTCGAAGCATCTGGGTTGGATAATGTGGAAAGGCGGGCGCGAATGCGATTGACGCGGGCAATGTAGCTGCGCGTCTCGGCAAAGGGCGGAACGCCTTGGTATTCGACAACGCGATGCGGGCCTGCGTTGTAGGCGGCAAGGGCGAGATCAATGTCCCGAAAGCTTGCCAACTGCGCGAGGAGATAACGCGCAGCGCCATCAAGGTTCTGAGACACATCAGTGCGATCAACGCCAAGGCCCCGCGCGGTTGCCGGCATGAGTTGCCCCAAGCCATAGGCACCAACGGGGCTTTGTGCGGTTGGGTTGTAGGCGCTTTCGGCCTCAATCATCGCCTGAAACAGCAAGTGCCAATCTCTGGCAGTGAGACCAACGGATGACAGCGCCCGGTTGTTCTGATGGCGCGTCGCAGTTGCCTGAATGGCGGCCAGAATTGCAGGCTGAGCGCTGCTTGAACGCGCGGGAGCGGTTACATCGGTCGCCGCACCGTCCCGTTCATCGTGAAACGTCCAGTTAGAGGATCTAGTGAACCCGCCCTTGATCACCAGCAGATCCGCCGAGCACGGCGTCGCCATCCAGCTTGCTGACATCAAGATCAATAGAGACCGGCCGGCCGTCGCCGTAAGCGTTGTGGTGATTAACCAACCCGGGCCAGATCGCGAACTTGCGCACTTCGGGCCCGTGCTTTTGTACCTTGGTCGCCACGAGGATAAGTTCTTCGTCGCCCACGGAGTAGATGCACTGATAGCGCGGCTTTCCATCTCCCGTGACCTCGACAAGCTCATACCGACAGCTGAACGCTACCTTCCTCTCGATGAGGTCCTTCACACCATCCAAGGTGATCAAACTAAGGTGTCTCGCTATCGGCATGGTCTCTCCCCTTGAGAGACCTTCTACATTAATCATTCCAAACAAAATACAGGATTGGAGTCAATACATACAAAAAGGACAAAATATAAAAAACGTTGAAATTGATGAAAGAGGCGATATTCTGCCTATAGTTGAAGTGACTTTGCGGGAGTACAATCATGAAGAAGTGGGTTTTGGCAGGCGTCCTGGCCGGAGCGATTCTCCCCGTTCAGGTGAAAAAGGCCCATGCTTACGATATGGATTGCGCCATCATGCTTTGCATGGCGGGTGGGTTTCCGCCGAGTGCTGTTTGTGCGGCGGCGTTTCGAACGATGATCCGACGGATCACGCCCTGGCCCAGTCGGCCGCCATTCGGAATTTGCACCTATGCTGCTATTCCCGTTGAACTCGGTGGACCGGGCGGCGAAGCAGATTTGGATATTTCGACGTCGGAATATGCCTGGTTACGTCGCACTCGGGTAATCTGGTGGTATGGCAACCGTAGTGAAGACCGGGACGGGGACACGCGATACAGTTGGTCCATCAAATCTTGCGACGGTGAAAATCGTAACTGCCGTTACATCGAACGCAAGTATGGGTCACATTCTCGCTGGCCGGCGTCATTTATTAGCGGCAACGACCAATTGCTGACGACATTTGGGGAAGGTCGGGCGATCATGATGGAATACAGTGACTTCGAAGGAACCATGGATCACTCGGAGTGGTTTCGATATTGATTTAAGGTTCGTTCCCCTTGGAAGACCCAATGTTGCGCACCGTGATCATGGTCTCGGGAATGTTTTCTAGACCCTTTTCCCAATACCGGATGATCTCGCCGTTGTTCCACGTGTAATCGCTCCAAACCACAATGGCGGATTCATCAGAAAGAATGACGCCCTCTTGAACAATATTCGCCTTTAGGCGTTTGGATTTCTTGGGGCTTGGTTTTGAGCTTTCATCGGCAATTTCCATCGGGCGAAACACTCCCTTATCTTTATCGAAGCGTTGTACAAACCGGAAAGGCTCGTCTCCGACAAGCAGCCAAGACGGGACGACATTTAAGGCCGTTGCAATCCTCTCAACCATGTCCAGACTGGCCGAATTCTTCGCATTTTCCAGCTTGCCCATATAGCCGCGATTGACCTTCGCCATCAGCGCAAGATCTTCCTGACTGATGCCGCGTTCGCGGCGCAGTTTCTGAATGTTGAGGCCCACTTGGTGACGAAGTTTCATGTGACTGAAAACGCCACAGTGGGTCACATTTAGCCACTCACTATATTATACATTCGGTGAAGGAATGAAAGAAAAGTGTATGTTTTTAAAGGGGAAAATCAAAAAGGTAAAAGAGGCGACACTGAAAGGTTCAGTGCCGCCAGTACTTCACCCACAGGGAGGAGGTAGAGGGTGAAATGCGATTTTCGCCAGGACTCGGGGACGTACGAAAGTGGGACGGGTCAAGACAACAGATTCACTGTCGATAATACAGCTTAACCCATTGCTACCATCGCAACACCAATCGCGGCGACTATTGTCGCGAGGATCATCGCGCGGCCCGGCACTGGTTCGCTCTTGAACAGGTAGGCTGCAAAATATGCACCAACAAACATCTCGAGCGACCCAATAATCGCAACCACCGCGACGGGTGCCGAAAGCAAAGCGAAAAAAAGCAGGATCTGTCCAAAAGACATTCCGAGGGCGGCCATCCACTGCCAAATTCCCGACGCCTTAAAAACAGACGTTATCGCCACGCGATATCGGGTACTTATGCAACCCGCGATGAAGTACCACAGAACACCGGTTAAAGCGCCAACAAGCACGCCCAAGGCAGCGTCCGGCAGGCTTTCTAATGCCAATTTGCGCACGACATATGCGAGAGCATAACAAAAGGCCGAAACGGCTGCTAACAATAGCCCTATCCGGAGGTTCCCAGCGGGTAGGACAAGCGCCTTTGCGGCGATTTGCGGCACCCGAACCCACATTGCAACGGCGATGCTGCACAAAATTACTATCATACCCACAAGAACTATTGCGGAGTAACGTTCTTGAAGCAGGACAAAAGCAAGTGCTGTGGAAAACACCGGGATCAGACGCCTGAACAGGCTGGAGCGAATAGCACCGGATAGCGCAATAGACCGGAAATTCGTCAACCGCCCAAAAACTGTCGCTAATACACCCGCGGAGATGAAGAACCCGATGCCGATCAGAAATGAGCGCGTGTCGTCAACGGTTGTGAGGTCAACGCCGCACGCCAGCCAGATCACGCTCGACAGGGCGAGCGTAAGCAGGATTGAAAGGAGGACACCGTTGTCGCCCTTCGCTTTGGAGGCACCCTTGGCGACAGCGGCACCTGCGATGCCAAAACTTACCGCCGAAAGTAGTGCATATATCTCACCCATATTGGCTGCCCTTCAATTCTTTAGCGGCCTGTCTAAGCTAGACTCGCTGAAATCGGTTGGCCATTCCGCAAGTGCAAACAAACTGCGCACCCACCTTTGACAGGTCGGTGCGCAGTTTGTTCTAGAAAACAGAGCTTACTCGGCGGCTTGATCTGCCGACGGGGAAGAAACAAGTGTACGCCAATCGACTTCTTTCGGATGAACACCTTCGTGGGACGCAATTTGCCCCTGCGGGATTTCGGACTCCGTTCCGATCGCCTTGCCGCCATCTGCCACTTTCTGCGCGGCATCTGCCATCAAGCGGCGAAACTCGACAATCGCTAGGTCGGACGCGCCAAGTGTATCGGTAGAACGCTGTACCCGGCTGCCCATGGAAACCCACATGATGATATCTTCGTTCGGAATACCGGGAACACCTGTGAAATGACCCTCTTTCATCAACTCACGGTCTTGCATGAAGTCATTTTCGAGTGTCCGCTTGGTCCGCCACTTCTTGTCCACATCCTTACCTGGAACCGCGTGGTTAAACGCGCGCCATTCGGCATTCGATGGTACATTGGGGCCACCAAATGCCAGAAAGTGAAATGCGGTTTCGTCGTCATTAATTGGCACGATCACGCTGGCCACTTTGTAATTGTTGTTTGGCGGAATCAGTGAGTAGTAAGGCGCGATGAACTCGGTGATCCGGAGATAGTTGTGCGTCTTGGCATTCTTGATTGGTTTGCGGATCGCGGCGTAGTGGAAACCATAGCTCGTCGTTTCGGTCTGCATGCGCGGTGACTTGTCCGTCGAGGGACGGTACCAAGCCTTGTCATCTGCCGACGCACTTTCGACCCGGGCCGGCTTCATTGTGGACGAGTGCAAAGAAGAAGAGTGGGCAGAATCAATCTGACCTTCGTGGATTTGGGCCCAGTTTGCAGGAACACGGATCTTGAGTACCGCAACCGGTGTATCCTCCTCCGGTGCGAATGCAGGCGGTTGGAATTCTGGCATGTCGTCTTTTTCGCCCAGCCATGCCCAAACAAAACCACCCCATTCGCGTAACGGGTAGGCGCGCGCCTTGACCTTGTCCATCAACGGGCTGCCTTCGGGCTCCGACGACATTGCGACAACATTGCCATCAACATCCATCTTCCAGCCGTGATACAAGCAACGAAGCCCGCAATCTTCGTTGCGTCCGTACACGAGAGAGGCTTTGCGGTGCGGGCAAAGCTCATCAAGCATCCCAAGGCGACCTTTTGTATCCCTGAAAGCAACGTAAGTTTCGCCTAATACTTCCACACGCAAAGGGTTGCCGTCGGGTGTATCGACTTCTTCGACAAGACACACCGGTGTCCAGTGTTGGCGCATGAGCTGCGCCATGGGAGCATCGTTTTCAACACGTGTAAGAAGCTCGTTTTCTTCGTGAGTAAGCATAAGTTCCTCCTTAGCAAAAGTGACTAAATTAGTTTGTTTAATTACTTAGCTATCTAATTTTATAAGTCAAGCTACGAACTATAATTACAGAAATTTTAGATTTCTGTAATCCAAATCCGGCAAATCCCTATCGATACAACCAGTCATGCAGATGGCGGTTCAGGAATGGTAATATCAGACCGGTAGTCAGACCCGTCAGGCAAGTCGCGATAATGAACAACGAAAGCACCACATGTGTTGAATCGAGCACGTATCTGGAAGCAAGCACCAAGCACACCAGCGGAGGATAAACCGCGAGCATGCTCACCGCCCATCGTTTCCAGAAAACAGGAATCGAGCGCGGCACTACGAGGTCTGGCTCATCTCCGGCTAGGTTGCCGTTAGTGATATTACTCTTTGCTGACACGGCTAACTCTATTGTCTAACGCGGCCATTTTGTTCAGGCCAATCGCGGATTGGAACGGCAAGGCACAGGGTGCGCCCTGCCATTCTTTTGTGGTTCACGACAGGTTTACGGGGTCCTGCTTGCGAAGCAGCATGACGTAGCGCACAGCCATCGCGATAATCACGGCAATACCTGCAAACGCCAGTGGTATGCTTGGCAAAACCGCGGCAATGGCAGCAAGCACCAGGATAATCCGCTCCACCGGACTTAGTGCTACGCCGATATAGCCCTCGATCGAAATCGCTATTGCTGCAGTAGCAAACAAACCACCGATCAATGCCACAGTGTTCGTCGTGAAATCACCTAGCAAAAGCAACCCGGGATTCCAGATGAACGCAAATGGCATAAGAAACCCGATGGCCGCGAGCCTAACTGCCGAAAATGCAATCTTGAACGGATCTGTATCGGCAATTGCGGCCGCTGCCAGCGCTGCAACCGCAATCGGTGGCGTAAGTGCAGACATAATTGCGTAGTAGAGCAAGAACATGTGGCTTTGAAGAATCGGATATCCGAGCTTAGCCAGCGCGGGACCAACCAGTACTGCTGCAAGAATGTAAGCACTTGGAGTCGGCATTCCCAAACCCAAGATGATCGTCACAATGGCGGCAATTATTAACGTCAAAGCCGCCTGCCCTCCACTGACTGTCAGGATCACGTTAGCTGACTTCATACCTAATCCGGTCATCGATAAACCACCAATCACCAAACCTGCAGCGGCACATGCCCCGGCCACTGGAAGAATTCGAAGCGTAGTTTCGCCAAGGCCCTCTACGATCTGCCATGGCGAAAGCCGCGTGGCTTTCAGAAGGCCAGAGGCTATGACTGCCGCCAATACTCCGACACCCGCAGTGAATGTGGGCGAATAACCTGCAACAAGGGCTGCTACTATCCCGAAGATAGGTATGAGAAATACCCAACCTGTCCCGAACGTTTCAGCAGCTGTCGGAATTTCGCCATCGGACGGTCTGAGGTCTTCCTTAACGGCCCTGAAGTGAACCTGAAGAAAAACGCCTAGGTAATAAAGCAAGGCGGGAAACAACGCAGCTAGCACAACTTCTTTGTATGGGACTGTGGTATATTCGGCGAGAATGAATGCCGCTGATCCCATAATCGGTGGCATCGCGCTACCGCCTGTAGATGCCGCAACTTCTACCGCGCCTGCAAAACGAGCACTGTAGCCAAGGCGTTTCATCACGGGAATGGTAATCGAACCGGTCGCGACCACGTCCGAAGTCGGGCTTCCCGACATTGTTCCGTAAAGACCCGAAGAAAGAACCGCAATCTTTGCTGGACCACCCCTCGATTTTCCGGTGACCAATGAGGCGAGGTTAAAGAAAAACTCTCCGCCGCCTGATTTCGACAAAAACGTACCGAACATTACGAACAAAAAGACATAGCTGGCCACAACCTGAATCGGAACGCCGAAAACGCCGTCTGTAGTAAACACCAGAATATCAAGAAGATAAGTATATTCAGATATGCCGTGTCCGAATGGTGGCGGAAGGTAAGATCCGAACTGGTTGTATAGCAGGAACAGGACGACAACGCCCGTCAAACCCAGACCTGTGGTTCTGCGCGTTACTTCCAGCGTCAGGAATAACAAAGCACTTCCGAAGAAAAGCTGTGCCGGCGTGAACGGATTGAGCAAGCTAATGCGGTCCGAAATTGCCCCGGCATTTATGAAGAAAAAGATACCGCACGAGATACTGAGTAGCGTGAAAATCCAATCATAGAATGGCACTTTGTTCGGCGCGTTAGGTGTTGCACCGATCGCGACAAACAAGATTGTGTAAATTCCACTGACAAAAAGAATGCCCAGAATAAGAGGGTCGGAAATTGTGAACAAATTCGCGTATACGACCCAACCCGCAAAGATTGTTGAGGCAATAATGAGGGCGCGCTGTGAACCAGCCGCAAACGTACGCCTGCGGCCGGTGGCTACAAGAGAACCTATCACTCGATCAAACCTGCTTCTTTATAGACTGCAGCTGCAGCTGGGTGGAATTCAAGAACGCTCGGCGTTGCAAGAAGCTCTGGTGACAGCGCTTTCATAGCTCCGTGTACGGCGCGAATTTCATCCATGTGGTTAAGCAGCGAGCTTGCCAGAGAACCTGCGGTCGCGTCGTCCATTGCATCGGTGGTGACCAGAAGTGCCCCGAGGGTAACAGTTTCCAGATCGCCATCTTGATTAGGATAGCTGCCAGCCGGGATGACCATAGTACCTGTCCCGAATGCTTCATTCGTCGAGGCGATAACCTCCGCAGGAACAGCCAGCAAAACAACATCACTGTTTTCGTTCACAGCTCTGAAGGAGGCGTGGTTAATGAAAATTCCGTTTGTGATCATATCCAGGCGTCCGTCCTGGATCAAATCGGCCTGCTCGTTCGCTCCGGCGCGAACAAATTGTCCGCCTGCGTTGCTAAGTGACTCCTCGGTTACACCAACCGATTCCAGCATATGCAGGGCTACGTTTGATGTAATGTTGCCGGAACGGTTGATCCCGATCCGCACCGGTGCTCCGCTGGTCGCAATATCGTCAAGACTGTCAATGTTGTATCTTTCAGCAACCGAACGCTCGAGGAAGAAATGCATTGGTGCCCAGTTGTACATGTAGCCAATGGCGCGCATGTTCTCAACGGGTGCTTGGAACGGCTCGCCGCCCTCCAGTGCGATTTTTGCTTCTGCGTCATGTACCAAACCAAGGTCCGAACGGTTGGTACCAAGCAGTCCAATGTTCGCAAAACCACCACCAGTCGCCTGATATGTCACAACAGAAGATGAATCATCCACTTTGGTGGCACGGTCAATACCAGCGCCGAGAAGCGACCATAGCCCGCCGGGGTTACCACCGGACAAAGTAAGGTTCACAGGTTCCGCGACGGCGAAAGTCGTTGTTGCAGCGATGCTAATAGCAGCCGCCAGTGCAGTCAGTCTCATTAGGTCTTCCTCCCAGTTTGCTTTGCGGCAAAAACCGTCAAAACGTTTTTTCAGCGGTCGGCGGACCGACCACATACTTAGACGTCTATGATTTAAATCAAATCGCGCCGCTGTCAACTACTTAGATATCTTATTTTTTAACAAAAACCGAAAGTATCGACTGCACACAGAATTTTTCTGGGGATTCAGATCAAAGGCCGTTGCGCGAACGCGTAGAGGGAATCTTTAGGCCTCGGGAAGCGCCAACCTTTTCATCATGTTCAAGGTTTCGAATCATTTTGCTCAACGCACGGCGCAGGATCGTAACCTCATCATCCTTGAGCCCTTCAATGGCAAATTCGTTGGTTTCAACAGCCATTGGCTCTAAACGATCGCGCAAATCCCAGCCCTTCTCGGTCAGAAAGGCATGTTGGCGTCTCTTGTTGCTGCCAACGTTCCGGCGAACAATAAAGCCAAGCTCTTCCATGCGACGCAATGCGGAATGCGCGGTTGGCTCGGTCAAGTGTGCCTTGTCGCTCAGTTCACGCTGTGAAAGGCCATCGTGGCTCCACAATATTCGTAAAAATATCCACTGGCCGAACGTCACGCCCTCGGTGTTTAACCGCATCTGTAAAGACCGGTTGAAAGCGCGCGCAGCAAGTCGAACCAACCGCGCAATTCGCTCTTCCGACTGTCCGGCCGAATGCGGAATGCTACCTTCAGGGGGTAATTCTGTCACTTGTGCATCTCCGGGTTCGCGATTTTTGCCTGCGACCCAACGTTGCATGCATTCTATGTTATTCGCGCTGAATACGCCAAACGGGAGAATTACTCAAATCAGTTGTTGGTCATCCCGTCGGTCATGTCGTCGCTATAGCCGGGCGTCACTCTTGCATCGACAACAACGGTTTTCCCTTCTTGCGCGGCACGGATCGCCTCTGCGAGTGTTGTGTTTAGCTCCCCGATCGTCTTCACCGGCCCGAAGGCCTTGGCTCCTTGCGCTGCTGCAATCGCGGCGATATCGATGTCCGGCTCGCCGATTGCCTGCCCGACATGTTTGTTTTCTACGGGTCGGCTCCGATCAATTGCGACGCGCTCCTGATGCACCTCATCATTGAAATAAGACCGGTTGTTCGCGACGACTATGAGCAACGGAACATTGTGATGTGCTGCCGTCCAGATTGCGGTTGCCCCCATCATGAAATCGCCATCCCCCAAGACAGCGACCGGCAGGCGATCGGAATCTTTAAACGCGAGGGCGGATCCAACAGCCATTCCAGGCCCTGAACCGATGCCTGCGCCGCCATCATATCCGAGATAATCCAGAGGGCCGCGGAAATCACATTTCGAGCCGTTCCAGCTCAGTGTGAGGCGTAAAAAGCTCGCGGTTTCCTCGCTCAACGCGTCGGCCAAAACATCAGAAAGAGAGTCGATGGATATCTGAGCATCCGGACGATGATCGGGACGCGCCGGTGCCTCGATTGCCATTTTCCCAACAGCCATTTCTGAAAGCCCCGCTGCCAGACAGATTGCACGGATCGCTTCGTCGGGGTCCGCCAACATGGTAAGGTCCGAAGGAGAGAGCGACTGGTGGTCCAGCGACCAGCCATTGGTCAGCAGGGAATCGAGCGAGATATTTACAACTTTAGTGCGCTCAAGGTCGACATCGGCCTGTTGCAATGTTCCACCAAGATCAACCCAATCGAAGCTGACAACCAGATCGGCTTGACGGATACGCTGCGCAGCATCCTGCGACACAAAATAGCCCGGTGCACCAAAATGCAGTGGATGGCATGTTGGAAATGCTGCGGCGGTCTTGATATCAGTGACAACACCGGCCCCGAAATGCTCCGCGAGCGCGACGCGCCGGTCCCAATCTGCCTGATCGCGCGACACCCGCCCCATCAAGAAGACCGGTTTTTCTGATGTTTCCAGCAAATCTAAAACCGAACGTGCATCGGATTCCGAGAATTGCACCATTCGGGGTGCGGCATGGCGCTCTGGCGCCGGGAACTCCGGCATTTTGTCAATTGGCTCTTCTTGAACGGACACGTCAAAACAGACATAGGTTGGCGCATTGGGTGCCGTCTGTGTAATTATCGAAGACCGCAACATCGAAGATAATGACGCCTCCAGCGATGCGGGCTGGTCATCCCATTTCACATAGGGCCGTATGATCGCAGCCTGATCGCGCGACGTATGTATCCAGTCAATCCAAGGCCTGCGCTTGGCGGCATCCACCGGACCCGTCGCGCCGAAAATCAGCATCGGCACGCGGTCGCACCACGCATTATACACGGCCATAGAAGCGTGCATTACACCGACATTGGCATGCAGGATCACGGCCAATGGTGTGCCCGTAACTTTGGCCCAACCATGCGCAATGGCAACGGCGTGTTCCTCGTGCAGGCATAACAGCATCTGCGGATCGCGATTGCCCAGGTAGTTGACGAGGCTGTCATGTAGTCCTCGAAAGCTCGACCCAGGATTGAGCGCCACATAGGGCGTGTCGAGCTTGCGCAGCATCTCAGCAATGGCATCGCTGCCGAAAAGCTCTGTGATTTCGCTGGGAATTGGGCGGTCTAGATCATCGTTCATTGCTGTCTCCAACTATCCTGCCTATTGGCCGGACAGGTTGATGTGAATGTTCTTTTCGTGGGTAAAGGAAAGCAGTTCGCCAATACCTTCTTCCCGGCCAATGCCGGATTGTTTTACGCCGCCAAACGGCGCACCGAGGAAGTGTTTGCCAACCTCGTTGATCCAGACGAACCCGGCCTCAACGCGATTTGCCGCGCGATGCGCTGTCGCCAGATCGCGGCTCCAGATCGCACAGGTCAGGCCGACATCAAGGCCGTTGACCTCTTCAAGCATCTCGGTCTCGTCACTCCACCGCCGAACGGCGAGCACAGGGCCAAAAATTTCTTCCCGCGCGATCCGCATTTGTGGCGTTACGTCGGCAAAAATCGTGGGCGCTATGAAACACCCGTCTGCCAGCGCGCCATCGGTCACTGCATGCCCTCCGGTCACGGCGTGCGCACCTTCGGATTTGGCACTTTCAATAAATTCCATCACACGATTAAAATGCGTTTGGGATACCAGTGCCCCCATCGTCGTCGCGGGATCTGTTGGAATGCCGGGTTGGTAACGCGCTATTTTCGCGGGCAATTGCGAAACGACAGCATCATGTAGATCATCATGCAGGAAGGCGCGGCTGGTCGATCCGCAGGATTGCCCGCACCAACCAAAATTCATGCCAGCGACAATCGCATCAGCAATCTTGTTTGAGTCACTGTCGGGATAGGCGATCAACGCGTTTTTCCCACCAAGTTCCAACAGGACCGGTTTAAGTGTGTCCGATGCACTTCGCATTACTGCCTGACCTGCGGCCACTGATCCGATCAAGGTGACTTTTGCCACGTCCGGATGTTCGGCCAGCGCGGCACCCGCCTCCGTGCCACCGGGCAATACGCTGAATACCCCCTCGGGAAACAAGCCATCGACCAGCTCTGCCAGTCTCAACGCCGAAAGCGGTGCCTGCACAGGAGGCTTGATAATCACCGCGTTACCTGCGGCCAGCGGCGCTGCCATCTTTCCTCCGCAGAACATGAACGGGTGGTTGAAAGCAAGGATGCGTGCGACGACGCCCAGCGGTTCGCGGGTTGTCATATTCACACGATCAGGGCCCATCGGGATCGTGTCACCTTTCATTTCGGTCACGAGACCCGCAAAGAAATCCATTTGCGCCGCAGCAATCGCGGCATCGCCAAGCATCTCGGTATAAGGGTTTCCGCAGTTGGCCGCATCGATCATGGCTAGTTCGTCACCGTGAAGTCGTAGTAGCGTGGCTACTTCTTTAAGGATACGGGCGCGTTCAAGCGGGACAACGTCGCGCCATTCCAAAAAGCCCTTCTGGGCCCTCTTAACAACGGCATCCGCATCCTGTGCACTGGCCTCTGCAACCGATGCCAGAACTTTCCCTGTTGCCGGATTCAAGGTGTCGACATAGCTGCCCGCGATAGGGGCCTGCCATGTGCCACCAGCATAAATATCAGTGCGACGTGGCAACACCTTGTCCAATTCCGGTTGTGTCATTGCACACACCCTCTCAGTTTAAGCGATTTTCAAATGGCCTGCTGTACAGGGACAAACCATGCGGATGGTTTCAGGCCGCGACGAGCTCGAGGAAACGCTTCCCCGTCATGACCTCGCGCAATGGCAGGGCGTCTTGTGCTTCTGTCAATTCGACATCATAGCTCAAACCGCGCCCATCCCACAGCCACCAATAGATAATCTCGCCCTTCTTATCCCGTATCGGCATGCGAAAGGTCGGAAAGTCTTGGTGAACAGCCGGAACTTCGAAATTCCCGACGATCTCGAAAGAAGCGCCCGCGCGCTTCAAGGCCGTACCGAGCGGGATCATCGCTATGAACTGCGTCTTTCCCGCTACCAGCGCGCCAATGTCAGATGGCCTTTCGTCAAGTAGGCCATCCAAGACGCGTACAACAGGGGGATAGCTCGAATGGTAGTGCGTGATCTGGGCATAGGCCTTCCTCTGGCCGACCTCGATCTCGACCACTTCTCCTGGGGTCAAATCGGTCATATCACTTCCTTACAGACTATATGCTTCGTAGGTTGACGGGTGGAACAGATCCTCGACCGAAACACGCTGGGGCGATAGGCCCTGATCGTGGTGATACTGCAGAAACTTATCCAGCACATGGGTGTTAGGGGCCACGCCGTAAGACCAAGGATCGGGACCCATAACCGCGCGCACGCGGTTTAACGTGTCCTCCACAAAGGGCATTGTCACTTTGGTGGCCGACGTGTCATTCAACGCCTCCTGCGCAGCGGCCTTTGACTGTGTGAAGCCTTTTACCAATGCGCCCGGCAGCCAAGGATGTTCTTCAGCCAAACTACGCCGCACTCCTAGAACGTGCATGATAGGAAAGATCTGAGTATCGCGGAAATAGCCCTCTGCCGCTCCGATACTGTCAGAAAAGAGCCGCCCCACATGCGGATGACCCTCTGAAAAACAGCGCGGCCAACGCGGGCCGATGAAACCGTCGATTTTCCCGTCTGCTAACATCTGGTTAAGTGTCGAGCCTTCGGGGGCAAGCGTTACGCGAACGTCATCGGGCAAATCGACCTTGATCTTCTCGGGGCGACCTGGAGTGTCCATCCCGCCACGAACCCACTCAATATCGGAAGGCTTCACCCCGAAGTGTTCTTCAAGAATGCCGCGCACCCAGACATTTGCGGAAAGCTGGTATTCCGCGATTCCGATCTTGCGCCCTTTCAAGTCCTCGGGACGGTCAATTCCTCGGTCGGTCCGGATGTAGACGGACGTATGGCGGAATGCACGGCTCAGAAACACAGGGACAGCGACATAGTGCGGATCACCGCGCGCTACCGATATTGAATAGGATGACAGTGACAACTCGGAGATGTCGAACGCCTGATGCCGGAAAGCACGGAAGAACATTTCTTCGGGCGAAAGAAGCATCGGCACCGGATCGACGCCATCAATCTTGACTGTGCCGTCCACAATGGCGCGTGTTCTGTCATAGTTGCCCATTGCGAGGGAAAGGGAAAGGTTGGTCAAAGTGTTTCCTCCTGAAATTTTACGCCGCATTGCCTTGCGAGCGATATTTTTTTGCCTGTTTCAGCCGAGCTTAGGATCGCATGGCAAACTTCCAGACTCGCCCTGCCCCACGCTGCGGTTTGTGGCGGCGCTATATTTTTCCTGACAGCGGCCTCAAGGGCATCGATTACGGTTTTACGTGGCGCGGCGTTAAGCGGTACTTCGATGTGCTGCCGCTCTGTGTCGCCAAAAATGTCGATACCGCCCGGGCGCAATCTCAGATCGGCGCTGTCACACAGAATAAGGATCGGCCCAAAATGTTCGTTATTCTGAGCTGTTGGCGGCACGGTGCCCGCTCCATATGTGCGGGTGGCCTTCAGCTTTGTCTCTGCCGCTGAGTCGAGCGTCTGCAGCGCACGGCGCGCTTCGCCATATTTCGCGGGATCTTTCATGCCTCCAAGTTCGGCCACATTGTCCATCCAGATATCGCTGTCGAAGTGCGCGTATCCCGAATAGGTCAAAGACGCAAAGCTGCCACCTTCGAAATCCATCAAGGCAGAATACGCGCCCTCTGTCGGGCGCTCCCTATCCCATACACCGGTCATTGCCGTCACATTCTTCGCGCGGCCACCACAGAGCAGCCTAACGATATCAATCTGATGAACGCCTTGGCTGAACAGAACCCCGCCGCCTTCTTCGGTCCGCAGCTCTTCGGGGCGGCGCGGTCGATAGAGAAAGTCAGTATAATTGAACGCCTGCACCATCCGAACTGCACCGAATTCACCGCTCTCGATTATCTGCCGCGCATGGAGAACTGACGGATCAAAGCTGTGACTGGGCCCGACGATAAGATGAACACCCGCGGATCTCGCGGCCTCCACCATCATGTCCGCATCTTCCATCGTAACAGAGAGCGGCTTGTCGACCAGAATATGCTTGCCTGCCGCAGCAAAGATAGCAACGTGCTCGGCGTGCATCTGATGCGGGGTCGCAATATACACGGCTTCAACCTCAGGGTCTTCGGCCATCTCTTCCACACAGCTATAGCCGCGTCCACCGAACTCTGCCTCAAATGCGGCACGGCTCTCGGCACTTGGAGCGGCGGCCGCGACCAACTTGACACGGGGATCGTTTTGGAAGGTTCGAAGCATCAGCACGAAGGCCCGCCCAAGCCCGGCAACACCGAGGCGAATAGGTTCAGAGGTCAAGAACAAGATCCCCTTCTTCGGCTCGTGAAACGCAGATCATCACATAACTGTCTTTCTCTTCGTCCATCAGCACCATGTCCCGGTGATCGACCTTTCCAGAAACAAGCCGGGTCTTGCAGGTGCCGCAGGTCCCACTTTCGCAAGAGCTCACAGTCGGCACGCCGCTTTCCCGCAGCGCCTCCAGTATGGAGCGATCTTCAGGGACCTGAACCGTGATGCCGGATTTCTCGAGCTTGACCTCGAATGGTTTGTCATCAGCGCGCACAACTTCGACAGGCTTGAAATCCTCAAAGATCACGCGACCTTCGGGCCAGTGTCCGGAAATGGCTTCGATCTCGTCAATCAGTGGTTGCGGTCCGCAGCAATAGACTTTCATGTCCTTGGGTTCTTCAAAGTGATCCCAGAAATCAAAAACCGCTTCGGGATCGCCGCCATCGTGGTGCAGTGTTAGCCGGTCGCCGAGCGTGGATTTCATCTCTTCAAGAAACGCTGTGTCGGCCTCGCCCCTTGTGCAATAAATTACCTCAAAAGGCTTGTACTCGCGCAATAGTTGCTGAGACATAGCGTAAATTGGCGTGACACCAATACCACCCGCGATGAGAAGGTAGTTCTTGGCATCGGTCAGCTCAAAGGTATTTTCCGGGGCCTCAACTTGTAGCTCGGTCCCCTCTTGCGCATCGTCATGCATAGACATCGATCCGCCGCGACCATTAATTTCACGCTTCAGGGCGATCTTGTATACTTCGGGGTCTTTCCCGTCATTGACAAGCGAGTATCTTCGCATCGCACCGGACGGTGTCTGTACGGTTATATGGGCACCTGCCGTGAAGGACGGGAGCTTCTCTCCGTCAGCGGGTGCCAGCGTAAATTCACAAATGTGCTCGGTCAGTTGGCGCCTTTCGGCAACGGTCATCTTCAGGGCATCCATATTCCCGTCCTCTTTTCTAGGTCGCCAATTCTGATAGGCTTTGATCCATTCACAGAACAAATAATTAGATAACTAAGTTGTTGTCAAGATTAGACATGAACAGAATTGCACGGCGGCACAGGTTGAATAAAATTAAGAACAATTGCAGGTGCTTACGCAACCGAAAGGCCCCATTCCTTTTCTTCTTGCCGGTACGAATGTTGGATATCGACGCCACCACCCGTGTGGAGTCGTAGGTGAGGTGACGAGATCTCGCCCGTTAGACCAAGGCGTTAGCGTCTGGCCGCTTTTTCTGGAGTGATCGAAGCATGAACCCGTTTCAGCGTCGTTGATACAACAATCAAATTAGCTGACCAGCATGACGACCTATAATTATTGTACATTGCTACACGCCGACGTCACAAAGGCTTAGCTTTGGGCGCGCACCTCTTCAACCAGATCAAGCAGCCGTGAGCAGATCATCTCTGCCTTGTCCGTGATACGGGAGGTTGGGCCGTGCACACCGACACCAAGGAGGCGGCGATGCCCTTCCGGAACAGGGATCAGGGCTGAGACCATAGAGGCGTTCCAGTGGGCCGTACCCATGAGCAGATCCTTTGCATGCAAAACGGAGACTTCACGTTCGCGATGTTCTTTGATTGTAGCTAGGAACTCAGATTCAGGTAAAGAGTTGGGTTCTATCAATTGAGTTTTTACACTGCATCGATAAAGGTTGCGGGCTTCAGCAAGTGAGGCGCGGCTTAGCATGAGCCAGCCAATTCCGTTCTGGATCATCAACCGCCTCGTACCGGCCGTAATATGCGAGTTCGTTCCCTCGTAACGGTGCAGCGAAACAATATGAACCGCCCCTTGTTTGCCGGAGAACGTTTGGTTCGAATGTTAGGCTGCTTTTTCATTTGGGTTCAAGGTTGCATGGAACATTTCCTCTGCTTCATGCGGCGTGACATATCCGATGGCGCTGTGCAGGCGCTTGGTGTTGTACCAATCGACCCATTTCAGCGTTTCCCGGCTTTGTTGATGGCGTGGATGCCCCCACCTGCCGGCATCGTAGTGTGCCACAGTGATGTTTCAGAAAACATCACTCAAAGGGAGAGCATCCATGTCAGAAGTTAGCATAATCGGCATAGACCTTGCAAAGCGCGTGTGTCAACTTCACGGGGCTTGCGCAAACGGAGCCGTTATTTTTGGACCTCTTCAATTAGGGGGCGGAGCAACAGGTGCATGGCTGAGTGCGGTTTGTGAATTGCTCGTGCAAAAAAAGGAATTTACGGAGTTGATGGACAATTTCTACAGAATCCGCCTTAGCCCCGCTTGAACCATCAGAAGCTTCGGAAGAATTGTTTCAATCAATCCTTCTGCGGGTTCTGGAATTGCGGCCATTCCTGTGTTCAATGCCGCGACAACATTGCTCCGCTGGTCAAAAATAGGCACGGCGATCGAGCGCAAACCAATCTCGACTTCTTGGTCGATGATAGCATAGTGTTGTTGCCGGCTTAAATCCACGCACGCCATAACGTCGACGGGGTCTGTTATGCTGTGAACGGTTCGTGGCGTCAGGTCCGAAGCTTCAACAATTGCCTCTGCTTCTTGGCGCGGCAAAGCTGCCAAAAGCACCCGCCCCATTGATGTGCAATGGGCAGGAAGGCGCGAGCCCGGCATAAGCCCGATGGACATCACCCGCTTTTGCGCGGCGCGTGCAAGATAGACAATTTCGGTGCCGTCTAGGATAGAAACCGAGCAGCTTTCGCCGATCTGATCGGTAAGTTGATCCAGCCATGGCTGTACCAGTTGTGGCAAAGGCAACGATGCAATGGCGCCCAACCCCAATCGCAGAGCGCGTGGTGTCAGCGTGAAAAATTTGCCGTCATAGTCGGCGTAGCCTTCGGAATGCAAAGTAAGGAGGCAACGCCGCGCCGTAGCCCGATCCAAACCAGATTGTTTGGATACATCTGTAATCGAAAGCTTGGGCGTTTCTGCACCGAAGCATTCAAGAACATGTAGCCCTTTGGCCAAAGAGGAGATTGTATCAGGAGATTTGTTCGCCATGCGCATCACTATGTTCGTATGGCGAATAAAGATCAAGATGCGCACAAATAGTTTCGCGTAAGCGACAGAATGATCTACATCGGCAACAAGAAAAGGAGTGTTTCATGGACAAAACCATCCCTACCTTGGAAAAGGCGATTTCTGAAATCCCCGACGGCGCGCAGATCATGATCGGCGGTTTCGGCGGTTCTGGCGCACCAATCGAGCTGATCCACGCATTGATCGACCGCTTTCGTGCAACTGGCAGCCCAAAGAATGTCACTGTAATTAACAACAATGCCGGAAACGGATTTATCGGCATCGCAGCCATGATCAAAGCTGGAATGGTTGGCAAGATGATCTGCTCGTTTCCGCGCAGTTCCAACGCAGAAGCGTTTAATGAGAAGTATCTTGCTGGCGATATTAAACTAGAACTCGTGCCGCAAGGGACTTTGGCCGAACGCATTCGTGCGGCTGGGGCGGGCATTCCTGCGTTTTATACGCCGTCATCCTTTGGCACCGAACTCGCGAACGGCAAGCCAACTGAGGAATTCGAGGGAAAAAGTTATGTGCGAGAGCGTTGGCTAAAGGCGGACTTCGCTTTAATCAAAGGTCAAGAAGGCGACACTGTCGGAAACTTAACCTATCGCCTCGCAGGGCGGAATTTTAATCCGCTGATGGCCATGGCCGCTGACAAAACAATCGCGCAGGTCTCTGTATTGGGTGCTGCTGGAACCATAAACCCAGAGCAAGTGATAACGCCTGGCATCTTTGTCGATGCGGTGGTCGAGGTTTCAAATCCTCAGCAAGAAGAAGTGCTTGTTCGCACAGGAGAGGTTCACTGATGACTGATTTCAACATTCCCGATGTAGCCCTATCCAACGCTCAAATTGCGTGGCGCGCGGCCCAAGACATCGAAGACGGTTCATATGTGAACCTTGGCATCGGTTTCCCTGAGATGATCGCCAAGTTCCAACCCGATGGTCGCGATGTTACCTATCACACTGAAAATGGCGTTTTGGGTTTTGGCAAAGCGCCGCTTGAAGGCGAGGAAGATTGGGACCTGATCAATGCAGGGAAAAAGGCGATTACGTTAAAGCCCGGCGCTTCGTTTTTTCATCATGCTGACAGTTTCGCGATGGTTCGCGGTGGGCACCTCGATTTGGCTGTTTTGGGAGCCTATCAGATTGCACAGAACGGCGATCTGGCAAATTGGCGTGTCGGTTCAAAGGGCGTGCCTGCCGTCGGCGGTGCGATGGATTTGGTCCATGGCGCAAAACGGGTCGCTGTTGTCACCGATCATGTCACCAAAGACGGTAAGCCCAAATTAGTCGAATCCTGCACCTTTCCACTTACTGGTGTGGGATGTGTAACGCGGGTTTATACCTCACTGGCTGTAATAGACATTGCGGATGGTAAATTCGTTTTGAAAGAAATATTGCCGGCGGTCACCCTAGCTCAATTGCAATCGGTGACGGGTGCGACACTGCACATTGATGGCGAAGTTGCCGACCTTATTGTTCCTGAGGATTTGTAAATGACTGACGTTTATATCTGCGATTACATCCGCACACCGATTGGCCGATATGGCGGCGCTTTGTCAACTGTGCGCGCCGACGATCTGGGTGCAATTCCGCTAAAGGCTTTGGCTGAACGCAACCCTAAAATGGACCTATCTGCTATTGATGAAGTAATTTTTGGCTGTGCCAATCAAGCGGGCGAAGACAACCGCAACGTCGCTCGTATGTCTTTGCTGTTGGCAGGCTATCCGGATTGCGTCCCTGGCACGACGATGAACCGGCTCTGCGGCTCAGGCATGGACGCGGTGATAACTGCGGCGCGTGCCATTAAGGCAGGCGAGGCCGAATTGATCGTCGCAGGCGGTGTCGAATCCATGTCACGTGCGCCGTTTGTAATGCCTAAGGCAGAAACCGCGTATTCCCGCGCAAACACCGTCCATGACACAACCATTGGCTGGCGCTTCGTTAACCCAGTGATGAAAAAGCTATATGGCGTCGATTCCATGCCCGAGACTGGGGAGAATGTTGCCGAAGATTTTGGCATTACCCGCGCAGATCAAGATCATTTTGCACTGCGATCACAGCACAACGCAGGCGCCGCGATAGCGCAAGGGCGTTTTGCCAAAGAGATCACACCGGTAAGCGTTCCGCAGCGCAGAGGCTACCCAATTATCGTGTCCGAGGACGAACATCCGCGGCCATCAACCACGTTGGCAGATCTCCAAAAGCTGAAGACCTTCGTCAAGGCTGACGGAACAGTGACAGCCGGGAATGCCTCTGGTGTGAACGACGGCGCTGCGGCGCTCATCCTTGCCAGCGAAGACGCGGTGAAAAAGCATGGGCTGAACCCAATCGCCAAGGTATTGGGCGGCGCTTCTGCTGGTGTCGCGCCACGCATCATGGGTTTTGGCCCCGCGCCTGCGTCGCATAAATTGATGGCACGGCTTGGTCTGACGGTGAACGATTTTGCGGTCATCGAACTGAACGAAGCTTTTGCCTCACAGGGGTTGGCCACATTGCGTGATCTGGGCATTGCTGACGATGACGCTCGTGTAAATCGTAACGGCGGCGCGATTGCGTTGGGGCATCCGTTGGGCATGTCGGGTGCGAGGATCACCGGCACAGCGATGCTGGACCTTGGAACTGGTGAAAAATCTTTATCGACCATGTGTATTGGGGTCGGCCAAGGTATCGCAATCGCCTTGGAAGCCGTCTAGAATAATTGCATCAGCGAGCAGTATTAAGTGCTGCCCGCTGATGCAGCAATACCGCCAATAGAGTCGCCAAGCTGTTCTGGCCAGCGCCGGTCTTGCGCGTCAACCCAATTGCGCCTGACAAATAGTCGACCTTTAAATCCATGGCGACAAGGCTGCCGTTTTTCAGCTCACGCGCAACGACACCCTTTGAGATAAACCACAACATATTCGAACGTTCCAGCATTGTCAGTGCGACTGGTAAAGCTACGGTTTCGAGCGCCGGACGCAGATCAGACAGACCCATGGCTGACAGATACTGATCTACAGATTGTCGAATGATGGCGCCCGGGTTGGGCAGGATAAGCGGGTATTCCGTAAGCATCTGAACCGGTTTAAGGCCAAGTGCCGGATGATCAGCGCGCGCGACCAATTCGATAGGTTCGTCATAGAGGTGTTCAAACGACAAGCCTGGCATATCCTTTGAATTGGGCATGCGGCCTATCATAAGATCAATCTTCCCAGAACGGAGCATGTCGATCAGATAGTGATTTGGACCGGTAAGCACACCAATGCGCGCGTCAGGACGCAGATCATAAAACTCCAATGCGACCGAAGGAAAAAATCCGCCGGCCACAGTGGGCAACACCCCCGCTTTGACCAGATCCGTATGCGACGGGGCGCTAAGCACCCGACACCCGGCCTCGAGGCTTTGTAGTGACGCCTTTGCATGGCGGCAAAAAACCTCACCACCCGTTGTTAGAATAGCGCGTCGCCCTGTACGCTCGAATAATTGGCATCCAAGCTGCCCCTCAAGATCGGACAAGGTTTTGGACATCGCAGGTTGCGACACATGCTGCGCCCGCGCTGCGCCCGAAATCGTTCCTGTCTCCGCAATTGCGAGGAATGCCTCAAGGTGACGGAGCTTTAGATCTCTTGGTATATTCATTTGATTATACCTTTAGCATATTTTTGTATTTTTTCCATGCTTTTAATTATGGCACATTAACATCAGGAGGAACCAATGCACGCACTAGATTTAGAGTGGGGCACCATGCATCTGAGCCTATCAAATGGCGACGGACCTACCCTCGTTTTCCTGAATTCGCTGGGCACCGATCTTCGTATGTGGGATGCGGTTTGCGCCCTATTGCCCACTGATTGGGCCACGCTGCGGATGGACAAGCGTGGGCATGGGCTTTCAGATACAGCGCCCGACAGCTACAGTATTCCCGATTTGGCAAAAGACGTATTGGCCGCAATGGACAACGTTGGCATCAACCGCGCAGTCGTAGTTGGCTGTTCGATTGGCGGCTTGATTGCACAGCATATCGCCTTGATGGCACCCGAGCGGGTCTTGGGGTTGGTGTTGTCCAACACAGCGCCAAAGCTGGGCTCCGCTGAGGATTGGCTTGCGCGTATTGAGATGATCAATGAAAGTGGTATGCGCGCTGTGGCAGAGGGCATTTTGCCGCGTTGGTTTGGGCCCGAGTTTCTCATGAAACCAGAGGCCAACCTATGGCGCACGCTGCTCGCACGCACTGACCAGGCGGGATACGTTGCCACCTGTAACGCGATTGCAGGCACTGACATAACAGAACAACTGAGTGAGATTGCGGCACCTGCGCTGGTTTTTGCAGGACAACACGATTTGGCCACTCCGCCGAACGTCGTTGCGGCGCTAGCAGCTGCCCTACCCGACGCCGATCTGATCTCCTTTGAAACGACGGGGCACTTGCCCGCGATTGAAGCGCCGGATGCACTTGTCGATGCACTCATTAATTTTGTAAAAAGGATTACCCCATGAGCGAAAAATTCGACCAAGGGATGAAAACCCGCCGCGAGGTTTTGGGCGATGCCCATGTCGACCGTGCGGAAGCCGCAAAATCAGAATTCGACCTAGCTTTCCAAGGCCTCATAACCGAAGGGGCATGGGGCACAGTGTGGTCGTCAGACAAAATCAGCCGGCGCGAACGTTCGATGCTAACGATCGCACTTTTGGCGGCGACCGGAAATTTCGAGGAAATCCCGATGCATATTCGCGCCACTGCACGCACAGGAGCGTCTAAAGACGATGTGGCTGAGGCACTACAACATGTCGCGATCTATGCGGGCGTGCCCAAAGCCAACCACGCCCTAAAACTCGCGAAACAGACTTTTTTTGAAATGGAGGAAAACAACGATGCTTGATCTTGGCCCATTAATTCCGCGCAACCGCGAAATTCACCCGATACCGCATGCCCCGGACTATAAAACGAGCGTCTCTCGCTCCCCTAACCTGCCGCTCCTTTCAATGGAAAGCGGCCTGTCTGAGGAAACCGGCCCCACCTTTGGCCACAACAAACTTGGGGCGCTGGACAACAATCTGATTTTGAATTGGAGCAAAGGCGCGGCCCCCGCTGTGGGTGAACGCATCTTGGTCCACGGGCGCGTATTGGATGAAAATAGTCGGCCCGTGCCTCATACTTTGGTCGAGATTTGGCAGGCAAATGCGGGCGGACGATATCGCCACAAGAAAGATACCTATTTCGCGCCCCTTGATCCAAATTTTGGCGGATGCGGCAGGACGATAACGGACGAAAACGGCTACTACGAGTTTCTTACTGTGCGCCCGGGAGCCTATCCTTGGCCCAATCGGGGCAACGATTGGCGCCCCATGCACATTCACGTCTCAGTGTTCGGAAATAGTTTTGGTCAGCGCTTGATTACCCAGATGTATTTCGAAGGTGATCCGCTGATCAATCACTGCCCGATTGCCGCAACAATCAAAGACCGCAGCCAACTTGACCGGCTTGTGGCCCCGCTTGATTTCTCAAAGTCGCGCCCGCTCGATTTCCTAGCGTATAAGTTTGACATCGTGTTGCGCGGCAGGCGTCAAACCATGTTCGAAAACAAACTGGAGGGGATGTAAAATGAGCCAGAAGTTAAATACGTTGATTGAATCCGCTTCTCAAACTGCGGGCCCTTATGTTCATATCGGCCTAATGCCGACCTATGCAGGCAATGCTGGCTATTACGACGAAGAAATCGGCACCACCCCATTTCTAGACGAGGGCAATGCCAAAGGCGAGATTGTCGAGATCGTCGGCTCTGTGTTTGATGGCACCGGTTGGGCGATGCGCGATGCGTTGATCGAAAGCTGGCAATGTGACACGAATGGCCTGTTTGCGGGCGCAGATGGTTCGGATCCGGCCTTTACCGGCCATTGCCGTTTTGCCGCCGATGCGGAATCTGGCGAGTTTACGCTCCGCACCATCAAACCCGCCTCCTTCAAAGGACGTGGCGGGGTCGAAGTTGCACCGCATATCTCGCTTTGGGTTGTGGCACGGGGGATTAACATCGGCCTGCAAACCCGTATCTATTTCGACGATGAGGACAATTCTAGTGATCCACTTTTGAGCCGGATCGAACAGCGCCCGCGCGTTGACACGCTGATCGCCAAAAAGACGGGCGACGGGAAATACAGGTTTGATATTCGGCTTCAAGGCGCTGGTGAAACGGTGTTTCTCGATATCTAACCTTGCATCGATCTGATTGAATGGGGCGCATGATGCGCCCCGTTTTTACGTTGATTAGGAAATCCCGATGACTGTATCTGCCTTCGATCACCCATGGCTTTCGGGATTGTTCGGTGACGTTGCAATGGGCGAAGTATTTTCGCCCGAAAGGCAAATGGCGCATATGCTCGCCTTCGAGGCAGCGTGGTCACGCGCTTGCGGAGCGGCTGGGCTATTTGACCCGACTAGTGCCGAAACTGCCGCGTGTGCGATCGAAACAGCACAGGTCAATTATGCAGATATCGCAGCGGGAATGGCACAAGACGGCGTTCCGGTGCCGCGTTTGGTGAAACAGTTGCAAGCAATTGCACCTGCTGATGCCCTGCACAAAGGAGCCACCTCTCAAGACGTAGTCGACACCGCGCTGGCGATGACCCTGCGCGAGGCATCAGATCTGATTGCCGCTCGGTTGGCCGATTTGGAAACACATTTAATAGCACTAGAGGCCCGTTTCGGGGACAGGCCACTTATGGGGCGCACCCGAATGCAGGCCGCTACCCAAATCACCGTGCGCGACCGGATATTGACATGGCACTGTCCATTGAAAGGGCATTTGGATCGGTTGGAGATGCTGCGTCCAAAGATCGAAAAGGTTCAGATCGGCGGTGCGTCGGGCGACCGCAAGGCGCTTGGTGACAAGGCCGGTACGGTTGTCGCCGAGGTCGCCAAGTCTCTTGGCCTCGCACCAACGAATAAAGCGTGGCACACTATGCGCGAAAGCGTGACTGAGTATGCTTCGTTTCTATCGCTAGTGAGCGGAACGCTGGGCAAGGTGGGTCAGGATATTGCCTTGATGTCCCAACAGGGCATCGAGGAAATTAGTATGTCTCGCGGTGGTGGATCGTCGGCAATGCCCCATAAACAAAACCCTGTCGCAGCAGAACTATTGGTCACGCTGGCACGATTTAACGCAACCCAAGTCTCGGTGATGCACCACGCCATGGTGCATGAACAGGAACGTTCGGGCGCGGCTTGGGCGTTGGAGTGGATGATATTGCCGCAAATGGCGATGGCCACGGCGCGGGCGCTTACCGTAGCTATCGACCTGTCCCAGAATATCACCCAATTGGGCAGTGATTAAGCTCTGCGCTAGAACGGCAACCCGACGTAGTTCCCCGCTAAGTCGCGCTGCGCTGTTTCCGACATCGCAAGGTGAGCCAGTGAGGCTTTGCGAATTTGTTCGGCAAAGGCGTCTTCCCCGTCGAACCGGTGCAACATTGTTGTCATCTGCCAACTAAACCGCATCGCCTTCCAAATCCGCTCCGATGCGCGGGCCTAATATTCATCGGTACCTGATTTGGAACCGACCTTAACCGCGTCAAAGGGCACCTGATTTGGAAATTCGACGTCGGATGGGGCTGTTAATCAGAGCGCCGCAAACAGAGAGCCAGAGAAAGGGAAGCCCGGATGCCGGGCTTGAAAGGATAGAGAGTGTCTCATCCGGGCCCAGTCTGAAAGGACCATCCCCATGGCCACGACTACAACCCGATCCAAGGCAGCAAGCCGTAAAAAGACACCTGCAAAGCAATCAACGCCGGAAGCAACCGGCGTATCCCGTTCCTCCGACATTCGCATGATCCCCCTCAACCAGCTGTCGCTAAGCCCGCTCAATGTGCGCAAAGTCGCGGCATGCGCAGTTGACGACGCCGAATTGTTCGCAAGCATTCGCGAGAATGGCATCAAACAGAACCTGGTGGTTCATGCGACCTCGGATTCGGGTTTCGCAGTGGATGCAGGTGGGCGCCGCCTGAAAGCCCTGCAACAGCTTGCTGAAGACGGGGTAATTCCAACGGATCATCCAATCCCGTGCTTGATCGAGGATGAACGCGACGCTGTCGTCACCTCCGCCACAGAAAACCTTCAGCGCGCAGCAATGCATCCAGCGGACCAGTTCGAAGCCTTCGAGAGTATGATCTCAGAGGGCCGTTCTGAGGAAGAGATCGCGCTCAAGTTCGGGGTTAGCGCCGATTTGGTGCGCCGCCGCCTTAAACTGGCACGCGTCGCCCCTGAGATTATTGAGCAGTTTCGCGCCAATGAGATCACCTTGGAATGCGTGATGGCCTTCACGCTGACCGATGACCATGATCGACAATTGACGGTCTGGAATACGGTGAAGGACGGCTATCACATCCATCCGCAGTCGATCAAACGGCACCTGACGGAGACGGCACATTCGGCCAGTTCCAGTATTGGCCGCTTTGTCGGTGTTGAAGCTTATGAAGCTGCGGGCGGCGTGTTGTTGCGTGATCTCTTTGATGACAATGCCTCCTCCCACATGGAAAATCCCGAACTGTTGGAACGACTGGCCGTGGAGAAGCTGCAATCTGCGGCCAAATCCTTCGAGGTGGATTGGAAATGGGTCGAAGTGCATCTCGCGGTGGATTACGGCGCGTTTCGCAGTTTTGGGCGGGTCTACCCGCAGGACATCGAGCCCGATGCCGAGTTGCTCGCCGAAGAGACCCGTCTGATGGCGCGTGAAGAAGAACTCGCATCCCAGAACGACGGTGAGGACTGGAGCGACGCGGAGACCGAAGAGTATTACGCCATCGAGCCACGTTTGCGCGAGATTGAGGTGCTGCAGCGAGAACGTCAGCCTTATGCCATCGAGGATCAAGCTATCGCAGGCTGTGTGCTGACCATCGCCCATGATGGATCGCTGCGTGTCGAAAAGGGTTTGGTGCGGCCTGAAGACATTCCAGCTGTACCCGTTGCGGGTGAAGATGCTGCAGATGACGGTGATCAGGACGCCCCTGCTCGCCCTCAGGTCACGCCGCCGACCTCATCGACGCCAGTGCCCGTCTCGGATCCGGCAACGACCTTGCGCAAAGCTGATGGCATTTCTGTAAGTCTGGCGGATGATCTGCGCGCAACGCGCCAGCATATCCTACGTGCGCATTTGTCGGCAGACTATGACGTCGCATTTGATGCGATGCTCTACGCGCTTTGTGAACAGGCTTTGTCACATGCTTATGGTACTGCAGGGCTCAATGTCTCGATCGATCCGTTTCGCTCGCTCAACCGCGAAGCGCTGCATACGGATACGGTCGCCGAGAAAATGCTGGATGCATTGGAACGCGACCTGGCGATCGATTGGATGGAGCTGGAGAAACCTGAGGATTTTCGGGCGATGTCAGCGCTCCCAGTACCTGACAAACAGGCGCTGTTTGCCTGGGCCGTGGGTCTGGCGATCAAGCCGCAGCTTTTGTCTGACAATCACCCCTCGCCGATCATTGAGGAGATTGGTGCGCGTCTTGATGTTGATGTGGCAGCTTGCTGGCGTCCGACGGCGACCAGCTATTGGGGTCGGGTCAACAAAACCCATGCTGTATCCACGGCACGTAAGCTCATTGGCGATGAATATGCCGAAGAACGGGCGCGCGAGCGCAAAGGCGATATCGCAGCCGCAATGGAACGGGCCTTCGCCGAAAATGCGACGGAGGCGGAAGGTCTCGATGTTGAAACAGCGACCAAGACATCGCGCTGGTTGCCGGATGGGATGGCATTCGTGGGTGTTGTCGGTGAGGAAGAGGTGATGGTCGAAGCTGAAGCTGATAGTGAAGCTGGTTCGTCAGTTGATAACGCACAAACGGCGAGTAATGGCACGAACTCCGACGCTGAGGCCGACGAACTCCCCGCCTTCATGACCGACGACGCGGCTTAAGGTCTCCATTCCAACCGTAAACTCTGACTGGGCCGTCCTTGCACAAAGGGCGGCCCTTTCCGTCTGGCGGGTTCCAAAAGTCGGAATGGTTCGGCTGGCCCGCCCCGGAGAGACCAGATGACAGCACAACTCAAAGACGCAACAGTTGACGACACAGCCAAGATCGCGGCACAGAACGACGCGTTTCGCGGATCGATCATGTTTTTCAATGACACCGAAGACACCCCGAAAGGCCAATTCGTGATGACCCGAGGCGTCATGGCGCTCGGCCCAGATGCACGTCTCGCTGCGACGCGGGCCGTTGCAGCGTTTCAGGCCTTCACGCCAGACAATGACCCCAACGGGTTTCATGAATTCGGAGCCGTCGAGGTTCTTGGCACAAGGGTCTGGTTCAAAATTGACGCCTATGACGTGAACTACGAATACGGCTCCCCCGATCCAAGTAATCCTGAGCAAACGCGCCGCGTTCTGACCTTGCTTCTGCCGTCAGAATACTGACCCAACCCTCATACCAGTTTCCAATCGGATCGCCCTTGCACAAAGGGCGGTCCTTTCGCTCTGACGGGTTGCCCAAGCACACGGGATACCTCCGTGTCGCCCGTCATGGAGATCCAGCAATGGCACAATCACGCGACTATAAGATCACGCTTTACCCCGCACATCGCGATGGCGGTTTCGTTGTGACCGCGTTCACGATGATGGCGAGCTACCCCGAAAAACACATCCAGGCTGCGGGCATGGATGACCTGATCGCACAGGTCACGGATTTTGCGATGGCGCATGGTGAGAGCTGTAGCGCCTCTGTGCGCTGCCTCGCGCCGCGCAAACCGCCCGGGTTCAAGAAAGCCACCGAGAACCTCTATTTCAACCTTGAGGATCGCACGAAGGCAAAAGCCCCAGACGCCGCATAGACGCGCAAATTCCAACCAACTTCCGGCGGTCTTCGTATTGAAGACCGCCGTGACCCAAACTCGCTAGGACCAATCACATTACACAGACACTTGATTACGCCGCGCAATATGCGGCTGCGCAAAAGAAGGCCGAAGCGGCCCGTCTTGAAACCCGTGCAGCACTTCTCACGGAACTGCGCGCATTGGGCGTCACGCTGCTTGAGGTGCAATACGAAGGATATGGCGATTCCGGCAATGTCGAAGACGTGACCCCGACTCCGACGGAAATCAAACTCGAAAGCGAAGTGAACCGCCGCGTTGAAGATTTCGCCTGGGACTTCGCCTATGCGCTCAACCCTGGATTTGAGAACAACGAAGGCGGATACGGCTCGCTGGAATGGAACCTCGAGACCGACAAGATCACCATCAGCCACAGCAACCGCTACGTGGAATCCGACACAACCGAATATGAGGATTTGTAAGATGGCACATCCCCTACATCACGCCGAGAGCTCAGCGCGCCGCTTTGGTGGCGCGCCTGAGGATTACCAGGCCGTGCATGATTGGTTTGATGCCAGCAAGGAGCATCTCGCGGTCTTCACCCACCGGGGATTGCGTCATCACACCCAAGGCATCTTCGAGGCACAACGCATGTTTGGATTAACCCTGACCAACAGCGCGGGCCGGACCATCCCGATCCGCTGGATTGGTGAACAGCACGTCAAAGAAGATTGTCAGGGCAAGATTCCGTCCCTTGCCGACTGGCTGGGGCGCATTCAACCACAGGCCTGGATGGCCAATGGGCATATCGATAACGCGCCTGAGACAGTGGCGGGTGATCCGCGAACCGCGTGGATTGCGGCTGTGAGCTCCCAACAGACCATCCTTGGCTATGAGGATTGGTTGCTGCGACACAGCGTTCAGCGTGTCGAAATGCGGTCCAGCAAGGTCGCTTAGATCCGCGCTTTAGCGCGCGATCACCTCCAACTCACACGTCAATCAAAACGCAGCAAACCCGCCCTGCCCCATTGGCCGTTGGCGGGTTTGCTGTGTCTGGCACAAAGGAATTTTTCCATGCAGGATCCGGTTCACGAAGAGGTCCATCACGGACACACGATCAAAATCTACCATGACGAGGACGCGGAGAGCCCGCGAGACTGGTGCAACCTTGGGACGATGGTCTGTTGGCATCGACGCTACACTCTGGGCGATGATCACAGATACAGCGACCCCCACGCGTTCTTATGTGATCCCGCTGGTTGCAGCAGTGAGGCGGGCCATTCATTCCAGCGCTTGATGGAACTGGCCGAGAAGCGGGCGATAATTCTTCCCGTCTATCTCTATGACCATTCCGGCCTGGCGATGAACACCACGGGGTTCCACTGTCCTTGGGATTCCGGTCAGGTTGGGTTCATCTATGTCACACTCGACGATGTGCGGAAAGAATTTGGAGCGGCGCGCGTATCCAAGAAATTGCGAGCGCGCGTTGAAAATACGCTGCGATCTGAGGTCGAGGCTTACGACGATTTCCTCGGTGGCAGGATTTACGGATACACGGTCGCGTTGGACGGCGAAGAGGTGGACGCCTGTTGGGGCTTTGTCGGAGATTTCGAGGAATATTGTTTGCCAGAGGCTCGCGCGGCCATTCCACGTCCTGGCCACTCGTCATCAATGGAGCACTATGGTGCCGCTGCTCCGATGCCCTGACGGCGTGATCTGCTAGCCGAAAAGAGCCAGAGGCAGGGCGGGAGGGGTGACCCCTCCCGGGTGAGAGAGTGCGCGCGGGCTGGGGGAAACCCCAACCCGGAGAACGCCCATGAATGCTCATCCCAAGACGACGGTCCTTGCTGTTGACCCGATTACCGAAACCTCGACCTCGCCCCGTCCCCCAGATTTTGCCAAATGCTTGATGCGCGCAGCGGAATTGCTATTTCCATATTTTGAGGCGGGCAAACCTATAGACGCTAAAACGCTCCGCGTCGCGATGGAGGAGGCGTTCGGCTCCAGTGACGCGCAAGGCGCTTGGATCTGGAAGGACGCCTATGATGCCGCCGAGGTTGCCCAGATCATGATGCTGTCGCGTTACGGCGCGGTGATGCAGCGCCAAGCCACATCCCCTGCGGCCTTCCTCACCATGATTGAACGTCTCGCAGCCCTCGCGCCGTCGCATACACGGCGGTCTGAGGACAGTGTGCGCCTGCAGCAGTTCTCAACACCCCTGCCGCTCGCGGCGATTGTTGCACAGGCCGCCGACATCCGAACAACTGATCTGGTGCTGGAGCCATCGGCCGGGACAGGCATGCTTGCCGTCTTTGCGCGGGTTTCCGGCGCGCGCCTCGCGCTGAATGAACTTGCGGAGACCCGCCGCAATATTCTCGGTCACTTGTTTCCTGAGGTGCAAGTCTCAGATAACGACGCGGCGTCGATCGATGATCGATTGGATCGCGCGATTGAGCCGTCGGTCATTGTGATGAACCCGCCGTTCTCCGCCGCGCAACATGTCGATGGCAAGTATCGCCAAGCTACTGCCCAGCATGTTTTGTCCGCCTTGGCGCGATTGGCACCGGGTGGCCGCATGGTGGTCATCACCGGTGAGAGCTTCAGCCCGTCGACCAAAAGCAATCAATCGACGTTTCGCCACATTGGTGAGGTCGCAGATGTGGTCTTCTCGGCAGCGGTCGCGGGTAAGGTCTTTGCCCGACACGGCACCAGCATCGACACGCGGCTCACTGTGATCGACAAACGCAGCGATGGTATTGATGCAGACGCAACCGACATCAACAGTGCTTATCACTCGATCTGCGACACGGCTGCGGATCTACTCGCATCCGTTCTCAAGTATTGCCCCAAGCGTCCCACTGACGGACCCAATGCGCCAATCGGTGCAGCACAGATTGCTCCAAAGCCTGTCTCTGGCCTCGATGTCAACGGCTTGCGCAACGCCGCCCGCCAACAAACCCGCGCCATCGCTGTGGAACGCGCGAAACATCCCTTCGACAGTGTTGAGGCCGCATCGCTCGACTACCTGCCCAAATCCTGGAGTGAGCCAGCAGGCACGCTGCAAGACACGGTCTATGAGGACTATGCCCTGCAGGCGATCAGCATCGAGAATGCCGCCGCCCATCCAACAGCACTTGTGCAATCCGCCGCTATGGCCTCCGTGCCGCCGCCCCTGCCCTCTTATCATCCAATCTTGCCCCAACACCTGATTACAGATGGCGTCTTGTCCGCCCCGCAACTGGAAAGTGTCATCTACGCGGGCAATGCCCATGAGACGCATCTCAAGGGCTGGTTCCGGCAAGGTGAGATTGCAGGGCAACTTGTTGCGGCCTCCGAAGAAGAGGAGGGCGCGTTTCAACTGCGCAAGGGTTGGTTTCTCGGGGATGGGACGGGATGCGGCAAAGGACGACAGGTTGCAGGCGTCATCGTCGATAATTGGTTGAAAGGGCGCAAACGGGCGGTCTGGGTCTCGAAGAGCGACAAACTGATAGAGGACGCGCGGCGCGACTGGATGGCGCTTGGGGGGCGCGAGAGCGACATCGTGCCTTTGTCAAAGTTCCGCCAAGGGAGTGACATCCGGCTGGCTGAAGGCATCCTCTTTGTGACCTATGCCACACTGCGCTCCGCCGAGCGGGACGGCAAAGCCTCACGTCTTGATCAGGTGGTCGAATGGCTTGGTGCTGATTTTGACGGCGTGATCGCCTTTGATGAAAGCCACGCGATGGCCAATGCGGCTGGCGAAAAGTCCGCGCGCGGTGACAAGAAGGCGTCGCAGCAAGGTCTTGCGGGGCTGCATTTGCAAAATGCACTGCCAGATGCGCGTGTTCTTTATGTCTCGGCCACGGGCGCGACGGTGGTCGGCAATCTCGCCTATGCCTCGCGCTTGGGGCTCTGGGGCACAGGTGACTTCCCATTTGTGACCCGCGCCGAGTTTGTCTCGGCAATGGAGGCGGGCGGTATCGCCGCCATGGAGATCATTTCGCGCGACCTGAAAGCCCTCGGGCTCTATCTGGCGCGATCCCTGTCCTATGCCGGCGTCGAATACGACATGCTGGTGCATGATCTTTCACCCGCCCAGGTGGCGATCTATGACAGCTACGCCGAGGCGTTTCAGATTATTCATAACAATCTCGAAGTCGCGCTTGAGGCGTCGGGTATTTCTTCTGAGACCGGCACACTAAACCCTCAAGCCAAATCTGCGGCGCGCTCGGCCTTTGAAAGTAACAAGCAGCGGTTCTTCAATCACCTGATCACAGCGATGAAATGCCCTTCGCTCATCAATGCCATCGATGCTGATCTTGAAGCAGGCCACTCTGCCGTTGTGCAGGTTGTTTCGACCAGCGAAGCCCTGATGGAACGCCGCCTTTCTGATATCCCACCGTCGGAGTGGCACGATCTGCAGGTCGACATCACACCTAGGGAATATGTGATGGATTATTTGGCGCATTCCTTCCCGATCCAGCTGTTTGAACCCTACACCGACGAGAACGGCGATCTGCGCTCCCGCCCAGCCCTTGATGCCACTGGCAATCCGGTGATTTGCCGCGAGGCGGAACGCAGGAAGGATGATCTCATCGAGCATCTTGGCGCACTCGCACCCGTGCAAGGTGCGTTGGATCAAATCCTTTGGCACTTTGGCGGCGATGTTGTCGCTGAAGTCACGGGGCGTAAACGCCGGATCGTGCGCACCCCTGAGGGGCGCCTCAAAGTCGAGAACCGGCCCGCTTCCTCCAACTTGGGCGAAACCCAAGCCTTCATGGACGACACCAAGCGCATTCTGGTGTTCTCAGATGCGGGTGGCACGGGACGGAGCTACCACGCCGACCTTGGAGCCAAGAACCAGCGCCTGCGCGTACATTATCTGTTGGAGCCGGGCTGGAAGGCGGATAATGCCATCCAAGGTTTGGGGCGCACCAACCGCACCAATCAGGCGCAGCCGCCGCTGTTTCGACCTGTTGCAACGAATGTCAAAGGTGAGAAGCGGTTTCTCTCCACCATCGCCCGTCGTCTTGATACGCTTGGTGCCATCACCAAAGGCCAACGTGAAACCGGCGGCCAGAACATGTTTCGCGCCGAGGACAATCTGGAAAGCCCCTATGCGCGCGCTGCCCTGCGTCAGTTCTTTTACAAACTGCGCGCTGGCAAGATTGATGCCTGCTCATATGCGCGGTTCCAGGAGATGACCGGTCTGACACTTGATGACGCGGACGGCTCGATGAAAGAGACCTTGCCGCCCATCCAGCAATTCCTCAATCGCTGTCTGGCCCTGACCATCGAGATGCAGAACGCCATCTTTGACGCGTTTAGCGGATTCTTGGCCGCGATCATCGAAGATGCACGTCAGGCGGGAACGCTTGACGTTGGCCTGGAAACTCTGCGGGCCGAGAAGTTCGAGATTGCTGAGCGCAAAGTCATCTATGAGCATGAGGCGACGGGCGCGACCGCTACAGCGCTGACAGTTGAACGCACGGATCGCAACGACCCGCTGACCCTCGCCAAGGTAAAAACCTATTGCGCAAAGATGGAGGGCGCGCGGCTTTATTGGAACAAAGCCTCCAAGCGCGCAGGGCTTATGATCAATGCGCCTGCCTTCATGGATGAGGACGGTGTGCCGATCCTGCGGGTCAAACTGCTGCGCCCAATGGCAAATGAGATATTTGCGCTGAGTGAATTCGCCAAATCGAACTGGGAGGAGGTGGATGATGCGATGTTTGAACAGCTTTGGCAGGCTGAGGTCGACACAGTGCCGGAGTTCTCCACCTCAAAGATCACGCTGATCTGTGGCTTGCTCCTGCCGATCTGGGATCGTCTGCCCGCCGACAATATGCGGATCTACCGCTTGCAAACCACGGATGGGGAACGCGCGATCGGACGGTTGGTAACCCAAGACCAGCTGATCAATGTCTATGCGCGACTGGGGCTTGATTGCGAATTGCAGATGGAACCTGATGAGGTGCTGCGTGCCGTGATGGACAAACGGGCAACCCTCAATCTGATCAACGGGTTTCAGCTGCGACGCTCTTTGGTCATGGGCCAGTCAAGGCTTGAGGTGATCGGAGTGTCGGGATCGGCACTACCCGAGGTGAAGGCATTGGGGTGTTTCACCGAAGTGATCCAATGGAAGACACGCGCGTTTATCCCGGTGGGATCAACGGAAGTGCTGGCAAAAGTCCTCGCCAAATACCCTGTTGGGTCCAATGTGGCTGGTAGCGCGTCATGAGCGACAGACGCAGAGTGGCAGACCTCTCGGCCGATCTGGCAGGTCGCGCCGAGAGCTTTTGTCGGTATTATTTCCCCGAAGGGCGCAAGCAGGGCAACTACTGGCAGATCGGTGACACCTCAGGTGTCGCCGGTCAAAGCCTTGCAATTCGCCTGCAGGCGCTGGATGGCCGAAAGGCGGGTGTATGGGCGGATTATCAAAGCGGTGAATACGGCGATCTGATCGACCTTCTGCACGCCAAACTCGGATCCCTGTCTCTAAAGGAGACCCTGACCGAAGCCCAGAGCTTTCTTGGCGACACCCCTTGCCCTGTCGAGCACAGTGCTGTCCGGTCTGGCAAACAGCCCGCAGAGACATCCAGCAAACGCATCGGCCGAGCGCGAAAGCTGTTTTCCTATGGCAGGCCGGTTCTGGGCACTGTCGCCGCCTCATACCTCCATACCCGCGGCATCTCGCGCTTCGGGCCGGCCCTGCGCTATCACCCCAAGGTCTTTCTGCGCAGGGGCGACGACGCTCCACCAGAAAAGCGCCCTGCCCTCCTCGCGAAGATCACGGACAATCGAGGACAGATCACCGGATGCGCCCGCACATATCTGGACCCGACCACCGGTGGCATCGCAGACATCGACAGCCCGAAGCGGATATTGGGCCAGTTACACGGCAACGCCATTCGGTTCTGGTCAGGTGCAGATCGCGCCGATCTGATCGTCGGCGAAGGCCTCGAGAACACCCTCTCGATCGGCACGGCCCTTCCCGAACTTGACCTCGCCTCCTGTCTCACAGCCACACATCTCGGTCTTTTCATTCCGCCATCCGAGGTGCAGCGTATCTGGATTGCGCGGGACAATGACGCGGCAGGCGAACGCGCAGCGCTTCAATTGCGCAACCGACTGGCGTCGCAGGGCCTGATCGTCGGGGATCTCGTGCCACGGCTGGGGGATTTCAACGAGGATCTGCTGGTTGATGGCAAGGATGCGCTGCGACAGGCATTGGCCAAGGCCATGAAAGAACGAGGTCACGGAAAAGGTGAGAGTTGAGGCCAGCAGCCTCGGGCAGGTTTCCGCTGTGGCTAAAGGTTCCAAGAGGTTCGATCTGATCCCGTTTGGATAAGGGGAGCGATGGACCAACGGGTCGGGGCTGAGTGCCCCTCGCCCGGCCAGCAATCCGCCCGCACCAGAAAATTCCCCTGCCCCGCCAAAGACAGCGGGTCATTCCTCGCGGGATCAATTTTCTGCCGCGGCCGCATTCTCCGCTGCGCTGCGATCCTTGCGGATGCAACCCGGTCGCCGCCGGTCCTGTTATCGCCCCATCCAAATCGGGTTAGATCGAACAGAGGAACCAAAGATGCCACAGCAACAACAAACCAACCCAGAGGATATCGGCCAAACCTCGGCCATTCTCGACCACCTTGCCCTACATGGCGCAAAGCCAGGTCCCGGTGAGACAGATCACCGCCCCCTGCCCCAGCCAGATCAGGTTGAACTCGCCATGACGACGCTCTTTGAGACCACCATCGGCCTGCTTGATGACAGCCAGTTGGAAGACAATCTCGAAGAGATGCTCTGGTCGCTCACCTCCCTCTTCCATCGTCGCCTCACCCATATCCAAAAGCGCCTTGATGACAATGAATTCGAAGTCCGTGAAAGCATGGCCTGCCAGGACGGCTCTGAGGTCGCCTCGGTCGAGCTGGAACACCTGCAAATGATCGGGCTGAAACTCTGGGACCATCGTGACGCCTTCGAGCAGATGCGCGATCTGGCCTGTGACCACTTTTCTGCCGCAACGGGTTCGCCCTGGATGCCCCGAACCGGATCCCGGGTGTCGCACAAGGGTCTGACATCTGCTGTGGTGGACAGTCGGGCCTTCCTGTCAGCCAAGCGACGCAAAGAGACCGAAGTGCATTGCCCCGAAGGCACCCGCATTGCCTTCTCCGGTGGGGACTATCAGGCCTATGATCTGATCTGGGCCGTTCTCGATGCCACACATCAGAAATACCCCGATATGGTTCTCTTGCACGGTGGAACGCCCAAAGGTGCTGAGATGATTGCCGCGAGCTGGGCAAATACGCGCGGCGTGACGCAGGTGGTGTTCAAACCCGACTGGAAGAGCCACGGAAAGGCAGCCCCCTTCAAGCGCAATGACAAGATGTTGGATACGATGCCTCAAGGGCTGATCGCGACGCCTGGGTCAGGCATCACTGAGAATATCGTCGATAAGGCGCGCAAGCTGGGTATTCGGGTCAAACGGATCGGGGCTTAGGCTCCGGTTCGTGACGGTATTCCCCTTTGATTGGACCTACCGTCAGCCTATGGGTTGGACGTTTTCGTCGACACTGTTCGTCAACTCTGACGCGTCGGATGATGCGTGACGGACATCAGGCAAAAGCATTTCGAACGGCAACTTGCATCGCTTCTAGAGCAGGTGTCCTAGCGTCCCCTGCTCTTCCCAAGACTAAATGGGATTCTGGCGTTTCGCCAAACCCATAGTCGGCGCCGATCCGCTCCAATTCCGCTGTCTGGCTTTCCTCGCCCAACAACCCAATCGCTACGCCTGCTTCGATCGCAGCTGCGACGCCGGCCACGCTCTGACTGGAATAGGTAATCCGATACGGGCGACCCATTGCTTCGAGCGAAGTGAGTGCTGCATCCCGCCACCAGCAATCACGATCAAATAACGCGACCGGGATGGGATGACGTGACAGTAAATCATGATGGCGCGACAGCATCCATTGTGTCTGCTCTTTGCGCAAAATTTCTACGTCTGGCCTTGGCTGGGCCACTTCATAGATGGCCAGGTCCAGCGAACAGCTGCTCAACGCGGCTTCAAATCCTGTGCTGATCGCGCATGTGACTTCAAGCTCGACGCGCGGATGTGATTGTACAAATTCCGCTACGATCCGGGCAAGCGTGTCCTTGCTCTGGTCGTCGGGGATGCCAATGCGCAGTTTACCTTGTACATCGTCGGACTTCATCTCACGCAGCGTGCTATCCAAGGTGCGCGCAATGTCGCGCGCGACAGGCAGTAGCTTCTCACCCGCAGCCGTCAAGATCACCCCTCGCCCGTGCCGGACGAACACAGCCTGCCCCACAATATCTTCGAGCCGCTTGATTTGAAGGCTGGCGGCGGATTGTGAGCGGTGAATACGTGCGGCCCCGTCCGTGACGCTGCCAGCCTCGGCAATCGCCAGAAACGTACGGAGTAGGTCACTGTTCAGCTGATCCATTCGAAAAGCTCATGTCTGATTTACGATTTACCCGTTTTACATATATCTGCACGAACATCATAATCCAACAAACACTTTGAAGGAGGCTCCAGTGGCTAACTAAAACTATCAAGAAAGCCGCTCGGGCCTTAAACCCGCCCTGCTCGCTGTTGGACTTGCGTTAGTGGTGGCCGCCTGTGTGCTCTGGCCAGATCAGGCGGCGGGCATGGCTTGGTTCGTCATCACAGGGCTGATTACCGTCGCACCACTTGTCATCCCCGGCATACTGCTTGCGGCATGGATCATGGCCAGCGGGGCCGATGCGCATATTGCCCGCGCTTTTGAAGGGCGCGTTATCTATGCGGTGATAGTAGCCTCTGCGATTGGCGCGGTCACACCTGTCTGCGGGGTCACGGTCTTACCCCTCATGGCCGGATTACTGGCCGCAGGCATTCCTCTGGCACCGGTGATGGCGTTCTGGTTGTCCTCCCCCGTCACCGATCCGGCTATGCTGGCGACAACGGCTGCTACGCTTGGGCTTGGGTTTGCGGTTGGCAAAACGATGGCGGCTTTTGGTCTTGGCATCTGGGGCGGCGCTATTACCTCGGCCTTTGCATCCAAAAGCTGGGCCACTGCTGCGCTCCGCAGCAATGGAATTGTCGGCGACCTGTCAAATTGCGGAGGATGTACGACTCCCCTGCTCTTTGACGCGCGTGTTTGGAGCGACCAACAACGCCGCGATATCTTTCGCCAGAACACCGTCGCCACCGCGCGCCTGATCCAGATCTGCCTTATCCCAGCCTTTGCCGCCGAATACGCGCTGAACGCCGCGCTCGAGCCGCAATCACTGGCGGTCTATGATGGCAAAGACGCTTGGGGGGCGATCCTTTTTGCGGTCTTTGTCGGCGCTCCCTCTTATCTCGATGGATACGCCGCCCTGCCCCTGACCCGTGGTTTGATGGATCACGGCATGTCGCCAGGTGCTGCAATGGCATTCCTCGTCTCGGGTGGTGTCGTCAGCATCTGGGGCGCAATGGCGATTTTCCCGGTTCTCAGGTTGAAACCGTTTCTGCTCTACTTGGCGCTGGCGGTATCGGGTTCTCTTATGGCGGGTTATGCTTTTGAATGGGTGGTGTAGGCGAGCGGGAAATTCCATGGAAAGAACAGCGACATGCAGGTGCGGCCAGCTATCTGCCACCTGTGAGGGTGAACCGGCGCGGGTATCCGTTTGTCACTGCCTTGAATGTCAGAAAAGATCTGGAAGCGCCTTTGCCATCCAGGCCCGGTGGCGGGACGGCGATGTGACAATCAGCGGCCAGTTCAAAACATGGGAACGCATTGCAGACAGCGGCCACAAGGCGACCTATCAGTTCTGCCCTGAATGCGGTTCAACCCTCGCCTATGTCATCGAGGGTTGGCCTGGTGTCATCGCCATCCCTGTTGGAGCATTCGCCGATACCACCTTCCCTGCCCCGCGGTTTTCCGTCTACGAGCACCGCAAACACGGCTGGGTAGATATCTGCGGCGAAGATGTCGAGCATTCCTCCGATCCCAGCATTGCCTTTAGCCAAGGTGAACAGCGGCGATGATTAGACGATTTCGAGAAAGCATGAACTGCAAAGGTTGCGCCCCCGGATCTGCGAGGCGTGCCTAGATTTTTCACGCACCACGAAAATCGATGAACTACATTCTGGCCAGCATAGACGCGTGATGTCCTTGGCCACCCATCTCGCGACAAATGGTTGAATGGAGTGGCATTTGGAAGAACCAAGACAAAGACACTGACTCTGGTGACTCCACCCTTGCCGCCCGACATCACGTTTTCAACGTCGAGTCTGACAGGGCGGCGAGTCGTGTTGAGAGGTCCTTTAGGGGTTTTATCCCCTGGGGTTCGAAAGAGGTAATGTAAGCCTCGTTACTGAGCCGTCTTCCGCCGGGCAACTCTCCGGTTCCACGCGTTTTGCACGCGTGCAAAACGCGTGAGTAGGTACCCCTTGAGGTTCTCTTTTCTGGTGGTATGGCCCATATTGTGCGCCGGATACTGGGTAGGCGTACAATATCTATACAAAACGCTCTGAACCGTGCTATTAACCTCTGAAATTGATTCCGAAAGAGAATCAAACGAGGACGGTGTTATGAGCGGCAGCATAGAACAATTTCTTCAGGAACTCGAACGAGGCCTTGGTCGGACCATGGTCTCGGTGAACAAAGAGTTGACAATGCGAGAGCGCATCAAGCGCTCTTGGTCTATGCGCCAGTGTGCTCGTTTCCTCAATATCAGTCATCAGCACCTGACTAAATTTGCCAAGGACAACGAAGATTTTCCAGCAGGTAAACATGTTGGGCGTGAACGTGTTTTCACGCTCACTGAGTTAATGCATATCCGCGCACTTATGGCAGCTACAGCGAAACGGCCAGAGCACTTTCTGGCTTGGCGCAAGCCTGACGATCCTTTGCCGGTAATTTCTTTTGCGAGCCAAAAGGGTGGCACCGCCAAGTCGCTTAGCGCAGCGCATTTTGCCCAGTATTTGAGTTTAAACTACGGCATGCGTGTTGGTGTCATGGACGCTGACCCACAGAGCACCATCACGCTCTATTTCGTTGGCGGTGAAGAAATGCCGACCCTGCCCGATGCCGAAACGCCGACTATGGTCGATTTCGCTGGGTTGTTTCAGACAGATGAAACCATCCCTTATACCGATTATGATGCCGAAACGTTGGACGGCTTCTTCAAGAAGACCTCTTGGCCGGGTGTAAGGCTCGTACCTGCACATGGGGAAACGTCTGAAGGTGAAATTCAAATTGCTCGCCTACTGCGCGCAGGCACTCCGGAGAAGCGATTTTATCGTTTTTTGCGTGACTCAATTGATCGGTGGAAGGAAGGCCATGTTCCTGTCACTCGACCCAATGAATTGGTGAGCAGTAATAGAGTCGATAAGGCCAAGTTTGATAAGGCCCTAAATGAAACTTTGGACTGCATAATCATCGACTATCAACCAGCTCTGACACTATTTCAGCTTAACAACGTCATGGCTTCTACTTCGTTGATAATCCCGCAGACCATGAAGGGGTTCGACATCGCGACATTGTCGACCTTTGTAACTGGCTTGCTAACCATGTTGCGGCATATATTCGCGACCGATCGCATCGATATGGGGGGTGCGGCGCACATGCTCTTGCCAACCATTGTGCAGCGCACCAACGAACAAGACCTAACGCAAGTCGGGAATTTGCTTGAAAATTGCCCCGACGAAGTTCTCCCAGTCTTTTATTTACGCTCCGATGCAATCTCAAATGCTTCGGACGTCTACCAGTCTGTCTATGAGTATGAACCGGATACTCCGGGCAAGAAGAAAGGCATCAACCGCTTTATTGAGAACGCAGATGCTGTGAATGACGCGATTGTCTCTCGTTTGTGGCCGGGTCTTGAGCGTGGATATGCGGACGCATGGATGCAAAATTTTTATAACTTTGAGGAGGAAACTGAATGAAGAGAACGTTGAGCAGTTCGGTCCTCAAGAAAAAAAAGGTAGATGACACTTCGATTGAGGACGAGGTAGATATCCCAACTGAAGACACTGTGGAGGCCATGTCGCCAGTTGTTGCTGGTGTGAAGCCTCGTTTAGGCGGCTCCGGGAGCGCTTGGAAAGCGGGGGCTTTGTCGGATGCAGAACAAATTTTGCAAACCGAACGTAAGCAGGTGGTCGATCGGATCCTGTCAGGCCGACACGAATTGCGTATTGACCCTTCGCAGATCAACGACGTGATTGGGACAGATCGGCGGGATGATTGGCGGGATCAAGAAGCCTTTAAAGCCCTCAAAGAGAGCATCGCCAAGAATGGTCAGGATACTCCAATCCATGTTTGGCCCGCGGATCCCAATTGGCACCCCGATGAGCGTGAGCCGGAGGATGTTGAAGGCGTAAAGTTTCACCTAATTGTTGGCCGCCGTCGGCATGCCATCTTGGAGGAACTTGGTCTGCCGGTGCGTGCGTTGCTTGTGCCTCAATCGCAGCGTGGCACGAAAGAAGAGCAGTTTGAGATGTTGTTCATGCGCTTCCGCGAAAACGAAGAGCGAGAAAACCTCAGTGCATTTGAGCGCCTGGTTTCTATTGGTGAGATGTTCGAACAGCTGCAGGACACCACACAAGAAAAGAGGCTTTCAGCCACTGAGTTTTCAAAACGAGTTGGTGTTCACAACAGTGCCGTATCGCGGGGTAGGGCTGTATTTTCCGTCAAAGACCAGATTTTGCACACGTGCAAAAACGCCTATGATCTAAGCCATCGCGACCTTGAAAAGGTCTTAGTTGGACTGTCTGGCAAAGCTGATGGGACAGCAAAGAAAAAGCCCGCGAAGGCCAAGAAGTTCATCGTCCAACGTAGAATTGGGTCACGAAAGTTGAGTGTGACAGGACAGGGGGGCCGATTGTCGGTCGCCGCGACTGGCCTCGCATTGGACGAAGATGTCCTCAATGGCTTGGGGGACGTCATCGCAGAGTACTTAAATAAACATGGATCGAAGTAAGAGGCAGGAGCCGCGAAGACGGTACTCTTCGATCCCAAACGAGGTAAGAAACAGGATCATGTATGAAGTGATTTAACGGCAAAAGAAAAGCCCTCCACCTTGCGGTAAGAGAGCCATTCTATCTGTGTTGCAACTGATAGTTAGCACTCCACGCAAATCGTTGTCAACGAAACACCGATTCGGTGAATGGATTTCTTTTGTCTCCAATCAAGCAGAGGAGGCGAAGAAGAAATTATGAAACATACAGGTTGGCGCAAGCCGACACCGGGTCTTGGGGTTGCGACGCAACTTGCTCAAGCCGGTGAACGGGTAAGTGTACCCAAATCAAAGGCCTTTGTGGCCGTGAAGCGCGTAGGTGCGCATATCGGGCTGAAGGCCAGTGATATGATGCTCCTGGACACGCTCGGGGCATTTACCCAAGCTCAGGACTGGGAAGAGGGCAGGCGGCCGATCGTCTGGGCGTCCAACGCTTATCTGATGGAACAGACAGGGTTTTCGCTCTCTGCGCTCAAACGGCATGCGCGGCGCCTCGCTGAGGCCGGCATCATCGCCTTTAGGGATAGCCCCAATGGCAAACGCTGGGGCCGTAGGGATGCTGACGGGGTCATTGTCGAGGCCTATGGCTTCGATCTTTCACCATTGTCAGCTCGCGTCGAAGAATTCGAACAACTGCATATCGAACTCCAGGCCGAGCGTGAGTTCTGCCAGCGCCTGAAGCGCCAGATCACCGTTTCGCGGCGCATGATCCGTGCGCAGATCGAAACAGCCCTCACGGGCGGCTTTTCCGGGCCATGGACGCAGCTTGCGGATATGTTCGAAAGCCTACTGAACAAACTGCCTCGTCGCCTCACAGCGTCTGAGGCGCTGGAACGACTCTTGGCTTGGTTCAAAGACCTTCAAAGCCGCGTAGAGCGCACTTTTCTCAAGGAAACAGAGGTCGTTGAAGTTGTGGATAAGGCGGCAATAGACACTGTAGAAGTGACTGACAAGACTCATAATATGAACCCCACGGGGGTCATTAACGAACCTCACATACTAATTACAAAACAACTTAATCCTGTAATTAGTAAGTCCTCAGAAAAAGAGAACGCGGCGGATGTCGTGCCAAATGCCCCACCGGAAGAGCAAATTGATAGGGAGTTGGAAGAATGGGTGGCTGAAACGCGCAAGAAGCGCGGCGCAGCCGTTGATCTGCAAACGGTCATGCAGGCTTGTCCAGAATTCGCATCCTGGGCGCACAATATGGGCGGGTATCTCAAGGATTGGGGTGATTTGTACCGCGTCGCCGGGCAATTGAGGCCGATGATCGGGATATCAGAGCATGCCTGGCACGTGGCGCAAGACCGTTTGGGCAAACAGGTCGCGACGGCGGCGCTCGTCTTGGTGTTTGAGAAACACACATCCGGCGAAGTGGCTTCACCGGGCGGCTATCTGCGCGGTATGGTCGAAAAGGCCGGAGCAGGGGAGTTGCATCTTGAGCGTAGTTTCTACGGCAGGCTCAGCGGGCAGGCGGCATGATGGTGCGGGAGGTCAGAGACCCGCAGCCTTGGTCAGGTTCACCCGGAACCGATCGCGTCGACGTTGATAGCGGCGGGTCATCTCGGCTGAGGCGTGGCCAAGATGTTTTTGGACATACCGCTCATCAACTTCAGCGGAACTGGCAAGACCGGCACGCAGGGAGTGGCCGGAGAACAAGGCGAGGCGTTCTTTCTCGGGAAGCTCAGATCGAATGCCAGATTTCAGGATTGTTGACTTGATCAGGCGAGCGACGTGTTTGTCGTTGAGCCGTGCTGCCAGTGCCTTCACGCCATCGCGTGAGGTTCGCACGAACACAGGTCCAAAGTCGATTTTGGCGAAGTGCAGCCATTGTTCCAGCGCACGCACCGGACAGGTCTGGTCGGATGATCCGCGGCCAATTTCTACCTCGCGCCAGCCGGTTTTGGCGTTCAGCGTGAGCAGGGCGCCGCCGCCATCCTTGCCGTCCATGATCTCGATCCAACCACCAGACTCCAGGGTGTCGTCTTTGTGCACATCAAGGCTCACAATCTCAGATCGTCGCAACCCGCCTGCATATCCTAGCAGCAAGATGGCCCGATCCCGTAACCCGCGTAGGTCGTAGGGCAAGGTGGCTACCATCGCGAGGATGTCGTCGCGCAGGATTGCTTCCTTCTGCACTGGTGGGCGCGCATGTTTGCGTTTGATCCCGGCCAGCACGGTGGCGATGTGACGGTTCTTGCGATCGAGGCTGAAGCCACGTTGCGTGTAGTTCCACGCGAGACCTGACAGGCGGCGGTCAATTGTACTAACGGATAAGGCAGAGACATTACCCGTGGGCGCGGCAAGATCGGCCAGATAGAGTCCGATCATGTCTGGCGACGGGGGCAGGGGGTCCGTGCCCTTCATCCGGCACCAGCGTGCGAAGTGCGCCCAGTCTTTCGCATAGGCCTTCAGCGTGTTGTCGGAGGCCGCCGCGCGGGCATAGTCGCGGGCGGTGTCGACCAGGCGATCGAGGGTGCCGGAGCCGGCCACAAAGGAAGGCAGGCTCAACGCCTCGCTGTCAAGGCGATCTCTCTCGTTGGCCTCGTTGGTGGAAGACCCGTTTGGCGCTGCTGAGCTCGATTTCTCGTGGTTTTCTGACATGTCGCGGAGCATATCTTTTTGTGTCCGATAATGCAAACTTATTGGACGTAGCGGAGAGCTGCAAGGTGGGGCGGTTATTGCGCTATTATCTGGATATAACCGCCGTCGTGAGTTAGGTTCGTGGCATGACTTATCAGCCTGCCACCGTCTCTGACGACTTGAACACTCTACCCAAGCTGCCGGGCTGGGTCACCTCGGGACGTGCAGAAACCTTCGAGTCTGTGGCTTTTCAGTCGGGGGCAGCATTGACGGTGCTTGATCAACTGGTAAGCGATCCGTCCCAAGGTGTGCCCCTTAAACTGCTCGCCAACCAGCTTGCACTACAAGCGGCAACGGGAACGTCGAAACTCGAAGGACGGCTGGCACGAGAAGCCGACATTCGCGACGCTTATCTTCTGACACCAGAGGGCGCGGCCCGTGGCCCAGATGGCGATCTTCTGGCGTTTTGGCGCGATGCCGCACAACTTCGACTGACAGGGCGTGATTGGCACGATCCAGTCCAAGGTTTGGTGGGTGCGGCGTTTGCCGAAGATGTCTTGAGGTTGATAGCGTCTGGTGCGACCCGCGCAAAAACCGAGGGACCGTTGGCAGGCTGTGTTGCAGTGATGCGTGCGGTTCTCGAGGCGGATGATCGGGCCGAACGGATCGCGTGCACGCTCTCGGATATCGTTCTTGCGCAGGCGTTGGGCTGGACGTCAGTTCTGCCTGTCACAGCACACCACCTCACGAAAGTTATGTTGCGCGATCTGGTCACGGACGGGCAGGGGGCAGAGTTGAAAGTGCAGCAGTGCCTTTTTGGGTTCATCGAAGGTACAATCCGGTTGGTGCGAGATCTTGCGACCCGAGCAGCTGCGCTCCGAGCTGTCACTCCAAAGCTCCGCGCGAAGGGGTCGAAGGCCGCGGCCGACCTGTTCCTGTCTGAGGATGCGGTTGGTCCTTCAATGATGTTGTCGCCGACAATTCAAGGCACGACGATCCCGATGACCGATCGCGCTGCGCGCCGGTTCTGTGATCGGCTTGTTGAACTGGGCGTCGCGCGTGAGCTCACTGGGCGGTCGACCTTTCGGCTTTACGGGATCGGGCCATGACCCGCACCGCCGTGACCTCCAATGCCAAACGAAAGCATGCAAAACCGAAGGAGGCCGGACGCGAAGGCGTCTTTGATCGAGAGCTGGAGGACCTGCCGCAAGAGTTGCGTTGGCGCGAATGGATGGGGCGGATTGAGGCGGTGCTGTTTGCCAGCGCCACGCCGGTTGGCCGCGACGACCTGGCGCGCGTGGTCGGGCAGGGGGCTTCGGTCGAGATGCTGATCGAAGACATTCAAGGGGAGCTGGCAGGCCGTCCATATGAATTGATGGAGGTCGCTGGTGGGTGGGTGTTCCGGACAAAGACGCAGTTCGCGGACGCGATCAAGGCGGCGGCAGACCTTGGCGACCAGTCGATGGCCTTCACTGAGATGGAGATGGGTGTGCTCTGCGCCATTGCTTATCATCAGCCAATTGACCGGGCGGGACTGAAGGACATCTTTGGCAAAGACGTGAGCCGCGATCTGCTGGCACGGTTGCGGTTCAAGGATCTGATCGCCAGCGGTCCGAGAGCGCCCCGGCCTGGTGCGCCGCATACCTTTGTGACGACTGAGATGTTCCTGACGGCGTTTGATTTGCAGACATTGCGGGATTTGCCGGAGTTGGAACTGAGTGACGCTTTATGAGTAGTGCTCGTCTAAGTATTGAGGCTATCTTTGTTCCCGGTTTTGGGGAACCTGTTCATGCTGAAACGTATTTGCAGGCGCTGTCGGACACCGAATGGACCGAGCTGCGCGCCGAAGCGACTCGTTCAAGGCGAAGTGGCGATCCAGTTCTATTGTGCGGTGACTGCCGTGGCCCAGTCTATGGACGTGAGTCAACGGTTGGTCGACGTCATTGCTATCACTTTGGAACGGACATCAAGGATTGCCGATGGGCGACGGCTAACGCGACAAACTTTCGTTCGATCGACGCTTCAAAGTTTAAGGGAAATCAAGAAGGCGAACGCCATAAAGCCCTCAAAGCGATGATCTGTGAAATTCTTTCCTTTGATGTTGATGCGGCTAACGCGGGCATCATACCGGAGCGTTACACGAAGGGGGCCGATGGGGGGTATGCTTTTCCGGATGTATTTGCTTCATCGTGGCAGGGCGGCGCAGCGGCCTTTGAAATTCAGCTAGCAACCACACAATTGCCAACCATCACCCGTCGCGAAGATTTCTATGAGCAAAACGAAATCCGGTTGTGTTGGATCGTTTCCGGTGATGTCGGTCAGCTAGACCGCCGGGCATTTAAGGACATCTATCTTCGCAACGATGGACAAATTCTATCCGTTGATGATGAAGTGCTTACTGCAGCCAAAGTCGCTGCCGCTCCTCGTTTTAGGTTGATGAGGTTGTTGCCCGGTCCCGTCCGCGACGGCTTCGCCCCTATTTGGCGGGAGCGAATTGTTGATCCTGATGACATCAATTGGGGGCGACCAGGTGATCGACCCCAGTCAGCTAGAGGCAGCTATGATAACTATCTCGACAGCCTGATTGAGCGCGACGAAGAGCTCAAGCGGTCGCGGGAACATGTATATGCTGCTCTGACCGAATGTGACCATGAACAGGTTGGCCGTCATTGGGATGAAATCGTTGCGATCGTCGGCGGCGCGCCTTGGAGTGCACTCGGGGATCCCTATGACACAGTGCGTTCTCTTGGCGTGCTTGCTACGGTGCGCCGAAACGAGATTTCCGTTCAAACAAAGATCGACCTTGCCAATCTGCCCCACCTCGTGAATTCGTTATTGCTGGAACCTAAAGGACGTCGTGTTTGGTCTAATGCTTTCAAGACACTAGCGGCGGTACATAAATTGGAACTCCTAAAAGCACCGTCAGTAGCTAAAAAGCTTGAACGTAATCTTGCAGTTTTGCACGGTCAATCTACCATCGAAAACTTGGCAGGCCGCGCTTTCGACGTCCTTTTTCCAGAAGGAGCGTTTCAGCGTCTGCGTCTTACCGAACCCTGACTTTTGTCTGATCTGAGTCCAGCTTCTTGCCGTGAGGACCTAGCCGGCCAAGATCAGTAACAGTCGTCAGATATCGAACTACTCGGGAATCTTTGACCGGTCCATTCTTGATGGCCGCGGGAGGATAATCACCTTCTCAATCCCTTCGAGGCCTTCTAGACCTTGTTTAAGCGTTGCATACTCTTCAGTCTGTCTGCATTCATCCCAAATGAACGCGATGAGCTTGTCATAGCCGGTCCGATTGCCAAGATAGAGCGAGCGATCTGCAGCAATCTCCTGTGTAATCTTGCGGCACTCAGCAGTTCCGGCGCGCCGCATGAATTTGACCTCGATGATCGTTCGAAGCGAGGGAACGCCGAGATCATAGCGTGGGGTGGTGTGTCCCACCTTAGGAAGTGATTGCTCATCAACCAAATCCTTGAATACGGGCCGCAGGAGGGTCCAAAGGAGATTCTGCACGTGATACTCATGATCGATTTCCCACTGTTGCGGGACAACACTTTTTACGCGCGTTTTGGTTTCATAAGTCCAATGCGACATGGCATCCCGAACTTCGTCGAGCAGAGTGATCAATTCCGGCAAGCCGGCACCATGGATTGGCAGTCTTGAAAGCGCCCCCATACAAGAGTCAAAAATAGCTCGACCGGCCGCGCGCCTTGGTTGCGTTTTCTCCCCGATCAATTCCACAGTATTTGCCCAGGCAAGCTGCATTTCACCGGGATCAGTTTCAACACTTAGCGCCGTTTTTACCGCTACTCTACATAGCGCATCTGGAATGGTTGCCCAGTCGACAATGCCCAAGACAGCCTGTGCGGCTTTGATAAGCCCGTGCTCCCAGTTGTTGCGCGGCACGACGGTTGCTGATTTTTCCAATAGATGGACAATCCAATCTCGCTCAAGCAGTGGAACATTAGCCCGCTCAACGCCTAACGACACGCCGAGTAATGCAAAACCATCGATCTCAAATCTTGGGACCCGTCCCTCAGCAAAGAAGGTTCGACCAGACAAATGCTGAATTCCCCGCCTGAATCGGGCAAGGTCGTCCTCTGTCGCCATGTCTGCTGCGATCGCATAGCCTAAACATGCCACCATCGGATACGCGGCAACGTCATCAGTTTGGTCGCCATCGACACTCACCAGAGAGGCCAGCCTCTCGCGATCTTGCGCTATCATAAGGGCGCAAAACCCTGCGACATGGTTTGGCAAGCGGCTGTACTCATCTCCAGTGATATGAAGTTCGGATTTGACCTCGGATAAATGCATCACAAAAACCAAGGTGTTCTGCCGATATCACGGAACTTCACGGCATCATCATCCCAGCTTTCAATTTGCTTTAGCCCAGTCAACCGCTCGGCAATCAAGTCTGAATACTTGATCGTAATTGGGAATGGTTCGGGAGACATGATCCGCCAGGAGTGCGCAGTAAAGTCAAACGCTTGCCTTGCCAGATAGGTCATGTCTCGAAACGTGGAGTTGCGGTGCAATTTGAGCAGGCAAGCGCGCGGCATTCCGTCTGTGACTTGTTTAAGTTCCGAAGCACCAGCAAACACAACGAGCGACTCATAGTTACCAAGTTTGAGATGCATACCCCTAGAAGGACCCAAAATACCCTTCTTCTGTTGCGCCCAAGAAGGTTGGCCTTGTTGGTTCATGTCAAAAACTACGAAAGGGTTGGTCGGTGCGACATGGACAAAGGCATATGTCACGTTGTCGAGATCGAGGCCTTCGACCGCCGCCTTGATTGCCTGCGCTTCAACATCCTTCGCTGGTTTGAACATGTGAAAGACTAGACGAACCCGATCTGTATTCTTCCAGTTGTCTTGATCTCTGACCCGCACAATTGTCCGCTTCAGCGTATCCGTTAGAGCGTCGGCATATTTGTCAAACGGAACAACGTTTGTTCGCTCACTCAAGTGATATCCGCCGTCACTCGAAAAGACCGTAGTGATACCGACCTGTCTCGTACCGCCGCCGATCCTGCTGTTCGTCGCGACATGTGAACCCACACCGATCACAAGTTCATGGCCTACGGTTTGTTCGGCCCCCAAGAGCCACGGACGGCCCCCGAGCTTTGCATAGGATGCGAGGCTCATCTGGTTCATTGTAAAAACCAACCCTGACGCTGGCTGTTGCATTGTTTCTGATCGGAAGCTCTGAACCGCAACATGGTTCTTCAACAGTACCGCTTTCGTCCCAAAATAGGGGTTTTGGTTACCGGGAAGGGCTTTGAAACCTTCCTCGACCTGAACCAGTGCCAAATCCCATTGGATTCCGGTGTCAGCAGCATGTTCTAGTGCTTTGGTACATGCCTTTTCGTAACCCTCAAGCGTTGGCGATAAGGATGTAAATGTTTGGACGTTCGCTTTTTCGAGTTGGAAACGTCGCAAAAAACCGTCGCCGTAGCGGGCCTGCTCTCGACCACGCTGCCCTGTTTTGACGTCAGGCATGCCCTCAAGAAATTTGGCAACGAACGTCTCTACTTGTCCTTCATACCGGTCTTGGCAAATGACGGCGATGTTGAGCCTCTTTGGTGTGAATGTTCGTTGGTCGTAAGGGCCATTTGCCTTGATTCCACGCTCATTCCAGTCGTCCGTGCGTGTTCCTGACGGGTCAAAAACAAGCGAAGGCTTCTTTATCAGCTCGCGTGTTGGGAACGATGGTGAACTTGAATTGAGTAACTCTGAAATCTCGAACCGAACCCCGGGAACGGCCTCCAAGGATTGATCCCGCAAAAACCCCAGTGTCTCTTCAATTGTCTTTAGTCGCCCTGGGCCGGAGTGAAGTTGGCTCGCTGCGAGATTTGCCTCGTTCAGGACCCGCTCTGCACTATTGCCAAGAAGGCCCCGTACACACCAGTCAAAGTCAGCTTTGCTTCCGGATAGGCGGGCTTTCGTGGCCGCGACTTTTTCGAAGCCTTCGCGATGATCTTCCAGTAGCAGCTGTCCATCTGATATCGATGCTACTCTCCCGACAATTTGGGGGCGCAATGTAAGTCGAGGATCATTTGGCGGGTGATCCACGAGTACGTAACGGCCGAGCGGTGAAAGCCCAGCTTCGATCAGCTGGTCACATGTGGCGAGAAGAAGGTTCCGAATCTTCGCATCGCACAAAAGACCAAATTGTGGCTTGCTGTTGGACCCATAGATTGTTCTTGGTGTGAACTCCAGCAAAGAGCGCTTTTGAACCCACTCAGGCAGGCTATCGTGGCCAATGAAGTTTCTCTGTGCGCTCCCAAGGACTTCAACAGGGTAGTCGCGTGTTATTTCGCGTTTTCCTGAGAATGCTCTCACTAGGGCTGCATTCATCAAAGCAGGCCAATGCCAAAATGTTTCCTTGAGATCTATCTCCATCGCTTTATCGCTGAGCGGCTCGGCATCTGATACGACAGGAATATCAATGATGGTGTCGTCTTGCCGGTCTGTTCGGAAAATGTGTGTTTCGGCGAACTCCCGACGAAGATCATTCAGTATGCCCCTTTCAAAGGGGCGAAAGCCTACGCGGACTATCGTTTCCCCGGTGACCCGGGTCGGCGCAAAGTTAAGTTTGAAATTATTTCCGCTCATTTACCTTCAAATTCTTTCTTTTTGTATTAGCGACTGACCTGCACTTGTTAGAAATAGTGATGTTTGAGTGGATGTTGTACACCCGCGGACCGGTCTCAATGCTTAGCTCCTGAATCATATGGGGCGATGCGCGTTGGTTTAATTGGTTCACGCAGATGTTTGGGAAAATCAAGATTACTAATTGTTGTTAAATATCAACCTTTCGTCCACGCCTTTTTAAGGAGAGTAAGGCGCTTGGGCGCATTCTCATAGCGGGAATTTTGAAAAAAGCGTTTTTTATTGGTAATCAGCCGTGTTTTGAGGCATTGTCTGAAAATCTTCGCTCAGCGGATTTCAAGGACTTGCACAAAGAATGGCAAAAAGCCAACAAAATGAGAAAAAGTTAAAACCCTTGCTGCAGGACTTGCCCGCCGGCTATTTTGTCGATGCTGCATGGCTTGTTGCGCGCAACATCGATCGCAAATCCATCTTCAACTACGAGCGCCAAGGATGGTTGGAGAAGGTTGTACGCGGCGTTTACCGTCGTCCGAGCAATGATGTTTTCAGCACTGACAGCGCGGAGGATTGGGAACGTACGGTTTTATCACTCCAACATTTGATGCAATGGTCTTGCCATGTTGGGGGCAAAACAGCATTGGATATTGCCGGATTCGAGCACTATGTGAGCTTTCAGGGTGCCCGCTCGATATTTCTATATGGTTCGACGCCGAAATGGTTGAAGCGCTTACCAACATCTGAGCTCTATCAGATCCGTACAAATTCACTCTTTCAAAGTGAAACGCTCGGGCTATCCGGTCGAAGTGGCGATGAAAGGCTTAACGACACATCAGCATCACAACCACGCACTCTGATCCAATCAAAGCCCGAACGGGCAATACTGGAATGGCTCAATGAGCTGCCTGATAAGACAACATTTCATTCAGTTGACATGGTCTTCGAAGGGTTGGCGACGCTTCGGCCAAAACTACTTGCGAAGCTCTTGAAGGACTGTCGAAGCGTGAAGGTCAAACGCCTTTTCTTCGTCTTTGCCGACAGGCATAAACACGCATGGCGCAAACACATCCAAGTTGATGATTTCGATCTTGGTGCTGGTCCAAGAGCACTCGTCAAGGGCGGCAAACTACACCCAAAGTATCGCATCTACGTTCCAAAAGAATTCGTTCTCACAGATACTGAAATGGACACCGATGGCCCGTGAACCTTATGCTGCACAGGTCGCTCTACTCGTGCGTCTTTTGCCCATCATCTATGAAAAAAAAGATGTGTTTGCCTTGAAAGGTGGGACAGCAATCAATCTTTTTTATCGTGATCTGCCACGTCTCTCGGTGGATATTGATCTGACCTATTTGCCGGTGCAAGAGCGCCAAGCATCACTGACACAGATCGATGAAACACTAACTTCCATTATGGAAGACATAAACAAAGTGTCTGGCCTAATAGCCAAGCGAATTGCAGGAGGCGGCGGAGGAGCGACCCGCATTTCTGCTGGCGATGGCAGAACACTTGTCAAGATTGAAACTTCGCCGGTCACCCGTGGTATCGTTGGTGGAACTCAGACCATGGCCGTTTGTGATCTCGTTGCCGAAGAGTTTGGATTTGCAGAAACGGAAGTCGTGTCATTCGAAGATCTCTATGGTGGCAAGATTCATGCAGCTCTGGACCGGCAACACCCGCGTGATCTGTTTGATATTGCCGAACTCTATGAAAACGAGGGGCTGACAGACGCACTTCTTCGCACCTTCATGGTCTATCTCGCGAGTTCTCCGCGACCCCCACACGAACTGCTTGATCCAAATCACTTCGACATGACAGATGCCTACAAAGATGAATTTGTCGGCATGACTAGGCGATCTGTTGAACTCGACGAACTTCATGCCGCGCGAAGCCATCTGATTAAAGACATTCAGAGCAGGTTAGGCGGGTCAATCGCAGAATTCCTAGTCGGTCTTCAGGCAGGCAAACCGGACTTTGAATTATTAGGGCTTTCAGCAGCGTCTGAACTTCCAGCGGTTCGTTGGAAGTTGCTCAATCTGAATCGCCTCATCGAAAAAGACCCAGAAAAGCACAAACAGCAAACTGGCCAACTCGAGAAGCTTTTGAATTGAGTAAGGCCACTTCATGAACACACCGGACGCGAGTGCGCAGGACCCAACAAGTGCCCATACCGCCTTGGATGGCTATTGGTATCAGCTCAAGGTCTCAATTCTGTTTGCTCTAGACTTGCTGGCTCATAAGCAGCTGACCGACCAAATCGTTTTGGAGCCCATCAGTGAGGAGGATCTCGAAGCTGACATTCAAGATGAACCAGGTGCGTTGGCTCAGACTATGCCACTCAAGACGAGACAGCTGGTTGTGCAATGCAAATTGCGCAGCACGGGGCCATGGAAAATCAAGGATATTGCATCTCTTCTGGCACATGGAACAAGGCGAAAATCTGCGAAAGAGCGGTTAGAGGACCCCAATGTAAGCTACCTTCTTGTGACCTCGGCTGATCTGTTCGGGGACGCGCGAAACTTGGCAGTTAGCGGAGCAGGGCAATGGCAGCATCTAAAGAAGATGCCCGTAACAATATCGAAAAGTCTTCCAGAAAAGGCCGATGGCCGCGTGGCGGTCTGGAACAGGTTAGACACAGAAACGGTAGAATATCGGATCAAGGATATTCTGACTGATCGTTTCAGGGTCCCCGCCAGTAAGATCGCTGATTGCATGGCCAAACTGGAGGAAGGAGCTCTGGCGCGTATGAGAGGTGCCGGTGCCGGCGTTTGGACGCGCGATGATGTCATCCGGATAATCATGGATCATGATGGCTATGACGGTGTATCCAAAGACCTCCTGACATTCGTTCCTCCAACAAATTGGGATGAGCTTCAGAGCCAGCTGAATAGTATGAGCGCCATTGTCCTAACAGGCCCCTCTGGCACTGGGAAAACAACGACGGCAAAAGCACTCATTGCAAAGCTTCGAGACGCCAACCCGCATATGAGGCATGCCAAGATCAGTGGAGGCCCAGAATCCATTCGTGCAGACACGACATCAGGATCGGTCATCTACGAAATTGAAGATCCTTGGGGGAAATACCGGGCAGAACCAACGGCGCTACCGTGGAATGATGAAATAAACGCGATTTTGAGTTCCGCGACCCCTGACCGAAAATTCGTCATTACGAGTCGGTCAGACGTGCTTGCTGCTGCAGACCTGAGGAATTTGAATAGACGATATACAGCTGAGTTGTCGCATGGCCATTATCGTGCGGCCGATCGTGGCATATTGTTTGACAACAGGTTGGTAACGCTGCCCCGCAGCGAACAAGTTTCTGCACTGAAGTACAAAGACACTGTCGTAAAGCAGCTTCTTCTACCACTCGAAATCGACCGATTTTTTGGAACAGCTGCTCTTGGCCCCAATGAGGAAGATGACGAAAACGAAGCGACATTCATGCACCGTTGCATTGATCAGGCCAAACAGGAGTTTATCGAAACGTCTCTGATTTCGGGCATCAAAGGCCGTGACGATTGGGAGCAGGCTGCTGTAATTTGGGCGCTCTTAAAAGCGCGCAAACGCATTACGTTTGGTGCGCTTGAGGATTTGGAACCAGAACTCTACGAAAGGCTACCGGCGCTTGAGGATAAACTTCTGCCGTTGGTAGGGTTTCTTGTTGCAGGCGGTAACTTCAAACAAGATGTAACGGAGATCAGCTGCGCGCACCCGCGTGTGGAAGCAGGGCTGGAAGCAGCCGTTCTAGAGAAACCGAGTAAAGCGTCGCGCATTCTTGGGTGTCTCATAGAAGCGCTGATCGATCTTGATAACGTCACTGGCACCGACTGGGGTCTTGAAACGGCGGTCCAAATACGTGCGTTTACCTCTGGTATGGAAAAGCTCAGATTGCGGATAACTCCTGCTTCCCAACAGAAAATCGATTCATGGCTAACTTCGAGATTAGGCGCTTTAGAAACCACTTTCCGCGACGATATCACACTTGCAGTCAAGGCAGGCTCCCAGAAATGTGCGGTAGCTGAATTAGCGAGATGGCTGGACGACAGCCCTGTTGATCGAGAATGGTTCAACATGAGTTCCTGGAAGGAACCAGAGCGATCTCAGGAGTGGTACGATTGGGTTTCAACCGAACCACACACGCACGCTATTTGCGTCGCATTCATTGAGCGAATTGTAGGGTTCAGGAATGGCTCATTTCGCGGTGAATTTCACACCGCAATAGCACAGCTTTCACCAGATCTCAGACCTGCGTTCAGGGCCGGCGTGAGCGCGATCATCGGGCATGGATACAATCCGAATGCGGAGACTCTGATTGACGGTGCGATCGTCGACATCAGCGGATTTGAGACCGTGGTACTGGAAGCAGCAGAATGTAGTGACAAGTCGATCAAATCACATGATCGCAAATTCTGGCTTGCGATGTACAATCGCGACTACGACGATCACGCGATCGAGCACTATTGGGAGCAGGCAGGCGAGGATGGTCACACCGCTGGCGAAGTTCTAAAAGCCTACGTAGATGCTCGCCGTGCAACTGGAGATTGGCTATCCTTGGCCAACCATCCTAGGTGCGCCTCATTTGTTTGGGAGTGGATTAACTGTGTGCGCCGCGACGAGAGCGATGCTACAGAAGCAGAGCTCATGGTGATCGGCACCGCAGCTCTGAATCATCGCCATGAAAATCATTTTTGGGACCTGGCAGATCAGCAGTTCAAGAGATCTTTGACCGACCAATTGGAAGTACGATTGCGTGAAGGCTCTGGAGATCGAGACGTCCGAACAAGTGCGATACGAGTGGCGCTGAACCATATGCCCCGACTCATTGATGAACTTTTGTCACCATCGTCCGGACTTTCTGTGGAACGCAGCCTTGAGATTGCGTTGGACATCAAAGCGGCGTTGGAATTTGACGAAATACCTGTCCCTGAACAGCGGACACTCATTCATAGAATCACATCTCAGTGTCCCCCTGACGTTTCACGGGCAATCTGCCAGCTTGTCGAATCCGATGATTCCGAACTGTCACCTGACGCAAAAAGAGTGCTTCAATCCGTAGATGAATCTGCTCGTATCGATCTGAATCTGGCAGTTTCCAAGGCCCTGTTCGGCAACGCCGAAGAAATGTCTTCGCGGCTTCGTAATATCCTGACGACCACTTATGATGTCACCGAAGAGAATATTGAACTTGTCGGCCAGGCAATGGAGCTGGCAGTTCAGTTGAATGATCAATCATTGATTTACATAGGATTGGGGCATGAATTTGCGCGTTGTCGTGTCGTGGCAATGAACGCGGTTTTTGTGGCCTCATCTTCTCCACTACCGCAAGACCTATTGGAACTGAGGCGTGATAACAGCAGTCTGGTCCGGAAGCGACTTGTGGAAATGCTTGAGGAAACACCCCATGGTGACCATTCTGACGTTTTGATCGACCTAACATTTGATACATGGACGCCTGATCAACACCATCATGGGTACACGGTGAGTTATCCTTTTGCAGACAAAGCGGCTGACCTCCTTCTCGACCAACCCGATCTCACCGATGATCAGTATAAGAAGGTGATCAGTTCGCTTAGGAAAACTGACAACAACAACGTTCGACTGACTTTGCTGCAAACCATGGTGCGACATGGCTCTCCGGCCCGTCGTGACAAAATAGTGAAAATTGCCGTTGGCGAAGGACGCCCAACTTATCAGAGCCTTTCGGCAAAGGCGCTTTTTTTTGAACGCAAGCATGTAGAAAACAGACAAATTGACCTCATCGAAAATGAGAGAATCGCAGTTGTCAGTCCGACTGTCGCTTGTTGGCTAGTTCTCCTTCTAATTGAAAACGCCAGTGACGAGCGAGTTCAGCAACTTGCAACTGGCTTGGCCACAAACACCGACCGAGTTGTTCTTCTTGCGGTCATGTTCGTCGTGACCGCTGGCACTCACCAGGAATCTCTGAACGAGAAACTTGGAAAGCTGCTTGGTGATGAAAAGTGTTCAGCGATTAGAGTGACGTTAGAGACCCAAGACACGACCAACCTCAACTATTTGGACGAATTGGGAGATGTACGGATGGTGGAGGAGGTAAAGGGCCTGTTCCGTATTTATTTCAAATGAAAAGGTAATAGCTAAATGTCGCAACTTTATTCGGATCGGGCTAACGGTCCGCGACCCAGAACAGAAACCGAGATATCGGCCGCGGTGGAAGCAGCTCTACAGAGCTTAGTTCAAAGTTACCAAGATCGTGATTTTTTTGGAATCGATTTTCCAGCAATTTGCCCCGATAATGGCCGACCCTTTGGTACATCTGAAGACATGCTGGAGGCTGCCCGTGTTGGTATGGTTCCTGAAATGGCCCAATGGTGGCGTAAGGTAACCGATAACCGTTCGATAGAGCCGTCTATACCAACAATGGCAATTCTGGACGCACTTGAATGGCATGCAAAGCATGCCGGTGAACCAAAGGAAGGTGATTATCATAGCTTCTTCCAGCACTACCACAAAAGCTGGGACCGAGTGATTGGTCTGGCGGCTTTCCGCAGTGCTGTGAATGAAGTATTGGCCCGGAACGGTTTGGCTTATGAAATGGGCACCGACGGCTTCATCTCTCGCATCTTAGAAGGGCCGGTGGCCGATCAACTTCGCCTCACTCATTTTGACAGTGGTGACCCAGAGACAGATCGCCTCCTTGAACTTGCTCGAACACGCTTCTTCGATAGAGATCCTGACGCAGCGCAACGATCGATAGAAGCACTCTGGGATGCGTTTGAGCGCTTGAAAACACATATTGACCCCACCAACAAAAAATCTTCAGCGCAGGCGCTCATCATCGCAGTTGCACAATCCTCCGAAGAGCAGGCACTTTTCGAAGCAGAAATGCTAACCCTTACCGGTATTGGTAACATGTGGCGCATCCGGCACCATGAGACAAACAAGCATGATCTTGGAACTGATCGTCGCCTGCGAGATTATCTCTTTTTGCGAATGTTCACTCTTCTTCATCGGATCATCCCGGGGCGAAAAGCGATGCTACATGAAACGCCAAATCCACTCTTCGATTAAATCTGAGTCAATGTGCTTGGAGTTACGATAGGTCCGGCACTTGAACGTCGGTAGCAGGAATTGAAGGCGATCCTAGTTTTGACCGCGCAGTTGACTTGCTGCCGAACGCAGGTCATCTGCCACGGCTTGTCCGAGGTAGATGTTTGACGCCGCCCAATCCGCTAAGTCCGCGACGACAGGTTGCTCGGCCACATTGCCGTCACCTTGGACGTACGCGAAAATGCGTCGATAAAGTACGGGATTGGATGCCGAGCTGCCATGTCTGATCGATCCGTGGTCAAAGTCGTCGGGCGCAAACGGGAAATTGCCTTTGAAGAAGAGATCGCGCAACTCCGTGCGGCTTCGCGGCCCAGTCAATTTTGCTAGGCGCGACGTCACGTTGCGCGGCGTATATACTGCTGACTTCCGGAGGTGGTCTGCGACCGTCTGCGGCAAATCAGGGTTCGACCGCGAGCGTTTTGGCGTGATAGTCATATCAAGACGGAATGCGACCCTCCGAGCTGCAAACAAAAACTGGTCAAGGTGGCAGAGATCCTCCCAGCGTTGAGAATATCCGTAAACGTTGTATCTTGAGCTGGGATCACCAGCTTGATTGAGGCGTTCGATGTATGCGTGTGGGGTCTCTTCACGCCATTGCAGACTTTCAAGTTCAACAGGTTGCAACAAGCGCGCGGGAAAGAACTCACCAGCGTAGCTATCGACCTTTCGATGGAGCCTGACAAGGTTATGACCAAACTTATTGTGACCGTTGTTCTTGAGCAGTGTTTCACCGTTCAGCAGTAGGGATGCCTTGAGATATTTCTCAGCTGCCTGTGCTGCATTCCAGAAGAAATCTTGATACAGACCACTGTGGTAAGCGATGCGCGCCATCACATAGTTTTCGTCAGCTGGATCGACGAACATGTTGGTAACCACGTTGTTCTTCAGGACATTGAGTTCATTTACATGGGACATATCTCGATCTCCTGGCTGCTCTTTGTGTTTTTTTAGGCGGCAATGTGACCGCCCCGTTGGTAGAGGATGGAGTCGCAGAACTATCTTCGTCAAGGCGAGCCATTGAAGTTAGTTTGACAAATCTCAGCTCATAGGCCCACACAGCCCCAGGACCCATTGTCATAAGTCACAACTCGCGCGCCGTTCCCGTCGGGGATGTACCGATTTTCCCTCGGCTTGCTGCCCTCCTATCCATTCAAGTTGCTGGTGAATTTCCCTCTGTATCCAATACCAATGAACAATAATACGCACAGCGTATATTTTATATTGAAATTTAGTTACGCATAGCGTTAATTAATGCAGAGCCATGCAAGAGATCGAGAGTCAAAATGACACCTGAAGATATTCGAACCACACGCAGCGAACTTGGTTTGACACAAGCCCAAATGACGATTTTGCTGGGCTATGGTTCGGTCGCGAGAATTTCGGAACTTGAGAACGGAAGCCGAGAGCCAAGCGTCAGCGTCCTGCGGCTATTGAGCGCCTACAAAGCAGGTTACCGGCCAGAGGATTGGCCCGGCCCAGATGGTTGTGGTGAACCGGGTGTCACGTCATGCATCCAATGCGATGTCGAACTCAATGTGAAAGCGCCAACGGATCGTGTTGCGACCGATAGAACAGCTTTCGCTTTGCGCTCGGTCGCCGATCGCTTGGAAGCGGATCAATGGCAAGACGGTCATCACGAGCTCAAGAACCAAATCGGTGAAATTATTGGGACCGTCTATTTTGACTTTTCTGAAGAGCACAATCACCCTTGAGTTGACGAAACACCTTAACGCGCATCTTGCAAACGGTTATTCGTATTGAACACAAATCAACAAGGCTCCATTCGGCCAAGCGACTTATTTAAGTAAGACAAATTAATTGAGAAGTTAAAAATGGCAAACCGCTGGAATTTATCACTTTATCGATTGCGAGACACTGTTGATGGCAATCCAAGCGATTTCCAAAACGTCATTCGAGATGTGAAGGGCACAAAGCTTCACGATCCGGCAAAGCCTGACGATATCGATTTTGAAGCTCAATTGATACTGAAGGTCTCAAAGTATGAAAAACCGACTTGGGCTGCATTGTTCGACGATGACTTTTCAGATCCAAAGATACCTGAGGTAAGACGTGTAGATGGACTACTGTTGGTACAAGTGACTGTTGCTGGAAAATCGCCAATCTTTGCGTTTTCCTTTGGGCAAGGCCGTCATTTGTTGAAGCCGGAAGCGATCTTGCCTTCGCACGGGCTAGGCGTTGCCCTAAACGCAATGTATCGAAACGCCGATGATAGAGACCACATACGCAGCGTCGACTCCAAGTCAATCGATCAGAATGTCTTCAATACCAGGCGACAAGCCGATCGTCGCACAAGCTTCGATTCCTTTTTAGTTGATACGCGCCAGGATTTTCTACGTAGCATTGTTGGCCGACCGGGCGATTCAGGTTTCTGGGGTCTAGGCTCTCTGGCGGTCATGGATTGTCCGCCAATCCGGAGGTGGATTTCAGCGATCTTGGGAACTTCTGCAAGAAGGTCTTTCTGACCCATGCCGTGGGCACTCCCGATGATTTTTTATGGACCGAAACGCTCCAACCAGTCGATGATTCGGGCTTGAAGGCGAAGCTATTTGATAAGGCTGTCGATGTTCTCGTAAGCTCAAACGAGCTAAGCTTTGCGGTACCGGAGATCATCGAATGGGACGACGTTGCGCACTTCGCCGTGACTTGCTTACCAGAGCAAAAATTCCTTGATCCAGAAGACTTTGACCTGAAGGTATCACTCGAGAAACTTGAAAAACCCAAGGCGATTACACTAGCGAGCCTAAGAAAGTGGAAGCTTAATGCCTTTGATCAAGCGAATGATTTGGTGCACGGTTGGCCGCTGCTCCGTTGCTTGTCAGGCCAATTTGAGTTTGATGCTAAGACATATGTCATGGCGGAGGGTGAATTCTTCCGGGTAGCTTCAGACTTCATTAGCAAGCTTGATGCCTTCATCGATACAATTAATTCTACGGAGTTAGCCTTTCCAACGGCAGTACAAGATCCACCTGAGGGTGAATATAATGAGCAAGCAGCAAACAGCTCAGTCAACTATTTGCTGATGGATAAGAAGATGGTCAAACTCACAAGTCAGACAAGCGCCATTGAAGCATGTGATCTGTTGACCATTGATGGCGCATTCATTCATGTCAAACGAAAGCTTGGATCCTCATCTTTGAGCCATCTGTTTGCACAAGGTTCGGTCTCGGCTGATTTATTGCTGATGAGCTCAGAATTTCGCACCAAGATCGATGAAAAGATTGAGATTGCTGAAGGGGCGAGAGCTCTGGCAACCGGAGACCAAACGTTCAACGGGAAGTTTCCAAGATTTAGCGGCAAGTCCGTCACGCCAAGCTGTCCGTCGTCATATAAAATGGAACATCAGAGCGGTTTGAGCATTGGAGGCTCTGGCTCGTTTGTCTGATTGATTATGCTGCCTGTTTTTGATGTTGCAAGCGGCGTTGGCGGATTGTCTGTTTCTTGATCTTCACCCTTTCCCTGAGAATGGCTTTGTCGCGACCGAAGTAGACGTCAGCTGGTGTGACGTTGTTCAGGCTCTCGTGGTAACGCTGATTGTTGTAGTATTCGACGAAGGCTCCGATTTGGCGTTCAAGATCACCGGGTAGGTAGTAGTTCTCCAGCAGAACCCTGTTCTTCATGGTCTGGTGCCAGCGCTCGATCTTGCCTTGGGTCTGCGGGTGGAATGGCGCGCCGCGGACATGCGTCATTTTTTGACCTTCCAGCCATTCAGCCAGATCGCCTGAGATGTAGCATGAGCCGTTGTCGCTGAGCAGACGTGGCTTGTGGCGCACGACGGCTTGGTCGCAACCCGACGCCGTTAGCGCCAGTTCGATCGTGTCAGTCACGTCCTCTGCCCGCATGTTTGTGCAAAGCTTCCACGCAATGATGTAGCGGCTGTAATCATCGAGGATCGTGCTCAGATAATACCAGCCCCAGCCAATGATCTTGAAGTAGGTGAAGTCTGTCTGCCACATCTCGTTGATGGCTGTGGTTTTATCTTTGAACTCCTCCGCCGCTTTGATGACGACATAATCAGGGGCAGTGATCAGATCAGCAGCTTTGAGAATGCGGTAAGCCGATGATTCAGAAATAAAATACCGCTTCTCATCAGTGTATTTGACGGCCAGTTCTCGTGTGGTCAGGGCCTCATGTTCTAGCGCAAACTCAATCAGGTCATCACGACGGGCATCAGGGATGCGGTTCCAGACCGATCTTGGGCGTGGGGATCTGTCAGCCAGCCCATCCAGGCCGTCGTCGACATAAAGATCATACCATCGATAAAATGTCGTACGCGGGATGCCCAGCATGTCGAGGGTCTGCTTAACTGGCAGATGCGATCCCTCTACGGTGCGGATGATCTCCAGTTTCTCGGACGCAGGGTATCTCATTCCTCGAACTCCCCAGCCCCTGTCATGCTTTTTTTGAGCAGACGGTTTTCAAGGGTCAGATCAGCGACGCATTCTTTCAGGGCCAAGGACTCAGAACGTAAATCCTTTACCTCAGGCGACGTGGCCTGCCGCGCCGTATCGCCCGATAACCGGCGCTTGCCAGCTTCAAGGAACTCCTTGGACCAACTATAGTAGAGGCTTTCAGCTATGCCTTCGCGGCGACACAGCACTGAGATGCTTTCCTCGCCACGCAGGCCCGCCAAGACAATCCGGATCTTCTCCTCGGCTGAATAAGTTTGGCGCGTCTTGCGGCGGATGTTTTTGACCACCTTCTCGGCGGCGTCTTTCGATGTCTGCGGTTTCTTTGTCATCTCGATCTCCTAATCGATGAGATGAACCAGAAATCCTCCTTTATTCAAATCCTCAAATCTGTCCCAAGGGTGCTGACGTCAGACACAGTCCCATAGTAAGTCTCCTTTGGTGCAGTAAATGCTATCATAGGAGCGGCATCAAACCGTGACAGGTCCAGTCTGAAGCAATTGAACTCGGAGTTCTGGGCTCATTAGGATGCTCCCATGCAGGCAGTATCTGATAGAGTCGGGCTAAGGGCTTCAAGCTTGCGAGTTGAAGACGCCGATTTGGAAAGGTACGTTTCGGCTGCGATGGCATTTTTGGAAAGCCGTAAGTCGTATCTGACCTCGGCAGGAAAATTCAAAAAATCACGAAATTGACTTTAACAGACATCAATAGTCGACGCGTTCGTATCCATAGTTTCCTGAGTAATCCCGCCATTCGACGAACACTGCTCTCGCTCGTAGAGAGCAACCATTTCGAGTAGGTCCAAACGCAGGCGGGATAGCGCTTCGGTTGGATCGTTGCCAGCTAAAATCCCCTTGAATCCCGTAGCTCCCGAGGCGAACGCGCGCATATCTACTACAATCTCCGTCGTCTCCGTCGTCATCGATAAAGACATCGAAAACGCGAATAGAGCGGACAAAGTTGGTAACCGCGCCATTGGGACCGCCTGCCTGACGCTTTGGCAATGATCTAAGAGACGTCGCTAATGACGTCATTAGCGACGTCTCTTATACGGGGTCTGAGATGCGTGGTGAAATTCTTGGGGCGGAGCGTCGGCGCTTCTGGCATGATGACGATAAGCTTGAGATTGTGGCATCGGTCGGGGTTGCCGGGGCGAGCGTGACTCAGGTTGCACAGCGCCATGAGATTAAGCGACAGCAAATTTACGCGTGGCGGCATGAGCTGAAGAAGAAAGGCTTGTGGTCGCCCGATGCCGGGGCGCTTTTCTTGCCGCTGGACATGCCCGTGACTGCAGGAGTGCCGGTGGCGCAGGCCCCGGTCGCTGAGCTGCCGCCTCCAGTTGCTGTTGAATTGCGCCTGCGTGGCGGGCGCAGTTTGCATTTTGAAAGCACGATTGATCCTGCTGC
>TARA_R110000851_G_scaffold129525_1_pt1 | contig 87737 bp, 77 predicted proteins | sample TARA_R110000851 | Tara Oceans TARA_R110000851 (sample SAMEA4397627) | marine metagenome | biome: Polar Biome; feature: [DCM] deep chlorophyll maximum layer (ENVO:01000326); material: water (ENVO:00002006), including particulate matter (ENVO:01000060) such as... | depth 17 m
AGCGTCCAAACACCCTTCACCGTTTCAATCATATTCGAGTCAATAATCCATGTTTCATTCAAAACATAGCTACCAGGGTTGGCCAAGTTATAATGTCGACCAGAAGGTGATATTAATTGAATCGCAATGTCGGCCAGGTTGGGGTGCGATATCTTGGCTGATACTGTGATGCCCGATGGATAGATATCCGAGGGCACTGTGATGCTTGAAGACACACCATAACCTTTATTATCAGGTATCTCGAACTGTGAAACGTTGGTGAATACCTGACCAGCAGCTTGCACAATGATAATAGTCACTGAATCTGAAGACACTTCTTGTCTGGAATCGACAATGGTTGCCTCTATATCATGTTGGCCAGGGGACAAGATGACATCCACCAATTTCCCCTCCCCTAATTCACCATCGATATTGGAGGTCCAAGTTACAAAGTTACCTAGATCACCGTCTTCAATATCCCATGCGGTGGCATTTAGCTGGATTGACGATCCAAAACCAAATTCTTGACCATCGATTGGAGCATGAATTTCGATAACAGGTGCGGTGTTTGGGTTTGGCTCAACAGTGACTAAGACGCTAGCAGTAGCCCTTGACTGACCATCTGTGATCTCATAAGTAAATTGGGTCGTACCGACAAAATTTGCCGGAGCCGTGTACTTAACCTTATTGTCTTCTATTTCCGTGAAGCCGTTAGTTGCTTGAGTGACAGACTCAATAGTCAGCAGGTCTCCATCGGGATCTGAATCGTTGGACAGAACGTCATATTTGATACTTGCGCCCTGATAGACCCTAATGGCATCGTCTTCGGCTGAAGGTGCACGATTGCCATCAACAATGTTCACTAGGACTGTCCCCTGAGATCTGTCACCTGATGGATCGGCAATCAGGTAAGTGAAAGAATCCTGGCCGACATAACCAGACTCTGGTTGATAGATTATGTTGCTGCCAGACAAAAGAGTGCCGCCATGAGCGCCCTGACTGAAGTCGATTAACTGAATGGGATCTTTATCCGCGTCAGTATCATTAGAAAGCACATCGATACTCACGGCAACATTGGCCTGGGTAAAGGCAACATCATCCATGGCAACTGGAGCTGTGTTGCCTTTATTCACAGTAACATATACAGAAGCAGAAGCTGCATTGCCAAGTGTATCTATTACCCTATAAGTGAACACATCATCCCCAAAGAAGCCAGCTTGCGGGGTATAGGTTAACTTGTCGTTTGCAAGACTTACCGTCCCATGTGCCGGCTGAGTAAAATCAGAAATAGTCAATGCTTGAGATGATGACGCCGAGTCGTTGCTTAAGACATCGATCTCGATTGACGTATTGATGGCAATAGAGACAGCATCGTCAAGGGCAACAACTTGAGGTCCATTATTACTGACCGACAAATGCACCAGTGCGGTAGAAAGGTTGCCCTGGGCATCTTGAATTGTGTATGAGAAGATTTCTTCACCAACAAAGTCAACGTCAGGGGAGTAAATCAGCTCGTTTGCTATACCTCTTGTCACCGTTCCATTGTATGGCTGAGTGAAGCGGATAACATTGAAGGAGTCCCCTTCGAGATCATAGTCATTGCGCAGCACATCTATCACTAGAGTGGTATTTTGGGTCGTTTCGAACACATCATCCACGGCCACTGCAGGGTTGTTTGCAAGCACAAAGTTAATATTAACTATTGCAGTGGAAGACCCGCCCCTGCCATCTGAAATCGAATAGGCAAAAGTATCTGTACCACTGGCATTGAGATTGGCAGTGTAAGTGATGAGCTTATCTGTTACCACAATACTGCCTTTGCCGGGCAGAGAGTAGGCTGAAATTCGCAAGTCATCCTGATCAGGATCTGTGTCGTTTGCCAACACATTCAAAACTGACTGGGATCCGGGTGACAGTGAATAGGCGTCATTCACTGCAACTGGAGGACGATTTACCACGTTGCCTATCTGCACAGTCACCTGAGATGTCGCGGTTCCGCCCTTGGCGATGTTGGTGACAACATCATAGTCAATGATGGTGTAACTGAAACTATCATTGCCGAGGTAACCTGGGCTTGGAGTGTATCCAAGTTGATTGCCATAATTGACAATAGTGCCGTGACTGGGTTGCGTGAACGAAGAAATGTAGAGTCCGTCGCCGTCCGAGTCAGTATCATTAACTAGCACCTTGAAATACGAGGTCATGTTTTCGGGGATATGATAGGAATCTGCATTGGCAATAGGTGCATGGTTGGGTTTTACCGATACGCGCACAGTGCCAATTGCAGAACCGCCCTTCAAAATATTATTTCTTGGATGAATGTCAACTATTTCGTATTGGAAAACGTCATCACCTTCAAAGCCTGAACTTGGCGTATATTGAATAGAATTACCGACTATTTCTGCTACCCCATGCTGAGCGGGTGTTACTGAGTTAACCTTAAGTAAGTCGCCGTCATCATCAAGATCATTTTGAGCAGCATGTACATACATTGCTTTTCCAATAGAAGTCACTGCATCATCTACCGCCACAGGAATCGCATTGTCGGCCGTTGAACAGCCTCGAAAGTCCCAACATGAATATAATAAACTGGTTGCCACATTTCGTTTCGATATAACATTGCCGCCTTTTATCAAGGGATACATGAGTAAGTCTTTTATCTTCAAAGCCGTATTTGACTGAAGTTTTGAAAAATCAGCTGCGGGAATAGAAAATGTGATTCTATTAGTCCCCTTAATCAGCTCAATGCTAGAACTCCCATAAACTCCAACGTGTTCGCCACTTTCAGTGGTAATTGTTACTGAGTAGCCGAAATTTGCTGCCGCTGGCAGCGCATCTACCTCAAAAGAAACGTCTATCATCTCGATGAAACGCGCATCTGCGCTGTCAATGGAATCGAATGTAACATTGCCCAAATAGAGCAAATCATCACGTTCCCAAGAATCATTATCATAAGACTGAGTGTTCGCTAATGAAGTTGTCTCTTGAATTAACTGATCATCATAGAATATTGCCAGACTCTTAATTCTGAACTCGCCAGTGTAGTTTAGACTTCTAATTTTTTCTCCATCAATTTTCGCGTAAATTCTATTTTCTGACGCGTCAACCCCCTGAATATGGATTAAGTTTTCCTCATCACCCACCCCTAGATTGAGATGTACTTTATATCTACCAGTCTCAGGGAACCGTCCCCCAGTTTCAAAGTTCAAAACCCATTCATCAATGTAACCGTCACCATCTGCGTCAGACAACTCTTCAAAATAATTATTGGTAAGATAGATATTCTCTCCATGTGACTTGAATCTAGATGTAATTTGAGATTCAAAAAAATCACCATTCAGATTAACCCCTGTAACATGTACGGACAAATCATATATACCAACCTCCAAAGGTTTAAATAACATAGAGTACAAACCATCATTCGCCAAATAATCTGGATAAACCCCGTTATCTAATATTGTCACTTGCTGCAGTGGTACTTCTTCCTTCGAAACTTCAAAAGATACATGACCTTGAGTATAGGGTATTCCACTTTCAACCAAAAAAATTGAAATAGGAAGGAACTTATTTACAGAGGGACTAAAAGAAGGAGTACCCACAGATAAACTAAACAATATTTTTGAGTCATTAATATTAATTTTTACAGGTATTTGTGGATATGAAGAAATAGCGGTGCCTTCTAACACGTATTGACCAGCCTTGGCATCAGTTATTTCAATAAGCCAACTTTTAGTCAAAGCAATATAATATTCTTCACTGGTGACGGGTTCGAACTCTACAAAATTTATTCCATACAAAGAGGCATTATTTTCTGTTATCAATACATTGTCAGGGCCAATGAGACGGATAGCACTGGTTTGAAAATCCTCAGTATTGGGTATCACAACAGTAATGCTTTCGCTTTGAGGTGCATGAAATGACGTACTGAATTCACTATTAAGTATTGGTGCATCTCTATTTATACGCAATTGTTGCAACGGCGTAGCAGCCTGAGACAGGCAAGGTAATAGAAACAGCAATAATATTACCGCTAAGAAATAATTAGTTGTTTTCATTGCCGACACTCCATTTCAGCATACCCGTAAAAGCCTCATCTTTAACAATATCTTGTGCGCCAGTCCATATACTCCCATTCTCGGTTGGATAAAGTACCGTCGCATGATTTCCGATGGTTTCAACTGTTTTTTTTGCGTCACTTGGCATTGCACTTGTTACGCTAACTAATGAATCATTAAGTTGAGGTTCCTCAGTGTTCACAGGAGTGAATATAGGTATTGTTAAGGGTGGATTTTGGGCAGGCCAATATAAATCGGCATATCCTTGCTCAATGAAGTATTCTTCCACATCCCTAATTATTCTAAAAAACTTCGTCGCTATAGGTAGCGAAAATGCATTAGGTAGTTGATTGTGAAGGTTTTCATCACCATCAACCTTGCCGTTATCATTCGCATCTATATTTGCTCCTATAGCAAGAAATTTGATGTCTTTTGGTATTTGGTGGAGTCTAGTAAACTCAGTAGCCACATCGGTTTTTAAGTCGCAAATATCTGTCAGTATATTTTTGGCTATTGTATTTAGAGTTGGAGTTAATGTTTGATTGTAATCAATTGCATCGGCAATGACTGTGCCATAATGAGGTGTGCTATGAGTAACGAGTGAATTAACAGAAAGATCATTTTTTACAATGCTGTTGTCCATCACTCCCACAGAAACAGGCAAAGCATTGGCAGCAACATCATTAATGAACCATCTAGAGTCAAGTCCTCCTTTAGAGTGAGCAATCAAATTGAATTTATTAGTTTTTAATTTCTCCGAAAACGCAAATGCAAAATCGCGAATATTTTTCCCATGCTCAATGAGAGATGGAACCGCACCAGAAATACAACTATCAATTTCAGCTGAGCGAGCATGAGAAACTATTTGATATGGAATCCCCAAACCATCCATTGCCCCTTCATACTTACTTTTTTCAGAAGTCATTATATCGGGTTGCCCCCCGAGTCCAACAATCAACAGAACAGGGTCGACAACTTCATATTCCAGAGTCACATAATCAACTTCAACCGCCCATTTTTGACAACCAATGGCGCCAGAACTTAGTTCCACAAACTCATTTCCGGCATCGATTCTTATCTGTACTAAGTTTTCACTAACCTCGCCAGGAGATGTAGGCAGATTTAATTTCGAAATATCCAGTTCAAAGGTATTATTTACCCATAATTCATTTGAACCTGATAAGACACCAATTTTCTCGCCATTGAAATACACTTCATCTATTTCTGCGGCCAAATGGTCTAACTCACCATCATAATCGCAGTCTTGTAATGCGGATTCGTTGTCGACATCGAATACCGGCATAGATATTATGAACTTATCCGATATCAACCTGTTTTCTTTGAGTTTGGCGACATCACCGACATAACGATCGATTTTCAGGCTGAATTGAAAGTCAAAAATTTTTGCATCGTCGCGCTTGAGATATACGTCATTGTCTTGACCTTTATCCGAAACAACAAACGTATTTGAAGGGGTGTTAATTTTATCGAAACTAAACGGTGATTTACCGACATGAGAAGGATATTCAGCAGATTCTATGTATGCAGAAAAGAGTAACACAGCGAACAGCGCAATTACTTTAAACATTATTACATCCTTGTAAATTGTTAATAAAATGTTAACAGTACTTGTAAGCTACCAAGACTATTAACTTTTGTCAACGTCATAAATCGGTCCCGGCAGGTCTTGGGGCCAAATGTTTAGTTTGGCTTATTGGCAGCGAAATTTATTTAATTACTGAGTAATCCAATCCATGCAGGAATAACCTTCCCTAGACTAGAAGACAACGTCTATAGCCTCACCCTTAGCGAGGCCTTGCAATCGTTCGGTCAGATCCTGCTCAATGAGTCGAACAACTCGGTGAAATACAGATTAATGATGATGGCCCAGAGTAGTAATGACAACCCCTATTCAGAGTCATTATTTAAGACCTTAAAATACCGTCCGCAGTGGCCAAAATCAGGTTTTAGCAGTTTAGCCGCAGCAAGGGAATGGGTAGAGAAGTTTGTGAAGTGGTACAACGATGAGCATAAACATAGCAAACTCAACTTTGTCTCACCAGGGCAACGTCATGCCCTACAAGATAGCGATATCTTAGCCAAGCGAAAGGAAGTTCTCGAAGCGGCTAAGGCAAGAAACCCCAAGCGTTGGTCCAAAGACGTTAGAAATTGTGAGGCGGTTGGCCCAGTAATGTTAAACCCAGATAAGGCACCCGCAGATGATGTAATAAATACAGCTTAATATTTGAGCAAAGAGTGACAGCTACCATGAAAAACACCGCTCTGTAACGTGGGGACAATCAACAAAACGAAATTAGAAAATGTATTACAAAGAGGTAACCGCTGCATTGAGCAATATGCTGGCGCTAACTCGTAACGGGGCACAAACGAGTTAGTTTTCTTGACTTGGAAATGGACAGATTCAACTCTGAACTTGAGGACGTTGAAGAAAATGACGTGAGCTGGCCAAGGATGGCCAGCTAGCTTTCGAGGGGAAGGGACGCCCCATCGGAAGCGTTAGCATTTTCGAATAAGACCGAAGCAGGATTCAAACGAGGCCAAAAGCTAGATTAGTTTCCGTCGCGACCTTTTCGCTGTTCAGAAAATGTTGCCGGAACGCTGAGGGTTTGCAAAGGGGTACAAGCGCTTTACCCATTTGCTCTGGTGTGGGTGAAGCGCCACGACGTTAGTGGCCGCAGGCCATAAGTGCAAAAGTGCAAAAGTGCAAAAGTGCAAAAGTGCAAAAGTGCAAAAGTACAAAAGAATAAACCTGGATCCCGGCTCACGAGCATTACCGGGATGACGCTTAAATTAGCCTGCGTAAGTAGACAACCTATTTATATCCCCAAGGTTTCGGCGGTAATGCGACAGGTTTAGTGAGATCAAACTCTACTTTAAAGTCGCGATTTTCTCGGGTTAACCGATAAGTAAAAGTATGGGCTTCAATCATCACCTGCCATTCGTTAGTAACCGACTGGGTTAAGCCATGTTGCTTAAAATTGGCAATGGACTCATCGTCCACTGGAAAAGTCTGCATATTTGCAGTGCCAGTATCGCGTGTATCACCACCATACATAGTCACTTTATCTTCGCTGCCATCTTGATGGCGATGATCATGCTTTAAGCGTAATCCGGTATCGGTTTGAGTTATCACCCAGGTGCGAGAATGATCATCGCCAACATGAAATGGGATACGTAACTGATGATCGGTGCATTCTCTTACATGCATAACTAATGATTTGCCACTAAAGCCATCCCCTTCACCGCCACCAGCAGTGACTTTACCCGCAAAAGCTTTACCGCAAAGATCGCTGATCGCTTCAAAAAATTGCTGTTGCTGTACCGAGTTAGCGGCATAAGCAGGATTAACCAACATAGCGCTACCACACAGCAGTACACCACTGAAATATCCGCTAAGCCTAATTAACGTTGGCATAATGATCGTTCCTTGTTTATCAAACCATTGGGTCATCTAATCAATAAAGTGCAGTCGTATAACAAAACGGCTACTGAGCAGACTAAATTAAAAGACCAAAGTATCGAACCAGATTACCTTGTTATTGAATCTGTTGCTGCTAAAAAAACAAAACCCGCAAATGTTAATGCGGGTTTTTATGACGGTAAGTTAACGTGTTAGCTTACTTGGCGTATTTAGATTTAGTCGCCCAAGTGGTCGCTTTAGCTGGACGCTTAGCGCCTTGGTTTTTGGGTGCTTGCCCTTTTGCCGCTTGGCCCGAAGCTTTGGCTGGAGACTTTGGTTTCTGCCCTACTGGCTTAGCACTGCCTTTGTCTGCTTTAGTGGTACCTTTACGGTCTTCAAACTGATCAGCAGAAAAACGGGTCATGGCCTTTTGACTACCTTGCTCTTTCGCTTTAGCCGCTGGCTTTTGGCCCCACTTCACTTTCGTTTGTTCATTACGGGTTTCTGGCGGCACCAAATGATTTGGTCCATTACCAATTAACGACTCTTTACCCATGGCAACTAGCGCTTCACGGATCATCGGCCAACCCAATGGGTCGTGGTAACGTAATAAGAATTTATGCAATTTACGCTGACGGCCTTTTTTCGGCACTGTCACTTTTTCACTATCATGCTTAACGTTTTTCAGTGAGTTCAGTTCGGTATGATAAATCGTGGTCGCATTGGCCATCGGTGAGGGATAAAAGTTTTGCACTTGGTCGAGCTTAAATTTCTGCCCTTTTAACCATAACGCCAAATTAACCATGTCTTCATCGGTGGTACCAGGATGCGCCGAAATAAAGTACGGAATTAAAAACTGTTCTTTACCCGCTTCTTTAGAAAACTTATCAAACAGTTCTTTAAACTTGTCATAGGTTCCCATACCTGGCTTCATCATTTTACTGAGAGGACCGTCTTCGGTATGTTCAGGGGCAATTTTTAAATACCCACCAACATGATGCTTAGCTAACTCTCTAATATATTCTGGGTTTTCGATAGCCAAATCGTAACGAACACCCGAAGCAATTAACACTTTTTTAATGCCAGGTACTTCACGTGCCGCTTTATATAAATCGATGGTGTGTTTATGGTCGGTGCCTAAATGACCACAAATAGACGGATACACACACGACAAACGTCGGCAGGTTTTCTCCGCTTTCTCACTGGTACAGCCTAAACGGTACATGTTCGCCGTTGGGCCGCCCAAGTCAGAAATGACCCCGGTAAAGCCCGGCACTTTTTCTTGAATGTCTTTAATTTCTTTAATGATCGACTCTTGCGAGCGACTTTGAATAATACGTCCTTCATGCTCGGTAATCGAACAGAATGAACAACCACCAAAACAACCGCGCATAATATTGATTGAAGTCTTAATCATATCGTAGGCGGGAATTTTCTCATCACCATACATGGGGTGCGCAATACGCTGATACGGTAAATCAAATACCGCATCCATTTCATCGGTGTTTAGTGGCCACGCGGGTGGATTAACCCACACCCCGCGGTTGGCATCATGGGACTGAAATAACGCTCGAGCACAACCCGGATTTTGCTCTTGGTGTAAAATCCGTGAAGCATGGGCGTATAAATATTTGTCTTCGCTGACCTTATCAAATGCCGGTAGCAACACATAGGTTTTTTCCCACGGCTTAGGTCGTGGCGGCTGAATACTAATCGCTTTAGGCGCGTCGTTATCAAAAATTTTGTTGTCGGAAGGACCCGATAAATTACTGCAGCCAACATCATCGGCACCATAAGGATTCGGCAGCGGTTCAATTTTGTGTAACTGATCGATTTTACGAGAATCCATACCGCGCCAACCAGGCATAGGGGCTTTACGCATTACCGCAGTACCACGAACATCATCAATGTCGCTAATGGCTTCACCCGCCGCAATACGGCGGGCGACTTCCATCAGTGGACGCTCAGCATTACCGTAAATTAAAATGTCTGCTTTGGCGTCAAAAATCACGCTGCGACGCACTTTGTCTGACCAATAATCATAGTGGGCAATACGACGTAAACTGGCTTCAATACCGCCAATGACTACCGGTACTTCTTTAAAAGCTTCTTTACAACGTTGGGTATAAACGGTCACGGCACGATCTGGGCGTTTTCCGCCAATGTCACCAGCCGTGTAAGCATCGTCATGACGTAACTTACGATCAGCCGTGTAGCGGTTAATCATCGAATCCATGTTGCCAGCGGTCACCCCAAAAAATAAGTTTGGCCGACCGAGTTGCATAAAATCATCTTTATTAGACCAATCTGGCTGAGAAATAATCCCCACCCGATAACCTTGTGCTTCTAACATTCGCCCAATTACTGCCATACCAAAGCTAGGGTGATCAACATACGCGTCACCTGTCACGATAATAATGTCGCAACTATCCCAGCCTAATTTATCCATCTCTTTACGAGACATAGGTAAAAAAGGTGCGGTTCCGTAGCATTGCGCCCAAAACTTTGGATAATTAAATAACGTTGACTCAACTTGCATGTATATGACCTACATAAATGGGGAAAATCAGTCTGCCTGATCCATTGACAACATCAGCCTGTGGCTGAATTTAACGGACGCAGATTATAGCAGTACCGCGACACTAAGTGTGACTAAAAAAACACCAAATGTGAAATATTTTTATCCTGTTATACCCTTGTAAAGTGAGTGGTCATATTACTATTCCCTCATGTTTTCAATGTTATAACCCAAGAAAGAAACCAATATTAGCAACAGCTAAAATCAATAGTACAATCCAGGTGATTAATACGCCGTAAAATCGACCAAAATGATAATCACCCTTACCTTGATTAAGTCCAATAGCATGCAGTAAACGCGCAACAATCCAAGCCGTGCCCAAACAATGTACCAAGTACATTGGCATACCATTAAATTCAGCTAGCACCAATAAAATTAACACTATGGGGGCATTTTCAATTAAATTCCCGTGGGCTCTTATGGCAACGGATAATCCTTGATGGCCGCCATCACCTATACCAATTTTATTCGCTCGGCGAAATTTAACCACTTTGTAAGATAATGCTAAAACCAACAGTGCCGTTAAGCCAGCATATAAACCCGATACCATCAATGTCATGAGTTATTCCTTTAAAAGACTATATTATTGTTATTACATCAATATTTAATAAGTTGAGTATAGCCAAACGACCTCGAAACACCGGATTGAGCAAGTATAGAGGTGACAGAGTTCAAGGCATGAAATAGCTGGACTAGTTATTCTATTTATTCTAGTTTTCTATTTTATAACACTGAAACAGGTTGCTTCTCAACTTGCCCTTCGGGAGCTCTGAAACGAGCATGTTGAAGTGGCTTAGCGATATAACATCATATTGGATCAGTTTGGCTGTAAACACACGCCTTAATCGGTTAATATTCGCGCCAAATAAGCTCATCACCTTACAAAAAGTGACTATCGCCCAGTGGATAATCAGGATTTTTTAGAAAAACGTCTATTTATCATTAAATTAGGAAAAGCCTTACACAAGTTTGGTACCCCGGCGTATCGCTTAGAATCTCACTTACAAACCGTATCAACGACTCTGGGTATCGAAGGGTATTTCTTAATATCACCCACATCGATGACCTTCGTACTTCAGCATGACACTGAGCAAGAATACAATCACGTAGCCCGTGTGAATCCGGGCGATCTCGATTTAGGCTCGTTAGCGCGCACCTTTGAACTGGTAGAAGAACTCAGCTCTGGGCAACGGACACTGCAAGAAGCCCTTGATCGCTTAGAAGAAATAGCCAATAAGCCTAATCCTTATGGACACAAACTGACGTTATTGGCCTTTGGCACAAGTGCGGGCGGGTTTGCCATGCTAATGGGCACAGGTTGGCACGATGTTTTTTGGTCGGCCATACTTGGCTTACTGGTATACGGTTTAGTCTTTTGGGCTGAACGATCAAAACGTATCGCCGAAATGCTCGAGCCCATGGCGGCGGTTATGTGCGCCATCTTGGTCTCCGGTATTGCGCAATTTGACCCCAGCATCAATTTACCTGTCACCATTTTGTCTGGGATCATTATCTTTGTCCCTGGCCTTGCGCTCACACTCGGTTTAGCTGAGCTAGCCGCCCGCGATTTAATCTCTGGTACTGCGCGCATTATGGACGCTGTGATGCAGCTGTTTAAACTGTATTTTGGCGCCGTGCTCGGCATGACCATTGGTAAAGCCATCTTTGGTGATGCCATTTATGTTGAACCCATTCCACTGCCACGCTGGGCTATTTGGTCTGCGGTGCCGCTATTGTCTATGTCACTGGTGATCATCTTTAAAGCGCGCTTAAAAGACTCTCCTTGGGGGGTTTGTGCTGGCATTGTGGCATTCTTTTCTGCCATGCTCGGAGGAATTTACTTAGGCGAATCCATTGGCATATTTGTTGGCGCGTTATCGGTAGGGATATATTCAAACCTCTATGCTCGCTGGATGAAAGCACCTGCATCCATTGCATTACTGCAAGGCATCGTAATTCTTGTGCCTGGCAGTAAAACCTATATTGGCTTAAATGCATTAATTTCAGGTGAAACCATGCTTAACCAAGCGCATTTGGGGTCGCAAATTTTTCTCATTTTTATGTCTTTAATCGCTGGACTCATTTTTGCTAACGTTGTTGTGCCCCCTCGTCGTTCGCTGTAAACGTTAGTCTTGTCCTCATATTCCTATCGACTTAAGGGCTGCTATTATTGCAGCCGTTATTTTTACAATCTAAATATCCACACAATTTTGATGGCTAAATGAAATATTTATTCAAGCTAAATGCTTGACTATTATATTATTCAGGTATGATATAAAACAAATAGGCAACATAAAAACCTCATACAGGAAACAATACTTCAACGCTTGCTGACCTATTAAAGACATAACAATAAAAATAAGGACGAAGCTATGCCAATAATATTTACGGCAGTATTTTTTTTCGCCATCCTGCTTGCTTCGTCTTGTGTTCAAGCAAACATAATTGACACTAGGACGCAGTTAATAGTCAAAGATGACTCTGTCACCCGCAAATCATCACCATCGACAACCAATAAGCATGATGTCGACAAGGTCACTAACATTGTGGTGGTCAGTCATCCTATTTTTGACGAGTCGGCACCCGATGCTATTTTCCTACATCGCTGGGCCAATTATCTGCATATCAATACCAAAGAATCGACTATTCTCAATAGCTTAAGCTTTGAGGAAGGCGATAGCCTTACCAAGAAAGATCTTCAAGAAGCGCAGCGCTTACTGCGCTACGAACCTTATATTCGTGACGCTGATATCAATATCGCCAGAAAAGATCCTCTCGCCGATGACAACGTTGAAGACGTGGTATTAGTAGAAACATGGGATAACTGGTCACTACTGCCAACGGTCAGTTTGAGTAAAAATGGCGGCGACACCAAATACTCATTTGGCATAAAAGAAGATAACCTACTGGGATTAGGGGTTAAAACCAAAATAAAATATCAATCGAGTGCCGAACGCACCGGTTACAAGTTTGCCTTTGATGCTCCAGTAAGGTGGGTTAAACACGGTAATGTGTCGGTTGATTTTTACGATAACAGCGACGGCCAAGCATCGGCAATTGCCTTTAATAAACCCTTCTACACACTCGATACTCAGAATATGTACACTGTGTCGTGGTTGACCGATACGCGCATCGACACCACACGACAAAATGGCCAAGACATTAATGAATTTGAGCATGTGATTGATTATACCAATGTAGGTTTTGGTTGGTTAGTCGACAAACAAGCAGATCAATTGCATCGTGTTAGTCTGGGGATTACCCAAGATAATCATCAATTTAGTAACATAGACGATTACCCAGTTTCGCCTTTACCTTTTGATCGTGAGTTTGTTTATCCTTGGATCCGCTACGAATACCTGCAAGATCAATACACAGTATTGAATAATATCAAGCTGATTAATAAAAACGAAGACTTTAACTTAGGTTGGCATCATACGGTAAGTGTAGGATTTGAAACCAATGACATCGCCGACAATGCGGATATGGGTTATCACGTAACGGCTTCAAGCAGTCGCGGTTGGCAACAAGACAATCAATTATTGTTAATGAGTTTAACTGGGCGGACAGATATTCAAACTGGCCAACAAGATTTTTATAATGTGGGTTTAGCTGCGGAATATTTTCATCAAATTAGCCCTAAATGGACCGCCTACTCCAAGGCGCGCATTGCAACCTCACACAATAACTATCTTGATCAAACGTTTGCACTTGGTGATGAAACCGGCGTACGCGGTTACCCCAATGACTACCAGCATGGTGATAATCAATGGTTGCTCACGAGTGAAATCCGATACTATCCAAACATCAATTTATATCAACTGGCCGAGTTAGGCTGGGCAGTATTTGCCGATATCGGTCAAGCAAGCGGTGGCCCAGATGAGCAAAACGAAGTTGATGGTCCTATTGGTAGTATTGGTATTGGCGCACGGATTTACTCTTCTAAATCCAGTTACGGTAACGTAGCCCATGTTGACATTGCCGTTCCGATCACCACAGGTAACGACATCAATGCTTGGGAGTTCAGGTTCCAAGTGAAAGATCATTTCTAACCAGGCAGGCTCTGTTGTTACCACAGCGCCTAACTAGGACGGTAGCACTAACGAGTAAACGATTAAGACTAAACAATCAACACTCACTCGTTAAATGAATTATTAATATCCATCTGATTTAATGTAAATAATGTAAATAACCTGCGTTTGTTAATGATAATGAATATCATTACCTCCCACTCATTATTTATTAATCGGTATACCTATGTTATTCAAGCCTAGCCAATTGGCTATAGCGACTCATTGTGCATTATTTTTATTAGCACTCCCCGTAGCTAATGCCAATGCAGAATCATCATCACAACCCACAGACAACAATGCCTCAATGGAGCGAATGATTATTACTGGCAGTCGCTCAGCCGAACGGATAGACGAAGTCCCCTCTTCAGTCACGCTTATTGAACAACAAACCCTTGCACAAGACATGTTAGTCACCTCTGAGTTACAAAACTTACTCGCATTTCGCGTCCCAGGACTAGCGCCTAGTACAGGCACATCAAGTAACTCAGGGCAAAATCTCCGTGGTCGTGCCGCATTAGTGATGATTGACGGCGTGCCCCAATCTACCCCATTACGAAATGGCAAATTAGGCATAAGCTCTATCGATGCTGGAGCAATTGAACGTATCGAGGTGATTAAAGGGGCAACCTCTATTTATGGCAATGGTGCTTCAGGCGGGATCATCAACTACATCACTAAACGAGCCAGCGAAGATAAAGCACGCGTTAATGTCGGGGTTTCCAGTAAATTTAGCGCGGTAAAATCACAAGACAGTGCCGGTTATCGAGTTGATACTTCCATAGACGGTACCCTTGATGACTTTAGCTACGTATTGAGTGCCATTACAGAAAAAACAGGCGTGGAACGCGATGCTGAAGGTGACGCCATCGGATTAGTTTATGGTTTATCAGAAACGAAATCGAACAACTATTTTACCAAACTCGGCTACCAACTTGATGACGACAAGTCGATTCAACTGACGTATAACTACTACGAAGCCCAACAAAACTCAGACTACATCGATGTTGCTGGCAATGCTAACACTGGCGAAAAAACTTACGCCGTAGAAAATACTACTGGGATTGCAAAACTGGGCGCCCCTCAAGGGCCACGCGGCAATCATAACCTAATGTTAAAATACGTCGACTATGAGATATTCAATAACACCCAATTAACCGTCGATGGTTACCTGCAAAAAATTGAAAATATGTTCTTCTTTTCAACGGCACTCGCTAACCTAAGTGAAGGTTACGAAGGCGGCCAATCGTTTATCAAGTCAGAAAAGAAAGGCCTGCGGGTTAACTTTGCCACCCAAGTTGATTGGGATAATGTCGAATCAAGCTTTATTTACGGTATTGATGCACTGCAAGACATCAGTTCACAACCATTAGAAGACGGCCGAATTTGGGTGCCTGAAATGGACATGGGTAACTTAGCGGTTTATTTACAAACTAAGTTTGTCATTGCCAATGATTGGGTTTTAAAAGCCGGGATCCGCCAAGATAGCGTCAAGTTAACTGTCGATGATTATCAAACCTTAACACTCTGCCGAACCCCAAGTACTTGCTCAGTACCTTTTGATGTCACTGGCGGAGAATTAACATATGACTCAACCACATATAATATTGGCTTACGTTACAATATCAACGCGTTATTTAACCCGTTTATGAGTTTTTCCCAAGGTGCAGATATTTCAGATATTGGTCGCCTTTTACGCACCGCCACGGTTGATGATATTGCGTTAATCCGCACCGAGTCATCCATTGTTGATAACTATGAAATCGGTTTTGCAGGGCAATGGGGTGATGTCAATTATGAAATTGCTGCCTACCGAAGTGAATCAGAATTAGGTACAAGTAATAGCTTTGATGCAACAACAGGCATTTACTTACCCGTGCGTGCACCACAAAAAATTTGGGGTTACGAAGCACAAATTGACTATCGTGTATTTGATAATCTCAGCACGGGGTTAAGCTATAGTTGGATTGAAGGTAAAGACACTGATACCGATACGTATCTAGATGGTGGCACCATATCACCACCTAAATTAACCGCTTATGTCAGTTGGCAGCCTGTTGAAGAGGCAAGTATCGGCATTAACTACATGTCTGTTGGTGACCGTGACCGATTTGAGCCGATCGATGGCGCATATATTGGGTCTAAAGGACCTATCGAAAATTATAACCTAGTAAACCTAACCAGTCGCTATCAACTCAATAATTGGCAACTCTCACTAGGGGTAGAAAACTTACTTAATGAAGATTATTTTTCTGCCCGCTCACAAGCTTCTACTAACGCGAGTTACTATACCAAATCACTGGGTACCACCATTAATATGGGCGTAAAAGCCAGCTTTTAACCCTAGGAAAAGTAACAAAAAAAAGGTGAGTTGGCCGATAAGCCGACTTTTCACAGCATTAATGTTCAGTAGACATAGGTGCTACAGAGCTTTTTTAAGCTGCTTGTAACACAGTTTGTAACCCAAAATGTAGCACAGACTAATCCGCCGATCATTACTTATTATTGGTTCTCAACAATTTCAAACAAAAAAATTTTGCATCCGTAATGACTAATTTTTCTTGACCATCCCCCTCATTTGACACCATACTTACTTCTTTAATAACAAGCACTTAAAAGATGAAAAAACGTTCGACTCATAACAAATTGTTTACTTTATTAGTATCTACATTGTTTATCTCAAACGCTAGTGCAATCTCATGTGAATATTTCAACACATTAGACAAGCCTAAACAGCAAGAAGTAATTCAGACTTACTGGACATTATCAGAAATAAAATTCAAAAATTTATATACACAAGAAAGTTTAACGAAAGGTGCAAAGCTGGCTGCAGGTATAACCTTCGATGTTTCAATGTCATGCATGGATCCTGATAGAAGCGCAATCGAAGTGGTTGAAAGCTGGTTCAAAACCTATGTACATTTTAAGTAACTCTGCTCCTAGTGTCAGATATAATATTTTATAACTAGCATACTCTCATATATTATTTTCAGTAACAGATTGAATTATCAACTGTTATTGAAATCATCACAATGATCAATCTTTCTTATTAAACTCCATTCTCGGTATCTCTATATTCATCTTTTGAGTGCTCACATGTATCACTCAGAATTTGCATTAGATCCTTTACATCAAAGATATAACATCCTATTTTCGACTAATTATCTTGTTTAAATAAGTAAAGACTTACCAATTAAAACACTTAAATATCAACACCTTAAGTGTTAAATATAATTTGATAAGATCATTTTTAAAATCTATACTCCGCTCGTTCGATTCCTTCATATTTAAGAGAAAACAAGTGCAATACATAATTGAGTTTGATTCAATTCTAAAAAAATTGATTGTGACCTGTAAAAACAAAATAGGAACACTAATCTGGAAGATATCAGGGGCAGATCCCGCAGATTTAGACTGCAGTGGTAATGTAGGATCCGCGCAGTTGTTTTTTCTCGCAGGTTATTGCGCAACTAAGACAGAGTTACCTAAGCATGAAAACATGTGGATATTAGATGATGTTGATTGGGCTGCGGCGATAACTGCTGCTAGTTCATTGGATATGAATAATCCCAGTAACTTTATGGACGATGAGGTAACGCCATTTAATCTTTACTAGATTGGCTTCTAATCATTGCTAGTGGACTTAACTAGCAATGATTTTACATCTTAGTAATCTGTGATGCCGGTGTTTACTTGTTTATCATTTAGCGTATCAATAACGAGTCTATATTGAGTCTATATTGAGTCTATATTGAGTCTATGATTTTCAAAATCGCTTCAAAAACTATGTAACACTAGGATACGAGCTTATAGTATTTTTCTAGGACTTTACTTATTTCTAACGTCACCTTTGTATCATTCAGTTGAGCAATCACGTGATCTAATGCCGGAAAATCAATACGTTTGAAAGCCTGACCTTCAAGATATTTGGTCTCTTTGTACTTTGCGACCTCCCTACCCAGTCCATTAATCATGCCGAAGGTTTTGCTTTGAGCATCTTTAGAAATATCTTTACTCATATAATCAGCCCAGCGTTGATTTAATGGTAATCGACGAAACACGACTTCATAGCCTGATTTATTATTCCCCTTCCATATTCCCATTCGCTCAGGGTTTGCATAAGAAGCGCTTTCAGTATGAGGAAGCTCACCATTAAATTCTTCATCAAGTTTAATTGATGCTGTGTAAGGTAACTCAGCAATGTAGCAAGTTGTAACCTCTACTGCATTTTTGATACCTGCCCTCCCCAATCGTTTTAGCAGTAGCCTAAGGTCTTCTTCACGCTCACCAGTTTCATGACTCGTTAGTGTCAGTACATGAACATGCAGGCGCTTAGATAAGTTGCCTAGTTCATCTTTAACAGGAAATGAATTATCAGATTCCTCTGTAACAACTAAAGCCTGCAGGCACCATCCTTTACGCTTACCTCGGAGATCACCTTTAATTCTTTCATTAATACATGCAACAATTCCCCTTTTGTATGCTTTTGATGCAAGGCAAATCTCATCATCAAGGGTAACTGTTGCTGCGGTAAGCGTCATACCATTTGCACTTGCATACTCATTCATTACGCAATAAGCAGCAGTAAGGTCATCATTGAATTTATAGTACTTACTCGGCTCTCCCCGATTAGTTAGTTTATGATTACGTGACGCTGATTTCTTACTTGGGTTGCTAAAAACATCTTTCCCTAATTTGGTTTCTATACCTTCAGTATTAACTGCATGTATTGTATATACTGGTTCGAAGTATTCAGCCGTTACAAACTGCTTTAATGTAAGCCTTGCTAGTACTGGTGTCATTGGCTGAAGCGCTATGTACATTTCTACTAGTCGTTCCCTGCAATCCCGCTTTTTACTTTCTTCGAGTACACTTAAAATTGGCTCTTTTAGACTGTGGGTTTTCATCTCAAAATTTAGACTCTACTTATAAAATATGAACCAGTATTAGCTAGTGATTTCAGCGAAATTTATTGATCATTATTTAGATGATAAATTTTGAGATTCTCGAAGTGCAGTGACCTCTTCTTCAAGCATTTCTCTAACCTCAAGCATTGGCAATTCCTCTAAATCATCTAAATCTGGGCTTGATAGCTTTAATGTTTGTCGTAACATGTCACTAGAGAGCTTTAACGCTGTTGAAAGAGAAGTTAAAGCTTTTGCATAGGTAACTGCATCTTTTGCTGTTTCAGGCCTTTCAGGAATAGCTTCAAGCATCATTGCCCCTTTACGTCTAAGCTCTTCTCCCATAGCAAAATCATCTCTTATTAATGAAGCAGCTTTTCCTCTCGCATACTCAGCAGATATAGATTCCAACAGTTTTGCTTTTGCTTCAGCAATCGCCTTATCCCGAGTATCACCAGACTTTGTTTCAGTCCTTATTTTTACTCTTTGAACTGTTGATAATGAAATGCCAAGTTCATGTGCTATAGAGATATTTGACCAGCCTGCGGCCACCATATAGACAACTTTTATTTCAATTTTTGGAGTAAGTTTTGCTGCCATAAATTACCCCTTAAACGAATATGAGAAAAATATAGCGACGAGAATATTCACCCATGTTGCAAAACAGAGGGAAAGACAAAAAATATAGATATAAACCAGATCGTTGCTTGCTTTCATTGTTATAAAATTCCATTTGGAAGTATTTTATTTTGAACAAGAAAGAGGGGGCGCTAGGGGGACGTCGATATCCTAATGTAGCCGGCTAATTTGGCATCAAGGCGAAATGACTTTGGTTGCTTGGTTGTTTACAGATGTCTGTAAACGTCTTCTTGTTAACTTTACTATTGCTTGCGTCTACTATCGCAATTGAGCCTAGTTTCCCAGTACTCGATCTAAGAGTAAACAAAGATCGACAGCAGACCAATTCATTCGATTAGTATTTAATCTTATACAACTCAACTAATATCAATACATGATTACACTCTATAAAGTATACCTTTGTAGATACATGAAAATAATCTCTCTAAAGGTTGTTTTCTTAGTTTATAGACGATATTATCCAAACATCTAAAACCTTTATAGAAAAATTATGTCACACATTGCCTACATCCGAGTATCTACCATTGAACAGAATACTGATCGTCAAACGTTTCAGGGCTTTCAAATAGATAAAATTTTTGAAGAAAAAGCATCTGCAAGCAATATTAAGCGCCCAATATTAAATGAATGCGTCAACTACCTCAGAGAAGGCGACACGCTACATATCCACTCATTAGACCGTGTATGTCGTTCAGGGGCTGGAGACGCTGTAAAGCTTGTAGAACAGCTCAATGCGAAAGGTGTTGGCGTTGTATTCCACAAAGAAGGTATGAGCTTTAACGGCTCAATGACCGCGGCTCAAAAGGGAGTATTATCAATATTAGCCAGTGTTGCTGAAATGGAACGAGGTTTTATCAAAGAAAGACAAGCTGAAGGTATTGCAGCAGCAAAAGCCAAAGGGAAACACATGGGCAGACCAAGCACTAATGTAAATCTAGAGCAAATAGAAGAACTACTTGCTCAAGGCATGACAATGAAAGCCATTGCCGAACGACTAAAAATCGGAGTATCAACAATATATAAAATTAGAGCAAACTGAGCTCTAACCTTATAACCAAAGCGATACAAATAAATTACCTGCAATATTCAGCTCAAATTGTTCGCTGTGAATCAGGGGGGTAGTTTCTGATCAAATCCCGTAAATTTCCTTACGAGTAGTAAATGCCCTTCGTCCTCCCTCTAATATTTCGCAACACAGACTTTGAGTTTGACTATTATCTATTGAACCAGCCCCAGTTACTGTCGATTGATGGCTAGAAGCAACAAGTGGGATAACTAACTCAGCATCTCCAAGCACGCCAATATTTGAGTTATGTGTAACTAAAATAATCTGTCTTTTCTCTTTACATCGCCGCAAATTAGAAACAACACTGTTGAAGATAAACTCTGAATCAAGGTTATCTTCAGGCTGATCGATAAGTAGTGGCAATGTACTATCTGACAAAATTAAAATTGAAAGCATAATTGATTGCTGCTGCCCTAAACTCAACTCACTAATATCTTTTATATCAGCGGAAGAGGTTGCTTTGTTGTGCTTCGTAACGGTTAGCTTTGGTCTTTCTTGAAATGGTAATGACAATACTTTATCTAACTTCAAACCACTGATGCAACCAACAATAGCGTCTACATCATCTTGGCTAAAGCCGAGATCTGACAGGAATTGATAACGTTTAAATTTCATATTTTCATAAAACTGAATTGGTGACACTGCGTTAGAAATCTTGTCACTGTTAGTCCATCTATGCCATTCCATCTCCTTCTTCAAAAAGCTTGAGAAATCCTTAGACATGAAACCATTACCAATTTTTGAATCTACGAATAAACCATCCACCGAATCAGATAAATCTTGATTGATACGAGTGCAAAACTTTAATCGCTTATTATGAATGTCTGCGTGGATTTTTTTTCGCTTTTGAAAGAGTGCTCGACGCTCTTTCTGTACTTCATTCAGTCTCAATCGTGACCTTTGAATGATTTTTTGGCGTGCTTTTAAACGAGTTATATCAGTAGATAATTGAACAAAGTTACCCTCATTGTATGGGATTTTCTGCTCGTCAAGATGTCTCTTTATGACTTCAATCTTCGCTTTTTCCCCTCTCTCCTTTGCTCTCCAGTCTTTCACCTCTGTTCTTAATAACTTAAGTTTTTCTTCAAGGGCTTTATTTAAAAGCTCTTGATGATGGACAACAATATCTGAGAAATCTTGAACGATATTAATAACATTCGTAAGGTTCTCACTACCTGCTTTAACTTTAGATTGGTCAGTCTGGAGTATTTCTTTGATCTCGCTATCATCCGATAATACTTTTTTATATCTATCACTTAAATTACTTAACGCAGTCTCGATCTCAACCCTCAGAGCTTCTTCCGCAATTAGACCCGAATGTAGCTGCATTAACTCACCTACATTTTGTTCTTCGTAAGCAGCTTGCTTACTAACAAGCTCTCCAAGTTCTTTATCAATATTCGCACTTTGATCGACTTCAATTGTAAGTCTTTCAAGTTCATCGAAATTGCTTTCTAGTTGAACGATTACAGAGTGATCATCTCTTACTAGATAATCGACAGAAGTAAACCCATCGAAGAAATTTAGAAGCTTACTATCTTTTGTATCTTCATCTGAGTTATTAGCAAAAGTAGTAAAACCTTGATGGTATGCTTCAATTGCAATAGCAATATCGACTATTTCACCGCTTGAATTGAAGCACTGGTAGTGTCCATGTTCTAAGATACAATCAAACTCTCGCCCTGCTTCATCTTCATATTTCAGCTCAATCTTACTTGGCCAAGCACTACTTTTCTGAATTTTAGTTTCTAATACTTGGTTGTTTGAAGCTTCTTGAATAGCTGTTAATAAAGTTGATTTACCAGTTCCTCTACCACCAATGATACAGTTCATATTATTACTCAACTCAAGCTGCATACCATCAAGAATACCTCCTGTTGCTTTGAACTCTTTGAATCTTGGTAATGCCTCTGGAATGTCATCTTCCAATCTAACTCTTGAATCATGGCTATATAAGGCAATCCTCAAACTCTCAAAAGTCAGTTGGTCCATTTTGAAACGTGTTAATCTCTCAGAGCCGCTCAAGTTTTTACCAAAGAAATTCATACTATGCGAATCTGATGACATGATCTTAGCTAATTTGTAATTACTGGGAAGAGCTAACTTATTGTTTCTTCGAATCATCGCATTTCTACGATTAAGATCATCATCCAATTCCGTATACAAGTTAATAGACTCTTTACTCGTAATTTCCAATGCGAGAATTGCTGGATGTTGAAATGCTATGTCAAAGATTTCATTGAATTTTACGATGCTTTTCTCGAAGCCTGAATCGACTTCTATGTGCGCCAAGATCCCGAAACCACCATATTTTTTAACATGTTCCATGCAGTCATATATGGTTTGAGAGCAAAACTTTTTATTAGAATCAAAAGTTAACTTACCGTAGCAATCTTCTAAATCTTGAATTGTGGGGAAGTACGCCAATAAGTGTCCTTGGCTTGTGGATATTTCTACTCCAGGAATAACGAGTATATCCAAGTCTGCTGAACACCTAACTGCCTCGATAGAATTAGCAATTCTATTATGATCAGTAATACTAATAATTGAGAGATTTTTCTCTATAGCTTTTTGAATAATATTTTTAGGAGTCATCTCCTCATCATTCACATCATATGAACCATCATGACCATAGCTATGGATGTGTAGATCACCTCTATGAAAACGAGCTCCGCTAGCCATGTTTAAATACCTCTCCTTGTCATGAAAATCATATGTAACCAATGGATTAAACACAGTTTTATAAGTATTTACCAGCCTTTAATACAAATAAAACCCAAGTCTCAATTATTAGCAATCGATTCTATGTATATCTTATTGATAAAGTTAGGATTTAGCGTATTTCTAAAGACCTTATTATGAGTCAACTTTTGAGAGGGAATACAATGACCATATAAGACAATATAAAACACTCTTTTGATGCTTTGTATTGCCTTCAACTAATAATCAACTAGGGCAGAGGGCTAAATTAAGTCGCCCCATTTATTACTCAACTACCATAGGCCTATATGGAATAGCGTCAACGATCGCCTTCAACTCTTTCAAACTAAACAGTTCTGTATGAGTATAGTTAGCCTGAATCCCGCCTTCCGTGCTATGACCCATAATTGCAGACGTCATAGCTATATTAGCCCCTTCTGACCGTATTAGAGATGTAACCGTATGCCTAAAAGAATAAACGGACAAAGCTCCACCTCGCAGTGCAACCGACGGTAAATCACAGACTCGCTTCAAAATACCGCTGTAATAACGCGTTAACCACTTTTCAGCAACGGAGAAGATTCGCCCCTCATCTAAGCTATTTATGAACGATAAGAACCCTAAATCTAACAAAGCCTGAGCTATTGGGACTTCCCGCGAAGAAGCGATAGTTTTACTGTCAGTGATGAGGATGTACCAAACATTAGTGACTTGACAGCATCTGACGTCGCTTTTAGTTAACCGCTGTATTTCACCATTCCTCATACCGCTGTAAGCCATAAGTAACGGTATCCATTTCTTAGCCGGATCTTCACATTTCACACTAAAATCAAGTATTCGCTGAACCTGAGCAATGTTAAATGCGCCTCGTTTACCACCCTGTTTGTTTTCATACCTCATTTGATTGAAAGGACTCTCATCGATAACATGTTCAAGCTTCAACCACTTGTAAAATCCTTGATAAACCTTCAAAGCATGCTTTGAGCTAGTGACCCTTTCTTGCTTTGGGATTGATCTATTTACAGCTGCATTGATTCTTTCGGTTTGGGACCATTGACTGTATGGCTTAATGTTAGATTTAGGCATCATATCAACGGTCTTCATAACTTGATCAGCTTCCTTTGCAGTTATGCTACAAATAGACTGCTGGCCAAACAGATGAATCAATATATCCATATACCGGATTCGTCCTTTAGTTTCCTTATCAGATAACTCTTCCCAACTTCCTTGCCATTTAGCCCACATGTTACTAATTAATAGGCCTTTTTTAGCAGACGATTGATTTGATACCATATCTTTAGTTTCAAAATTTTCTTGTACAAACTTAGAGACTAAATTTGTTTCCTCTTCCAAACTATTACCCTCGAATTTAAAATCTCCAATGGGTGAAGCAAAAGAAATTAATTCTTGAGTTAGTAAGAGCGAATCGTGTCTTTTTCTAGCCATGATCATTTCCTGTAAATTTAAAAAAAAGCCTACAGTAATGCGTGCATGATTTTCTGCTTGTTTTGGTGATGTTGTTTTGAGACTTTGCCGAATAATCGGTGGGAGATTTGTGGCTTGCTGGATCGCTAACGGTACACGATATCTAAAGTAATAGATGCCATTACGAACGAAGGTATAGGGAATATGTTCTTTCTGCTTTTTACGCTTATTTTGTAGCACAGTTTGTAACACAGGGGCCTCACTTAGCTGTGAAGCCCCTGTATACAAAGAGGTGAGTTGGCCGATAAGCCGGGTCTTGTCGTGGACAGTTATTCATCTAGGCCTGCAATCACTCACAGGCTCAAGCGACCTACCCGGTCCCAACGCGAGCAGCGCCATACGGGACCCTATTTGGTCTTGCTTCGGGTAGAGTTTACCTTGCTACGAACTATTGCTAGTCGCACGGTGCGCTCTTACCGCACCCTTTCACCCTTACCATTTTTAGCCGAAGCCAATAAATGGCGGTCTCCTCTCTGCTGCACTTGTCGTCGGTTCACACCGCCCAGGCGTTACCTGGTACCCTGCTCTTTGAAGCCCGGACTTTCCTCCCCGTACTTGCGTACGCGGCAACTGTCTGGCCAACTCGGCGCGGATTATAGCTTAAGCAGCGCAACAAACCAATGCATAAGCAACGGACTTTTTATAAATCGAGCTCTAAACCGTATTTATACAAAGCATTTTTCTTTAAACCGTGTATTTGCGCCGCAATAGCCGCGGCCTTTTTAAGCGGTAATTCTTCACAGAGTAGCTTTAACGTAGTGACCGCGACCGCTGGAACACCTTCTTCATCAGATAATGAGAAGCCGTGACACATGATGACAATTTCGCCTTTCTGTTGATTTTTATCGGCTTCAACTATCGCCAAAACTTCAGCAGCGGTGCCAGATAAAAAGGTTTCGAAAATTTTAGTGACTTCACGCGCCATCACGATTTGTCTATCGGCGCCTAACACTTCAATAATCGCGGCAAGGCTATACAGAATACGGTGAGGAGATTCGTAAAATATGAGTGTACGAGGATCTTCTTTAAGAAATTCAAGTTTATCGATACGGGCTTTTTCTTTTGACGGTAAGAACCCCTCAAAACTGAATCGATCCGACGGTAATCCGGATGCACTCAAGGCCGTAATCGCGGCACAAGCACCCGGTAAAGGTACCACTCGGTGGCCCGCTTTGCGGACATAATTAACCAAATGGTAGCCGGGGTCTGAAATGAGCGGTGTGCCAGCGTCAGAAATGAGTGCTATTGACTTGCCCGCATCTAATTGTTCAACTATCCATTGCACTCGGTCACGTTCATTGTGATCATGTAGTGCCGTTTTACGGGTTTCAATACCAAAGTGACTCAGCAGCTTTCCGCTGTGGCGAGTGTCTTCACAGGCGATTAAATCTACCTGTTGCAGCACCTCTAATGCACGAGCGCTGATGTCGCCAAAATTACCAATAGGGGTGGGAACAATATACAGCGCGACCATTTGGTCCATAATTACCTCGATAATGAATCTACCTGATACTTTCGCCAAGCGTAAGAGCAGGTTAAACTAGTGCCAGCATCTTACCAGAGTGAAGCCAAGTGTTAAAAAGACTGAATACTACAAAATTCGTGTGTGCGTTGATTTTCTCTGTATTGGTAGTAGGTTGTGCCGCCAAAAAACAGCAAGATAATGTTGACGTAAACGCATCACTCGTTGCCGCGGAGCATCCGGCTAAAATTTATTTAGTTAATGCTACCAATAGCAGTTTACCAGAAAAGCGTGATCGTTATTTATTACTGGCGGCTCACGCTTATATAAATGATGGTAATTTTAATTCTGCCACCAATGTTTTAACGTCAATGCAAAAGCCAATGGTGAAGGTACCTTCGCTTCTCGCTGAGCATATTTACTTGCGCGCCCGCATTGTTGAAAAAACCAATAGCAGCCAAGCCGCATTAGATATTTTACAGTATCCGCCGCATTGGCAGCTACCACGCTGGCAAATGGCAAGTTATCACCAATATAAAGCCAAGTTGTATAAGCATACTCAGCAGCCCATCGATCAGGTAAAGCAACTCAGCTTATTAAGTAATTACTTACCAAAATCCGAAACGGCCGCCGTTAATGATGTCATTTGGAAACTGCTACAGCCTTTGCATGAAGAAACTGTGCAGTCGTTTATGCGTGATCAATCTAATCCGATTTTTGCAGGTTGGTTGCAACTAACCTATATTGCCAAGCGTTATGCCGTTGAGCCAACACAGCTGGTGCGTTATCTAGGTGAGTGGCAACGCAATAACCCTTATCACCCGGGAGCGGTGAAGTTACCCGCTAATTTAGAAAAAGCACTGAATGCCAAACCCTTTAGACCACAAAATATTGCCGTCTTATTACCGTTAACGGGTCCGCGCGCTGCGATTGCCGAACCAATTCGCCAAGGATTATTATCTAGCTATTTATCTGATTTTGATACCAATGTGTCGCTTAACTTTTATGATACTCAGCAAGGCGTCACGGCGGCTTACCAACAAGCTGTCGCCAAAGGTGCAGAGTTTATCATTGGGCCGTTATTACCCAGTGAAGTTGAAGAATTACAAAAAATTAACGACAAACAACAAAGCACTGTGCCTCAATTGTATTTGAACCAAACAGATACATTTACGCCACAGGCAAATTTATTTTATTTTTCATTGTCACCAGCGCAAGAAGCCAGTGATGCGGCACAGAAACTCTATAGTGATGGGGTAAAGCTGCCGCTACTACTGGTAAGTAATGATGCCATTGGCAAGCGTATGGCTGACAGTTTTAAGCAAACTTGGTTAACTTTAACCAGTAATGATGCAGAAGTGTATTATTATGATGCTGGCGACCAAATGAAGGTAACAGTTCAACAAGCATTAGGCGTTACAGATAGCCAAGCGCGGATTAGCAGAATGCGTAATTTATTGGGCAGTAGCTTAGAATCAGATTTCCGTTCTCGCCAAGATACTGATGCGATATACATGATTTCGGGTTCACAAGATTTAGCCCTGCTCAAACCCTTTTTAGACGTTAACTTTAGCGTGTTCTCTGAACCCGTAGCCTTGTATACCACTAGTCGCAGCCGCCTTGAAAACGAGTCGGCGCAGTCGGCTCAAGAACTCAATAACTTGATGATTAGTGATGTACCATGGTTAATGCAATCTAGTAGCGAAACGCAAATGGTGTCAACGCTATGGAATGGTTGGAATAACAGCCAAAAACGTTTGTATGTTATGGGTTTTGATGCACTTGAATTGGTCAACCGTTTAGCCCAAATGCGCGCTTTCCCAGGATATCAATTTATGGGCCGCAGCGGTGCGTTATCGGTGGATCCTAATGGGGTGATTGATCGTCAATTGTCTTGGGGACAATATACCCAAGGACAATTAACACCACTATGAACCGCGGACAATTAGCTGAACAACATGCGCGAACTTACCTTGAACAACAAGGTCTGACGTTTGTAGAGGCTAATGTGCGTTACCCATTTGGTGAAATAGATTTGATTATGCGCCAACAGGATGTATGGGTGTTTGTTGAAGTAAAATTTAGGGCGTCAAATCAGTTTGGTGGTGCCTTAAATGCCCTAACAAGCAAACAGATCACCCGGATAAGATTAGCTGCTGATCATTATTTACAACGTCAAAAATTGAATCCACCTTGTCGCTTTGATGTGATTGCGATGAATATTGATGAAATAAACTGGCTACAAGGCTGTTTTTAAGCGACAACTGATTACCATAACCTTGATTTATGGCATCATATAGTCAAATTACCGAGTCTACCTGATGAGCAACGATAAAAAGCCAATCAGAGACATACGTAGACATAATTTAGCGTAAGGATTGTTGCATGTTAGAACGTATTAAAGATAGTTTCACCGAATCGATTCAGACTAAAATTGATGCTGCAGAAGCATTACCTGAGCCTATTGAAAAAGCTGCAGAGATGATGGTGCAATGTTTACTTGGCGGTAATAAAATTCTGTCATGCGGTAATGGCGGCAGTGCTGGTGATGCTCAACACTTCTCTGCTGAGTTATTAAACCGTTATGAAATTGAACGTCCACCGCTACCTGCAATTGCATTAAGCTGTGACACTTCAACGATTACTGCTATCGCCAACGATTATAGCTACGATGAAATTTTCTCGAAGCAAATTTTTGCACTGGGTCAGCCAGGCGATATTTTATTAGCTATTTCGACCAGTGGTAACTCGGGTAACATTATTAAAGCCATGGAAGCAGCGTTAAGCCGCGACATGACTATTGTAGCGCTAACCGGTAAAGACGGCGGCGCAATGGCTGGCTTGATGAGTGTGGGTGATGTAGAAATCCGAGTACCATCAAACGTCACCGCACGTATTCAGGAAGTTCATTTACTGGTTATTCACTGCTTATGCGATAACATCGATCGCACCTTGTTCCCACAGGATGAACAAGCATGATAAGAGCCATACTCATCATCTCAGTCTTGGCAATGCTGCAGGGTTGTGCTGGTGCGGTCATGGTTGGCGCCGTTAGTGGTGCCAAGATGGCAAATGATGAGCGCAGCATGAGCACTCAAATTAGCGATACTAATGCTGACTTTGTTATTGCTAGCGCATTATCAAAACATGATGACCTTAATAATCAAACCAATATCGCGGCGATTGTGATGAACAACAATGTGTTGTTGATAGGCCAAGCACCTAACTCAATGCTGCGCGATAAAGCTATTAAAGTGGTGCAAGAGTTACAAATTGGCGGAAAAATACATAACCAAATTCGTATTGGTACGCCAACATCGTTTACCACTCGCAGCAACGACACTTGGGTGACCACCAAAGTGAAAGGCCGCATGTTAAATGAAAAGTCACTCGACATTACTCGAGTAAAAGTGATTACCGAAAACGGCGAAGTCTTTTTACTTGGGTTAATTGACCGCAAGCAAGCTGACTTAGCCGTTGAAATCGCTAGAAATACTGCTGGTGTGCGTAAAGTGATTAAGGTTTTTGAATACACCGAATCTTAATCCTGCGGTACATTGTGGCTTATAGCGATTAAAAAATTCATCCTGCATTTTGCTCGATGAATTTTTTTTGGCCTCTTTTCGCTTGTATCCAAGGGATAATCAGCGACGGCAATACAATAAAACCAGCCCCTACCCAACTTAACCCATCGAGCCATTCATCAAAAAAAAACCAGCCGAAGAAAACACAAAACAATAATCCGGTATATTCCGCCACCACGATTTGACTGGCTTGTGCTTGGCGATAGGCCAAAGCACAAAACCACTGATAGGCGAGTAAAAACACATTACTTAACACCGCAATGGCGATTAAAGACCCGCTAATGGCCTCTATGCCTTGCACTACAACCATCACCAAAACTAATGGCATACTGAGTAAGTTGTAAAGCATTAGCGTGACGATAGGGCTCTCAGTGCTGGGTAATTTACGTAGCGCTAACTGATTAATCGCAAACATGAATGCTGAGATTAATACCGCCACACCAAACCAGTTAAGTTCACTTGGGCGCAGCAAAATAATAATGCCAAAAAACCCCAAAATAGCCGTTAACCAATGCGCAGCGGTGACGGTTTCTTTCAAAAATAAAAATCCCATTAGTACAATCATTAACGGCGCCGAGTAAAACAACGAGCTCACGGTGGCAATGGGTAACGCAATTAATCCCATAATTAAACATAGCGCACCAATCGCGCCGGTATTAGCACGTAATAAATGCACTTTTAGGTGTCTGCTTGTTGGTTTTTTAGCGGCCAACCACAAAGGTAACAGCATGAGTATTGATGTCAGTTGCCTCACTAACAAGAAGGTTGCCGCGCTACTCCCCCCAGGCAGCCATTTTATGGAGACATCATACATTGCACTAAAAAGATTACCGATGACCAACAACATCATGCCAATCGCTATTGTAGATTTCATTGTACTTACGACCTTAGAATCAATTATTGGCTGCATCATATAGGCATCAATTAATCACGAATAATGATGTTTTCACTCTAGCTATGAGTTAAATTCATATATCGTATAATTTTGTAAAATTAATTCATATTTAAGGTCTATATGCGCAAATTGCCTCCATTAAGGGCATTACAAATATTTGAAGCAGCGGCAAGGCATGCTCATTTCTCACGTGCAGCAACTGAGTTGTGTATTACTCAAAGTGCGGTATCGCATCAAGTGAGGCTGCTTGAAGCACATTTCGGTGAGCGATTATTTAGCCGTGAAGGCAGGCAGCTACGCTTAACCAGTAAAGGCGGTGTGCTTTATCATGAGTTGGAGCGAATCTTTAATGAGCTAAATGATTTGAGTATGCAAATTACTGGCGACAGTAATGATCAACTTCGTTTGGCGGTATACAGCTCATTTGCGATTAAGTGGCTCATTCCTCGCTTAAGTGATTTCCATAGACTGCATCCACAAATTAAAATTCGCCTAGATATGATCACCGACGACCCACTGATGAGTGATAGTACCGCAGACATGTTTATCACTGGCCAAAGTGGTCAGCCAGGTTATGTGCATCGAATGCTTCACCAAGAACGATTAATCCCGGTAATAAGTCCTGATTTGTTATATACCGACCACTCGGCGCTGAGTGTATTACGTCAGCATGCATTACTTACCGTTGATGAAGGGCCAATGGGCTTTGACTGGGAACGTTGGTTAAGCGTCAATAACATCAGTATGCCGCTCGACCAACAGCAACATGTATTTAGCCATGTATTATTAGCAATTGAAGCGGCAATTGCCGGCCAAGGTATCGCACTGGCATCTGATTTTATGGTGGAGCGAGATATTAACAAGGGAGTACTGGTCGCGCTGGACTTACCGGCTATGCTGACTGGGTTTGAATTCAATTTTAGCTGTAAACAACGACGATTAAAAGAACCTGCTATCGCCACCTTTGTGCAATGGTTAACCAAAAAATAAGCCAGCAAATTGCTGGCTTAAAGGTAAAATTGGCTGATGACTTAGACAATAAGACCAATTTTTTCATATACATTCTTAAGGGTCACTGCAGCACGCGCTTGGGCTTTCTCTGCGCCTTCAGCCATGACCTGGTGTAAGAATGCCTCGTCAGCACGATACTCTTTAAAGCGCGCTTGCAATGGCTCAAGCATACCAACAACAGCTTCGCCTGTAGCCACTTTCAAATGACCGTACATTTTGCCTTCAAACTCAGCTTCTAAAGACGCAATTGACTGACCCGTGCAGCCTGACATTAAACTGAGCAGATTAGACACCCCTGGCTTTTGCTCCAGGTCAAAACGCACTACTGGCGGCTCTTCGCTGTCGGTCATGGCTTTTTTTATTTTCTTTAAAATCACTTTAGGATCTTCAAGCAAACCGATCACGTTATTACGATTATCATCCGATTTAGACATCTTTTTAAGCGGCTCTTGCAACGACATCACCTTAGCACCATGTTCAGGAATGAACGGTTCTGGGATGGTAAAAGTGTCGCCATAAGCATTATTAAAACGAGTGGCAATATCACGTGTCAGTTCTAAGTGTTGTTTCTGATCTTGACCAACAGGGATTTCATTGGCTTGATAAAGTAAAATGTCCGCCGCCATTAATACCGGATAATCATAAAGCCCAACGTTAATGTTATTGGCATGCTTTAACGACTTATCTTTAAACTGGGTCATGCGGTTTAACTCACCCATTTGGGTGTAACAATTTAGTGCCCAACTGAGCTGAGTATGCTGCGGTACTTGCGATTGAATAAACACAGTGCTTTTTTTAGGGTCAACACCACAAGCAAGATACAGTGCTAATGTGTCCAAGCAGGCTTCACGCAATGCTTTAGGATCTTGGCGAACCGTAATGGCATGTAAATCAACAACACAATATAGGCAATCATGACTCTCTTGCATGGCAACCCATTGACGAAGTGCGCCCATATAATTACCTATGGTTAATTCGCCTGATGGCTGTGCACCGCTGAATACTATGGGTTTGGTCATGTGTTTTATTGCTCCAGATTATCTTTTTAAATTTCACATTATTATGAAAGTAAGTATTGCTCTATATCAGCAAAATTTTCGCATACCGCATGGGGATTGCTTAGGCTAATATCTTCGCCGTAGTTGTAGCCATAGGTCAAGCCAATAGACATAACGTTGGCAGCTTTAGCCGCTAAAATATCATTCTTTGAATCACCTACCATCAGTAAATGTGATTCATCTAACTGCCATAGCTTAAGCAGATGTTGCAACGGCATTGGATCTGGTTTCATTTTTGCCAATGAATCACCACCGAGTACTTCACAAAACAAGCCATCGAGACCAAAAGCGGTTAATAATGACACCGTAAAACCGTGAGGTTTATTGGTGACGATAGCAAGTTTGAAACCGGCTTGTTTTAACTTTTGTAATGTGGCTAATACTCCAGGATACAAAAGGCTATGCTTCTGTAAATGCTCGCCATAATGATACATAAATTGAGGCATGGTTTGCTCAAGTAATGCCTGTAGTGCTGGGGCATCCTCCGGCATCGCAGACACATAACTTAACGCGCGTTGCATTAATACTTGAGCACCATTACCGACCCAACTGCGCACCAGTGCTTCTGTCACTGGCGGATATTGGCTTTGCGCTAAAGTCGCATTGGTTGCTGCGGCTAAGTCAGGTACGCTATCAATTAATGTACCATCTAAATCAAAAGCAATTGCGCGAATTTTTGACCATTGCATCATGTAAAGTCCCATTAAGTCTTTAAAAATAAATTATGATACCGAAGCGAGTTCAGCACGCATTTGATCAACAACCACTTTATAATCTGGTTGATTGAAAATGGCCGAACCGGCGACAAACATATCTGCACCCGCGGCAGCAATTTCAGCAATATTATCGACCTTCACGCCACCATCGACTTGTAAGCGAATATCAAAACCACTGGCATCAATGCGCGCCCGAACTTGGCGAAGTTTATCTAAGGTATGGGGAATAAATGACTGACCACCAAAACCAGGGTTAACCGACATCAATAAAATGACATCGAGCTTATCCATAACATGATCTAAATAATGCAGTGGAGTACCAGGATTAAAGACTAATCCGGCCTTACAACCAGATTCTTTAATCAGCTGTAGGGTGCGATCTATATGTTCAGATGCTTCTGGATGAAAAGTGATAATTGAAGCGCCGGCGGCAGCAAAATCAGGAATAATACGATCAACGGGTTTTACCATTAAATGCACATCAATATCAGCAGTAATACCGTATTTACGTAACGCCGTACATACCATTGGGCCGATGGTTAGATTAGGAACATAGTGATTATCCATTACGTCGAAGTGAACAACGTCTGAACCTGCATCTAATACGGCTTTAACATCGTCACCTAAACGGGAAAAATCGGCGGACAAAATCGATGGTGCAATTAAAAATGGGCGCATAATCTTCTCTATTGGCAGATCAAAGTGATGACATTTTACCCTTTGCGGCCGCAAGCCTCTAGTCACAAAAGGGAAATAACCACTATCTAATATGGAATTTAGTCAAAAACTAGACCATAAGGCGGATTTGCTATTCTTTAAATAGAAACCACTGTTCAATAACTAAGCGACTTTGCTATAATGAAAAATGTTGTTATCTTAGGGATCTAATAGTAGATTTAACAACTGTTGTAGCATCAATCGAGTTTATACCACGGATAGGACACCTTTTATGGTTAAGCACTTACTACGCAAGCTTTCAGGGCGTGATGGTAAATTATTGCCAGCATCTGTTTTTGCTGTGTTTGCAACGTCGGGGTTGGCATTATTGTTAAGCCAAATTTTACTCACCACCGAAGCTAATTCTGCTAATAGTAAAGCCTGCGTATGCGATAGCACCACAAGCTACAATACTAGTTTGCCAAGTAGTCACCCTACAAATCGTTGTGCTGAGCAATCAGATGATGTCAGTTGGGGTAATTGGGTAACGGGTAATAGCCGCTCGAGCCAATTTCACTTTATTGATTTACTTGAATTGATCCACGGCCACAAAGATAAGCCTTTAAATGATATGCCTACCTCAGGCAGCCCAAATCAGATATCGCGCTAATGTCACTTTGGCGAGTTTTTAGTAGCACTGTCGCGGCCTTTTTTGGCGTTCAGACAGAGCAGAACCGCCAAAAAGACTTCAAAAATCAATCCCCGTTACCCTTTATCATCATGGGAATTATCTTAGCTATAGCCTTGGTTATTTCATTAATGCTGATCGTGAATCAGGTATTAAGTTAACCACCTGCGGTTGTTATATTCTCATCCCAGTAGTACTACTCTTCTTCACGATAATGATGATCGTATAACGCCATAATTTCGTCAACTTTCTTGCGTGAACTGCCTTTTGGGCTAATGTTACGTTGCACCGAAATGGTTGAACAAGATGCGCCACGATACAACTCTCGTGTTAACGGAATATCATGGTTACTGATCAATACCGGAATATTGCGTTCATGGGCAATGAGCCGAGAATGACGGGCAAGTAATGCTTGATCGTCTAGACTAAACCCCGGACCTACATAGGTGGTAAAACTGGCGGTTGTCGATAATGGTGCATAAGGCGGATCACAATAAATGACATCTCCGCAATTCGCCATATAAAAGGCTTGTTCATAACTGATACATTTAAACGTCGCTTGTTGGGCTTTTAATGAGAAATAACGAATTTCAGCTTCTGGAAAGTATGGTTTTTTGTACGAACCAAACGGCACGTTAAAACCACCTTTGCGGTTATATCGACATAAACCATTAAAACCATGACGATTCATGTACAGAAAATATACCGACCGAATAAAAGGGTCACTGCAGAGATTAAATTCAGCACGAATACGGTAGTAGGCATCTTTATCATTCATCTCATCGACAAACATAGCTTTTGCCGCTTGAATGTAGGCATCAGGCTGTTGCTGAACAATTTGGTATAGATTGATTAAGTCTTGATTAATGTCACACAACAAGTAGTCATCAAACTGAGTATTGAGAAATACCGATCCCGCCCCAACGAAAGGCTCAATAAGTCGGTTTCCTGTAGGAAGGTGTTTTGCTAGCTCATCAACGAGCTTGTATTTACCACCTGCCCATTTTAGAAAGGCTCTATGCTTTTTTATCATGAATAGGAATTATACCAGCAAAATTAAAGCTGATAAGTGTACGCTGTTTAGCGACAATTATCATCGGATAAAGTAGATTAATTATGTTGTTTTTTCATATTATTGAATTAGCTATAACTGAATATGACGCGGTTAATCTTGTCGCTTATAATCACTCAAATCTGCCCACTTTCTAACCCATGGAGCAGCTAATGAATATTGTGTCTGAAGACTTTTAGCTTTTAAGTTTGCAACCGTTACGCTATCGAAATCACCTAATAATAAAACATAGCGTTGCTGGTAACTCATAACGTAAACCTGTGGCTCTTGTGCCATTTTAGCTAAAATAGGCGCGAGTGATGCTTTGTCATTAACGCTTGCTAGCTGCAAAGTGAAACCTTGTACTTTCAAATTTGGGTTATTATCATTCTCAACAATATCACTGGGCTGAACGACTGCTTGGATCTGTGCTTTTGGCAATTTACCTTGAAAAGATAATCCCTTTATTGATGAACTCACCGTTACATCACTGTGATTGTCTGGAGCGATGTTGTCGTTAACGTCAGAGAGATTACGCTCACCCAGCGAGGTATCTGCAGCCATTTGCTTGTCAAATAACACGAGAGCTTGTTTATTTGCAGTAGACTTAGTGAGTGCCAATTGCCTTTTGGCAAAATAAGCACTCAGTGTCGTGTCGGCAAAATGAGCGACATATTGCTGTGCTTTTACACGTACAATTGATTGCTCTGCTGTCAATGTTGGTGCTAATGATGTTGAAATCGGCACAGGTAATTGACTATTAACCGCTGCCCCAATGGCAACAAAAACCGAGATGACAGCCAAAATTACAAACAGCTTAACTGACAGAGACCAAGATGGTTTCTCTGTTTGTGGTTCTTCTAATGCTAACGCTAATAATTGAACAACTTCAGCTGGCGTACCCTGCTGTTTCTCTAGTTGTTTATGAATAATTTCACGTGGAATAAACGGCGCTTGCTCGCTGCGGAGCAATAAACTCTGATAAAGGCCATCGCGCTCGGGCACCGATAAAGGCTCAATAGTGACGGGTAGCAATCTAGCGCGTATATCATCAGTTAACTCAGCGACTAAGGTATACCAAAAACTGGGCGTGACGGTCACGGTTACTGCAACAGGTTTTCCTGCACAATGGATTTGACTCAGCAAAATGCATTCAGCCCAAATATCTTTAGGCAATAAATCGGCATCATCAATAATGATGTGCAGCGGCTTTGTTAGACTAGATTGGATCCTAAGCACAGTGTCCATTAAAGGACGTTCATCATCAAAAATAGGGGCGGAGATTAATTGGACCAGAATTTTTCGACGAATTTCAGCGCTATCTGCGTGTTGAGGACAAATGATTAATGCGCAATTATAGTCGTCCAATTCACTTGCTAATGCGGCTGTCAGTGTAGATTTACCCGACCCTTTGTCACCGCAAATAACCAACAACTGTTCACCATAACTAGCAATATGCTGCAAACGCTGAACTAGCGCTTCTTGAGTGGGGAGTAACAATAGTCCTGGAGTCGTCAATGATTCACCACACTATAATGAATATGTAGCATAGTTATAAGCAGCTAATAACCTGTTTCAGTAAGTCTTCACCTACTTCACTAAAGAGATCAGCTTGGCCTATACCCGTAGGTAATACTAAACGAATTTTACCACCTAAGACTTTTTTATCACGGCGCATATGCTTAATAAAATGCTCAAAACCCATCGACTCGGGAGCCGTTATAGGTAAATCAAACGCTTGCATCAACTGACGAATACGCTCAACACTTTGATCATCTAATAGATTAAGTTTACAGGCTGTTTGTGCAGCAAGAACGGTACCAGCAGCTACTGCTTCGCCATGTAACCAGACACCGTAGCCCATTTCAGCTTCGATAGCATGCCCAAAGGTATGCCCAAGGTTTAATAATGCTCTAACACCTTGTTCAGTTTCATCTTGCGCGACAACATCAGCTTTAATCTGGCAACATTTTGCAATGGCATAGTTTAACGCATCAGTCTGGAGCGATTTTAATGCATCGACATTAGCTTCAAGCCATTGAAAAAAGTCCGCATCCCAAATAATACCGTACTTAATCACTTCAGCCATACCTGCGGCAAACTCATTTGCGGGTAATGTCTGTAAGCAAAGCGTATCGATAATCACAGATTTGGGTTGATAAAATGCGCCAATCATATTTTTCCCAAGTGGATGATTTACTGCCGTTTTACCACCGACAGAGGAATCAACTTGGGACAATAATGTTGTCGGCACTTGAATAAAATCAATACCACGCTGATAACACGCTGCCGCGAAACCAGTCATATCACCAACAACACCACCACCTAGCGCAACTAATACTGAATCTCGGGCAAAGTTATGCTCAAGTAATCCAGTAAAAATATAATCTAGATGCTGTAAATCTTTAAATTTTTCGCCATCAGGCAAAATAACAGTTTCAATACGCGCGCAAGCGCTCATCGCTTGTTGTATCTTTTGAAGATACAACGGAGCAATGGTGTCATTTGAAACAATTAAGGCTTTTTTGTTTGTTAGGTAGCGAGCAAATAGCTCGCTATCATTCATCAAATCCTGGCCAATATAAATGGGGTAACTTCTATCACCTAATTGAACCTGGATCTGTTGCATGTTGTTACCTAAAAGCCGAGTTGCTCGATAATTTGGTTTGCGACGATCTTCGCGCTTTGCTCATCAGTTTTAACGATAACATCCGCAATTTCCTCATATAAAGGATTACGAATTTCCGCTAAGCTTTCGAGCACTTCACGTGGATCATCTACTTGTAACAACGGGCGACGCTTATCACGCTGAGTACGCGCAACTTGCTTGTCGATTGTTGTTTCTAAGTAAACCACTATACCTCGAGCAGAAAGATAGTTGCGGATATCTTTACTCTGAACAGAACCACCACCTGTCGCGAGAACGATACCTTGCCTTTCTGAAAGATCACCAATGACTTGAGCTTCACGACGACGGAAACCCTCCTCACCTTCAACATCAAACACCCAGGCAATATCTGCACCGGTACGTTGTTCAATCTCGTGATCTGAATCGTGGAAATCTAAATGCAGCATTTGCGCCAGATGGCGACCAATTGTGCTTTTACCTGCGCCCATAGGGCCTACCAGAAAAATATTGCGTTTTTCAGCCATTGCGTATACGTCTGAATCTTATATGGAAGAATGCCTTATCGACTTAAACTTCAAGCCGACCTATAATTTAACCTTGCTCTATTGAGACTTGACGAAGGATTATCTCAGTTAAGGGCTACCGCTTGCAAGTCATCACAGCTATTTATCATGATTTTATTATGTCACTGATACTAAAAATCCAAAAAAAAATATAATATTTGCGATTAAATGTTTGTTAATGCAAAGATTATACATGGATTGGCACGACACAATCTAATTGAGGCATATACTATCATACTTTAATGAGGTCGCCATTATTGCCACTTAAAATGCTAATTTGACAAACTGGAGTGACGTGTAGTGATGATATATTTGACGAGTTTGATCATTATCGCCGCAAAAATAACCGCCATAAAAAAGCCAGCGGTTAAATAGCTGGCTTTTTAGTGTTGTTATTGGCGAAAGAAACTAGCGTTTGTCAGCAACAATCTTAGGGGTTACAAAAATTAACAGCTCTTGGCGCTCATTTGTGTCGGTTGAATTTCTAAATAAGAACCCCACTAGCGGTATATCACCCAACACAGGAACCTTACTCACACGGCTAATCAAGTTTTGCTGATAAATACCACCTAATACGATAGTCTCACCATTATCGACCAGTACCTGAGTACCAATACGCTGAGTATCAATCGCAACCGCTTCACCCGTTGCTGTAGCAACCGTTGTTCCTTGAGAATCTTGGGTAATTTCAAGATCTAGGATCACCCGGTCATCTGGGGTGATTTGCGGTGTAACACGAAGCGATAGCACGGCCTTCTTAAAGGTCACGGTTGTTGCACCACTTGATGCAGACTCAACATAGGGAATTTCAACACCCTGCTCAATGTATGCCGACTTCTGGTTAGAAGTGGTAATACGTGGGCTGGCAATAATTTCACCTTTGTTTTCTTGTTCTAATGCACTTAACTCTAAATCGAGTACGGTACCGTCAGCCAATTTAGCCACATGAAAAGCAATACTAGTAGCCGAACTTGCCGCAGCCGGTAGATTCACGTTAAGGCGATCATCAATGCTTGGAATAAGACCATTGGCAATACTGGTTGCACCGCCAATAGTACCAGAAGTGCCTTTAGAACCCTGCTGATCTGTTATGCCCCAGCGAATACCTAGATCTTCAGACACATCATCTTTAACTGTCACCATACGTGCTTCAATTAGCACTTGTTTAATGGGGATATCTAATACTTCAATCAAGCGGTGTACGTTTTCTAAAATCTCAGCCGTATCTTTTACCAATAGCGTATTTGTACGTTCATCTACGGCAACACTGCCTCGAGATGATAATAAGGTTGAATCGGTGGTTTTAAGTAACTCCGATATATCAACAGCTTTGGCGTAGTTTATTTGTAAGAATTCAGAATATAGCGGTGCTAATTCTTTGACTTCTTGACGGTTTTTCAAGTCATTACTTTCACGAATAGCAAGCTCTTCACTCGGTGCCACCATTAAAATATTGCCTTCAATGCGTTTATCTAGACCTTTAGTTTGTAAAATAAGGTCTAATGCTTGATCCCAAGGCACATCGTCTAAACGCAAGGTAATATCACCTTCAACCGTATCGCTTGTCACAAGGTTAAAGTTGTTATAATCAGCAATAATTTGCAACACGGTACGAACCGCTATGTTTTGGAAGTTTAGTGACAATGAACGACCATTATATTTTTTAGCCTCTTTAGCAACAGAGACTCGTTCGACTTTGTCTACGCTAACTTTAAATACATTGCCGTCTTGGCGATAGTTATAGTCATAGTTACCGTCAACATCGACCAAGATACGGGTGGTCAAATCATCTTTAAATGTTTCAAAACTATTCACTGGTGTGGCAAAGTCTTGAACATCCATGACGTAAAGTAAATCATTGCCAATATCTGTGTTATAGAGTTTTATTTCAAGCTTTGAACCGACTTGCTCTACATTTGCCGCGACAGAACGATTGCTAAGATTAAATAATATTTCTCCACCACCGGTTTTATTGCGGCGAAAGTCAATACTGCTAATACCATTAACAAATGGATTGTTTGCTTCTACTGGACCGGAGACATCATCATTTATGGTTAATCGATAACTATTATCAACAATTTTACCTTGATATGGCTTTACTTTATTCATGGCGACAATGATTTGTAAATTGCCACCTTGTTGTTGTGTATTTACTTCTTTTACACCAACAGCATTTACCGGAATTTTGTTTTTATTTAAATTAGAAATAGTGTCAGAGAACATCAACATAATTTCTGCCGGGTCTGCCGATAAATCAACAGACGGTGACACTATTGATGATTCAAAAATCAACTCTAATTCTAATTGGTGATCAACCATTGAATGATATTTGACGTCCATAAGACGATTAGCAGCTATCGCATTGGGTACTAGACCCATTAATAAAACTGCGCCTAAGAGCGCTCTAAAAAATAATAACTTTGTTATTGCTTTTTTCATCGCGGCAGAAGATTCCATTATTCACTCATCCTTCGCACGTTATTTTCCTGATAATTCTAAATTGCTGGTTCTTTCAGTCCAGCAACCTGAACCATCAGGGATTAATTCTATAATTTCGATAAATTGCGTCGTTACTTTAGCAATTCGTCCATGATAAAGCCCTAAATATTCACCTACACCAATACGATAAACATTGCCATCACTAGATTCTATTAAAGCCCAAATAGTACTCTCTTCACTCAATGTTCCACGCATTCTTAAAATGTCTAATGCATAGGTTTCTAAACGGCCTTTGCGACGCTTTAAGTCTGGCTGTAAACAATCTTTAGATGTATCAATCACCTCTTCAGTCAATTCCCTAGACGGTGGAACAAACGGACTGCGCATCAATTCAGCTTGATAAGCAAAATGTTCAAACTTAGGTGTTTGCTTCAATGGCGGTATACGTGCAACGTGTTGCGCCTTTGTAGTAGTAACAAATAACTCTAAATCGCTGCGATCACCGATACAACCACTCAATAAAAACACCATTGATAACAATAAAAGCAAAAACTTCATTATTTCTGCTCCTTATTGGCCTGTTGCGTTAATTCAGCCCCTTCTTTAAAGCGATAGGTTTTGGCGAGAATATCCATTGATAATCCACCGGCATCATTCTGCTTTATTATAAAATCATGCAGACTGACAATTCGAGGTAATTTTGCAACACCACTGACCATATTACCCATCTGATGATAATCACCGACTACTGACATCTTTATTGGAAATTCAATATAAAAATCACGTTCGATTTCATCATCCCAATCTAGACTGTTAATTCTAAGGCCCGCGTCAGTGGCAACAAACGTTAAATCATCTAATAAACCTGGCATTTCATTTTCAGAAGGCAGCATTTTAAGCAACTCGGCAAACTGCACTTCCATTATATCTAGTTGTTCTCGATACAGTTTTAGATTAGCAGCTAAACGATATTTAGTTTCAAAATCTTCACGTAGTTGGATTTCTTTCTGCTGTTCGACTTTTATCACATCAATCGAGTCTGAAATAAACAAATAATAACTGGCACCGATAACACACACAGACAAAAACACAGCAAATACAACTTTTACCAGCTTGGGCCAACCACCGATATTTTCAAAATCGATATCATTAAATTGATCTAGGTCGAGATTCATTTTCTCGCTCCTTGGTTCGCATCAGCATTGGTTATTTGTGAATCATCACGAATAGTGACACGTAATTTAAAGCGCTGTAATTGCCTTAACTCTTCATTTTGCGTCACAATCGATTGCATACTTGGATCGTTAAGATAACCAGAGGTTTTAACCTTTCTCATCATATTAGCGACATTATTATTCGATTCGCTGCGTCCTTCGATTAATAACACGCTACCCTTTTTCTCTATACTTGAGAGATAAATACCAGGCGGCACCATACGGACTAATTCATCTAAAACATGAGTAGGTAAATTACGCGATTGTTGTAAGTTGAGAATTATTTCAGTTCGACGTTCAATGTCTTTTTTACGTTCGGTAATTTTTCTAATTTCTGCAATTTGGGTATCAAGTAAGCTAATTTCCGCTGCTAAATATGCATTGCGTTGACGTTGGTCATCAGTGACAACCTCTAGAAAACCCAGAAATAAATATATAACTAATGATGTCACTAAAAAAACTAACGCTAGAATGCCAATAAAGTCGCGTTTTTGCTTCTCTCTAGCTTCTTCACGCCAAGGTAATAAATTTATGTTCGCCATTGAGCATAACTCCTTAGCGCAAGACCACATGCCAGCATATATTTACTTATATTAGGTTGAAGCTGACTTTTCATAACATCATCTGCATGTAAACAACCTTGGAAAGGATCCGCAATAATGGTATGGGTGCCTAACTCGTTACCGAGTAGTTCAACCATTCCTTCTAACTTAGCGGTACCACCACACAAAACGATATAGTCAACTTTTTCACGTCCACTGGCAGTACAGTATATTTGTAACGTTCGTTTAATTTGCTGTAACAATTGTGTCTGATATGGTGATAAGACTTCGAACATATAATTACGCGGTAATTGGCTAGAGATCTTAGCTTGTTCAGCCTCATCATGAGGCATTCCATAATATGACATAATTGATTGAGTGAATAACTCACCGCCAAAGGCTTGCTCACGTATAAACGTAGTGTCACCATTTTCAACCACAGAGAATGTGGTCATATTGGCACCAATATCAATCATGGCGATGGATTTATCTTTAGCACCATCAGGTAACTGACCATAAATTAATTCTGCAGAGCGCCCTAAGGCATAAGCTTCCACATCAACAACTTTGACAACTAGATCAACAGAATCTAAAGCGTCCAAACGTGAATCAATGTTTTCTGTACGGCATGCACTCAGTAACACATTAACTTTAGTTGGATCGGTGATATTCGGGCTAAGCCTTTCAAAATCAATGCTGACTTCATCAAGCGAATAAGGAATAAGGTTGTCAGCTTCAATTTCAATTTGAGCTTCCATTTCCTCTTCATTCAACGCGGCATCCATATAGATGACTTTAGTCATAACAGCGGAACCTGAAACAGCGACTGCTGCAAATTTGACCGATTTAGGTAAACCTCGTCTGATTTGCCTCAGTGATTCAAGTACCGCTTCAGAATCACGAATATCATGGTCAACAACCGCTCCCTTTCTAACAGGAACGGCCATATGGTTTTGAATTTTATATCCATCGGCAGTCTTGCTCAACAAAATGGCTTTTATTTCATGAGACCCAATATCAATCCCGACCATTTGAGGTGCTTGACGCTTCCACAATTTAGAAATCATAGTCCGTCATCACAATTCTATTCTTATTTTCTAAGAGATTAGCACATAATCAACTCGTTAAAAGTATTTGTATAAGATGTTTTAACATTTTACAAATACTATTTACTTATTTCATGTTTTACTTCACCAAAAACTCTCCCGCTTATATACTAGCGCCACTATTTTGTAATTTTCTGGAATTATCGAGTGAAATGGTTTAAACGTTTATTAATTGCATTTTTTAGCCTATCACTACTGGGAGTTGCTGCTATAGCAGCCGCTTACTTTTATGTGTTGCCTGATTTACCCGATGTTAATTCGCTAAAGACGGTACAATTACAAACTCCGCTGCGTATATATAGCCGCGATGGCAAACTTATTTCTCAATTTGGTGAGAAACGCCGCATACCTGTAGAATATGAAGAGGTGCCCGTTCAGTTAATCAATGCGGTACTCGACACCGAAGATGCACGTTTTTTTGAGCATAACGGTATTGATCCGATTGGTATTATCCGCGCAGCAATCATCTTGATAACGACAGGTGAGAAGAGTCAAGGGGCAAGTACGATTACCCAACAGGTTGCCCGAGGATTTTTCTTAACCAACGAAAAAACATACATTCGTAAAATCAAAGAAATATTCCTCGCGCTAAAAATTGAAAAGGCGCTATCCAAAAAAGAAATTTTAACGCTTTATTTAAATCGCTCTTTCTTAGGCAACCGCGCCTATGGTGTGGGCGCTGCTGCTCAAGTCTATTATGGTAAAGAACTTAGTCAGCTTACACTGCCAGAGATGGCAATGATTGCGGGTCTACCTCAAGCCCCATCTGCAGCCAATCCAGTTAGAAACCAAGAACGAGCCATATCACGTCGTAACTGGGTATTAAGCCGTATGCTCGAGAAACGCAATATTACTCAAGCAGAATATCAAGCGGCAATCAATAGCCCTTCTAGCGCAAAATACCATGGTGCTGAAATTGATTTATACGCTCCGTATATTTCGGAAATGGCGCGTGAATATATGACCCAGAAATACGGTGAAGAAGCAGCCTATACCAACGGTTACAATGTCTACACTACAATATCATCGGATTTACAATTGATGGCTCAGGAGTCATTAAGAGATAACGTTTTTGCTTATGACCAACGCCATGGTTACCGTGGTCCGGTTACGGAATTATGGACGGATACGCCGCTAAATAACGATGAGATTGTCGCTATTTTAAAAAACACATCTTCAATGCAAAGCATTATGCCTGCAGCAGTGCTGAGCGTAAAAGATCAACAAGCACAGGTGATAGATGACAAAGGCGAACTGATTACACTTGAATGGAAAGGCTTAAAATGGGCTCGTAAGTTTATCTCCGATAAACGTCAAACCTTACCACCAAAGCAAGCAGCCGATATACTCACCGCCGGCCAACAAGTGTGGATCCGCCATAATGGTAAGCATTGGCAATTGTCACAAATCCCAATAGTCTCGAGTGCAACCGTCTCACTTGAACCTCATGACGGCGCAATCAAAACCCTCGTGGGTGGATTTAGCTTTCGCAAAAGTCAATTCAATCGAGTAACCCAAGCTAAACGCCAATTAGGTTCCAATATTAAGCCTTTTATTTATGCTGCGGCATTAGAAAAAGACTATACCTTGGCGACGCTCATTAATAATGCACCGATTAACAAACCTGATACCCGTCAGGGCACAGCGTGGCGCCCTAAAAACTCACCCGATGTTTATGGTGGACCAACACGCTTACGTGTCGGCTTAGCTCAGTCGATTAACGTTATGTCGGTCAGAGCGATGCGACATACCGGTTTAGACGACACCATCAAAGAGCTGGTGAAGTTTGGTTTTGATCCGAGTGATTTACCACGAAATGAATCGTTAGCGTTAGGGTCGCCGTCAGTGACACCATTACAAGTTGCCACGGCATTTAATAGCTTTGCTAATGGCGGTTATTTAGTTGAATCTTATTATATCGATCACGTGACCGACTCATACGACAACATTATTGAACAAACCATACCGACTATTGCATGCAGTAAACCAGAGCCTTCTGTTGAAGAACCAGTGGCTATTGATGACCCATTTGCTGCGATGGCTGAAGAGCTATCTCAACAAGCGGTAAGCCCATCAGCAGATACATTAGACGAAGAAACTGAGGTCGATTTACTGACTGTTGAACAAAATATTTGCAGTAACCCACAAGCTCGCTTTGCTAAGCGGATCATTTCTGAACAAACGGCATTTTTGATCACTGAAGCGTTAAAGAGCGTTATTTGGGGCGGCGGTGACTGGAGCCAAGGTACGGGATGGAATGGTACTGCATGGCGAGCGTCTAAATTAATTAGACGTCATGATATTGCGGGTAAAACAGGAACAACTAACGAGTCTCGAGATACTTGGTTCAGTGGTTTTAATCCTACACTTACCGCGACCTTCTGGGTTGGTTTTGATGATTTTGGTCGTCAACTCGGTCGCTCAAGCTGGGTGGCCAATGGCGACCCCGATCAAATATCGGGTGGTGAAGCAGGGGCGAAAACCGCAGGTCCTGGCTGGAATGACTTTATGAATAAAGCCCTCGCGGGTAGCCCGGAAGCGCCGGTTATTCCACCGAAAGGGATTGTCTCTGCACGTATTGATTTAGCCACGGGTAAATTAACACGTAAGACAGACCACACCACACAGTTTGAGTATTTTGTTGAAGGTACAGAACCCAAAGAATATGTCACCGAAACACCGCAAAGTGGTGATATCTTTATCGACAATGTTGCTGAAGATTTATTTCAATAACACTCTTTAAAATCAGCTGATAAAAAAAGCCATTCAGTCGAATGGCTTTTTTATGTCTGAACTGACCAACTATTGAGTGGCATCGGGCAGCAATAATTGATGTAGTTCAGCTAAATTACGGACCTGATAGCTTGGAGAGATATTATTAGTCACAGGTGCATCATGATGATTTAACCAACAGGTGTCGATACCGGCATTGATACCGCCTAAAATATCAGAATGTAGGTTATCACCGACCATGAGTACTTGATGCTTCTCCGGCTCCCCCATTAAGCCAAACGCATGATGAAAAATAGCCACATCAGGTTTTGCTTTACCCAGTTGTTCAGAGATAACCACAGGATTAAAGGCACCTTGAAAGCCTGTGCGACTCAAGCGGATATTTTGTAACTCGGTAAAACCATTAGTAATGATGCCAAGCTTGACCCTACCATTTAATGAGTCAATCAATTCCCGGGCACCGGGTAATGGCTGACAAATATCGGCCATTGCCGCCAGAAATTGACTGTTTAGATGTTGCGGGGTAACAGACAACTTTGTCGCCCAGTCATGAAACCGAGTGTGTTGTAAATGCGCAGCACTAATTACACCATTTTGGTATTCAACCCATAGTGGTTTGTTGACCTGCTGATAAACAGCAAAGTTTTCGATGTTAAAATCAATATTAAATCGAGAGAACATTAATTTCAATCCCGCAAAATCATCGAAATGAAATAACGTTTCGTCAGCATCAAATAAAATCCATTTATATTTATTGAGCATATTTAACATCAACGAGATCCTTATTTCGTTCAAATAAATGGTTAACTATGGCAGCTAAGCGTTAAATAATGACTTTAACGCAGCTTCTTGCCTCAGTAGACTTTGATAAATAGTTAGCTGATTTATCGCGCGATCAAGATTATGATTTTGGTGCTTGATCCCAAAATAAACATCACCATTTAAATAATCAGTTAAAAATCGTACACCAAGCATTAACGGCATCACTTTAGTTCCTAGCCATAAACTGCGCTTTTCAAGCGGGGTAATGATGCCAGCGAGAGACGCTATATACGCGTTTGCCGCAGAAATAATGATCTCAGGTCGTGCATACACATTGCCTAAGTCAGTCGAGTCTTCCAGCTCAGGTGAACAAAAAGCCCGCACCATATCACCAAAGTCATACATCAAATACCCTTTCATGCAGGTATCTAAATCAATAATAGCCAGACTGGACATATCTCGACTATCAAACAACATATTATTGATTTTAGTATCATTGTGACAAATTCTGAGCGGTAAGGCAGCTTCATATTGTACTAACTCTGCTAATAAATCCGTTTGTGCTAAGCACAAGTCTGGCCATTTTTTACACTGAACTAATCGACCGTTGACATCATTAACCATTGCTTCATGCAATTGAGTGATACGCTGGGGTAAATTCAAAAAGTTGGGAATAACATCGATAATGTCATTGGGGGTTAAATCACTCAACGCCGCGGCAAAATGGCCAAAAGCCTCGGCGGCCAGCATGGCTTGTTGGGCGGTATCAACCACTTCAATCGTATCGCTATGGGGCAAATAATCTATTGCTCGCCAAAACCCTTGCTCACCTAAATCCAAGTAAAGTGCACCTGAAACGGTGGCTATTGGACTCACCACTTGCAATGGATATTGCTGCTGTTGACGCTTAGTGAGTAAATGCTGACTAATATTGCTGGCATTTTGAATCATCACCTTAGGATCGGTAAATATTTGGGTATTGATACGCTGCAAGACCATCGTTTTAGCGTTATCATTCACCAAAAAAGTCTGATTAATATGGCCATTACCCAGTGGATGAAGCGTACTATGCTCGCCCCTAAAACCAAACTGTGGCAACACATTTTTGCGGATAAAATTAACCAATCACAACTCCAAACTCATCTTTATCATAGCCAAAGATAACCGACAGAGCTCTACTGTCTGATTATCTCCCTAATGGTTACTGGCTTAGTATCATTTCAAATTGAGGGTTTTGCATTAATGTTGCTTGGCTGCCCTTTAAGCTAAATTCATAACCACACAACTTAAAGCTACCTTTAAGCGCGACATTATTGACAATGGCATCTTTATCCAGCGGCGTAAATCTGGCTTCAGTGGCACTGTCCTGTAACCGATCAACCGTGAGGGGTCGATAACGACTACCATCATTAAATTCAAGGTTGGCGCAGGTTTTATCGCCTATGGCGCTGGCTAAATGCCACAAGCGTCTAGCATCACCGCGATCCCCTAACCAGCGTACAATCAGAACATCGCCTTCTAGTACTAACCAAAACCCATCCGGCAGTTTAATCATTTGTCGACTACTGGCTTGTTGTTGATTGATCATCTCATCAGTATGGTCAGTTTGTTCTGTCACCTCGCCAGAAAAAACACTGATTAAGGCGGAAACTAAATATACAACCAAACCGGCAGCGACAATGGCAGCAGTAATTTTTCCGATTAAAATAAGCTTTTGCTGATGTAACTTGGCCACATTAAGCCAAGATTTTGCAAGCTCGGTAATCGACCCTGAATGCAATGCATCCTGATCAACATAAAGAGGCTGATTACTGCGAGCAGATGATGTAGAAAATGATCTGACTTGATCATCCTCAATTCTCTCATCAACGTCATGGTTCATGTGTGCGTCAGTTTGCTCGGAACTTGCATGCTGCATTGCATCATCATTTAATTGGTATTTTTCTCTCTCGAAAGAATCTGGCTCAACCGAACCCGTAAAGTTCACTTCATCATCCGTTAACTCTGTTGATGAAAATGTACTCTCTGGCATAGTATGAACAGGCATAACCCGCCTTTTCATTACCGGTTCTTGTCGGTGATGTACCGAGCCCGCAAAAGATACTGGCACCATACTGGGTCCATTATAGCCTTGCACATAATTAATCTTACTTTTAGCCGGCATAAAGGCCAAATAGCCACCACAAGCTAGGCCAAACAAAAACACTCCGGCTAGTGCACCTAAAGGCGCCATAAAGTAAGTCAATATGCCAAAAACGCCCACAGGAACGACACAAACCATCGCCAATTTAATCGATTTATTGACGTCATTTAGGCGACGAACAGCAGACAAACCAACAATAGGCATTATCGTTAGCGTCACAACCCAATTAATTACACTCGCCGGGAATACGATAGCAGCGACAGTTAACAACAAAAATGCTGCTAATATAATTACCATTAACCTTAAGCCTGTGTCACGACCATCTCGGCACAGTAGGGGTTTTACAAACATCAATCATTCCTATTAATTTACAAAAAAATCAAAACAGCTGGCTACATAACAGAAATCGTCGGTGATTCTACACCGCTATTACAAGGTTAAAGGATTGTTGTTATCATCAAAATCAACAACCGCTATTAATAGCCCAAAGCCTACAGAATTTATCTTATAAAGCCAGACCCAAGCTAGATTTTGGATTACTTTTTTATTCCTACTTTTGCAAGTCACTTTTATCCATCTTATCGCGATAAGACTCATCAGCAATCTCTATGATTGCGCTAGCATAACCCTACTGTTAACGAGTATAATGTTAAGCTTTCTTAATGAATAATCGGATGAGCAACCTTATTTATGAGCACTCGTGGAAATCTTTTTATTGTGTCAGCCCCTAGTGGCGCAGGTAAATCATCACTTATATCAGCACTATTAAAAGATAAACCCAGCGATAAACAGGTTTCTGTGTCACATACGACCCGTAAACCTCGCCTTGGCGAAGTCGATGGACAGCATTATCATTTCGTGACTATTGAGCAATTTAAAGCATTAATTGCCCAAAATGCCTTTCTTGAATGGGCAGAAGTCTTTGGCAATTTTTATGGCACCTCCAAGCGCGTCATCGAACAAACCTTAGATAAAGGTATCGATGTATTTCTTGATATTGATTGGCAAGGCGCAGAGCAAGTTAAAAAATTGATGAAAACGGCAGTAGGGGTGTTTATTTTACCGCCGTCTAAGTCCGAGCTTGAACGCCGTTTAACCGGTCGAGGCCAAGACAATCAACAAGTGATTGATTCACGTATGGCACAAGCCGTTTCAGAAATGTCACATTACGCTCAATATGACTTTGTGATTGTAAATGATGATTTTGATGACGCATTGGTCGATTTAAGCGCCATTATCCGCAGTCAACGATTAACCTGTGCTAGTCAGCAGTGTGCCCACAATGATATGATTACTGATCTCTTGGCAAATTAATTGTCATAGTGTACAATTTTGCGTCCTTTTTTCCCATAGATAACACTGGAGTTTCAACACATGGCTCGCGTAACTGTAGAAGACGCCGTAAACAAAATCGGCAACCGTTTTGATATGATCCTGGTTGCAGCGCGTCGTGCACGCCAAATCGCCGTCCAAGGTAAAGAACCTATGGTTGATGAGATGAATGATAAACCAACGGTTGTCGCATTACGTGAAATCGAATTAGGTTTAGTCACCTCAAACACTTTAGATGCTGATGAGCGCCAAACTGTTCGTGAACGTGAAGCCGCTGAAATTGCCGCTGTCGCAGCCATTGCAGAAGGCCGCGTTTTATAAGGAGTAGCGCCACTTGTATCTGTTTGAAGGTCTAAAAGAGTCAGCATCCAGCTATTTAGAGCCGGATCAAGTAGAATTACTCAAGCAGGCCTATTTGGTTGCGCGTGATGCCCACGAAGGGCAAATGCGCACAAGTGGCGAGCCTTACATTACCCATCCTGTTGCGGTTAGCCGCATCTTGGCAGACATGCGTCTCGATCATGAGTCGCTTATGGCTGCCTTACTTCATGACACCATCGAAGATACACCTGTCACCAAAGAAGAACTCTCTGAGTTATTTGGTGTTGCTGTTGCAGAACTCGTGGAAGGTGTATCAAAGCTTGATAAAATCAAGTTTCGTGATAGAAAAGAAGCCCAAGCGGAAAACTTCCGTAAAATGATGATGGCAATGACTCAAGATATTCGAGTGATCCTCATCAAATTGGCTGATCGAACCCACAACATGCGTACTTTAGGCGCACTGCGCCCTGATAAACGCCGTCGTATTGCTCGTGAAACCCTAGAAATCTACGCCCCAATTGCTAATCGATTAGGTATTCACAATATCAAAATCGAACTTGAAGACTTAGGTTTTCAAGCCTATTACCCTATGCGCCATAGAGTGATCCGCGATGTTGTCAAAGCGGCCCGGGGGAATCGTAAAGAACTGATTAACAGTATTGAACTTGCTATTGAAAAACGCCTTGAAGAGGCTGGAATACCCACAAAAGTTAAAGGCCGTGAAAAAAACCTCTACTCGATTTATCGAAAAATGCGCAGTAAAGAACTGCAATTTCAAGAGGTTATGGATATCTATGCGTTCCGCGTTATTGTTGACTCTATCGATACCTGTTATCGCGTTTTAGGCGCTATGCACGGATTATACAAGCCGCGCCCAGGACGTTTTAAAGATTATATCGCTATTCCAAAAGCCAACGGTTATCAATCATTGCACACATCATTATTTGGTCCTCATGCGGTTCCTGTTGAAGTGCAAATTCGCACTGAAGAAATGGATCAAATGGCCGACAAAGGTGTCGCTGCACATTGGATGTATAAAAATAAGATTGATTCGGCTCAGCAAAGTACCTCTCAAGTTCGTGCTCACCGATGGATGCAAAGTTTGCTGGAATTGCAGCAAAGCGCCAGCAGCTCATTTGAATTTGTTGAAAACGTTAAAACAGAGCTATTTCCTGAAGAAATTTATGTCTTTACCCCAGAAGGCCGTATTTTAGAATTGCCGGTTAATGCCACAGCGGTCGACTTTGCCTACGAAGTGCATACTGATGTGGGTAATACCTGCGTGGGGGCGAGAGTCAATCGCCAAGCTTATCCTTTGAGCCAGCCACTGATCTCTGGGCAAACGGTTGAAATTATTACCGCTAAAGGCGCTCGTCCTAATGCTGCATGGTTAAACTTTGTGGTCACCGGCAAGGCTCGTGGTAAAATTAGGCAAGTATTGAAGAGCCTTAAAGGTGATAACGCCATTGCATTAGGTAAGCGTTTGTTAAACCATGCCTTGGGTGATACTAAACTTGAAACTATTCCAGCCGATTTACTTGAGAAAGTGATTAAAGAAACCAAACATACTTCGCTGGACTCATTACTGGCCGATATTGGCTTAGGTAATGCCATGAGTATTGTGATTGCCCAACGTTTATTAGGCCAACAGCTAGACGCTCACGATCATAATAAAGAAACCTTGCAGATGCCAATTCGTGGCGCTGAAGGTATGTTGGTGACCTACGCTAATTGTTGTCGCCCTATCCCTGGCGATGCCGTCATTGCCCATGTGAGTCCAGGCAAAGGTTTAGTGGTTCACATGGAAAGCTGTGCCAATATTCGTGGCTATCAAGGCGAGCCTGATAAGTACATATCTGTGCATTGGGACAACGTAGAGGGCGCAGAGTACCAAGCTAATCTGCGCGTCGAAATTGTTAACCATCAAGGTGCGCTGGCTAAAATCACCTCGATTATCGCTTCAGCTGGGTCAAATATTCACAATCTCAGTACCGAAGAGCGTGATGGCCGAGTGTATTTGATTAATTTACGTATTTCAGTTAAAGATCGTGTCCATCTTGCCAACGTAATGCGCAGGATACGCGTTTTACCTGAAGTATTACGCACCTCGCGTAATCGCTAGTCACTGATCACAATAAAGAGAACACAACATGGCTGAAAAAATTATCATCGCAACCGACAAAGCCCCACAAGCAATTGGCACTTACTCACAAGCCGTTAAAGTCGGCAGTACCGTTTATCTTTCAGGTCAAATTCCATTAGATCCAAAAACCATGACCATGGTAAGCGATGATTTTGCTGAACAAGTCGTGCAAGTTTTCGAAAACTTATCTGCGGTATGCGAAGCTGCAGGCGGAAAAATGAGTGATATCGTTAAGTTAAATATCTTCCTGACCGATCTGTCTCATTTCGCCACAGTTAATGAAATTATGAGCCGTTATTTTCAACAGCCTTACCCTGCTCGTGCCGCTATTGGCATCAAAGCGTTACCAAAAGGGTCATTGGTTGAAATGGACGGAATAATGGAAATCTAAGCCCAACGGTATAATATTGTTTAAAGGCGCCTAGAGCGCCTTTTTTATTATCTGTGGGTTTCCCCATTGTAGAGTATTTACTCAATATCTATTGTTTATTCAGCAGATCCTGCTAACGTGTTTATAATGTTACCTTGCACACATAGTGTGCAATTGTTTGCGCCAGCGCACAAAAATAGCCATAATAAGTTTATAAAGATCCACAATAACAATAAAGAACTATGGAAGCGTCTATGGAAAATTTAATTAAAACGCCGGTTGAGATGTTGTCTCATTGGGTTGATACACAAGGCGATAAAGTTTACCTTCGCCAGCCAATTGACGGTAAGTATGTGGATTTCACCTGGCGTGAAGTTCAACAAAAAATGCAACAAATTGCAGGTTCACTGCGTCATTTAGGTCTAGAACGTGGCGACAAAGTTGCTGTACTGTCTAAAAACTGCGCCGAGTGGTTTATTGTCGATTTAGCATTAATGTACGGTGGTTACATTAGTGTACCGGTTTATCCAACCGCGAATGCTGAAACCATTCGCTATATACTTGAACATAGCGGTGCCAAAGCCATCTTTACCGGCAAGCTCGATCATTGGGCTGAACAAGAAGCGGCTGTGGGCGGTGAAATCCTCCGCTTAGCCATGCCTTATGACACTATGCCAGCTCAATATCATTGGCAGCAACTGTTAACGCTGGGTCAGCCGCTTGTTGACGAGCAGCTGCCAACGGCTGATCAAGTCATGACACTCATTTATACTTCGGGGTCAACCGGCAAACCCAAAGGCGTGATACAAACCTTTACCAGCTATTGTTGGGCCTGTGAAGCGGTCATTCGTGATTTACAAACCAATACGACTGACCGACTATTATCTTACTTACCTCTGGCACACATTACTGAACGTGTGGCGATAGAAGGTTCATCATTCTATTCTGGAGCAACGATTTCTTTTGTAGAAAGCCTCGACTCATTTGTTGATGATATTCAGCGTTGTCGTCCAACGATATTTTTCTCCGTGCCGCGCTTATGGACGGTATTTCAATTAAATATCATCAATAAAATTGGCGTCAAAAAACTCAACACATTACTGAAATTGCCCATTATTAGCAGTATCGTTAAGCGTAAAATTAAGAGCGGTTTAGGACTCGATCAATCTCGCTTAAATGGCTCAGGTTCCGCGCCTATCCCACCATCATTACTGCAATGGTATAACAGCATCGGCATTGATATTTGTGAAGCGTGGGGTATGACCGAAAACTGTGCTTACTCGATAATCAATTACCCATTCAATGCCAAAAAAATCGGCACGGTTGGCCGTCCGGTTGAAGGATGCTTAGTGCGTCAAACTGAACAAGGTGAGTTATTAGTCAAAAGCCCAGGCTTAATGAGTGGCTATTACCTGCAAGAAGCCGCTACCGCTGCAGCATTTACCGAAGACGGCTTTTTTCTCACTGGCGATTTGTGTGAAATCGACGAAGACGGTTATATCGATATTACCGGCCGAGTCAAAGACAACTTTAAAACCTCAAAAGGCAAATATGTTTCACCGGTACCTATTGAACGTAAATTGGCTCAAGATTCACATATTGAGTTGATTTGTGTTATTGGTTCTGGCTTACCGCACCCTATCGCTTTGGTGCAGCTTTCTGAAGGTTCAAAATTACAGCCGCGCGAGGAAGTAAGAACCTCATTAAAAGAGAGCCTCGACAGTATTAATCCCAAGCTTGAGTCACATGAAAATATTGATGCCATTATAATCGTAAATGATGACTGGACCATTGAGAGCGACGTATTAACGCCGACGTTAAAAATTAAACGTCACGTTCTGGAAAAAGCATTTAGCGCCAAAGTAGAAGGTGTCCGCGGTGCTAAAGTACGTTGGGAAGACGAATTGTAATCACCCGCTAAATGATTAACTATCTTAAAAAAAATACACGCAATATGCGTGTATTTTTTTGACATATTCTGTCAATATACGCCCCATCAACTATTCAATGTTAACAATGTTGTTACACACCATTACTTAGGCAGAGACTCTCATGTTCATTGCGTTAACCATTATCGGCGGTTTTATCATTTTAACCTTTGGTGCAGAAGCTCTTGTGCGCGGAGCCAGTGCTGTAGCGCTTCGTTTAGGCATTGCACCACTGATTATTGGCTTAACTATTGTAGCATTTGGTACTAGCGCCCCTGAATTGGCGGTAAGTGTAAAATCGGCATTAGCAGGTAACCCTGGGATTGCTTTAGGCAATGTGGTGGGGTCCAATATTGTCAATATCGGCTTAATTTTAGCTATTACCGCCCTTATTCGCCCTATTACAGTGCAATCTCAAATGGTTAAGCGCGACATCCCTATCATGATTTGCGCATCGGTATTAATGTGGTTTTTACTGCTTGATGGTGAAGTGAGCTTTATCGACGGTGCCATTTTATTCAGCGCACTTGTTGGCTATTTAGTGTTTAGTTATGTCAGCGCCAAAAATAATCCCGAAGATCTGGATCTTGATGCCAGCCCTCAACACCCAGGGTTATCAATAGCATTAATTATTATGGGTATCGCTATGCTGGTCGGTGGTGGCATATTATTTGTTAATGGTGCTGTGGATTTAGCCAAGCAATTTGGCATTAGCGAAGTTATCATCGGCTTAACTATTGTGGCGATTGGCACCAGCATGCCAGAACTTGTCACCTCGGTGATGGCCGCACTGAAAGGTCAAAGTGACATTGCCATCGGTAATGTGGTTGGATCAAACATTTTCAACGTGCTCGGTATTTTAGGCGCAACTGCGTTAATCCACCCTGTCTCCGCTGCCGGATTTAACCAAATCGATTTTATCGCCATGCTGATCTTTGCTTTCATGGTATTACCGTTTGCCTGGAGCGGCTTACGTATTGGTCGCCGTGAAGGTGTAGTGCTTCTGGCGGGTTACTTAGGTTACACCAGTTACTTAGTCATGCAGGTTGGGTAATTTTACGAAACTATTTGTCAGAAGCGATTAATAAACTCAATGCTAGCAACCGAATTGACGCCGCCAGAATCGCCAAACAAAAGGGTTGGTTATAATTAGCGGCTTAATATTGCCTTGTATTGAAAGTCTGCTAAGATACCTTAAACATATGTATATAATTACAGTGCTTCGAAATTGACAGCTTGAAATTACAATGCTTTTTTACATCTTTAATCACCAACTTGGGGTGCGCACAATTTGCTACGACTGGATCTTGTTCCGATCACCGACCTTAAAGGTGTTGCTAAAAAGGTCGCGGAAAAACTGGCTAAGTTAGGTATTAAAACAGTACAAGATGTACTGTTTCACTTACCGCTGCGTTATGAAGACCGTACGCAAATCTACCCCATTGCCGCGTTGCCTCCTGGCAGTTATGGCACCATAGAAGCCGAAATTCAGTCGACTCAAATAATGCAAGGTCGGCGACGTATGCTAATGTGTAATGTTCGCGATCACAGCGGAATGATGAGCCTGCGTTTTTTTAATTTTTCAATGGCACAACGTAACGCCATGGAAAATGGATCCACCATTCGGGCTTACGGTGAAATACGTCGAGGCAATCATCACAAAGAAATTGTTCACCCCGAATATCAAATTATCCATCCTGGTGGATCAGTCACATTAAGCGACACACTAACGCCTATATACCCGACAACAGAAGGTGTAAAACAAGCCAGTTGGATAAAACTGACTGAGCAAGCCTTAACCATGTTAGATGATGGTGGATTGCCAGAATTATTACCCAATGGCCTGCAGCCAAACAATATAAGTCTTCGCGATGCGCTGCATATTTTACATCGTCCCCACAGCTCGGTGTCACCATTTGAATTAGAACAAGGTCAACATCCGGCACAGCAAAGGTTAATACAAGAAGAACTGCTCGCTCATAACCTCAGTATGTTGCAACTACGCCAACGTAGTAACCAAGATGCCGCAGTGCCTATGCCTGCAACCGGCCAATTATCAAGCCCTTTTTTAGCCCAGTTGCCCTTTAAGCCAACCGGGGCACAACAGCGCGTAGTGGCAGAAATTCGCCAAGATATTCAGCAACCAACGCCCATGATGCGTTTAGTTCAAGGTGACGTTGGCTCAGGAAAAACCCTGGTGGCGGCGCTTGCAGCATTGCAGGCTATTGAAAACGGATACCAAGTAGCCATGATGGCGCCGACCGAGTTACTCGCTGAACAACATGCCAGCAATTTTGCCGCATGGTTTGAACCTCTGGGAGTGAAAATAGGTTGGTTGGCAGGCAAACTCAAAGGTAAAGCTAGAGTCCAATCCCTTGAAAACATTGCCTCCGGTGTAGCCCAAATGGTGATCGGTACTCATGCGATATTTCAACAAGCGGTGGTATTTAACAAACTGGCGCTGATTATTATTGACGAGCAACATCGTTTTGGCGTTCATCAACGCTTAGGTTTACGAGAAAAAGGCGTCAGCCAAGGCTTTCACCCGCACCAGTTAATTATGACGGCCACGCCAATTCCGCGCACCTTAGCCATGACAGCCTATGCAGATCTTGATACCTCGATTATTGATGAACTTCCTCCAGGGCGCACACCCGTGACGACCGTTGCCGTTGCCGATAGCCGCCGCGAACACGTTATTGAGCGAGTCAAACAAGCAGCATTACATGATAATCGCCAAACTTATTGGGTATGTACCTTAATTGAAGAATCTGAAGTGCTTGAATGCCAAGCTGCTGAAGACACTGCAGCGGAACTCACCATAGCATTACCTGAACTCAAAATAGGCTTGATCCATGGCCGAATGAAAAGCGCTGACAAACAGGCCATTATGGCGCAATTTAAAGCGGGTGATGTAAACTTATTAGTCGCCACTACCGTCATAGAAGTGGGTGTTGACGTACCCAATGCCAGTTTAATGATCATCGAAAATCCTGAACGATTAGGCCTAGCGCAGTTACACCAATTAAGAGGTCGAGTCGGCCGAGGCGCGGTAGCCAGTCATTGCGTGTTACTCTATAAAGCGCCATTGTCGCAAACGGCCACCAAACGCTTAGGTGTACTGCGAAACAGTAACGACGGCTTCATCATCGCCCAAAAAGATCTCGAAATTAGAGGGCCTGGTGAAGTGCTCGGGACAAAACAAACAGGTTTAGCCGATCTCAAAATCGCAGATTTACTTCGCGATCAACACTTAATTGAACCTACTCAAAAATTAGCCGTACACGTTAACCAGCAAGTGCCACAAAACGTAGACGCTATCATTCAACGCTGGATAGGTGATAGACAGCAATATGTCCAAGCATAATATAATACTAATCGTAATATATTGTTCATTATCATCAGTTATCACTAGACAAGTCAGCCGAATATTGCAAAATGGTATTATGCACAATTTTTCGACTCCACCCAGATATTTGTACCGATTAGCAATCACACCAAGGAATTGAAATGCAAGTTAATGAAGAAGACCGAATTACCCCTCCTGCTTCTGAAAAGCCAGGGTCTAACAAGATGTTAATCGCTATCGCGGTGATTGCATTGTTAGGCGCAAGCAGTTATTTCTATTTTACCAGTGATGACACTGATGAATTTGAACCCGTTGTTATCACCCCAGTTGAACTGCCAGAATCGGTTCCTGAGACGCCAATAGAGCAAACGCCTATTGAAGAACCAGAAAGCATTGCCACAACAGATGATGTAGTGCCCACTGGAGAATCCGCTGCCGCAACGATAGAGCCACTCCCCACCTTAGATGAGTCTGATGATTTTGTAGAAGCAAAAACATTAGCCATTGCTAACGGCATGAAAATTGCGCCAATGATCTTGAAAAAAGACATTGCCCGCCAATTTGTAGTATTTGTCGATAACTTAGCCCAAGGCAATATGGTGCGTAAAGCGAGCCCGTTAAAAGGCCCCGATACAAAATTTACCGTGAGCGAAATAACCAACAAAATCTATCTTAATCCAGACAGTTATCATAGATATGATTTATACGCTAATTTTATAGAGGGGCTGAGTGATAAAGATTTAATCAGTACTTACACTGAGTTAAAGCCATTATTTGCCGAAGCTTTTACTGAACTAGGTTACAGTAACATTGACTTTGATACGCGAATGCAGCAGGTTTTCAGCATGGTTGCTGATGCGCCCATTATTGAAGATCCTATTGAATTATCATCGATCAGTGTTAACTATAAATTTGTTGATCCCAATCTTGAGGCATTACCCAATGCACAAAAACTGTTGATCCGCATGGGGCCAGAAAACGCTCGTAAAATCAAAGCAGCAGTCAAGAAACTACAACAAAGCTTTCCGAGCCAATAAGCTTTTACATCAAGCGGTAAAGCTATTTTATTAGGCTATAAGCAATCAGCGCGACGTTTACCGTCGCGCTTTTTTATTGCACAATCACTTTGTTCAATAAACCCTCTGCTATTAGCCTTTTTCGTCCACACGACTTCTTATCTACATTCACTTCAGTGTACAATCGGCAAGGTTAACGAATATTCATTATTGGCATGATTATTATTAACAATTAGATAAGGATAGCTAGGCAGTTATAGAGGGTATGTAGTGCAATTAGTATTTGATCTTCTATCATGGGGTGCATGGTCTCCGGACTTTCAGACGACGGAACGTTGGCAGCAATGGCAACAGCCTAATGGCGACTTGTCGCCAAAATCTGACTCACCAGCATTAGCACACATTCCTGCCATGCAACGTCGGCGCTTTAGTCGCTTAACCAAAATGATGCTAACCGCGGCATACCAATGCCGACCCGATATGCATTGCCGTAGTATTTTTGCATCTCGTCATGGTGAACTCACCAGAACCTTAGGCTTACTTAAGGATATTGCCCAGCAGCAAGCTTTATCACCAATGGCTTTTAGTCAATCAGTGCACAATACTGCCAGTGGTCTTTTTGGTATTGTGAATGATAATACTACGACGTCTACATCCATTGCCGCGGGTGAGCAAACCCTCACACAAGCACTCATTGAAGCCTACGCTCAATTAGCACAATCCCCATCGCCAGTATTGGTTGTCTTTGGTGACGATCCGGTTCCACCGGTATACAGTGAATTTATTCACGAGGTCGAACTTCCTCTGGCATTCGGTTTGTACCTTGCACCACTCAATAACATCGCCCACCGAGCTGAAAAGCAGACTATAGCACCCGCGTTACATCAAACAATGCCTCAACGGACGACTCTACGCCTGTCTGATCATCCACTCGGATTAGCCCCTCTTGACACCCAAAAACACCAAGACAACATCAGCTTGAGCGAGTTAATCCATCATATTGCCAGTGCAAAGAATATCCAGGGTAAACTGTGCCATTGGTATTGGTCACTTGAACATCATGACTAATCAACCACACAAACCGCAACATGCTGATTCTATTGAGCAAAAAAAATCCGCCGCGCCGAAACTGCGCGGATGTCGTTATGTACCTCGCTGGATTGGCGGTGTGCTTTGTTATATTGCTTTTGGTTTAGGTGGACTGCTCTGCTCATTAACTATTTTACCCATATTACAACTTTGGCCCACTAAGCCAGAGCTGCGGGTTGCACGGGTACAAAGATTAGTCAGCGGGATGTTTAGAGCATTGGTCGCCATGCTCAGTTTTGCTGGGGTTATTACAGTTAACACTAAGAATATCGAAACACTACAGCAAGCAAAGGGGCAGATTGTCATCGCCAATCACCCAACATTAGTGGATGTGGTAGTATTAATTAGTCTTATGCCGAATGCGGGTTGTATTGTAAAACAAGGCTTATGGCGTAATCCACTTATTCGCGGCGTACTCGCCAGTGCCGGTTATATTCCCAATCGTGGCGCTGATTGGCTACTAGATGACTGCTTACAAGTGTTGCAAACCGATACCAATTTAATTATTTTCCCTGAAGGTACGCGAACATTAACCGGTAATATCGTTAATCCTTTTGCTCGCGGGGCCGCCAATATTGCGCTACGCACCCAAACAGATATTCTACCTGTGGTATTACGTACTGATGTAGCAGGGTTGACCAAGCAACAAGCTTGGTACCAAATTCCACGGCAAACCATCAATATGTCAGTAGAAATTGGCACAAGCATGTCATACCTGCTGTATGATGTTAAACAAGGTAATGAAGCCAAAATGGCTCGACAGCTGACGCGCGACTTGCAGCAGTTTTACCTTGATACACTTAAACAGCCTATCAAGTCACATTGATAGCCATACTTATAAGAAAAACAAAAAAATGAACTTACACAATCAAATAAAACAACTGATCATCGATTGCTTAGATCTAGAAGATGTCACTGTCGATGATATCGAAACCGATGCAGCCTTATTTGGTGACGGTCTAGGCTTAGACTCGATCGATGCACTCGAATTAGGTTTGGCCATTAAGAAAGAATTTGATATCAAAATTGAAGCAAATTCTGATGCGACTACTGCACACTTTTTCAGTGTTGCTAGCTTAGCTAGCTTTATTGAATCTCAACGTGTTTAGGAGCCAGCATGCAAAATCGTGAACAAATTCTCGAAATGCTTAGCACTATTTTAGTTGAGGATTTTGAAATAGATGCGGCCGATATCACTCTAGAAGCGTCTTTGTATGAGCAGCTTGATTTAGATAGTATTGATGCGGTTGATTTGGTGATTAAATTGCAACAGCGTACCGGTAGAAAAATTCAGCCTGAGGCATTTAAAACCGTTCGCACAGTCGATGATGTCGTGAACGCCATTGAAGGATTAATTAAAAGCTAATGCGGTTAATCCTGCAGATTATTACTACTGTGGTCATTATTGCTTATCCTTTAGCAGTGTACTTTGGATTGCAGTATTTACCACCGGGCACCATTGCTTTGCTGCTTTGTTTGTTATTATTGATGCGGTTTATGGTCACTAAGCAACAAGTAAAATCCATGACACTGCCAATACTGATTGGCATCGGATTAACCGCAGCCAGTTTTATTGCTCAGCGTAACGACTGGTTACTATACTATCCGGTGGTGATAAACCTGAGTATGTTAGGATTATTTGGTTACTCACTGATTAATGGCCCAAGTATGATTGAGCGCTTAGCACGCTTAAAAGAGCCTGATTTACCAGACTCTGCTATTCCATACTTACAAACCATTACCAAACTTTGGTGTGGGTTATTTATTGTTAATGGTGCAGTGGCGACCTATACCGCCATAGCAACAAGCATTGAAATATGGACACTTTACAACGGACTGATCGCCTATCTGTTTATGGGTATGCTACTCAGTGGTGAATGGATTTATCGTCGTTTTTGGTTGAAAAAACATGAATAAGCTTTTACTCAATTGGTTATCCACAGGGCCTGCCTCACAGCAGCTGATAAGCTTTGACCATCATGACATCATGACGGGATCATTGTTTTGTGCGCACGTTGCCCACCTCCATGCTCAACTGACCCAAAGTGCTGCTAAGCGTTGGTTGCTTGCAGCCAAGCACAGCGACTTATTTGCCGCAGGCTTATGCGCGGCCTTGTTAGCCGGTAAACAAGTAATATTACCCGCCAACACCCAAAGTGGTACCTTGAGTCAACTCAACCATGAATTTGATGCCATTATTGCCGACACGCCCTTATGTGAAGTGGGTGAGTATATTGCGCTCAAAAAAGAATTAAGTTTACCCGCAGCGACATGGCCTAAATCAGAATCATTAGGTGAATTAATCTTATTCACCTCTGGTAGTAGCGGTCAGCCCAAAGCCGTCAAAAAAACGCTACAGCAACTCGATGCCGAAGTCAGTATTCTTGAACAAACCTTTGCCGAACATTTACCTCATTGCTCGGTGGTATCTACGGTTTCGCATCAACATATCTACGGTTTATTATTTAAAGTTCTGTGGCCTTTGGCCGCGAGCCGAGCTTTCTTAAGTGAACAAATCGACTTTCCAGAAACCCTAAGCTACTACCTGGCCATCATGCCAAATTTGTGTTTGATCAGTAGCCCCGCTCAATTGACTCGCTTACCTGATGCGCTTGATAACCAAAAGCAACAACGTATTCCAAGCTTAATTTTCAGTTCTGGTGGACCATTAAATTTTGATGCTGCCCAAGCGGTTAAGCAATGTTTTTATCAATTGCCCATCGAAATATTTGGCAGTACTGAGACCGGCGGTATAGCCTATCGACGCCAGCAGCAACCACTGCAACCATGGCAAGCCTTTACCCAAGTCAACATTGATATAGATCCCCAAGACGGGGCTTTGATGTTGCAGTCAGTTTATTTAGACAATCAGGCCCAGTGGCTGAGGTGCGATGATAAAATTGAACTGTTAACTGATGGCCAGTTCCGTTTATTACATCGCCTTGATCGCATTGTGAAAATTGAAGAAAAACGTTTGTCATTAGCCCAAGTGGAGCATTTACTGCAAACCCATCCTTTTGTTCGCGAAGCGGCCGTCACGGTATTAGAACAACCGCGGACCATGTTAGGTGCGGCAATATGCTTAAGCGAATTAGGCCTAAAAACACTCGAAGCGGAAGGGAAATTAGCGCTCAATAATGCGTTGAAAAACCACTTACTAAGCCAGTTTGAGCGCATCACCTTACCAAGACGCTGGCGTTATCCTGCACACTTGCCACTCAACAGCCAAGGCAAGCGTACTCAAGCAGAAATTATAGCCTTATTTAGTCATGATTAAGTCAGAATTACCCCATATTGTTAGCCATCAAGGCGGTAACAATCTCTATCAATGGCGTTTATTTGTTAGCGCAGATTTAGCCTTTTTTAATGGTCATTTTCCTCAGCAAGCCGTATTGCCTGGGGTTACCCAATTGGATTGGGCGGTCAAACTTGGCTGTGAGGCATTTGGTTATTCAGCCACTATTGCCACATTAGAAGTGCTTAAGTTTCAACAACTCATATTACCCGACACCTATGTTGATTTGGTGATTGAACATCAAGTCCAAAAAGCAAAACTGATTTTCAGTTATCGCGATCAAGATAAACGTTTCTCTTCTGGGCGCATTGTGGTCAAACCCGCGTTGGTAACTGCTGCGCCGACTGCCATTGAGAATAACCCATGAAATTGACCTTGGTTATCCCCAACTACAATCATCATATCGCCATTGAACAAACCCTAACCAAGTTGGCAAAATTCAACCTGACCTGTTATCTAGTTGATGATGGTAGCCAAGATGAAACCCGCTATGTATTGCAAGCTATGGCGGACAAATTTAGCTGGGTAACCCTCATCAGCCATCCTTTTAATCGCGGTAAAGGTGCGGCAGTGACCAGCGGTCTGCGCCAAGCTTACCGCGATGGTTTCACCCATGCATTACAGGTTGATGCCGATGGGCAGCATAATTTAGACGATATTCCGTTAATGATATCGACCTGCGAACAGCACCCACAGGCATTAATATCTGGCCAGCCGATTTATGATGAGTCCGTGCCTAAAGGCCGTTTATACGGGCGTTACCTCACCCATTTGTGGGTATGGATTGAAACCTTGAGTTTTGACATTCAAGATTCTATGTGTGGTTTTCGGGTCTATCCATTAGCGGCTACTGAACAGTTATTAAGTCAGCAAGCTTTGGGTGAGCGGATGGATTTTGATATTGAAATTATGGTCAGACTGCACTGGCAGGGTACGCCAGTCATTCATGTGCCAACTAAAGTGATCTATCCTGAAGATGGCATCAGCCACTTCCAAGGCGTGCAAGATAATGTGCGGATCAGCTGGATGCACATCCGGTTATTTTTTGGCATGCTCGCTCGCCTGCCGCGCATTATCAGCAAACAGCTTTTACAGCAAAAAGATCCACCACCAGAGCAAGCTCAGTCGCAAAAACATTGGTCGACAATGACAGAGCGTGGCAGTTTTTGGGGCATCAAACTGTTAGCTGAATGCTATCGTCTTGGCGGGCATTGGCTGTGCCGGGCAATGATGTATCCGGTAATTTGTTATTTTTTCATAACGGGATCGACGGCTCGACACGCATCATTGGATTTTTTACGCCGCGTTCAACAGCTACAACCTCATCACCCGAATCTCAGTAGCGAGGTTAATTGGCGCGATAGCCTTAAACATTTCTTTGCCTTTGGCAATGCCGCCCTCGATAGAATGGATGCTTGGTGCGACCGAATTAATCTAGAGCAAGTCGACTTTAACGACCGAAAAGAACTCGCAGACCAAGTGGCCACAGGCCGAGGTGCAGTATTGATTGTGTCGCATTTAGGCAATATGGAATTGTGTCGCGCTATCTCTGTCCACCAGCAAAAGGTGAAAGTGAATGTGATGGTGCTAACCCAACACGCTGAAAATTTTAACAAGGTACTGCAGCAGCTTAATCCACAAAGTAGTCTTAACTTAATCCATGTCAATGAGCTTGATCCCAGTACCGCCATGTTACTGCAGCAAAAAATTGATCAAGGTGAAATGGTGGTTATTGCCGCGGACCGCACCTCGTCTAGCAGCCAAGGTCGCGTCACCTATTTGCCCTTTTTAGGCCAAGATGCTGCGTTTCCACAAGGGCCATTTATTTTAGCAAGCTTACTCGACTGCCCTGTTTACAGCTTATTTTGTATTCGCCAGCATGGGCGTTATCAAGTACATGTAGAACATCTAAGCGACAGCTTAAAAGGTCCACGAGCAGGCAGAATTGAACGCTTAACCGACGCCATGAGCCAATATAGCCAACGCTTAGCGCACTTTGCCCTACAGGCTCCGATGCAATGGTTTAACTTTTTCGATTTTTGGCGTAGAGATGAATTGATTACTCGTCCTGTTTTACGCCCAGGTACTGCGCCTAGTTCAAGTACTGCGCCTAGTTCAGGTACAGCACCTAATTCAAGTACAGCACCTAGTTCAAGTACAGCAACTAATTCAAGTACTGTACCTAATTCAAGTACTGCACCTAGTTCAAGTACAGCGACTAATTCAAGTACTGCACCTAGTTCAAGTACTGTACCCAATAACAGCACAACGTCACCCAGTCAGGATAATTAATTCAATGAGCCACACTTCTTCACCGTCATCAACCGCCAATAGCACAGTGCATTTAGGCCAAAGCTATCTTAGTCTTGAGCAAGTAGTGGCTATCGCCAAAGGCGCCGCGGTCAAGGTGGCTGATACTGCCGACTATGTTGAATATATCCAAAAAGGCGCTCGCTTTATTGACAGCCTGCTGCATGAAGAAGGTGTGGTATATGGTGTCACCACAGGTTACGGCGACTCATGTACCGTGAATGTCAGCCTAGACTTAGTTCACGAATTACCACTGCACTTAACCCGGTTTCATGGTTGTGGTTTAGGCGATGTATTTAGTCCAATGCAAGCCCGCGCCATTATGGCTTGCCGCTTAAACTCCTTGGCTATGGGCAAGTCAGGTGTGAGTTATCTACTGCTGCAACGCATCGAATGGCTATTAAACAATGATATTACTCCGGTGATCCCTCAAGAAGGCTCGGTCGGCGCCAGCGGTGATTTAACCCCATTATCTTATCTTGCTGCTGTATTGGTTGGCGAACGAGAAGTGATGTTCCAAGGTAAACGTCAAGCGACCAAAGATGTTTATCTCAAATTCGGTATGGTGCCATTGACCTTGCGCCCTAAAGAAGGCCTAGCCTTAATGAATGGCACTGCGGTGATGACTGCGCTAGCGTGTTTAGCCTTCGATAGATCCCAGTACTTAACCCGTTTATCAAGCCGAATTACGGCCATGGCGTCGTTAACGCTCAAGGGTAACGCAAACCATTTTGATGATATTTTATTTGCCGCCAAGCCCCACCCAGGACAAAACCAGATAGCCAGTTGGATCCGTGAAGACTTAAATCATCATGTGCACCCTCGTAACTCAGATCGTTTACAAGACCGCTATTCAATTCGCTGTGCGCCGCACATTATTGGCGTACTGCAAGATGCCCTGCCCTTTATGCGCCAATTTATTGAAACCGAACTCAATAGTGCCAACGACAATCCTATTGTCGATGCTGAAGGTGAACATATCCTCCATGGCGGTCACTTTTATGGCGGCCACATCGCGTTTGCCATGGATGCGATGAAAAATGCCGTGGCCAATATAGCCGACTTAATTGATCGCCAAATGGCCTTAGTCATGGACCCTAAATTTAATAATGGTTTACCGGCTAATTTGTCTGCTGCAGAAGGCGAACGCCGCGCCATTAACCATGGTTTTAAAGCGGTACAAATTGGCGTATCCGCTTGGACTGCTGAAGCGTTAAAAAACACTATGCCCGCCAGCGTGTTTTCACGTTCAACTGAATGCCATAATCAAGATAAAGTGAGTATGGGGACTATTGCCGCACGTGATTGCATGCGGATACTGCAACTCACAGAGCAAGTCGCCGCCGCAGCATTATTGGCCATGAGCCAGGGGATCCAATTGCGTATAATGCAGCAAGAACTCGATGCAAGTTCATTAACCCCCTCTTTGGCCACTACTTTAGCCCAAGTCAGCGAAGATTTTGAACTGCTTACCGAAGACCGCCCCCTAGAAGCGGTACTGCGTCAAACTGTCGAAAAAATTCAATTAGGTCAGTGGGAGGTATGCTAAATGAAAGGATTATTACTCACCGAAATGGAAATGGTGATCCCGTTTCACGATGTCGATTCGATGGGCATCACTTGGCATGGCAATTATTTGCGCTACTTTGAAGTGGTGCGCTGCCTATTGCTGGATAAACTCGGTTATAACTATCGCACTATGCAAGAGTCCGGTTATGCGTGGCCCATTGTCGATGTGCAAGTAAAGTATGTTAAAAGCAGCACCTTTGACCAAAAAATCAAAGTCATTGCGGCCATTGTTGAGTGGGAAAATCGCCTACGTATTAATTATCAAGTTTTCGATGCCCAAACCAATGTGCGGATCACTAAAGGCTATACCATTCAGGCAGCCGTTGAGATTGCCACCCAAGAATTATGCTTTGTCACCCCAGAAGTGTTCCTGCAAAAAATTCGCCCATTACTTGATACGAGCCAAGCTTAATGAATACTCGCAAAGGAATGTTTGCTCGGGTCAGTCGTCTCGTTATACTGCTCTGTTTGCATATTGGCATAGTCTCGGCCAATGAACGTCCACCAGCAAGCAGCAATCAAACACTGACTCCAGAGCTGACACAAGCAAAGCCCCAACCTCTGACTCAAGCTCTGACCAAAGAGCAATTAGCTGATATTCAGACTTTGTACAGTCAACCAGCCACCACAGAAGCCCTCAGGGCTTTAGCTCAGCAATTGAATTTACAACTTGATACTAGAGGGCAGTTTATTCAACTGCGCCACTTACAAGTGCTAAAAAAGCCCTTGCTCAGCCAAGGGCAATTTATTTTTAGTCCGGCGCAGGGGTTAGTATGGCAACAACAGCGGCCGTTCAGCACCTTAATGGTGTTAAAAGATCAGCAGTTGATCCAGCAAAACAGCCAAGGCAAGGTGCAACAACTTAACGCTGCGGTCAGTGGCAACCCCATCGCGCAGCAATTACCGCGTTTATTACAGGCCATTATGGCGGGCGATATCGATGCTTTAAGTGCTGATTTCGCCTTGTTTATGCCAGCAAAAACGCCAAAAAATGCGTCATGGCAACTCGGCTTGCAAGCCAAAGATCCTCAAGTGCAAGCGTCCATGGGCAACATAACCCTCAGTGGCGACAATCAGTTACGCTCATTAATCATGACAAGTAGCCAGGCGGATATTCGCGACTATACCCAAATTCAATTTATCGATCCCCAGCAAGGGCCGCTCAGTGCAAGCGAACTGGCGCTTTTTAGCCTTGGCAATGAGTCCGTTCAATAATGATACCAATATCGCTAGCCGCGTTGTTATCTCCTATTGGGCGTTTTGTCTTATGGGTATTATTGCTACTTACAATGTTAGCCACAGGCGTTGTGCAATGGCAGCAAGGCGCGCATATTCAGACTGATATTTTGGCTATGCTGCCGCATTTACAACAAGATAAGCTCACCGAAACAGCATTAAACAAAGTAGAACAGCAACTCGCTAACCAAGTGTACATTGCCGTTATTGCCAACAACGACAGCCAAGCTATCAGCGCAGCCAAGCAACTGATGATCTCCCTAGAACAACAGACTCAACAGCCCTTTACCGCCATTCGTAGCGGCGCGGATGATCATCTGCAAGACTTGGCTAAAGTGTATTTCGAACATCGTTTTGGCTTACTGACGCCTGAACAAGCACACGCCATTGAAACAGGCCATTGGCGCCAATTGCTTAACGCTGCCCAAAGCCAACTTTATAGCGCATTTGGTTTTGCTAACAGTCAACTGCTCAGCAATGATCCGTTATTGATGTTTCCGGCTAACTTGCTGGCGTTATCGCCCAACAGTGCGCTGCGCAGCCAACAAGGGGTTTTACTGACCGATACCGTAGACGGTGTAGCTGCGATTGTCATGGCCAAAGGCCGTGATAGTGCTTTTAGCCCGACCGCTCAGCAAATGCAAATGCAAGCATTAGAATCTGCGTTTAGCCAAATTAATCAGCACTATCCCGAGGTGAGCTTTCTCAAGGCTGGGGCACTTTTTCATGCCATTGCTGCCACAGAATCAGCCAAACAAGAAATCAGCCGCATTGGCTTAATTTCCATGTTGGGGATTATCTTATTAGTCTGGTTGGCCTTTCGATCTATGATGCCGTTATTTGCCGCGCTACTGACCTTAACCTCTGGGGTGGTGTTTGCGTTTGTCGCCACCTTAAGTTTTTTTGGTGAGCTGCATTTACTGACACTGGTATTTGGCACCAGCTTAATTGGTGTAGCCATTGATTACAGCTTCCACTTTTACTGCGAAAAACAAGCTCACCCCAATGACAACGCCAGTGACACATTAACGCGTATTTTCCCTGCGCTCACCCTCGCCCTTGTTACCAGTGTCAGTGCCTTTGTCGCCATAGGGTTTACGCCATTCCCGGGGATGCAACAAGTGGCGGTATTTTGCGCCGCGGGGTTAATGGGTGCTTACCTAACCTTGTTACTGGTGTTTCCATTGCTGGGCAACCATGGGCTTAAACCCACCCGCGGATTAACCCTAGCCCAAGGTTATCTGACCGTATTGCAACGCACTTTTATACCGAGTCGATTGTGGCAAAAAGTCGCTATCGCGGCACTGCTGATTGGTTTAACGGCTATATTATTTTTTGGCTTATCACAAGCTGACACCGACGATGATATTCGCCAATTACAGCAAAGCCCTGCAGCCATCACCAGCGAAGAAAACCAGCTCAGACAGCTGCTCAGCGGTGGTACAGACAACCAATTTATTTTGGTCAGCGGCCACAACGAACAAGCATTATTGCAAACATTAGAGCAACTGGTCCCCGTACTTGATAAGGCCGTTGCCGATGGCGAGTTAGCCCAGGCCATTAGCCTGAGTCGCTTTATGCCCAGCATTGCCCGCCAGCGCCACGATTATCAATTACAACAACAGCTTTATCAGCAACATTTAGATGAAATCATCACCGAGATGGGCCTAAATGACAGCATAAAGACCAGCTTGCTTGCACAACTCGACCAAGCTACAACACAATGGTTAACGCCAAAAAGGGTGTTAGCCCAAGCTAATGATGATTTACATGCCCTATGGCTTGGCGCAATATCGACCACAGACAACACCGAGCAATATGGTGCAATTGTGTTGCTAGGTGGCATACACTCGTTAGTGTCCCTCGAGCAACGACTCACTGACCAAAACTGGTCTTTAGGCCAAGTGCGTTTAATCGATAAAGTCGGGGATATATCGGCTTTAATGGGCAAGTATCGCCAACTGACATTACAGCTATTAGTGTGGGTCTTTGTGTTAGCAAGCCTACTGTTTAGCATTAAATATGGCATTAAGCTGGCGTTAGCCATCGTGGCGGTACCGGCATTATCAGTACTGCTCACCCTCGCGTGTTTAGGGATTGTCGGCTCGAGCATCAGTTTGTTTCACGCATTAGCACTTATTTTGGTGTTAGGGATCGGGATTGATTACAGCCTGTTTTTTGCCGAGGCGAAACACACCAGTCGCGGTGTGATGATGGCAATCTTTATGTCAGCCTGTTCAACGCTATTGGCTTTTGGTTTACTGGCGCTCAGTCAAACAAATGCGATTCACTTTTTTGGATTAACACTTCTTTTTGGGATCAGTTTTGCATTCTTACTGGCACCGTTTATTTCATTTATCACTAGGAAAACACTGTAAATGTTAAGCAGTCAAACACATACAGTCAGCAACATGGACGTCGACGTTGCCATCATTGGCGCAGGCCCTTCAGGCGCTATTGCTGCAAGCCTATTACGCCAGCAAGGTCATCAGGTTATTGTTATTGAAAAACAGCATTTTCCACGTTTTTCAATTGGCGAAAGCTTACTGCCTTGTTGCATGCAGTTTCTCGAACAAGCCGGCATGTTAGAAGCGGTTAATCAGGCTGGATTTCAGTTTAAAAATGGCGCCGCATTTCGCCACCAAGGTCGCTATACTACTTTTGATTTTAATGACAAATTTACCCCTGGCCCAAGCACTACCTTTCAGGTTCAGCGGGCTGATTTTGATAAACTATTGGCAGACACTGCAATCAGTCAAGGGGTCGATATTCGTTTTGGTCATCGAGTCGATAATATTGATCTTACTGAAAACCCTCGCTTAACGGTAACGAATGAACAAGGTCAGCAATATCAAGTTAACGCTAAATTTGTGCTTGATGCCAGTGGTTTTGGTCGAGTACTACCACGATTGTTGAACCTAGAACAGCCGTCAAACCTGCCGCCTCGAAGTGCTATTTTTACCCACATTGAAGACAACATCAGCGATCCCAGCTTTGATCGTAATAAGATCCTCATTAGCGTTCACCCAAAGCATAAGGATATTTGGTACTGGTTAATCCCTTTTAACCATAACCGTTGCTCCATTGGGGTGGTGGCGGAGCCTCATTTACTGCAACATTTATCCGGTACCCTAGAACAACAACTATTAGCGATAGTGAATGAAGAACCAGAGCTACAACGCTTACTGGCTAACGCTAATATTGTTCAACCTTGCGCCACATTGAAAGGTTATTCGGCCAATGTCACCACCTTAGCAACCAACAAGTTTGCTTTGCTGGGCAACGCTGGAGAATTCCTTGACCCGGTATTTTCATCAGGGGTAACGATTGCAATGCAGTCAGCATCAATGGCAGTAGCCAGTGTAAATAAGCAACTTAACGGTCAAACCGTTGACTGGAATACCGAGTACACAGAGCCATTAATGCAAGGGGTAAACACCTTTAGAACCTATGTCCAAGCTTGGTATGATGGACGTTTTCAAGATGTCATTTTCTATCAACAAGCCAACAGCAAGATTAAACAAATGATTTGCTCAATTTTAGCGGGCTACGCTTGGGACATGAGTAATCCGTTTGTGAAAGAGTCTGAGCGACGCCTCAACACCATTGTCGAGTTATGTCAGGAGCCCAATATTGCTTAACCTATTCGAGCATTTTATTGATTTGTTATCACGCCGTATTGTGGCCCTGCTTCTACTCAGCTTATTAACCGCTTGCAGCCAGCAAATCGTGCGGCAAACTTGTGTCCCTCTCACGGGTGAAGCACAATATTGCTTAAGTCCAACCTCGACAGTATTAACTGATGCTCATCAAGAGATTAATTTAACTCAAATGGTTAACTTTACCCGAGGGCAAGATAGCCATGAGTTATTAACCCAGCTTGAACTCAACCCACAACGGATGACGTTAGTAGGATTAGCGCCTCTTGGGCAAGCGCTATTCACACTAGTGTACGATGGGCAAACCCTACAAAGTCAGCAAAGTCTGTTATTGGGTGAGCAGTTTAAAGCGGAATATTTAATGGCGATAATGCAGATAATTTACTGGCCAACGGAGCAAGTCAATCACCACTTAAGTGGCGGTGAATTAATGATTAAACCTTGTAATATGGGGCTATGTAAGCAACTGCTGGATGCTAATGGCGAGTTAATGCGGTTAACGTATAGCAATATAGATCCATGGTTGGCGCAAGTGAACGTTGACATCGACGCCGCTGATATTCACATAAAAATCACCCCAATTGAATAGTCAGAGCTCTACCCTAGTCATAAACAGACAGTAATAAATAGGCAATAAAACTAAGTATGAATAGTCGCATAGCAATAACTCACATCGGATTGTGTACACCTCTGGGGAACTCGCCAGAAGAGGTGCTGCCACGCCTCATTAAGGGTGATATCAGTGCCATGCAATGGCGCGATAATCTATTGTTCAATGCCCCTACCATAGTGGGTTGCATCGATGAGACACGCTTAATCGATATTGCTGACCATTTAAGTCTGTTTACGTGTCGTAATAATCGCTTATTAAATACCGCGGCACAACAACTCGTCCCTGCGATAGCACAAGCCAAACAACGTTTTGGGGCAGATCGTATCGGGGTGGTGTTAGGCACAAGCACCTCGGGTATTTCCAAAGGCGAAGCCGCGTTAAAATACCAACTTGAACATGGGCATTTTCCCCCGAGCTACCATTACTCGCAACAGGAATTGGGCAGTACCAGTGATTATCTAAAGCAGTTATTTGCACTCTCTGGCCCTTGTTATACCGTCTCGACTGCGTGTTCATCGAGCGCCAAAGTGTTTGCCAGTGCACAGCGATTACTCAATGCAGATCTCTGCGATATGGTGATTGTTGGCGGCGTAGACAGTTTATGTCAGTTAACCGTTAATGGCTTTGCCGCATTAGAATCCATATCCAAAGGCCATTGTAATCCGTTCAGTCGCCATCGAGATGGAATTAACATTGGTGAAGGCGCGGCGTTATTTACCTTAGAACGTGGTCAAAGTGAGGTGATGTTGGCCGGGGTTGGTGAGTCTGCCGATGCACATCATATTTCGGCACCACACCCAGAAGGAACAGGCGCGATTGCCGCCATGCTACAAGCCTTAACCGCGGCGAATATTTCGCCGCAGCAAATTGATTATGTCAATCTACATGGCACCGCTACCCCTAAAAATGATGCGATGGAATCACGAGCCATAACAGCAGTATTTAGCCAATCATTACCCCCATGCAGTTCAACCAAACCGCTTACCGGTCATACCTTAGGGGCTGCGGGTGCGATTGAGGCCGCTTTTTGCTATTTATTATTAAGTCCACTTAATCATAGCAAGCGCCTACCACCTCATATCTGGGATGGTCAGTTTGATGATAACGACCCGCACATTGCGCTGGTCAATGCCAACAGTAATACTGGGTTAAGTCAGCTCAATTTCATTATGAGTAATTCATTTGCCTTTGGTGGCAGTAATGCCAGCCTGATTTTTTGTCGAAAGGATGCCTAGTTTCATGCCAACACGCACAGCAAATGCCGCTATGTTAGCGCAAGACATCAGTACTTTTATTCCGCATCGCGCGCCGATGATCTTGATTGATAACCTGTTAGAACACTATCCAGACAGCTTGATCACTGAAACCCATATTCGCCCAGACAGTGCCTATTTTGACCGCCAACTCAATGGTGTTCCTAATTACGTTGGCATCGAGTATATGGCCCAAAGCATTGCAGCATTAGCCGGTATAGAGGCACGACTCGATCACGAAGGTATCCGAGTCGGTTTTTTACTCGGTACTCGCAAGCTACAAATGCACATAGACACGTTTACCTTAGGTGAGTCTTATCGCACTCAAGTCACCAGGTTATATCAAGAAGAGTCGGGGTTAGCGGTATTTGATTGCCATATTTATCATCAAGATACCTTAGTGGCACAAGCCAATGTCAATGTCTTTCAACCCCAAGACACCCAAACCTATATTAATAACAGCCAAGTTAATAACTAACCTTTTTATCCCCATTTGAGTTCCTCGAATCAATCACGGAGAGACATTTTGAATAATAGAGTATTAGTTACCGGTTCAAGCCGAGGAATAGGCAAAGCCATCGCAATTAAATTAGCCGAGAATGGTTTTGATATTGCGCTGCACTTTCACAGCAATCATGTTGCCGCCGCACAAGTACAAAAAAGCTTATTAGATCTGGGTATTCAGGTCAGTTTACTGCAATTTGATATTGCTGACCGTCAGGCAGTTAAGCTTGCTATCGAAACTGACATTGCCGAACACGGAGCCTATTATGGCGTTATTCTCAATGCAGGTATCAACCGCGACACCGCTTTTCCAGCCATGACTGAACACGAATGGGACAGTGTCATTCACACTAACCTTGATGGTTTTTATAATGTTATTCATCCTACGGTTATGCCTATGGTTCAAGCTCGTAAAGGCGGACGTATTATCACTCTCGCCTCAGTGTCAGGCATCGCAGGTAACCGGGGGCAAGTGAATTACAGCGCCTCAAAAGCGGGGATTATTGGTGCAACCAAAGCCTTATCACTTGAGTTGGCAAAACGGAAAATCACCGTTAATTGTATCGCCCCAGGGCTAATTGAAACCGACATGGTGACGGACATTTCAACCGATATGGTCAACCAAATGGTGCCGATGAAGCGCATGGGTAAACCCAGTGAAATAGCCGGCCTTGCTAACTTTTTATTGTCAGACGATGCCGCCTATATTACTCGCCAAGTGATTTCAGTTAACGGAGGCATGATATGAAACGGGTTGTCGTTACAGGCATGGGGGGGATTTGTGCATTGGGTCAGGACTGGGCGCAAATTAAAGCCAGCCTACTCGCTAAACATAACTGCGTCATTCAAATGGATGAATGGGATCGCTACCCAGGGTTAAATACTCGCCTTGCCGCGCCTGTGACCGAGTTTGTTCTCCCTAAACACTATTCACGTAAAAAAATTCGCTCAATGGGGCGAGTCTCCATGATGGCCACTCGCGCCAGTGAACTCGCGCTTGAAGATGCTGGTCTGTTAAATGATCCTATTATAAACTCTGGCCAAGTAGGCGTGGCTTACGGCTCATCAACTGGCAGTACCGATCCGATAATGGGATTTGGCGATATGTTAAAAACCGGCGATATGTCAGGGTTAACCGCTACCAGCTATATCCGCATGATGGCCCACACTACGGCCGTAAATATTGGCGTGTTTTTTGGATTACAAGGCCGAGTCCATACTACCAGCAGTGCATGTACTTCTGCGAGCCAAGGTATTGGCTACGCTTATGAAGCGATTAAATATGGTATGCAAACCATTATGTTAGCGGGTGGCGCTGAAGAACTTTGTCCTACCGAAGCTGTGGTATTTGATACTTTGTTTGCTACCAGCACCAAAAATGATACGCCAGCTCAAACACCACGCCCATTTGACAGTCAACGTGATGGTTTAGTGATAGGTGAAGGTGCTTGTACTCTTATATTAGAAGAGCTTGAGCACGCTCAAGCCCGTGGCGCCAAAATTTATGCTGAACTGGTTGGTTTTGGAACCAATTCAGATGGACAACACGTGACCCAACCCAATGCAAAAACCATGGAAGTGGCGATTCGTTTAGCCTTAAAAGATGCCGCGTTAACGCCACAAGACATTGGTTATATTAGTGCCCATGGCACCGCAACCGATCGCGGTGACATTGCTGAAACCGCCGCTACCCATGCTGTATTTGGCACGAATACGCCGATTTCATCACTAAAAAGTTACACCGGTCATACCTTAGGTGCCTGTGGTTCATTGGAAGCGTGGACCAGTATTGAAATGATGAACGAAGGCTGGTTTGCACCAACACTCAACCTCACCAATATTGACCCACAATGCGCCCCGCTCGATTACATTAAAGACGATATCCGCCTTATCGATACAGACTATGTCATGAGCAATAATTTTGCCTTTGGGGGCATTAATACTTCATTGATTTTTAAACGCTGGCATTAATGGCAACGGGGAGTCAGTAATTTGCCAATAAGAGTAAAATCCGACATAAAAAAACGCTTAATGAAACGTTAAAGTCTCATTAAGCGTTAAGTTTTTAAGCAGAGAACTTTATTTAAGTAACGGTATATACCCAAGCCACTTCAACATGCTCGTTTCAAGGCTCCCGTAGGATAACTGAACAAGGCAGTGATTGAAGAGAATGGTTATTTCCTTTTTAATATCACTATTCCAAGGTTCTAGGACGCTGCGCGGTTAGTTACTATAAAATCCTATAGCAAGAGCCTAGATCGCTACGCTGCTAGGACGCTGCGCGGCTAGATGCTATAAAATCTTAGCCGCGAAGCTGTCCCTAGCAGACCGAAGGTCGCTCTAGCAGCCGCAGGCGCCCTATTCTTAGACCCTTGAACTCTGTCACTTATGGACATGCACAGTCCTGCATTTCGAAGTCGTTTGGGTATGAATTAATTAAAGTGAAAGTTCATCGATAGCAAGCTTAGCTTGGCTAATGCCGGCTTCTGCAGCATCAGGGCCCATATTTAAGGCTTCTGCATAAATCGTTTCCACATTGTTAATCCCAATAAAACCTAATAATGTCGTTAGGTAAGGCACCACATGGTCAGTTGCACCATCTTTGTGGACGCCACCGCGAGTGGTAACAATAATCGCCCGCTTACCTTCAATTAAGCCAACCGGTCCTGTTGCAGTATAACTAAACGTCACACCTACACGAGCGATGAAATCAATCCAATTTTTTAACGTCGTAGGAATGGTGAAATTGTACATGGGCGCTGCAATAATAATGCTGTCATGCTGTTTAATTTCAGCCACTAATTCGTTCGATAGCGCGAGTGCTGATAATTGACGCTCAGAAAGATCCTCACCACCGCGTAAACCTGTAGCAAGTTCACCATCTAACATTGGCACGGGTTGACTGCCTAAATCACGCACGGTGATCTGCGCACCTTTACGGCTCCATTGCTGATGTAAATAATCCACTAATGCTGAAGATTGTGAATAACTGCCTAGAATGCTTGATTTTAAAATTAATACTTTTGCCATTGTTAATTCTCACCCATCTGTTTGTTGGGTCACATGGCTATGCGCCTGACCAATGAGATGAGTATATTGATCTATAAAAAAGAAAAATAGCGCAATAATTTTGCAGTTACGTTCGATAAAATAGAAAGTAATTCACGACCCATTGATTATCTACTCTGAGCTCACAATCTTTTGCGGAAACGATACAAATTGCCCGGTAAACGTGGCGCACATAATCTCATCACAATACAGAGCCACTTCCAAGGTGATTTTCACTAGCTGACCACGGGTTAATGGAGTCAAATCGGTATAAGGCCAAATGACTTTGGCATAAGGCTGTTTAGTAACCGGTTTTAAATACCTTACTTTTGCATCAGCTAATACAATGTCGCCATGTGCTTGAGACAATTGCTGCTGTAACCACACCATTCCCCATCCGGTTAATGTCATTAAGGTGTAGATGCTGCCCGCAAACATGGTGTGATGTAAATTAATGTTGGGATCAATAGGCGCAGTGACCTGTAAGCTATCACCATTAAACAATACTGGTGTAATCTGCATAAACTTACTGGCAGGGATGGTATTGTGCCAAGTTTCACACAAAGTTTGTAATAATGCGCTGACCTCGGCATCTGATTGTGCTTCGGTCAATGACAAATCGAACATAGCAATATCCCTCTGATGACAACGAGTGGACCATAAACAACAGATACACTTTATACTTGTAAATTAAAGGTCACAGGACCGTCATTTACCAACTCAACCTGCATCTCTGCACCAAATTGGCCGGTTTCAGTAATGGCCCCTTGTTGACGACAATAGTCCACAAATGCCTGATAGAGACGATCGGCTTGCTCAGGGGTTGCTGCGCTCGAAAAGCTGGGCCTTAAGCCTTTATCTGTATCGGCTACCAAGGTAAATTGTGACACCACCAGTAACTGTCCGGCGACTTGTGCCAGATTAAGATTCATTTTGCCATTTTCATCACTAAACACCCGATAACGAATGACTTTTGTGGCTAGCTTAACCATTTTCTCAATATTATCTTCACGCTCTACACCTAGTAATACTAACAAGCCTTGGTCAATTTTGCCGACTATCGTGCTATCTACCGAGACGGATGCGCGTTTAACACGTTGAATTAATGCAATCATAACGGCCCTAAAAATAGACTATTGGGTGACAATTATTGGATAAACTAATCACGATCACTCCTAATACTTAAGACTTAAGACTTAAGACTTATCAGATGACGATACCGATTTACTCACCACCCGCTGATCATCCACATTATTAATATGATCATCTTTAGGCTCAGTAAATATTTCGGCTTTTAGGTCGTCAGCGATAATAGCCAAACTGCCTAAATATTCTGGTAATGCCGCAGTAATTTCTGCCCCAAGTAATACAATAATCCACGATAAATACACCCATACAAACAAAATAGGGATCACTGCCAGCGCACCATATATGGCTTCATAACTCGGAAATTGAGTCACGTAAAACGCAAAGCCTTTTTTACCCGCTTCAAATAATACCGCCGCAACAATGGCCCCCAATAAGGCATGTAAAAAATGCACTTTTTTATTCGGCACGACCATATATAAAAGCAATATCGATGCAACAGAAAACAGCAATGGAAGACGCTCAATAATCCTCGGAACTAATCCAGACAACTCACTACCTGTCACCACCTCTAATGACACCACATATGAGGTTGCCAGCAAACTTGCACCAATAAGAACAGGGCCAAGCGTCAATACCATCCAGTACATCGAAAATGACACCACGTAAGAGCGCTGTTCAGTGATCCGCCAAATGTTATTCAGCGCTTTGTCGATAGCAGAAATCAGCATAATGGCAACGAACACTAACGCAACAATACCCACAAAGGTCCCTTTAGATGCATTGGCCACAAACTCATTAATATGCACTTGAACCGTATCACCCGCAGCAGGTATAAAATTATTATAAATAAATCCTTCAATATTACCGCGAATGCCTTTAAACACCGGAAACGCAGATAGCATAGACATAGTAACGGCCACCATAGGCACCAGTGACAACAAGGTCACATAAGCCAAATGACCTGCTCGTATATTGATTTGGTCTTCAGTAAGCCGTTGTTTGAGATGGCGTAGAAACTGCCAAATCCCGCTAAAAAAAGCCACAATCGGGCTGTAATCAAACTTTTTGGGCATAATAATCCTTCTTTCTTGCCACGTTAGGGGAGATAACGTTTGTATTCAGTCACTAACTTCGTACAATGTTATAACATATTAGTCATCGAACAATGGAGCAAATTGATGTCACAACAAGGTTCGGCGGGCAATGTGCTCGCTGCTGTCGCTAGTTTTTTTTTCCCGGGCTTAGGTCAGCTTTTACAAGGGCGTATTTTAGCGGCTTTGTTATTCTTCTGCATTACTGCCGTTTGCTATTTCTTTTTTGTGTTGGTCATCCCAGCCATTATCGGTGGTTTATTCCATTTATGGAGCATCATCGACGCAGCAAAATTTAAATCAGGCAGTTAACCTCAACGAGGTCACTTTTCGCCTCAGACAATAAAAGAGACACATTGATGAAAAAATGGATATCACTGGCGCTATTAAGTAGCAGTTTACTGTTGAGCGGCTGTCAAAGTGCCTATTACGGTGCAATGGAAAAAGTTGGCTATCACAAGCGCGACATCATGGTCGATAGAGTGCAGAGTGCTAAAGAATCGCAACAAGAAGCTCAGGAGCAATTTAGTTCTGCTTTGGAAGAAATGCAGGCTCTATTGGCGTTTGATGGTGGTGATTTAGACGATGCCTATAACAAAGCAAAAGATGAGTATGAATCTGCGCAGTCATCGGCAGATGAAGTCAGTCGCCGTATTGAAAAAGTTGAAGATGTCGCTGAAGCATTATTTGACGAATGGCAAACTGAAATCGAAGATATAAGTAAAGCCAGTTTACGCCGTAACAGCACCAATACGCTCAACAAGACCAAGCGGTCATATCACTCGCTAGTCAAAAGTATGCGTCGGGCTGAAGCCAAAATGCCACCGATTTTAACCGCGATGAAAGACAATATGCTGTATTTAAAGCATAACCTAAACGCACAAGCCATTGGCGCAATTAAAGGCGAATTTGCCAATTTACAGACGGATATCTCCAGTCTGATTAACGAAATGAACAAATCGATTGCCGAATCGAATCAGTTTATTGCCTCAATGGAACAAGGTTAAACCTTACCTACCTATATCAAGTAACGCCCTTAGCGGTAACCTATGCTGTCACAGTCTATGACGGCCTAGGTGCTGCTTTTGGGTATTTATAGTAATGTGCTTACTCAATCGGCGATTCGTCCACAGGTAAAGCCGTACGGCTAAATATTTGCTTCAAAACCACTGTAGTTTCAATGCTGGCGACAAACTTGAGGTTACCGAGTGATTTCTTGATAAATTGTTCATAGGAAACTAGGTCTTTGGCGACTATTTTGAGTAAATAATCATAGGCACCGGTTATCACAGCACATTCCATCACTTGAGGTAGTGGTGCCATGGTTGATTCAAATAATGCTGTCGACTGATCAGTATGTTCCGTTAAGCGTACCGAGGTATAAACCACAATATTCAATCCCACTTTAAGAGGATCAACCTGCGCACCATAACCCAAAATCACTTTATCTTGTTCAAGCTTTTTTACTCGTCGTAAACAAGGAGTATCTGACATATTAACCTTATCGGCTAATTCAGAAATAGCCATTCGGCCCTGACGTTGTAAGATTTCTAATAGCTTGAGGTCTTTCTTATCCATTGAACAAGTCGCTTTTTAGTGAGTGATTAGTGGTATAAATATCATATTTATGAGTGAAATCCTCTACAAATTTACCACACTATCAATTTATTCAATGAGATGGTCTGTCACACTTTTGCTCTATAGAGTCTAGAAACTGCACAACATCAGCCACAATCACATTGATAGCGTCACAATAATAGGGATAAAAGTAACTATATGTCTGAGTTTAGCAGGCGCTAACACTGATCAATATACACTTCAACTAGCGGAGTTTGACCCACGGCCTGAGGCTAGGAATAACGACATTCACATTTATTGACCCCATGGTCTGCATTAGGCGAATACGAAGACCTGAACGTCCAGAATCGCTATAGCTTGTTAAAATAAACTCACACCATCACTGATGTCGGCAATATTGGTCACTCGAGCTATTCCAGCACCAGTATGGCGCGGATATCCATAAGCTAAGGTGATTGATTGGCCCAGTACAATAAGACTGTTACCAAGGCCATTACCCGTTTCTACTGCAGCAGTTCCTACTGCCGCCGTTTCATCACAATCAGTTCTGATAGTGCAAGCTGAATAAACCAATGTTTTACTGCTGTTAATTGCACCAGCTACGCCTTGCATCGTGCTCGCATAAGCATTGCTTTTTAACCCCATAAATGGTGGTGACCACGACAACTTACGAACATTTATATCTCTTTTGGATCGGCAAAAAAAAACCCGATAATCAATTACCGGGTTTTTCTATTGCTTGCTTGCCTATGCAATTCGATTCAAGAATTACAAGCTGTAGTACATTTCAAACTCAAGCGGATGAGTCGTACGCGCTACACGTTCAGATTCTGCTGTTTTAAGCTGAATATAAGACTGGATAAAGTCTTCGCTGAACACACCACCTTTAGTCAAGAACTCATGGTCCGCTTGTAGATTTTCAAGTGCGTTTTCTAATGAAGTCGCAACCTGTGGGATCTCAGCCGCTTCTTCAGCAGGCAAGTCATACAGATCTTTGTCCATTGCTTCACCTGGGTGGATCTTGTTTTGAATACCGTCAAGACCGGCCATTAGCAATGCCGAAAAAGCTAAGTATGGGTTGGCATGTGGATCAGGGAAACGCGCTTCGATACGACGACCTTTAGGGCTTGGTACCACTGGAATACGAATTGACGCGCTGCGGTTACGTGCAGAATATGCAAGCATCACAGGCGCTTCAAAATGCGGCACCAAACGCTTGTAAGAGTTTGTGCTTGGGTTAGTGAATGCATTCAATGCACGAGCATGCTTAATGATGCCGCCAATGTAGTAAAGCGCAAGGTCACTCAAACCAGCATACTTATCACCAGCGAATAAGTTTACCCCGTCTTTAGCTAAAGACTGATGCACGTGCATGCCACTGCCGTTGTCACCCACGATTGGTTTTGGCATAAATGTCGCTGTCTTGCCATAAGCATGAGCCATGTTATGAACAACATACTTAAGGATTTGAATTTCGTCAGCTTTCTTAGTCAATGTATTGAATCGTGTTGCGATTTCATTTTGACCAGCTGTGGCCACTTCGTGGTGATGCGCTTCAACCACTTGACCCATTTCTTCAAGTACTAAACACATTGCAGAGCGTAAGTCTTGTGACGAATCAACTGGCGCAACTGGGAAGTAACCCCCCTTCACCATTGGACGATGACCGGTGTTGCCTTCTTCATAGCTTTTAGCTGAGTTCCATGAAGCTTCTTTAGCGTCAATCTTCACGAAACAACCTGACATATCAGTACCAAAACGGACATCGTCAAATATGAAGAATTCAGGCTCTGGACCAATCAATACGGTATCAGCAATGCCAGTAGAAATAAGATACTGTTCGGCTTTTTTGGCAATAGAACGAGGATCGCGATCATAACCTGTCATGGTACCAGGTTCTAAAATATCACAACGAATAAGTGCGGTCGTTTCTTCCGTGAAAGGGTCTAACACAAAAGTCGTTGGATCTGGCATTAACACCATGTCAGATTCATTAATGCCTTTCCAACCTACAATTGAAGAACCGTCAAACATTTTGCCGTCTTCAAAGAAATCTTCATTTACTTGGTGAGATGGGATGGAAACGTGCTGCTCTTTACCTTTAGTGTCGGTAAAGCGTAAGTCTACAAACTTAACTTCTAACTCTTCTAGTTGTTTTAAAACTGATTCAACTGACATTCTCAAGCCTCCGGTAGGGTAAAGGGTTGTCCCTTAATATAATCTTGGTATTCGCCAGATGATGCATCTGCAAAACGAATATTTACATAATAACAGCAGTGAAGCGATATTCATGCCAGTTCGTTAACTAGTTGATTTAATGAAGATGAGAACGTTACCTAATCTTCTAAATTATGATTTTGCACCAATGACGTGCATTACTATGTTTCATCATAGTGCAAAAGTCCATAATAGTGCGTCATGTTAATGCTGGTGTTTTAATCATGCCACATTTTGCATCACACCTCGATTATGTTTAATATATAAACGTTTTATACTGTTTTTTGAGGCTTAGTAAACGAAAGATTTACATGTGTTCAAAAATAATCCTATCTACAAAAGCTGCTGTGAAGTAGAATGGCACGCTTTTTTACAGTAGCTGTAATAATAAATAGCTTCTGTTAGCTCCCTTTTTTTTTTTGATGGTTTAGAGGTTTATCCGTGCTAGAGAATTTACGTAACATCGCCATTATTGCCCACGTTGACCATGGCAAAACAACCCTGGTAGACAAAATGTTGGCGCAGTCAGGAACCCTTGCATCTCGTGGAGAAGCTACTGAGCGGGTTATGGATTCTAACGATCTTGAAAAAGAACGTGGGATCACCATTCTGGCAAAGAATACTGCCATCCAGTGGAACGACTACCGTATTAACATCGTAGATACTCCTGGCCACGCCGATTTCGGTGGCGAAGTAGAACGTGTTCTATCTATGGTCGATTCAGTATTATTGTTGGTTGACGCAGTTGATGGTCCAATGCCACAAACTCGCTTTGTAACCAAGAAAGCCTTCGCTCAAGGCCTTAAGCCAATTGTTGTTATCAACAAAATTGACCGTCCAAGTGCTCGTCCAGATTGGGTTATTGACCAAGTATTCGATTTATTCGTTAACTTAGGTGCCACTGACGAACAATTAGATTTCCCAATCGTTTATGCTTCTGCATTAAATGGTTTTGCAACGTTAGATCCAGATGTAGCTAGCGATGATATGACGCCGCTGTTTCAAACTATCGTTGAGAAAGTGGCTTTCCCTGACGCGGATGCGGAAGCGCCGTTCCAAATGCAAATTTCTCAAATCGATTATAACTCATACGTGGGTGTTATCGGTATTGGCCGTATTACCCGTGGTAACGTTAAGACTAACCAACAAGTGACTATTATTGGCGCTGACGGTAAGACTCGTAACGGTAAAATGGGCCAAGTATTAGGTTATATGGGTCTAGAACGTAATGAAGTTGCCATTGCCAATGCGGGTGACATCGTTGCGATTACCGGTTTAGGCGAGCTTAAGATCTCTGACACTATCTGTGCAGTGGGTGCCGTAGAGGCAATGCCGCCGTTAACTGTTGATGAACCTACACTAACAATGACGTTCCAAGTAAACACTTCTCCGTTCGCGGGTAAAGAAGGTAAGTATGTGACTTCACGTAACATTCTTGAGCGTTTACAGACTGAATTAGTTCACAACGTCGCACTTCGTGTTGAAGAAACTGACAGTCCAGATCGTTTCCGTGTATCAGGTCGTGGTGAATTACACTTATCGATTTTAATTGAAAACATGCGTCGTGAAGGCTACGAATTAGCCGTATCGCGTCCAGAAGTTATTCTGAAAACCGTCGATGGTGAGCTACATGAACCATACGAAACAGTAACGGTTGACGTTGAAGAAGGTCATCAAGGTACCGTAATTGAAAAATTAGGTATTCGTAAAGCTGAAATGAAAGATATGCAGCTTGATGGTAAAGGTCGTGTTCGTATTGACTTTATTATCCCAAGCCGTGGTTTGATTGGTTTCCAAACTGAGTTCTTAACCTCAACATCGGGTACTGGTCTAATTTATCATTCATTTGATCACTACGGTCCACACAAAGGTGGCGATATTGGTCAACGTGCTAACGGCGTAATGATTTCAAACGGAACAGGTAAGTCACTAACGTTCGCACTCTTTACTTTACAAGATCGTGGTCGTTTGTTTATTGGCCACGCGGCTGAAGTGTATGAAGGTCAAGTAGTTGGTATCCATGCTCGCTCTAACGATTTGACAATAAACTGTCTCAAAGGTAAGCAGCTAACTAACATGCGCGCATCAGGTACTGATGAAGCGCAAGTATTGACGACTCCGATTACACTGACTCTTGAGCAAGCTCTTGAGTTCATCGATGATGATGAATTAGTTGAAGTGACTCCTAAGAATATTCGTGTTCGTAAGAGATACTTAACTGAAAACGAACGTAAGCGTCATAACCGCAGTTAATCAGTATTAAACAGTAGCAGATTACATTTGCTACTCTTGATACCTAAACAGCCCAGATGCCTGCATCTGGGCTTTTTGTTGCCTAGTATATACAGGCTAAAAGCGATAGAGCCTAGAACGCTGCGCTGCTAGTACGCTTCGCGGCTAGAGGCTATAAAGTCAACAGCCTAGCAGCTAAGCAACTCTAGCAGTGACAAAGTCACGCCCTAACAGCGAAGCGACAACACTAGCAGTGACGAAGTCACGCCCTAGCAGCGAAGCGACAACACTAACAGTGATGAAGTCACGCCCTAACAGCGAAGCGACAACACTAACAGTGACGAA
>TARA_R110000851_G_scaffold327695_1_pt1 | contig 85092 bp, 69 predicted proteins | sample TARA_R110000851 | Tara Oceans TARA_R110000851 (sample SAMEA4397627) | marine metagenome | biome: Polar Biome; feature: [DCM] deep chlorophyll maximum layer (ENVO:01000326); material: water (ENVO:00002006), including particulate matter (ENVO:01000060) such as... | depth 17 m
AGTTCCATTGGTTTAGTCGTAAATATTGCGGATGTCCAAGATGTTGCCGCCGATGCCATCCCTTATTATAATCGTCTCCTGGTCGATATCGGATCCATCTCCGGGTATAACGAGACCGGAGGGAGGAGCTGTATTGGTACAATCCAAATAAACCCCAAAATATTCACCAGTACCGCCATAAACAGTACTATTAGTCAAGTTAGTAATCCTAAATGTAATGGGAACGTACTTAATGTAACCACTTGAACAACCGCCATAATTGGCATAATATATTGCTGGACAGAACTCCCCATTTGAACTGGTAACATTAATGTAATTGGACCAAGTTGATGTATTGATATCAAAATAGGCATACTCATATTTAAAATTACCTGCTAGATTAGGATCTTTTGTGTAAATATGGAATGTGTAATCTGATTCAATACAATTGTCGTGGCACTTAGACACCTCCAAGGCATGCATTTCTGTTTCCACATTGTAATAATACCCAGGCATCATAGTTTCGATCAAGGTAGTTTTAGTAGCAACTTCCAAAGTGATATTGTCTGTAACCTTAGCTTCAACATTCCAACTTTTGTATGCCCATTTATTAACTACCTGTGGAACTATTTTCTCCACGTACGGAACCAATTGGGCACTTTGTCCTATTATATAGGACGAAAAGGTATTTGGAAATTCCGCAATCTGCCATTTCCATTCGTATTTATAATCACCAGAACCTCCACTTACATTCGCAAAAAATTCCTTTTCTAAAGCTCCATTACAGGTTTCATTCAGGGAATTAAATATCAGTGGTGGGTAAGCACAACCTGGGGTGGAATCGCATACATTTCCAACACCATCACCATCACAATCAGCCTGATCTGGGTTATAAACGGATGGGCAATTATCGCAAACATCTCCTATTAAATCGCCATCTGCATCTTCTTGTCCCGAATTTTTAACAGTTGGACAATTATCGCAGACATCAATAACCCCATCACCATCTCCATCAGGACCAACACTACATTGAGTATCACACGCATCGCCTATTCCATCCCCATCCGAGTCTGCCTGATTAGGATTTGCTATTTTTATACAATTATCACAGACATCCCCTATACCATCGCCATCTATATCAGATTGATTTGGATTTGCCATCGTAGGGCAATTATCACAATTATCCAAAATGCCATCCCCATCAGAATCAAAAACACCACAATTTAAATCACAAGCATCTCCAATACCATCACCGTCAGTATCCAATTGATCAGGGTTGAAAATATTTGGACAATTATCACAAAGATTATAATATCCATCACCATCCGTATCTATATTACCGCATCCATTCCCGCAATTTGGATTAGGATCATTCGGACAAGGATCACATAAATCAAAAATTCCATCACCATCGGTATCAACTAATCCACAATCTACAATACACGGTTCCTCACAGGCCAAATTAGGGTTATTGGGACAATCATCGCATAAATCAAAAATTCCATCACCATCGGTATCAATAGATCCACAGTAACCCTCACAATCATCAATATTATTCTGAAGGGGGTTATACACACTCGGACAATTGTCATCGCAGTTGAGAATTCCATCACCATCGGTATCTTCATCAAAATTCGTATCACAAGCGTCCCCAATTCCATCACAATCGATATCCAGTTGGTCAGGATTATTTATTGTCATACAATTATCACAGGCATCCCCTATTCCATCAGAATCCACATCAGTTTGATCCGCATCACAAGTAGTTGGGCAATTATCACATACATCTCCAATACCATCACCATCGGTATCAACTTGTTGAGGATTAAACTCAGTTGGACAATTATCGCAAACATCTCCTGTATTATCCTGATCAATATCCTCTTGAAGTTCGTTATCGATTAACGGGCAATTATCACAGGCGTCACCATGAGAATCATTATCCGTATTTGTTTGGTCTGGATTTGGCGTGAAGACACAATTATCTTCATCATCGGGAATTCCATCACCATCATAATCCCCAAAAGGAGTGTCATCACATGCATCTCCAAGACCATCCCCATCCGAATCCTGTTGATTCGGATTCGCTATACATGTACAGTTATCAGAAATATCCAATATTCCATCATTATCACAATCATCATCACAAGCATCCCCTATTCCATCTCCATCCGTATCCATTTGATCAGGGTTAAACACGCATAAACAATTATCAGGAGCGGCATCCAAAATACCATCGTTATCACAGTCATCATCACAAATATCCGGCAATCCATCCCCATCGCTATCGGGATAATTCGGATCGCCAATTTGTGGACACGGATCAGGCGGAATTACAATATCGAGGCAGCCGTACCAATTAATATGATCTGTATATATATCAACAGAGGCACCAGCATTCCCGTACTTGTAACTATTTTTGCTGACTACTTTGAAACCTCCTATGAAAGTATTTTCCGTAGGCGTCTCAATAAATGTTTTAATAAGCCTACCAGCCTTATCATACCTAAATGAAGATGCAAGATTGTTGGCATCTAAAATGTAGAGTAAATCATCTGTTTTTTCATCGTATATATATGAAGCAACGGATGCGTTTATAGGATGTACCCTAAAATCATCAAAATATTGACCAGTGGATTGGTCGTTCCTTACATAAACATTGAAATTTCCCCCATTATATTCAAAATAATAATTCCTTAATTCCCAGCAACCTGCCACAATCTTTTCCTTGGGTGTAAGCCTGGTCGAATTGAAATAAGCATGGCCGTTTTCGTACCCTGGCTGAATTGCAGACCAAAATGAAACCTTATACCATCCTGGCCGAAGTTGATCGCCACTATTGCTATTGACCTCAAAAACTTTATTTGTGGTGCTCACATTCTTAACCGAATAGAATCCAGCATGGGCAATTTCGTTCGTTCTAAAATTTGCGCCTAGAACCTCGCCTTCAAAATTATACTGGTCAAGAGGTTCCCTTTCTGCACTCGAAAAGTACATTTCAGTAACTTTGGCATTCCCGGAAATTAAAGTTTTTGTATTATCGGCTGACATACGCGAAGCCACATAATTACTATTGATATCCATCATTTCCAGTGGTAGGGAATAATGGTCATATCTTGTAATTTCCGATATTTTTTCCCAGTTACCACTACTACTGGGCACTGGTGTGCCCGAAGTCCAATTAAAATAATTATTTGTTTCATCAAAATAACTTAAGTATGCCCCATCAGTATCCACACTTTCTTTCCATACAAATGTTCTGTGCTTTCGCCAAACAGGAATCCCAATACTTTGATTACCATATTCATCTCTATATGACCAATTACTATTCCAAGTATTAATTGAAGCATTAATTGTTTTCCAACCCGTACCAGTATTTATTTTAGATATTGACATAGCTCCCTGGGAAAGCATATTTTTATTATTTGGGTTTAAGGTTTTTGCTCCCAACGCACCATATTTTGTATATGCTGGCAGTCTTATTTCTTGACGATCAGTACCATCCGACATTTTTGAATAACTATGTCTAAAGGTTCCGAGCCAAGGATCCACTTCAGAATATTCAGTATAGGATTCTATATTATTGTAATATGATTTTGTTTTTTTTAGCATATTGCTATAAACGGTCTTTGTGGAAATACTCAGTAATCTTTTAGTATATTCCGAATCGACTTCTGTTCCCTCGGGATTGGTCTTAAATATTGATTTCATCGAATTAAAAGACTCTTTCACAATTCCTTTGTTTGATTCATAATTAGGACTTCCCACCCCGCTCAAATGATTTCCGTTTATATACTGATTTTCGGTCTTAAAGAGAACTTGTCCCTCCTGATTGAGTGTTTCAATGGATTTTAGTTGACCAATTAATGCTGTATTCACATTAATATCAATATTTTTTGCTTTTACCTTTTTAGTTCCGCTACCATCTAAATCTTCATCATCTATAACATTTGCCCAAAATATTTTATCTTCAGTAGGTGCGGGATCATCTGCATCCATCTGGGGCATATCTAGGTTCGGATCAAAAATATCAAAAATAGGCTGCAATACATGATGTCGATAGCGGGTTTGCATATCAAATTCACCATTTGCAGTTTTTTCTGTCATGGTTACATATTCATACATAACACCAGGAGCAGGAAGCTCAGATTGATAAGGAACATATTTTAATCCATCCACTGGAGCATAAGATGTAATTCCGGATGATCTCCCCGCCCTGCTGTGCCCTGATGGATAACGATAATCATAAGAAACTAAATATTCGACATTGCTTGACGGATCAGTTGTTTTTAATTTTCCTACCCTTAATCCACCACCGCTTTGGTCCTCTGGAACTTTATTTGCTATTAACCTATATCCAAAAGCAGCATCCTCATCTCCTCTGCGGGGCCATCCTGGTGGACATTGATCATCCCAAGATAATTGAAACATATTAATATCTCTTTCATTTCCATTATCTGAAAATGCTCTACGGCGTGACCAATTAATATCATTACCTATTCTTTGGGGCGGCCAGCGATCGACCTCAATCCAACATCCAGATTGTGGCTTAACCCTTAATCTTACAGAATTGGAACTTACACTCACAATCTCAGCAACAGCCGTCTCTAATCGCATAGCAACTTCCATTCGGTGCCAACGTGATTTTCCTTTATAGCAAATACTTAAATTTAATAACGTATTTTCTTGAGGTTGAAAATAATCTCTAAAATCAATATTTTCCCAACTCGGAAAATTTCCACTATTGGGGGCATTCTTTATATCAATAATAAAATTGTAATTTCCTGTTGGTGTTACACCTTCACCTTCTGGAAATTCAATTATTTGAATTGGATTGTTAAAAGGATCTAATTCTTCTTTTCGAATTCTAAAAGCGAGGGGGTCTTTATTGTCAAATATTCTACGGGAGAATGCCTCAATCCAATAGTCATCTTCTTGATAATCAATTTCTATCTTTGCTCCAGTGGGCATTGTAATTTCTTTGAGCGACCAAGCTTTTGCCCTATTCTGCCCATTGTAAGAGCCCTTTCTAAAACCCCAAGGATCAACATTGGCTCTTTTAGCTCTTTCATATTCAATTGGACTGGTATGGGGAAGACTTTGATAATTAATATTTGGCATATTCTCAAGAAAATATTCAAATTTATATGGAGGCATATATTCCATACCTCCCCTTCCCTTTACAGTCACAGCGTCCAGGGTAAGCTTCCCTCTTTTGTTTGCAGTAAGCGGATGAATATTTGGTGGGGTAGAAGCTGATTTTCTAGCAAGGTTATAGGAATCATTTTTAAATTCAATAACCTTAAGCGCGTGCTCAAGAATAAAATTATTGGATATATCATTTTTATCAATTATAGAATCCTCCATATGTATCTGGTACTGATAGTTGGAGCCATATGCCTGTGCAAACAATGGAGATTCCCAATTAGGTGAGTGTGTTGAATTGGGTGTATAACCACCATCCATTAACCCCGCTCCAAGATATCCTCCCGAAGTTTTATCTAAAAGATCAGCATTCTCTGTTTTTAATAATATAATCTTATCTAATTTAAGATTGTATTCCCTTGGGTAATTAACGTATCGTTCCTGTACATGTATGTCGTCCGTCTCATTCATTCCATCATTACCCCCGGTTGTGGAAAGCAAACCAGTACTAGAATTTATGCCCTCACCAAAAAGTTTAAAAGCTAAATCCTTTCCAACTGCATCATATCGTAAACTCTTTACAAAAACTGCAGTTTCTTTTCGGGTTTTAATTTTGTCTAGATAATATAGTTGCTTTCTTCCAAAAACGTAATAACCCTTATCCTTCTCTTCAATATCGTCAAGTAAATTTGTACTATAGTTATAGATATTACTTTCATACGGATTACGCCAAACCATACCATCGGTCCATTTACCATACTCGAGTTCTACCCAATAACCATAGTCATCATTGCTGACTTTACCATCTGAATCGGCATCAATATAGTCAGGTCCTGTAACGGCAGTAAGTAACCAATGGGTTGCAAATTTACTGTACTGTCTATTTTCCTTAACATTGGAGGCGACTCCTAGTGGCAATTCCTTGTCCTCTATAAGGTTTCTCTGCACTTGCTCAAAATGGTAAACAGGTAATGAGAAATGATAAGTCTTTCCATCTGGAGAGGTAATTTTGTAAGCTCCTATTCCATTCGGATCAAAGTAGGCCACATTGTCCCTTAAATTATCATTGACATTTAAAGGGGTTATGAGGCCTTTTGATTCCGCGTATCCACTCGCAATTTGATTATTTGTAAATACTTCAATATAAGACGGTGTCTTTGCTCTGTTTATATTCGGATTTAGCTTTGTGAACCCCTCCCCAATAATTCCTTCGCCCTGAAGATAACTATCCATATTTCCTCCTGAAGATATATTCGCCGATGCAGGAGTAGTAAGCTCACTATGGGTAAACTGTGATTCAAAATAGAATTGAAAATTATTTGGATCATTATCATTTGAGTTCCCTAATTTTCTTACAGAATGATCATTTCCATAATGCCAATAGACATGTATATCTTCCCCTTTTGCATTAGTCGTCCTTTCACCACTTCCAAATATATTGGTATTTTGAAAAAAGTATGGTTTAATAGAACCATTAAGTCCTTGTGCATTTACGGAATAGGTATCATATCCAGCAAATGTGAAATTAATATTTTCAATGTCTTGGGAATAATCGGCAATGTATTCGTCCTGCGGTTGTGGCAATCGGGTTGAATAAACATCAAATTTTTTCGTTCGTTTCAGATAGTCCGTAAAGCCGTCGATATTATCTGCCTGAGATTCTCCACTGGTAATATTAGAGAAGTCGCTAGCATATAGGACTCCCCAACTATTATTTACAAACCCTTTACGCAAAGAATATTCAACTTTTTTCTTACTAAAACCAATAGTAAAGGAAAATGGACCCCAATAAACCGGAATTGCGAAGGCCATATTTTGTTGATCAACTGAAAAATCTCCTGAAGAAAAACTTGCCGAACCCATTCCGACTCCCCCTGAGGAATTACTTTGTTTATCATCACTAAATGTTTTCTCTCCTTGATTTTCTCTTCCAAATGAAGCGCCAATAGAAAAGCCTCCATCAAATCCAAATCCGGCTCCAACTCCAGCAAAACTATGTGGCCCTACTCTTACCCCAGCACCAATACCAATACCTGTAAACTTACCTTGATTTAGGGAATATGAAATCGATGCCCCTGCTCCATAACTTCCTACTGCAACACTCACTCCGGCATTAATACCCACATTACCGTTTGTATCAGCCGACACACCTACGGATGCACCAACCATATCGCCAATCTGTGGTCCTACCGAAGCTCTGACAGAGCCCGAAATACCTTTACCGCCGCCCCAATTCATTCCTACCCCAACCTGTGCATTACTTGCTATGCCTACATCTAAAGTTATCCCATAGTAAGTTTCAGAGTTATAATAGGAAGTAAAATTTATTCCCACCCCGTCCTTCCAATCATCTGGGTTATTGGTTACCCCCCTATTAACCGCACCCGGATTTAAATACCACCCCAGTCCAATCCAAGATGCATCCATATCGGTCGCTATACCCGCATGGTAGGACAAATTCACGGGAAATCCATCGACCGACAGTAATGGTAAAACATATGACAAATCACCAGAAACCAGACTGACCATATCGGTCGCATCCACAGGCTCAAATCCTTGTGCTTCAGGAGACGAAGGACCGTTATTTTGACAGAACATATAATTTGGAGATAGAGTACAAGCCAAAAAGAAATATAAAACACTCAGCTTTAAATACAAAAAGGGGTACTTGTTTTTCATATATTATAGATTACGTAAAATCAGGTTTTTTTTTAAAAGATCGGCTGGAATTCTAAATTTAACTTCCCCTGTATTTAAACCAAATTCTTCTATTGTTAAAAAGAGATTCTCTGTTGTGGAAATTTTATTTTTATCAAAAATTAAGAGTAATGATGTATTCTTACTTAGCCCATACATTCTTGGATAGATATAATCTAACATTTGAAAAGTATCCTTCTTTGTATCAAAAAGATGGATCTTTTCGTCCATGTTGAAAGTTAGTTCATTAATTAAAGAAGCAAATTGCGCTTGAGTTGCGGGCAACGTACTCAATATCTCTTTATTACTTTTGGAAAATGATAAATTAAGGTAAAGGAATTGCTTATATTTATCCCGAAGACTATCCAAATTTGCTTCCTTTTCCGATTGTTCTATTTCTTGAGCGGCAATCAGGTCGGAAGGTCTTAACAATAAAGAAAATTTTACGCCTCCAACCACTTTCTGTTGTAAGTAGCCATTATCTTTTTCATTTACATAGGTTACGAGTTCTTGGGTACTATCAAAATTTTTCCCTTCACATGAAGAAATAATTACAACCAGAAGGCTTAATATTAATATTTTCATTTGGTTTTAGAGTTTAAGAATTCTTTGTTTAGTCCCTCCAAAACTTTTGCGGTAAGATCAGAAGATTCTTCTGCATACATAATATTACCACTTCCACTGGCTCCGAAAATTATTGTATAACCATGTTTTTTCCCATATTCCTTAATATATTCATTTATATCATTGATCACAGTTTTTGTAGCCTTTTGATCTTCATCCTGAATCTGCTTTTCAATATTCTGTTGATAATTGTTTATTTGCATTTGTTTATTAGAAAGTATTTCTTGCGTTAGTTCCAGTTCTTTTGGAGACATTGTAGATCTATTCTTCTCATAAGCTTTAAGTTCGGTCTGCCAGTTCATAACTAAACTATCAACATTGGATTTCATAGTTTTAGCTTTCTCATCAAATTTTGACATTTCGATGGCAGTTCTTTTATAGCCATCCATTAATTTATTAATATCAACGTAAACCAATTCTTTAGAGGAATTCAATAACAAAAAAGAGCCAATACTAATGATAATTGCAAGTGAAGCAAGGGATAGGGTAATTTTATTCATATTTTGTAGGAAAAAATTTATAAATGAATTGTTATGGCACAGTACTCAAACTTAAAACTTTTAGATTTCATTAACAAATAAAAGTTAAAAGTTTTCGATGAAATGCATTTAAGGCCAAAAAATATTAAGATATTTTCTTAGCATAATTATGTTTTAAAAATTTGATTTTCTGATAAGTGTATTAATTTGTATATTAATTTGAAAAATTTAAAAAAAATCTTTCGTAGAATTGTATTAAGAAAACTTTAATACTTATTTGAGTTATTATATATTTGAAAATCATTATAAATGTAAGTATGAAATATAGAAAAACAAATGCCTTCACACTAAATGAAATGCTTATGGTTTTGGCAATTATTGGTATACTATTACTATTGGCACTTCCCACATTTATGCCTCTCATATCCAAGACGAAAGCTCAAGAAGCCAAGATACAGCTGAAATATATTTCCAATTTACAGACCCAATACCGTTACCTTAATTCTAAATATACTCTGGAATTCAACGAACTAGATTTTGAGTCCCCCAAAACGGTAAATGAGGGCGGAACCGCAAATTACAAGTATGAAGTCATCGAGGCCACAACTGGTAATTTTAGAGTTCGTGCCGAGGCTATTGTCGATTTTGACGGGGATGGGGTGTTCAATGTTTGGGAGATCGATGAGAACGGCAACCCTAAGGAAATGATAAAGGATTAATGCTTATCTTGATCAAATTCCTGTTGTTTTTTTCACTGGCATTTATCTTGTTCCAGGATTACAGGAATAGGCAGGTGTATACATTCCTCTTCCCCATATTTGGAATTTTGGGAAGCTATCTTTTCTTTTTGAACTCAAAGATTGAATATTATTTTTTTTCTGTTTGTATCAATTTGGGGATCATCTTGATTGTTGTTTTACTAAACTATCTTTTTGCGGAAGTGGTACTCAAGATGAAACTATTAAATGAAGCTATGGGCCTAGGGGACATTTTTTTCTTTATTGCTTTTGCAATTAGTTTTCCTACGGTAACTTTCATCAATTTTTTTGTTTTCTCCATTTTATTTACATTCGTCATTCACTTTGCTTTATCCAAACTGTTGAAGAATAAAAATAGATATATTCCTTTGGCAGGATATATGTCCCTATTTTTGATGGGCATTTATTCAGTGAGCTGGCTTGGTCTTTATGATTACATATACCTACTGTAATGAAACGATTCGAAATACCTGTTGCCCTTAAACAGCTAATCACGCCTAACCAGGCATTTCACTATCGAATCGTTCCCGTTTCAGAAAACAATGGCGTAGTATCTCTAAAAACAGACAGCCAGGACTTGAAAGTATTGGCATTGGAACTGGGGGTTCTACTAGAATTTAAGTTGGAACTGGTCGGGGATTCCACTGAGAACATCCAATCCTACCTCACCTATAACTACCGACAAGCCACCAATACCACCGAAGAGCTTCACGCATCAAATTTTTTGGAACGACTGTTGCGGACCGCCAAGGATTTTAACAGTAGCGATATCCATTTGGAAATATATGAGGCACATTGCAGGGTCCGATTCCGTCTGGACGGCAAACTGAAAGAGCAGTTTACAATCCCCCAGATAGCATACCCACAGCTCATCAACCAGATAAAAATACAGGCGGGACTTGATATCTCACAAAAACGCCTTTCACAGGATGGGCGCATTACCGTAAAGGCCGCCTCTGATGATTTTGATATTCGGGTATCCACGATGCCTACCCTTTATGGAGAAAAAGTGGTACTGCGTATCCTTAAACGCGATGCCCATGCCGTGGAACTTGAACAACTCGGTTTCACCCAACGGGAACTAAAGCTCTATTTGGAAGGTGTTAAGATGCCGAATGGGATCGTGCTCATATCCGGTCCCACGGGTTCGGGAAAAACGACAACCCTATACGGCACCCTTAAGCTTTTGAACAAGGAAGAAACAAACATCCTTACCATAGAAGATCCGATTGAATATACCCTTGACGGGATCAATCAGGTACAGCTTAAAGAGGATATCGGCTTCGACTTTCCCACTGCTCTACGGACATTTTTACGGCAGGATCCCGACATCATTATGGTCGGTGAAATACGTGACGAAAAGACCGCCAATATGGCCATCAAGGCTGCCCTTACGGGGCACTTGGTGCTCTCCACCATACACACTAACTCTGCATGGGCTACCATATCTAGGTTGATCGATATGGGAGTTCCGCCCTACCTCTTGGCGACCACCCTTAATATGAGCGTGGCGCAACGCTTGGTCCGAAAACTCTGCTCCCATTGTAAAAAAGAAGGCCCGGTTTCGGATGAGCTGTTCCCTGAAAGTTTTACTGAAACTTCCACAATTAAAAAACATTATGTAGCGGTCGGCTGCAACAACTGTTACTATACTGGCTATGATGGCAGGAAAGCGGTATATGAGATCATCCCAATTAATAAAGAACTGGAAACCGCGATAAAGCACAACGAATTACAAATAGATGATTATCTTGCAAACCATAATCTGAACACGCTCAAGACAAATGCCATTGAAATGATAAAAAAGGGGGAGACATCCATTGATGAGGCCTATTCCCTTTTGGCAAACTGATAAAATTATATGAGGAAGACACTATTAAGTTTACTGTTACTGCTTTTTGTTCTTGGGACCGGCTTTACCCAGGAAAATAGCCGCATCAATTCCATACGCAATCAATTTGAGGTATTAAAGCTTGATGCCCCGGGCCTCGAGGAAACCATCAACATCAATATTACCCAGACAACCCTATCCAATTTTTTGCTGGCAATTGCCAAGGTACACGGCCTGAACATAAACGTTTCCCCTGAACTGAATAATATTCCCATCGTCAATAATTTTTCAAATGTAATGGTGGGTGATGTACTGATATTCCTTGTCAAGGAGTACCAACTCGATATCGACTTTACAGGGAACATTTTATCGATCAAAAAATATGTAGAGCCCCAAGAGGAGATTAGGGAAAAAGACATCAATGCGACCTTTTCATTGGCTAATGGAAATCTAAGCCTTGACCTCAAGAACGACAGATTGGATAAGGTGTTTAGAAAGATTATGGATATTTCGGGAAAGAATTTGCTGTATTCACCTGAGATAGAATCAAGCCCCCTTTCCATTTACATAAAAGATGTTCCTTTTGACCTTGCAATGGAAAAACTTGCCGAATCCAACAACCTTCTCTTCTCAAAATCACGGGATGGGTTCTATGTTTTTGAAACAGCTTATATTGCCTCAAAAGGGGACAACCCCTCTGCGGGAAACCAACGTCCCATCCGTAAGGGCAGAACGAATTTTTTCTACCAGATTACCGATACATTGGAAGGAAAGGTGTCTGTGGATTTTCAAAACACCCCCATTGCGGATGTGATATATACCATTGGAAATGACCTGAAACTGGACATTTTCACGGCCTCTCCTTTGGACAATGCAGGGGTAGCAACCGTTAAGGCGGAAAACATATCTTTTGACCTGTTGTTGGATAAGATTTTTGAAAGTTCAATCGGCTCCCAAAAAGGCATCCAAGGAGGAAATGATGGCAGAAACAGTGACCAAAATTTTACGTATACCAAGGATGGTGACATCTATTATTTTGGAACGGAAAACCAATTGTCCCTGAAACAGACGGAGCTAGTACCTATGATGTTCCGATCCGTCCAGTTGCTCTCAAACCCATCTGGAGGTGGTCAGCGACGGGCTTCGAGAAATACAGGGGGGATGAACACAACCAATTATTATGACTCCAATCCTTTGAACGGCCAAAACCAGACACAGAATTACAGGAGCAACAACAGAGGTTCCGATACAGGGAACAGTAGTTCAAGTCTTTCCTCCATAGGCGATATTTTACCCGATGACATCAAAAATGGGATCGATATAAAAATTGATGCGGAACTCAACAGTTTTGTGGTAAGTGGACCAGGCGTTAAAGTCGAAAAGTTTAAGGAGTTTATCAAATATATAGACAAACCCGTCCCGGTAATATTGATAGAGGTAATGATACTGGAGGTAAACCGTAGCGCGATAGTGGAAACAGGCATTTCCTTTGGGCTTGGCGAAAAGCCGACCACCACCCAGGGTGGAATATTCCCGTCCACAGATCTTCGTCTGGATGCCAATAGGGTAAACAGGATCATCGGGGGATTTGATGGCTTTGGCTCCCTGAACCTGGGAAATGTGCTACCGGAATTCTACCTGGACATCAAGGCGATGGAGAGCAACGGCAGGATCAAGGTGCTCTCCACACCAAAATTGAGTACCCTCAATGGCCACAAAGCCTATCTCTCCAGTGGTCAAACTACCTACTATGCGGTAACAACACAAAGTTTTTATGGTTCACAGATTCCACAGACCTCGGAGATTACCAACTATGTCCCCATTGATGCAGAACTTGCCCTTGAGATCATGCCCTTTGTTGCCGGGGATGGGGAAATAACCCTTGATATCCAAGTGGTACAGTCAACCTTTAACGGTGAGCGTATCGCCGAAGATGCCCCTCCGGGCATCAATAGCAGGGAATTCTCCTCCATCATTCGTATGCGCGATCAGGATGTGGCCATCCTTGGCGGTATCGAGGAGGTAAAAAAGGACGATTCTGGCTCTGGGGTTCCCTTATTGGCACGTATCCCCGTCATCAAATGGCTTTTCAGCAAAAAAAGACGGGAGGATAGCAATCGAAAGTTGAATATTCTCATCAAACCTACAGTTATCTATTGATGCTTTCCAAACTGAGATCATATTGGAAGTATGGAAATACCTTTTGTGGTATTGAGCTGACCACGCTGGAAGGCAAGGAAAAACTTTTTGGGGCTACCGCAAAAAAAAGGCAGGGGGAGTTTACCAATCTGAATTTTTTACAGTTTTCCTTAACGGATGTCGACAAGAACCTTCCCAAACAACAGCATTGTTTTTTGGCGATTAATTCCGATAAGGTGCTCATTAAGTCAGTTCCCAATCTGGAGAGCGATCTAAAGACTGTTTCAGCTGCATTCCCCGGACTATCACTTTCGGATTTCTACTACGAAATATTAAAAACCCCGTACAACAGTATCGTGTCAATATGCAGAAAGGACTATGTTCAAAATGTACTCAGAGTACTGGAACGACAACAAATCCATGTTTTGGGTTTCCATTTGGGGATTACTCCCCTACAGGTATTGGTGCCCTTGCTCAAAAAGGATGAAGTAAGTATTCCCCGTTATCAAATCGGCATCGAGGACAACAACATCAGGGATCTTGTTTCAAATGAACACTCTAATGGAACAACCTATGAACTGGAGGATATTAAGGTAGCATCCGAATATTTGTTATCACTCGCCCTTTTGTTCAATTATACTGGGTCGGCGGCTTTCAATTCCTCAAATAATTTTGTAAAAGAAAACAAGAATCTTTCAAAGCTGCATCAAGAAAAAGTCTTTTTTAAAAAAGGGATGTTCTTGGGAGTTGGGCTGTTATTGGTCTCCTTATTAGTCAACACCTTTTTTTTCAATGCGTATTTTAAAAAGGAACAACAGCTTTATGAGGAATCGGTGTTTTTGGAAGCGCAACAGAAAGGAATGGAGGGCAAAATGGAAGCAGTAACCAAAAAAGAACAGCTTGTTGACCATATTTTAAATAGCGGCACTTCCAAGAGTTCTTATTATCTCAACAGGATTGTCGCCGTAAAACCCTCGAGTATCGGGTTTTCCGATATCCAATACCAGCCTCTGAACAGGTCTATCCGTCCGGACAAACCAATTGAATATTCCCAAAACAATATTGTTGTTTCTGGAGAGAGTAAGGACAAAGGAGATTTTTCACAATGGATCACAGAAATGGGCAAACAGAAATGGGTCGAAAAAGTAAGTGTTTTACATTATGGGAATGCTGGTAAGGATACCTCCACCTTCTCTATCACAATAAACATAAAGAATGGCGCCAAGAACTAAAAATATACTTCTTGTTTTAGGTTTTTGCCTTGCCATAGTGATTGCCTATAACTTGGCATTTTCCAAAACCGCTACTCTTAAAAACAGGATCAATATATTGGAAACTAGGACAAATTCTCTTGAGAATTCCGTTCTGATTGCAGCAAACCTTGAACAACGGGAACGTTTCGTCGATTCCATATTAAGTCTCAACAATATAAAAGGAAATTCTGTCCAGAACAACCTTCTTGAATTTTTGAACATTAAATCTGAATCTGGGAATTTTACTATTTCAGATTTTAACGAGCCCCATACCTTTTCGGATAATGGCGCCACAACAACATCGTACCAATTCACATTGGAAGGAAATTATATTGGGATCGAACAAGTTCTCTACAGTTTGGAACAGGAATATAACTTTGGGCAAATTGCCCATGTCCATTTTGAGAATAAGAAGGATTACAGAAAAGGCAGGGATTATCTGGAATGTTTTGTGATCTTGGAGAGTTTGGTTTCTGAGTAACAGTACTTCAATTTCTATAGATTTGGTGAAAAGTTTCAAAGAACACTATTAGTACAATATACAGCAAACCATGCGATCAATAATCAGACTACAATAGATTAATCTATTAATCTCATATTTTCAAAGTCAAAACCAATTAAATAAAAGTAAATAAAATTGAGAGATGAAAACAGTGTTATTCTGTACCTATTCTGTACCCATTGAAACAAAAAAGGCCTCACATTTCTGTGAAGCCTTGTCTTTACTAGTAGCGGGAACTGGACTCGAACCAGTGACCTTCGGGTTATGAGCCCGACGAGCTACCTACTGCTCTATCCCGCGATATGGACGGCAAAGATACGAAGCTTTTTAGAGTTTACAAGGAAGAAATACTAAATTTTTCAAAAATAAAAACCCTTTCATTTTTCGATGCCTTTCTTTACTTATATTTAAAAGATGAAAAAGAACTATAGAAAAATTATTTACGGCATTCTGGCATTGTGTGCGGTTTTCCTGATAGGAACAATAGCAGCCAATTTAATTGTTAAAAATAAGGTTGAGGATTTTATAAAGAACCGATTGCCGCAAAATATGACCAGAGCCTATGATGAAATTTCCGTAGAAACTTTTGGCGGCTCACTCTCCATCACCAATGCCTCACTTATCATTAAAAACAAAAGGAATGAGGCGCAACATACGTTTGTAAACGTCGAAAAACTTAAAATTTCCGATGTAAGCTATTGGGATTATTTAATCCACAATGAAATACACATAGAAAACATCACCCTCGAAAATCCGACGATAGCTTATTACCAAGATCGGGTCCAAAAAAGCGAAAACAGCACGGATGGCGGTCTAATTTCAATTTACAAACCAATTATAATCGACAATCTGAAAATAAACCATACCAAACTGGCCATTTTTGAAAAAGGACAGGATTCCACAAAACTCTATACCAAAGGCCTTTCCGTGGAAATTAATGGTATTAAAATAGACAACAACACCATTGCCCGAAAAATACCGCTTGATTATAAAAACTACGAGGCTAAGAGCGATACGCTTTTCGTAAAGGTAAGCGCATTTGAGAATCTGACCGTACAGGATTTTTCCATCCAAAACCGCACTGCCAATTTTAAAAATTTAGAGCTAAAAACAAAGTATTCAAAACAGGAATTGTCAAAACTGATTTCGAAAGAGCGCGATCATTATGACCTTTCAGTACCATCGCTGTCGGTAGAAGGAATTGATTTTGGTTTTAAGCAAAATCGTTTTTATGCAAAAAGTAAAAAGGTTTCCCTAACCGAACCTTCACTGGAACTATTTCGGGATAAACTGGTGGCCGATGAGACCAAGACAAAGCCTTTGTACAGCAAAATGCTTCGGGAGCTTCCATTCGCGCTCACTGTGGATTCCCTTAAAATATCGGACGCGAAAATAGTTTATGAAGAACGTCAAAATGCAGAAAACATGGGCGGCTCCATCAATTTTGAAAACTTAAATGCCGAAATGGCCAACGTGAGCAACACTTATAATAGCCCTACCAAAACAGAAATAAAAATAAAATCCAATTTTATGGAAAAAACCCCCATCACAGTAAATTGGAGTTTTGACGTTCAAAATACGGAAGACCAGTTTCAATTTAGGGCTGAAGTGGGGCAGCTTGTTGCTGAAAGGTTAAACAGTTTTACAGAACCAAATCTAAAAGTAATGCTGGAAGGTAACACCAACAAAACTTATTTTACAATTGATGGAAATAATACCAGCTCAACAATAGATATGAAAATAAACTATTCAGACTTTAAGGTAACTTTGTTGCAAAAAGACGGAAAAGAAAAAAATAAGTTTCTCTCGACGATAGCTAATATCTTTATTTCAAAAAACAGCGAGAAAAAAGATGAGTTTTACAAAGAAGGAAAAGCAAATGCCACTCGTAACAAATCTAAATCAGTTTTTAATTTTTTGTGGATAAACGTTAAGGAAGCTCTTATTAAAATTTTGATTTAAACAAAAGCTTAATGACTGATCCACTGTATAGCGTCCAGTCTTTGTTGTGTAGGGAAAATTCGAAGTTCGGCATTGAAAAAAAGCTTTTCGAGCGTACTTACAATCTGCAACCATTTACGATCCGTCACTACAGCCACTCTATCAAAACGGTTTCCGGTTTTAATTTTAAACGGTAAGCTTTTAATAACAGCTTTAAGTGAAATATCTGCATTAATAGTATCTTCTATATATAGACTCACCTTATCATAGACCTCAAGTTTATTATTTACTTCTATTTGGATTTTTTCTACTGAACCTTCATCATACGGGCCATCAACAATAAAACCAATAATATTATCTGCGAGCGTGAAAGAGGAGATCATAGGGAAGTATGTCAGGTTTGTTTCTATAAATTTATGAAATTAAAACTTACTGACCAATACTGTTCGCTGAAAAGCCAATAAGTTCGCCATCTTGAAAGGTTACTTCCAATTCAATGGGGTTGCAACAAATCTCACAATCCTCAATATATTTTTGATGCCGAACCGAAGTATCCAGCAACATCGAAATTTCTTCCCAACAATGGGGGCATTGAAAAAAGTGTTCGTACATAGCTATTATTTCAATAAATCATTTTCCCCCAGCTCTTTCTCTAGGGCTTCTTTTACAAATTTATACCCTGCGTTTTTTGCGTAAAAGAAATTTGCCAAAAAAGAAAGAAACTTGTTCTTCAGCAAATGTTTCACTATCAGCCCGATTCTATCCTTGATTTTGGATTTGTAACGGCTTTCAAATTCTGAAAAGGATAATTTTGGGTACGGCAAGTCCTGAATTTCGGCATCCTTTCCGTAGTTTATTTTATCCACCTGGTTGTCAAAATTCCTCAGGACGCGCATATCGGGTATAATAGGAAAAAACTTTTCGCCATTGGGATCCATTGCAGGCACCGAAAATTGATACCTATCCTTTATGGCGCTATTTGGTACAATGCTCAAACGCTTTTCAATATCTTCAGAAGCTACCGCGAAATAATACCGCAAAAAAACTTGGCAATTCTTTCGACCCAGCTGAAAATCGTGCTCCCGAAAATCTCGACTCAAAAAGCCTGCAAAACCACCAATGGGAGCAGCAGCCAAATCATTTTTGGGACGAACCCACTTCCCGTCCTTTTCAATTTTACGAATAGGTTCAATTAAAAATTTAGTCCGATCGGTCATGTCCAGCGCGTCCAAAATACCATCCTGGTTGAACATTACTTGATTGCGAAGCGCTTTTAAAAGCCCTCCTGCTATGCTCATAATTCCACTGCCACTTTCAGCAACGTCGTGATCTTTGTTCGGAAACGGATCTATCATTATTACTCCATACTTGCAAGCTTCAATACTCTTTGGGTTCTTTTCCCGTAAAACTTTCAGTCCAATTCCGTAGGGTTCGTTATTAATGACACCACCATCCACAGAGTTGAATTTATAAATAGCGCCTTCGGGTAAAAGTGGTTCGATGCCCTTGGATTTATTGAACAAATATTTCGGGTACCGTTTTATGTATTCCGCAGAAATAGCAACCTCCCGTGATTTTAAACCAATTGGAAATGCTGCGGTACTCAACGTGGCATCCTTTAAATATTGAAGATGTATTTCGTTTGAAAGATCGAGCACATAGTACAGTTCGTCTTCCTTTGTAGGTATCCCGGTGGGATATTTATCATTCTTTAACTTATATCTGAAAAAACCACCGTGATTTGTGATAACCGTTCCTTTTGAAGTATCGCGCCCGCTATCATCAAAATTTACCATAAAGTTGATACCGCGCAGGTTGGTAGTAGTCAAAATCACGTCCAGACTGTCTGAGGCGTATTTCGGAATTTCACGTTGCTCACGTACCGCCAACGCTTCATCGGCAATTATATCTATTGCTTGGGTATTCAGTAGTGACCGTACTTCGCCATACTCTTTTAAATCACTATTGTTCAGCAGTTTGTCCACCGTACTATTTTCAGCGGTGTTGCCCATATCTACCCAGCTTTTGTAGAAAATATTATCGGTTCCTGAGGGATTGTCTTTATTGAAACTTTTGAACTTTTTGTCGGCCAAGGCCATAAATGTCAACGAGCCCGAAATTCCACCTGCCGAAGAGCCGCTTATAACGTCAATTTCCACTTGGTGCATTGGGATGGTGTGGTCGTAGTCTGGATGGGCAATGCCAAGTTTTCTGTTTTTTTCCTTGGCCTTTTCCCAAAGGTCGAGCGTTTCAATTAAATAATCCAAAACGCCAGCAGTATAAGCTCCCGCAGATACCGCCCCGGCCATAGTGATACAAAGTTTGAATGTGTTTTCGTTTTCCATAATCCCCACGATTTGTTTAACCTGTTAAAAAAGAACAAGTTAAGATAAATAATCGAAAGAAATTACAGGATTTTTCCTGTTTTTAGGATAGGGATTCCACTGTTTCCTGAAGCACTTCCCACTCTTCCATTAACTTTTTTAGCTTCTTTTTCTTTTCTTGGTACTTGTCAAAAAAGTGTGGCTTTGCAATAGTTTCTTCGTAATTTATAAGAAGTTCGGTGTCAATAGTTGCAATCTCTTTTTCCAAAGAAGAAATTGCCGATTCCACGTTGCTGAGCTTGTTTTTTACCGATTTCAGTTTTTTCTGAATTTCATATTCCTCGCCGGCGCTTCTCTTTTCTTTTACTTCTGAAACAACCGTCTTTTTTTCAGCTTCGCGAAGGTTTTGGAGGTTTCGCTGCTCAAGAAAATAATTAACATCGCCTAAATATTCCTTTATGTGATGGTCTTTAAATTCGTATACTTTATTGGTCAACCCTTGCAGAAAATCACGATCGTGGGAAACCAAAAGCAAGGTTCCCTCAAAACTTCTTAAAGCATCTTTCAGTACGTTTTTGGATTTTATGTCGAGGTGGTTTGTAGGTTCATCCATCACCAAAACGTTAAAAGGTTGCAACAGCAATTTTGCCAATGCCAATCGGTTTCTTTCGCCCCCGCTCAGCACGCGCACAAATTTTTCAATTTCATCTCCACGAAAAAGAAAAGAACCGAGAATATCACGCACACGGCTTCGGTTTTTTTCATTGGCGGCATCAATCATCGTGTCAAGTACAGTTTTGCTACCATCGAGATAATCGGCTTGGTTTTGGGCAAAATAGCCAATCTGAACATTATGGCCCAAAGTGAGTTTTCCGCCGTGCTCAATTTCGCCAACAATAATCTTTGCCAAAGTAGATTTACCTTGACCGTTTTGACCTACAAAGGCAATTTTGCTATCGCGATCTACCAAAAGATCAACACTCTTCAAAACTTTTTTATCTCCATAGTTTTTGGAAATATTTTCGGCTTCAATCACTACTTTTCCCGGGGTGATTGACACCGGAAAACGCAGCGTCATCACACTGTTGTCGTCTTCATCTACTTCAATACGGTCTATTTTGTCCAGTTTTTTTATGAGCGACTGTGCCATCGTCGCCTTACTTGCCTTTGCGCGAAATTTATCTATCAATTTTTCAGTCTGTTCAATCTGCTTTTGCTGATTTTTTTGCGAAGCTAATTGTTGCTCACGCAATTCATTCCGAAGTACTAAATACTGTGTATATGGTTTGTTGAAATCGTAAATTTTTCCAAGGGAAATTTCAATGGTACGATTGGTCACGTTGTCCAAAAACATTTTATCGTGGGAAACGATTACAACGGCGCCCGCATATCCTTTTAAAAATTCCTCCAACCAAAGAATGGATTCAATATCCAAGTGGTTTGTAGGCTCATCCAGCAGCAGGATATCGTTGTTTTGAAGCAGGAGCTTCGCCAGTTCAATACGCATACGCCACCCGCCGGAAAAAGTTTCAGTTAGTTTTGTAAAATCTTCCCGCTGAAAGCCCAAACCTTGTAGAATGCGTTCGGTTTCGCCTTGATAATTATAGCCACCGTGAATTTCGTATTGGTGCTGCACTTCGTTTAAATCTACCATAAGTTGATGATAGCTGTCACTTTCGTAATCAGTGCGCTCGGCGAGTTGGGTGTTTATTTCGGCAAGCTGTTTTTCAAGTCTTTTTATTTCAGTGAAAGCTTCGTAAGATTCCTCCAAAACCGTGCGTCCTTTTTCAAAATCGATATCCTGTTTTAAAAACCCAATGGATATTTCTTTATCAGTCGCTATTTGGCCACTGTCATATTCCTGTTCTCCCGCGATAATTTTTAAAAGCGTTGATTTGCCCGCACCATTTTTTCCAACCAATCCTACCCGATCGCCAGGTTTTAATTGGAAGGTAATTTTCTCGAACAAGTAGTCGCCTTGAAAGGAAACCGATAAATTGTGGATATTGACCATTATAAAGGACTAAAATTTCTGCAAAGATGCTTAATTTTGCACTGCTAAAAAAACTGATTATGCAATTCCTCAAAGGCTCCAAACTCTACAGTATATTTACGGGAACTTGCCCAGTGTGCCATAAAGGTGAAATGTACGTTGAACGCAATCCTTACAAACTCTCAAAAGCCTTGAAAATGCACGAGCGCTGCAGCCATTGCAACACAAAATTTAAAATTGAGCCTTCCTTTTTTTACGGTGCAATGTACGTGAGCTATGCAGTGGGCGTGGCCATTGCGGTTGCTACTTTTATCATTGCTTACTTTTTTATCGGGTTGGATAGAAACTATACCTTCTTTGCCATTATAGGCACCTTGGTTGTGATGCTTCCGCTTATTTTAAGAATTTCGCGAAATATTTGGATCAACTTTTTTATGAAATACAATAAAAGCAAAGCCGAAGCCTAATTTAAAGCTTTCACAACATTCTCGTAATATTCATCTCTTTGGGAAGTGGTATATCATTTTCCAAATAATTAAAAAGAATTTCCGAAAGCAAAGGCGCCATCAAAAATCCGCGCGAGCCCAAACCATTAAAAAATATCAAGTTCGGGTTTTCTTTCAAGCTTCCAAGCAAGGGCCTATGATCCTTGGTAGTGGGCCTTACGCCCGCAGTGTGCCCTATTAATTGGAAAGGGCAATTAATAACGGTTTTCAATTTTGATAGTATTTCTTCTTTTGCTTCGTTTGTAGCATTAATGCTGTAATCATCACGGCTGTAAGTTGCCCCAACTTTGTATTGGTCATTCCCCAATGGAATTACATACACGGGGCCTTTTAAAAGCGCTTTCAGCTTAAGTTCCGGAGCTTTAATAATTAGGTATTCGCCTTTGTTTCCAATTAATGTATGCCTTGGGAAAAAGGGGTTTTCAACTGCCTGGGCGCCTTCTGCGAAAATGATTTTCTTTGCCGAAATGTTTCTATAAATCACTTTGTTTTCTTTTTGAAAAACGGCGTTGTATTGAAAGACTTCCGCAAGCAAATTGTTTGCTTTTAAAAGAAGATTTCGATACTCTGAAAGTAAAATATCGGTTTGTATTTGAGCAGTTCCCAAAACCTTTCCGAAACCAAATGGCGCATTAACAGCTGGGTCTGTATTCTTTATAAATTCCGAAGAAAGAAATTGTTGGAGTTCTTTTTTATCACATGCTACAGACCAATTGTTTTGTTCTTCCACACTTTTGAAAATTCTAAAAATTGGAGTTTCAACAAAAAAATCTTTTCCAAGCTTTCCCGACAGGGTTTTATAGTAATTAACCGCCACCGGATAAAAAGCTGAGGCGTTCCAAGCCGCCGTGAAGCGTTTAAGCACTGTTGGGTTAAAAACCCCGCCAGACTTTGCTGTGGAGCCTTCTGCGCCGTTATCAATCACCACAAAGCTTTTCCCGTTGTTTTGGAGCTGTTCGCACAAAGTTATTCCCGCAATCCCGAGCCCTACAATTATGTAATCTTTTTCAATCATTATTGTGATATAAAAAACCCTTCAGTTTCCGAAAATGGAACTTGAAGGGTTTTCTTCAAAATTATGGCCTTATTAATCAATTAATAATTCCACAAATCAATTTCTATGTTACGTATTTGTTCCTTGATTCTTTCAGATTCCAACAATTGCATAAGTGCATTATCATTTATGTAATCCTTCACGTCTCTATCGCCCTGTACGTTGTCTTCCTTATAGATTACGGCGTTGAAACGTCGTGAATTTAACAAGTGGTCGTATGAAATGGGTTGCGATGTATTTTTTCTATTGAAAGCTTTTGCTTCGTGCAATACTTCACGCGCTCCTGGGAACCAAACCCAAAAAAGCTCAACCTTCGAATCAATTCCATCTTCCGGGAATGCTTTGGAACGTGCTTCATTCGCTACTGGACAAATTCCCAACATACGATATTTAAGCTCACCTTGGCGCTTGTCTAGATACCAATAGCCTCTAATGTGCCACTCTTCTATATCGCCAGCATCCAAAGAAAAACGACGTACGTATTGTGGATCTACGGTTCCTTCAGCGTTATACTGCTCGATACCCAAATCGGTAGTATCGCTATAAACCAAGGAAGCTTCGATATCCTGTAGGGTACGCTTTTCAGTAAAATAGGAATCTGCGTAAACACTTTCTATTTTTCCATTTTTAATGTTTTTTACCAAAACATCATAAAGAGAGCGTCTGTCCGCGCCAATGTTGTTTGTATCTATAGGATAATAAAGTGGGAAGTTGACTCTTTCATCAAGATCAATTATTTCCCAAGTGGTTTTGGACCATAACACATCACGCTCATCCGTATAACCATAAGGTAAGGGCTCATCATTATCATAAGCAATCTGTGCTTCGGTCTTCTTGCCTATATCTTCGGGGGTTTTGGCGTTAAGAATGTTTACCTGTGCGTTTGCACCGACAGCCATTCCGAGGCCAAAAACACATAAAACAACATTTTTCAAATTCATACCGATAGGGGTTTTATACTAAATATTAGTTTGTCAATTCAATAATAACTGGAGATGTTTTCTTAAGCATTACGCCACTTCCAGAAACATTGGCATTGATATCAAAAATTTGAACAGTCTCGCCTCTTCCAGCTCTTCTTAGAGCACCTTTGGCTGCACCATCCAGCTTGGTTCCGTTTACACGAACGGTTGGTTGTCCTGATACTTTGAAACTGAATCCTGTAACGTTAAGATTTACATCAAAATCGAAATCTGGCAATACTGCAGATACCGAAGAAATTTCAAGACCGCCGCGCTCCATACGCACAATTCCGGTTTCACCACGAATGGCGCCCACTGGTGGTGGAATATCTTTAATACGGAACTCAGATTTTGAACCTACAGGTTTTCCATCCGGTAATGTACCAGTTGCGGAAATTGTAACAGTTCTACCGGATCCTGGTCGCATTACATATTTGCTACCTGAAACTCTTGAAAGACCTGCAGCAGATGCGTTTACCTTATTATCAGGAATACCTGGGATAGAAACGGTCATTGGGTTATCTACACCTCGGTAAACAACGTTCATCTTATCAGCAGCTATTACCGCAGAATTAGGTAATGAAATTGTCGCGAAAGACCTATTAACTTCTACTTCAGCTTCCTCTCCTCCTTCACCGTAGTAAAGGATTCCTTCAATTTTATGGTCACCCGGTGAGCCGGCGCTTACATTCAATTTCACTTTACCACCTTCAAAAGTATAATCTGTACCTTCAACAAGTTTTCTTCCGTCCAATGTCAATTCGGCTCTTTTTGGTTTTGTACTCTCATCTGTACGACCCAATACAATTGCTCCATCAAATTTTTCACCAGAGTAGTATGCAGATTTTGAAGTTTCCAATAAAGTTGAGTAATTACTGAAAGATAGCGCAGCCGCTTGTTGGCCTGCTAGCATTCTTTGCAATACTTCGCTTTTAGTTGTTTTAATATCTGCTTGAATTTGTGTTAATTTAGTCAAAGACGCAACTAGAGGAAAGCCTTCATAGTTATAATTTAACCAAGCTACTTCTTTTCCGTCACGATTGGTTACCGGGGCTGTAGAAAAGTTTGCTTCAATAGATTTTTTGATATCTTCTATACCGGCCACTTTTGCAAGAGCGGTATCAGATAGAACCGCTATCATTTCTGTGCGATATTCATCCATTTTATTCAAAAATTCCTGTCCCCCTTCTTTGTATTTATCTCCGGTAAAGAACAAATTGTTAAAGTAATCCGGCTTGTCCATTACTTCATAGTCTGTCGGATCTTCTATTTTTTCAATTGAAGCAGACTTAAGAGTAGTAAGATATGCATCATACTCGTCAGAAATTTGGGAAATTTCTCTTGCTTTTGCTTCAACAGCCGCGTATTGTGCAGGTTCGTCATTGGCTTTAATAGCCAATCCCTCCATAAAAGCAGTATTACGCTGTGAGGTAGCCACATTTGCGTCAGATATTTTTTCATTAAGTAGTCCAAAAGCAGACAATACTTCTTTGGACATATTCAGTGCAAGCATCGCGATGAAAACCAGATACATCAGGTTAATCATCTTCTGCCTTGGGGATAGTTTTCCTCCTGCCATTTTTATTCTTTTTTAAAGATTAATAATTAAGGTGAAAACCTATCTTAGTTTCTATTAGTCATTGCAGAAAGCATACCTCCGTAAACACCGTTCAATGAAGAAAGGTTGGTAGCCAAGTGCTGCATTTGTTGTTTTAATTGTTCCGCATTTTCGGCAACTGCTTGGTTAGCTTCTGCTTGACGGCTAGTTGACTCAATCTGTACTTTGTACAAGCTGTTCAAAGAATCCATTTGAGCTGCTGCCAATGCCATTTCCTCGCTGTATTTTTTTGTAGAGTTCATTGCTTCTGCAGTAGGAGCCATACTCTTAGTAGCACCTTCAAAAGAACGGATGCTGGTTGAAAGACTGTTCATTAACTCTGAATCGATACGAGCCTCCTTAAGCATCTCATCCAATTTTTTAGAAAGAAGTCCTTGTGCATCTTCTGGTTCTTTTAAAGCTTTTTTGCTAGTTGCAGCACCTCCAGCCAATTCAGGATAAACCAATGACCAATCTAAATCGTCATCTACTGGCTCAAAAGCAGAGATTGCGAAAATAATTGCCTCGGTGATAAGACCTATTGCCAAAAGAAGACCTCCATTTAAGGGACCTAATTCCCAGTGAAGAATTTTGAAAAGTGCGCCTAAAATTACAATAGATGCCCCAAGGCCGTAGGCCATATTAAATAATTTTTTTGATGATCTTGATTGTGCCATAATACTTAAATTTTTAGTTGAGAGTTTTTGATTAAGGTTATTTTAGTTTAGTAAATAAGGGAATATTAGCGAGCATCGCCAAAGTTTTGGTTAAGAACAACATCAGTTCCCATATAATCCTGTACAGTCCTGAAACCGATATAGCTTCTGGCAGAATCTGCATATTCATAATCACGGGTACTTACTTGCAAGAAATACGCAACATCTTTCCACGAACCACCGCGTACTACTTTTCGCATATTGTCAGGATCATTAACGTTTGGATTCATAGTGGAGGTGTAGTCATATGAAGCGGGATCATAAGAAGAAGCCACCCATTCCGAAACGTTTCCTGCCATATTGTATAAGTTGAAATCATTAGGCTCATAAGATTTAGCCTCAACTGTATATAAAGCTTGATCCGCGGCATAATCTCCTCTTAAGGGTTTAAAGTTTGCCATAAAACAACCACGATCGTTTTTAGCGTAAGGACCACCCCATGGATAAGTTGCTGATTCCAGACCGCCACGAGCAGCATACTCCCATTCTGCTTCACCGGGAAGACGGAAAGAGTTTACGAAGTTCTTCTTTTTAGATTTTTGGTATGAATTCTTATACAAAGTTCTCCAAGCGCAGAATGCTTTTGCTTGCTTCCAGCTAACACCAACAACAGGGTAATCTCCATAAGCCTCGTGCCAGAAATAATCGTTGTGCATTGGCTCGTTATATGAATAGTTGAAATCCTTAATCCACACTGTAGTATCTGGATAAATATTCAATTCTTCTTTTTTGATAAAGTCTTTTCGTCTCTTGGTTTTGTCTCTTGCTGCAGATTCAATATCCATATAGGTATATTGGAAATTCAACTTACTAACATCAATGGTACGTTGACCGTTATAGGCTTCTTCCGTTGGAATATACATTGTATCCATTACTTCAGAATAGTATTCGTCTGGGTATTCTGAAGTGTCCCAAATCAAATCTACTTTATCGTTCAGTTTTCTACCGGCGTAATAATCTTCACCCATCCCAAAGTAATTGTCATACATATATTGCTGGTATGGCGTCATCTCTTCATTCTCTTGATCGACGAAAGCAAATTCACCGATTCCTACATCACCAGGGGTTGCACCCACCTCATCGGCCATAATAGCAAGACGCAACCTTACTGTAGAATCTCTAACCCAATTCACAAATTGGCGATACTCAGCATTTGTAATTTCGGTTTCATCCATATAGAACGAACGAACTGTAACGGTCTTTGTTGGCGCATCGTTAACGGCAACAAAATCATCATCACTTTTACCCATGATGAAGGATCCACCTGGGATAAGCGTCATTCCGTAAGGCTTTTGAGGATACCATTTTTTACCTTTTGCCCCCACCAGTTCTCCTCGGTCTCCGGAGTTACAACTGAACAAAAAGGCAACGATCGCAGTTAATGCAATAAACTTCTTCATAGGTATTTAGGTTAAATTTCGAGATTCAAGGGCGTAAACCTATCTATAAAATTTCAAAAAAACAATTTTTTTTTGAAAAACCCTTGATCCCCGTTTTTACTTGTGTTGTTTGATTATACTTCATTTTTGTGGCGGGCCTTTAACCACCGTTCAGGAATTTCCTGATTGCATGCACCCAAATATTCGCCATAAGTGCAAGGTAATAACGTTCGTCTTTTTAATTTATTATTAACATTTGAAATAAAAGGCAAAACAATCCACCATCTTTCGGTTTTATTGCTTTTCTTAAATTCCAAAACTTCATCTTCTACTGGTACTTTATAAGTGGTGAAGAGATTTTCGTTATCAAAATCATCATCTTCAACCCTAAAATTATATCCTTCAATAAAATACCAAAATATTTGCGCTACAATCATTGCGCCGCTCTTACTTTCAATGGAATCGCTCAATTCATAAACGCCAAAAGATTTCACTTTATTGCTGATACCAGCATATCGGGAAATGGCGCAAATTTCTCGTCCATCAAAACCATTGGGGCTGTCGTTATTTTTATAACTTAATTCTGCGCTTTTTATTGCGGAAACATCTAAGGTTACCATATCTGCATCGCGCATTATTGGTTCTACCACTGTAATGTCTGCACAAACTTCACCTAATCTGTAGGCGTCGAAGAACAATTTGTCCATCAATGCAATCTCCTGCGGGGCATTAAAAAATGATTGATAGCCCAAAACACTGTAATTAAAAAGATTATAGGGCTGTTCAACTACCATTTTTCCTACATAGGATTTATTTGAAATTGGCAGCTCAGCATTTCCAAGGTCAAAACGATTATCAACATTTACAACATTTACCATTCCTTCCAAACCGTCATACGCCCGATATTGTGCAAAAGCCAAATCCTGGCTTCCACCAAGAACCAATGGCACAATATTTTTTTGTAAAAGGGCAGCTATTACTTCTTTGGCAGCAAAGCGGGTATCTTCGGCTGTCTCACCTTTTTCTATATCGCCAAGGTCAGTTATGTTATAATTCCAATTTCCGGGATATAATGAATAAAGAGCTTTTCTATAGGGATCAAAAGATATCTCTCCTCCAATGAAATTCTCATCGGCACGGTTTTCCTTTATGCCAAGAATTGCAAACTTTACGTCTTTCAAGTTAGGTAGCTCGCCTGTTTTGGAGTGGGCCGCAATTTGTTTTCCCAAAGTTCCGGGCGGTAGAATTTCTCGGTGTGCCAATACTTTTTTAGAAACTGGGGATAAAAACTCTATCATTATTTTTTCTTGGCCGTGGCTTTTTTCTTAGTTGTTGTTTTCTTTTTGGCGGCTGTTTTTTTCTTCGGACTTTTTTTATCCAGCAAATCCTTAGCTTCCTCCAATGTTATTTTATCGGCTTCGGTTCCTTTAGGCAATTCTACTTTTGTTTTGCCTTTAATTAAATTGAAACGCCCCCAACGCGCTTTTTCTATTCTAATTTTTTCTTCGGGCCATTCGTTGATTAACTTATCAATTTCCTTTTGTTTTTTGTCCTCAATAAGTTCTTTTACATCTTCTTTTGAAAGATTGTCAAAATCATACTTTTTGTTCACGTTAATGAACATATTGTTCCATTTTATGAAAGGGCCAAAACGACCCACGCCTTTTTGAACTGGCAGATCCTCATACATATATATAGGAGCATCGGCTTTTTTCTTTTCCTCAATTAATTCTTTTGCAAAAGCCATATCCACATCCAGCGGATCCATTCCTTTTGGAAGCGAAATAAAGGTTTTCCCGAAGCGTACATACGGGCCAAAACGGCCATTGTTCACCTCAACTTCTTCCTTTTCATAAATGCCCAAAGTCTTCGGAAGTTTGAAAAGATCCATCACCTCTTCAAAAGTAACCAAGTGCAATTGTTGGTCTGGACGAAGGCTGGCGAATTTTTTCTCTTCGTCATCCGGTGCACCAATCTGCGCCATGGGTCCGTATTTACCGAGGCGCACCAATACGGTTTTTCCAGTTTCGGGGTCTTCGCCTAAAATTCGTTCGCCACTTTCGCGATCCGCATTTTCTTCAACGTGTTCCACGCGCGGATGGAACTTTCCGTAGAAATCCTTCATCATCTTCGTCCACTCCTCTTTTCCTTCGGCAATGTCGTCAAAATCCTGCTCCACCTTGGCCGTGAAATTGTAATCGAGAATATTTTCAAAATGTTCCACCAAAAAGTCGTTCACGATCATTCCGATATCTGTGGGCACCAACTTCCCTTTGTCCGAACCAACAGTTTCGGTCAAGGTTTTATCTTTTATGTTTTGCTTTTGAAGCGTCAATTGAAGATACTTTCGCTCCACACCTTCCACAGTTCCTTTCTCCACATAATTTCTGCTGATAATGGTAGAAATAGTCGGCGCATAAGTTGAAGGTCGGCCAATGCCGAGTTCTTCCAATTGTTTTACCAGCGAAGCCTCAGTAAAACGGTACGGCGGACGCGTAAAACGTTCCGTCGCGGTGATATAATTATTTTCGAGCGAGTCACCATTTTTCATATTTGGCAACATGCCTTCCTGCTCTTCTTCCTCAAAATCGGTTCCTTCCAAATACACTTTTAGGAAACCGTCAAACTTTATCATTTCACCATTTGCAGTGAAATTTTCCGAAACTTTTTCTTTGGAAAGCACGTCAATTTTCACATTGGTACGTTCCAATTGCGCATCGCTCATTTGCGAAGCCAAGGTTCGTTTCCAAATTAAATCGTACAAACGCGCCTGATCGTGGTCGCCAGAAATACTGTGCTGGGTCATATCCGTCGGGCGGATGGCCTCGTGTGCTTCCTGCGCTCCCTTGCTTTTTCCCTTGTAATCGCGGGGTTTGCTGTATTCCTTTCCGTAGGAAGAAATAATTTCCTTTTGCGCCGCATTTTTTGCGTCGTTGCTAAGGTTTACGCTGTCGGTACGCATATAGGTAATCGATCCGGCCTCGTACAAGCGTTGCGCGATGGTCATCGTTTTTCCAACCGAAAAATACAATTTCCGGGCTGCTTCCTGCTGTAAGGTCGAAGTGGTAAAAGGTGCCGCTGGGCTTTTACTGGCGGGCTTTTTTGTTAAATCTGAAATTTTATAGGAAGCTCCCAAATTCTTCCGAAGAAACTCGCGCGCCTCTTCTTCCGTATCAAAATTCTTTGGAAGTTTCGCCTTGAACTTGCTGCCTTCAAGCGTTGTAAATTCGGCATCGATTCTATAGGAACCTACGGGCGTAAAGGCTTCAATCTCGCGCTCGCGCTCCACGATCAACCGAACGGCAACCGACTGAACGCGTCCTGCGGAAAGTCCACCTTTCACTTTTTTCCAAAGTACGGGCGATAGCTCATACCCAACCAAACGGTCCAAAACGCGTCTGGCCTGTTGGGCATTTACCAAATTATAATCAATTTGGCGTGGATTTTCAATTGCCTTTAAAATAGCAGACTTTGTAATTTCGTGAAAAACAATACGTTTGGTTTTGTCTTTATCAAGTTTCAGTTCTTCGGCCAAATGCCAGGCAATTGCCTCTCCTTCTCGGTCCTCATCACTCGCCAACCAAACCATATCGGCTTTTTTGGAAAGCGACTTTAGTTCTGTGACCAACTTCTTTTTGTCGCTGCTCACTATATATTTAGGTGTAAAATCCCCTTCCACGTCCACGCCCAATTCCTTGGATGGAAGATCTGCAATGTGCCCGAAACTGGAGGAAACCTTGAAATCTTTCCCTAGAAATTTTTCAATGGTTTTTGCTTTTGCCGGGGACTCAACGATCACTAAATTCTTTGCCATATACTTATTTGTTATGCGTACAAAAGTATATGAATTTTTTAATACGCAATTTTTGACACCTAAATTTAGTCAACTCTTAACATCGTACTACCTCTAAATTATACTATTTTTAGAAGGCCTGAAAACAGAAAAATTATTTTTATGAAGTTATATTCACCACAAATTATGGTTTTTGTACGAAACATTGATTTGCTTTTCTTCCTGATAATATTTCAAAATTGTAACCCCACCTATAAAGTTTTTAAAACGGAAACTTTTTCAAAAGAAAAAAATGTGAATTGCATTATTGAAATTCCAGCGGGAACGAGCAAAAAAATTGAGCTGGACAAAACCTCAAAGAAATTTGCAGTGGATGTTCACAATGGAAAAGAGCGCATAATAGAATACCTGCCCTATCCCGGAAATTATGGCTTTATTGCTTCCACTTATTCTAATCCCGATGAGGGTGGCGATGGGGACCCGTTGGATGTTTTGGTGCTTTGCGAATCTTTAAAAACCGGGACTATATTAAAAACAAAACCCATTGCAATGCTTCGTCTTTTGGACAATGGAGAAGAAGACTTTAAGGTAATCAGTATCCCCGCAGATAGAAAACTGCAAACGGTTTCTGCGGAAACATTTGCTGAATTTTCAGAAAAATATCCCAGCGCAATTGAAATTATTGAAATGTGGTTTATAAATTATAATCCTTCAGATCGTGTAAAAATTCTAGGATGGAGCGATGAAAAAGAAGCCTTATTAGAGATTCAAAAACTTTCAATTCCTTTAAAAAATTAAGTGATTTTGTGATATTTCGAAAATAAATCTGCCACTTTGACAGCGTTGTAAATTAATAGTATCTTTGCAAGTTCAATGAAACCCTTTTGAATTTGCATTGAACAAAGATTTTTTATGGAAAAGATAATTGACGAAAAAACACAGGGAAACACACTTACACTAGAAGCGCGCGAGGGCAACAGCCGCAAACTTTATATAGAAAGCTACGGTTGCGCAATGAATTTTAGCGATAGCGAAATCGTTGCTTCCATACTTACAGAGCAAGGTTATAACACTACAAATTCACTCGAGGATGCAGATTTGGTTTTGGTGAACACCTGCTCCATCCGCGATAAAGCCGAACAAACCGTTCGCAAGCGTTTGGAGAAATACAACGCTGTAAAAAGAATAAATCCAAAAATGAAAGTCGGCGTTTTGGGGTGTATGGCCGAACGTTTAAAGGAAAAGTTTCTCGAAGAGGAAAAAATTGTCGATTTGGTTGTTGGGCCAGATGCTTACAAAGACATCCCGAATTTGCTGAAAGAAGTTGAGGAAGGCCGCGATGCCGTAAACGTAATTCTTTCCAAAGAAGAAACCTATGGCGATATTTCACCCGTGCGTTTGGGCGGAAACGGAATTACTGCTTTTGTAAGCATTACACGCGGTTGCGACAATATGTGTACGTTTTGTGTAGTGCCATTTACAAGAGGTCGTGAGCGAAGCCGTGACCCGCAAAGTATTTTACGCGAAGTGGATGATTTGGCTGAAAAAGGGTATAAAGAAATCACGCTGCTCGGTCAAAATGTTGATAGCTATTTATGGTACGGCGGCGGATTGAAAAAAGATTTCAAAAATGCATCGGAAATGCAACAGGCAACGGCCACCGATTTTGCACAGCTCTTGGATTTGGTTGCTACAGAACATCCCGAAATGCGCATTCGCTTTTCAACCAGCAATCCGCAGGATATGCACGAAGAAGTATTGCATGTTGTGGCGAAACACGACAATATCTGCAATCACATTCACCTCCCGGTACAAAGCGGAAGTACGCGTATTTTAAAGGAAATGAATCGTCAGCATACCCGCGAGGAATATATGAAGTTGATTGACAGGATTTGGGAAATCATTCCCGGTTGTTCTATTTCGCAGGATATGATTATTGGTTTTCCAACGGAAACAGAGGAGGATCACGAAGACACGAAAAGCCTAATGGAATATGTGAAATATGGTTTTGGCTATATGTATAAATATTCCGAAAGACCTGGTACCATGGCTGCCCGAAAACTTGAAGATGATGTGCCAGAAGAAACAAAAAGCCGCAGGTTAACCGAGATTGTTGACCTTCAGCAAAAACACAGTGCATTCCGAACGGCAGAATTTTTAGGAAAAACAGTAACTGTTTTAATAGAAAAGGAATCAAAAAAGAACAAAGACGAATGGAGCGGAAGAACGGAACACAATAATGTTGCGGTATTTCCGAAGTCAACTTATAAACCTGGCGATTTTGTAAAAGTAAAAGTAACCGATTGTACCACTGCAACGCTCATTGGCGAAGTAGTGGAGCATTCATGAACCAATAAATTATGAAACGTATTCTATTTCTTTTTACAGCAAGTCTATTGTTTTTGGCGTGTTCTAATGACGATAATAACGGTTCAGAAAACCCACAAGAACTGAAAATCAAAAAATATACAAGCATCTCTTTTGATGCTAACGGAACTCCAAATGGAGAAATGGTTGAGTATTTTTTTGATGAAAACGGCAAAAAAACAAAAGACCATATTATTGACGCTTTTTACGACTATTTCTGGGAGTATGCCTACAACGATTTTGGGCAAATTACAAGAAAAGCCCACAATCACTTGAATTACCCTGTTGATTTTGTTGAAAACTACTATTATGACCAAAACAGCAGGCCCTGGGTAGTTTTTAGGGATTGGGACGCAGATGGAATTGATATGGATTCCATAAGCTTTAGCTATCAACCGCAACAGATCAACGTGCAATGGTTTACCCCGACACAAGAACGAACAGAATTTTATTATAATACTACAGATGTACTAACCGCAGTAAAACATATAGGTGACCTGGGAATCGTTAGCGATGAAATCATCACTTATGATAGTACTCTGAACATCACCAACCTTAACCTTACCACAGATTATTTTAATTTGGAAATAAACCATACGTATGAATATGACGTAAAAATAAATCCATTCTACGAAGAGTTTCATAACTACCCCTTCAACACTTATTATTATGGGTATCTTTTCGACCATTCATTATTTATATCGCCGAGCAATGCCACGAAAATAACCCGAACAGGGACTGATACTTCGGAAAATTATGTTTTGGAAATTACATTTCAGTATAACGATTCCGATTATCCCATAAGCTCCGAAACAAAAAAGGATGGTGTTTTATTTTCGAGAGCAACCTACGAATATTATTAATTAAAATTTAGTTCCCGCACTTTGCTGGGATAAAATATGGAAAGCATACAAGCAACAAAACAACGTTTCGGAATAATAGGCAACGACCCAAAACTAAACCGCGCCGTGGAAAAAGCAATTCAGGTTGCTCCAACGGACATTTCGGTATTGGTAACTGGCGAAAGCGGCGTTGGTAAAGAAAGCATCCCGAAAATAATACATTCGCTTTCGCACAGAAAGCACGGAAAATATATAGCCGTAAATTGCGGTGCAATTCCCGAAGGAACTATAGACAGTGAACTTTTTGGTCATGAAAAAGGATCGTTTACGGGCGCAACGGCAACCCGAAGTGGTTATTTTGAAGTAGCCGATGGCGGAACCATCTTCCTCGATGAGGTTGGCGAATTGCCACTTCCAACACAGGTTCGTTTGCTTCGCGTTTTGGAAAATGGCGAATTTTTAAAGGTAGGTTCTTCTGTGGCTCAAAAAACCGATGTGCGCATTGTGGCTGCAACCAATGTGAAAATGGCAGATGCCATTCAAAAAGGAAAATTCCGCGAAGACCTTTATTATAGGTTGAGTACTGTGGAAATAAATTTGCCGCCACTTCGCGAACGGCAGGAAGATATCCATTTGCTTTTCAGAAAATTTTCGGCAGATTTTGCGCAGAAATATAAAATGCCAACAATCAGATTGACAGACCAGGCAACTGATTTATTGTTGAAATACCGCTGGAGTGGAAACATCCGCCAGTTGCGGAATGTAGCTGAACAGATTTCGGTTTTGGAGCAGAACCGTGAAATTTCATACGAAACCCTGAAACATTATTTACCCGATATGGGCAGCAACCTGCCCGCAGTGGTAAATTCAAAAAAATCTGAAAGTGATTTCAGTAGCGAACGCGAGATTCTTTACAAAGTGCTTTTTGACATGAAACGCGATGTGAACGATCTCAAAAAACTTACATTGGAATTGATGAAAAGCGGCAACGCGGCAAAGGTGAAAGAGGAAAACTCATCACTCATCAATAAAATTTATTCCGAAGAAAACGAAGCCGAAGAGGAATTGGCTTCCATAATTGAAGAAGAGACAAACGGAGCACAAACCGATGTCGAGGTTTTCAGTATTCCGGAACACGCTTCCGAACAGCGTAAAGACAAATACGAATACGCTGAGGAAATTGAGGAAGAAGAAAACCTTTCCCTTCAGCAAAAGGAATTGGAACTTATCAAGAAATCGCTCGAAAAATACAACGGAAAACGTAAGGATGCTGCAGATGAGCTAGGCATTTCAGAAAGAACTTTATATAGAAAGATTAAGCAATACGATTTATGAAAAATTTTCGATTTACGATTTTAGATTTTAGATTTGCTACTGCATCGAAGCTTTCCCTTTTGTTTTTATTGTTGGTTTCTTTACACAGTTGTGGGCCGTACTCATTTACTGGGGCCGATATAAATTACAGCACCACCAAAACGGTGCAGGTTAATTATTTTCAAAACAATGCTCCGATCGTAGAGCCTGGCATCGCTAGAGATTTTACACAAAAACTGCAGGATTTACTGCTGAACCAAACTAGTTTGGATCTTGTGAACAGTAATGGCGATTTGGTTTACGAAGGTGAAATAACACAATATTATATTGCGCCAATTACCGCCACGGCAAATAGTACTGCCGCGCAAAACAGATTGACCATTGCCGTAAATGTTCGGTTTTACAACACCAAAGATCCACTGAAGGATTTTGAACAGCCCTTTAGTTTTTATTACGATTATCCAGGAACAACACAATTAACCGGTTCAGCACTAGACGCTGCCGTTGATATTATTTTTGAACGGTTGACGCAGGATGTTTTTAACAAATCACTTGCAAATTGGTAAGTTTTATAATTGTCACCCTGAGCGCAGTTGAAGGGTTAAACTTTGAACTTTGAACTTTGAAAACTTTACATATTTACTCGCCAACCCACAGAAAATAACTTCTGAGGATTTAGCGGCGTTGGAATCAACAATTCAAAAATATCCATATATCCAAAGCGCGCGCGCACTTCAATTAAAAGGTTTGAAAAACCAGGGGAGTTATCTTTACAACGATTCCTTAAAGCTTACAGCCGCCCACACTACTGATCGCGATATTTTGTTTGAATATATTACTTCGGAAAAATTTATTCAGAATGAAATTTCGCAAACCATTCTGCAGCACGATACTTCCGTAGAAGAAATAAAGGTAATTTCCGAAAATATTTCAGAACAGATAAGCCTTGAAATAGATATGCAAATTAAGGCCGAAATGCAGAAAGCCGAGAATATCTTAAACCCAGAACTTTTTCAAAGGAAGGTAGAATCGGTGAGCAATTTGGTTGAAAAGGTAGATGACAAGCCTGATGCTAAAGATAAAGCTGAAGAAATACTACAAGCTGACAAACCTCTTGAATTTACCAAAAACGATACTCACTCTTTTTCAGAATGGTTAAAGCTTACAAAAGCAAAACCTATTGAGCGCAATGAAGACAGGCCAGACAAGAAAGATGATGAAACCCAAAATGAAGATAGGGAGCGAAAATTTGAATTGATAGACAAGTTTATCCAAGAGCGCCCAAAAATAATTCCTTCGGAAATAGAAAATAAACCCCAAAAAGAAGGAAAAAACAATCTTGCAAAACCTTATACCCAAGCCGCCGATTCACTAATGACGGAGACTTTGGCTAAAGTGTATTTACAACAAAAGAACTACAAAAAAGCAATTCAAGCATATAAAATATTAATTTTGAAAAATCCCGAAAAAAGTGGTTTCTTTGCAGACCAAATTCGGGCAATAGAAAAATTGATTAATTCAGAACAATCATGAGTACTTTTACAATATTTTTAATTTTGATAATGATAGTGGCCTTTTTATTGGTCGTAGTTATAATGGTTCAAAACCCTAAAGGTGGTGGGCTTTCATCGTCGTTTGGCGGAGGCGGTGGCGCACAGATTGGTGGTGTTCAAAAAACGAGTGACTTTTTAGATAAAAGTACTTGGACACTTGCCACGATTATGTTGGCGCTTATCTTGTTTTCCAACGTTTTCATTATGGGAAACCGTAATTTGGAATCCAAAACTTTTGATGACAGCGCTGTTCCTGCTGTTCCAACCACACAAACTCCGGCACCAACTGCTCCAGAAACTACAAACTAAAATTTAGTTTTAAAATATTTTAAAATGCCAGCTTTTACGAGCTGGCATTTTTTTATTTAATTCTAATTTATTACAATTTGATGATTCTCTGGAGTACCGTTATAAATAATCTTTAACGTATAGAGCCCAGCAGGAAGAGTTGATACATCAATGGAATTATGACAGGCAATAGTATTGATGTTCTTGACCATCATGCCCGAACTGTTAAAGAGTTGGATAGTAAGCGTATCACCTGCAATTAAAAGATCTGTGGGGTCTGTGCCAATCATATTAACGTGGAGAACAGTATCTGCGGGCACGGGATAGATTATAAAATAATCACTCGTGATGGTACCGCTTCCACCACCGCCACCGCCACAATTGGTTTGGCATTCGGAATTCGTATCCTCTATTTGCTGCCAATCAGACCAACCACAATCGTTCCGCATACGTACTTGAAACTGAACGGGGTCTTCACACAAGGGAGCAATAATAACATAGGGTTCATTATAGCCTGGAGGGTCTTGGGACCATTGGTAATTTGTGGATACTTTTTCCCACTCCATTTCTTGTACGTTGCTAAAGGAAGGTGAAATATTCACTTTTAATCCAAATTCATCGCAACTTCCTTGGGGAACAATAGGCATAGTGTGATTTATTTGCGTTACGTTCACGTCTTCAACAAAATCTACCTTGGGCGGACCGATCCAGATATTTTTTTGCACGGGCTCATTCGGGCTTGCGAAAATAGCTTTTACGTACGCCCAGCCATTTGTTGATGCATGCACTGGTTGTACGATAATGCTACGGTTATAGTCCGTTAAAGGAGTTGTTTTTATTAGGTTATTTGAAACCTCCCATGCTATAACGGGAAGGCTCTCGCAAAAGTCGAAACTATAAGTAACCGTATCGGTGCCACAAATAACGGCCGGACCACTCATATCTTCAGAGTCTAGATGGATCGTGGGCGGTTGGGGATTGCCCGCTAACTCTTCCAGTAACCAATGGACGCTTTTTTCGGTAAAGGAGGTATGCTGTTCGTTGTTGCGTGGGCCAAAGTAGGTATCAAAAGGAATTTCCTTGTTTCCTGGGCAGACCAAGTTCCGCTTAAAGGCTTGCGCCCAGTTAAAATCAGGATTTATAAAACCTAAGGAACTGGCTGTTGGAATGAAAGAGTGAACATGTTCGTTTTTATACACAGTCATTGTTGCCCATCCAAAAAAATCTGAAATATCTGAGAGAATATTGTCAAACCAAGAACCCGACCAAAATACTTCCATTGGGGGGGAGTGGGTCTGTACCATTAATAGGAGAGGCAACTTCGTCAAAACCAGGGAACCAGCCACCAGGAACATTATCCATATTGCCTCTAGAATTTATATTGGTAGTATACTTTGAATCATCATTAAAGACTTTTTTGAATCTTGAAATTTTACCATAACTATTATAATTAGCCAAATTATAAGCCTCCAAGCTTCCAATATGTAATGACCAACAAGGGAAGGGAACACAAATGTATTGGAATGCTCTTACATTTACACCCATCTCATTGTGCCCAATATAATTATCCTGTTGTTGTGTAAACGGATTGAAAAATTTCCTTTTGCCATTTAAAGAACCATTTACAATGGCTATCTTCCGAAGATTTTGGGGATAACCAATACTTCCATATAAGCCATTATAAAAAAGATTATTATAAAAACCTATAAAGGAAGGTCGCCCTCTTGAAATTGTATAGCCCTGAGAAAGCGTACGGGCGTTTAAATAGTCCTGATTTAATTGAGAACCATTCCAGCCATTAAATTGCTCAATTAATTGTTGTTTGGCTGCTAGAGACCCCAAATCCTTACTCACAAAATCCTGAGCCATAGTGTTTCCCGTTTCAGCTACTTGATTTATTAATGATTGCAAACCAATGGGAATGTTCGCTCCAAGATGAGGACTGTCCACACTTACCCAAAGGCGAGTGTTATGTGGGATGTTCTCCTTTTCCATATAAGCCAATGCATAACGCGATATTTGCCCGCCCATGCTCGGGCCTACGATAACTAATTTTTCAGTGCTGTTATTTTGGGCCAAGGTATCATTTAGAGCTTGGTATAGAGATACGTGGGTTAGAGCGTTCCGTTCTATATAGTCGGCACCACCATCAATCTCTTGACCATTTTTACTATAGGTAGGATGATTAACAACCACCACATCGTAATTAAGAGATTGTAAAGTGTCTATTATCCTTACATCATTGGGAGGAGAACTATAACGCATCATATCTTCAATAGAACGATGTTCATCTGGTGGTTCCGGGGAATCACTATCTTGGATTTTCCGTTTATCTCCCGGATCGAAACCGTCAATAATAATTATAGGTTTTAAGAGAACGCCTTGTGGATTGCCATAGAATATTCTATATTCTAAATGGCCCTTTATTCCTTGAAAAGGAAGGCTTGCATCTACTACTCCATTCTTAATTGGTAGATTCGGAGGTATTATTGCCTCTTGTATCTTCACGTGCAGCACGGCTTGGGTATTCTGGCTTGTACCGTCACTAAAATTTGCCGTAAAAGTCAGTATTTTATAGCCAGATTCTCCATATCGAACCTGTAGAGTCTCGTGTATAAATTGTCCATTGTTGTAAACTACATAATCAGTAGGTGTATCAAAATTTGCGCTTATCTTAACAATCTCTTTATCTGGATAGGATTCTATTAAGAAAAAATTATCAAAATGATAGGTTATTTCATTGCCAACTAAATATTCCTTTAATGGCGAAATTATGAGAGCATGTTTTTTTATGAAAGCAGGTTTACCATTGGGTATCTTCTCAAACTTTCCGTTAGCAATCCGTAATGCTCCTTCCTCCTCTTTACCTTCGATATAAAATAATTGAACAAAAGCCGCATTGATAATGCCAATGTCAACCATGTTTATAATGGAATCAGGAACATAACGCCTACGAAGGTCTTGTAGGACTTAAATTTTTTCTCATTTGAGCCTCTGTAAAGTTCCTCCAGGGCTTGTTCAAAATATCTAACACTGGAAATGTTTTTATTATCATTGAAGGAGTTAAGGTTTGCCCAAGGTACTGTTCTGTCATAAAGAATTCCAGTGGAGAATTCTGATTTGTCAATATTTACAAGCATACTGTCCACTTTTGTTTGAGGTGGTTTTTGGGAATGTACGCTAAAAAAAACAAGCATTAATGATGTGAAAAGTAGTTGATATCTCATAACTTTGAAGAATTAATAGGTGAAACAATAATTATATCTGGTTTTATTTATTAAGTATTTTAGGGTGTCATGGCAGTGGCACCCTTTTTATTAAGGAAATTTTGTGGTAGGCAATTTATATCCGTTAATATCAAAACGTCCCTCGGTAATTTCTATAAATTCAGTTGGATCGTCTCGGTTTACAGCGGTACAACTGAATGTACCGGATAAAATACCGTTGTCATAACGTGTAACATTGATTAAACCTGAGTTTTCTATAGAACAGAAAAACTTATATTTATTTTCATCGTAGTCATATATTCTACAATGAATGTTATTGGTTAAAGGGCTGTCGATTCCATCTAAGCAATTACTTTCGTGGATATTATATTCTCCTATACCAATAGAGTCAAGATTTATGATATGTATTATAATCTTTCCAGTTTTTTCGCTAGCAAAATCATGTACATTAATTTCATAACGTGGGCCAGGGACATCAAAGAGAATCATCCCTCTATCAGGAGAATTAAAAGTACCTGTTCCATCTCTAGGGGTTATTAATATGCCATTTGCATAACACCCAAAAGTATTTTCCCCTGTTTGGGTTATGGGCGGTAATGTGGGTGTAAAACTGCCATCATCTTTTTTTGAGCAGCCTAAAAAAGTTACCACCGCAAAAAATATCAATACATTTTTTTTCATAATTCCTTAAATTAAATTCATCTTCTTACTACTTTCTTGGCACTAACATATCCGTTAGTGTCTTGAAGTATTACTACATATACACCTATGGGCAGCTTTTCAGCACTTACTTCCACAATGGGATTCTTTTGAGCTATGGAAAGCACCTTTTGCCCCAATGAATTATAAACATCAATTTGTACGATTGGTGTTACGGAACTTATATATAGTTTATCTCCAATAGGCACTGGATATATTCTTACTTCATTGAAATCAAAATTTTCCGTACCTAGAATGCACTCCTCCGTAAAATCTACCTGATGGCCTACTTGATTAGTAATTTCATCTATCAGTGCCGTATTATTAATATCATCTATACAGATGGTCTCCAGGCTCGGCAGGTTTTCAAAATTGCTCGGAAAAGGTCCATCAAAAACCAAATTTTCATTGTTGCCATTTTTAAGGTTTATATATGACAATGCATCGTTATCATTACAGATTAAGGAGACAAGATCATTATTTTGGCTCAAATCAAGACTTTCCAGTAGTGTTTCGGTACATTCCAAAATGACCAAGATATTATTGTTGGCCACATCCAACTCCATAATTTCATTATTGCCCATAGATAAGAGAACCATATTTGGATTGTTGCTCAAATCCAGGCTCGTAAGTTGGTTGAACCTGCATTCAAATTGGTACAACGCAGTATTCTGGCTTACATCAATACTGTTGAGCTGATTGTTGTAACATTCAAAAATTTCAAGTTCAGGATTGTTGCTAACATCAATGGATGTTAAATTATTATCGGAACATTCTAAAAAAGTTATGTTGATAAATGCTTCAATTCCTGTTAGATCATTAATATTGTTGCCAACAACACTAACATCAACCGCAGCCTCTGCCTCGCTAACCTGTATTTCCCCATCGCCATTGGTATTAATATTACCGTCAGCGAGAAGCGCCGCTTTAAAATTTGGGTCCGGTATGTTGACTATCTGTGCCGTAAGCCACATGGTTCCTAAAAAGGAAAAGCATATTGTAAAAAGGATTGTGGAATAGAGGTTTTTCATTTTAATTAGATTTTGTGCAATTCTAGAAAGATTAATTCTTTGATTTTACGATGGACAGCTCTATATTTTATCAATAATATAAAAAGGTGTTATTATCTTTTATTAAGGTAAACAATAAAGAATAATCATTTTTATTTTTGGTCTAATAATCGCAATATTTCGTTTAAGGTAAAAAAAAAACGCCGAATTACCAAAATTTTCAAATCAAAAGTTAATTTTTCTTTAACTCAACTCCCCAAATAAAAGCTTACATTCTCTGCTAATATAAATTTTTCTCTAATGCTTTATTAGATTTAAAAATGCCAGCTTCTGACAAGCTGGCATTTTTGTTTTGTAATATGTCAGTTTGTGGGCAGTGGCACAATTTCTGCCAATTAGCAATCAAACATTTAAACCCAAGTTTAACAACTAAAAAATAAAATTGAAATGGCATTAAAAATTCAACCACTTGCAGACCGCGTTTTGGTTCAGCCACAGGAAGCTGAAACTAAGACCGCATCTGGTATTTACATCCCAGATTCCGCAAAGGAAAAACCACAACAAGGCAAAGTAGTAGCCGTGGGCAAAGGCAAAGAAGATCACAAAATGACCGTAAAGGTTGGCGATACTGTTCTTTATGGAAAATATTCCGGCAGTGAGTTAAAGTTTGATGGTACAGATTACCTCATCATGCGCGAGGACGACATTTTAGCTATTATCTAATTTCTCCCAAAAAATAATTTCAAAAGTAAAGTTTAACCACAGCTTAGAGCATACAGCTTAAAGCTTAAAGCATTTAAAAAAATGGCAAAAGATATAAAATTTGATGTAGAAGCCCGCGACGCAATAAAACGTGGCGTTGACGCATTGGCAAACGCAGTAAAAGTAACCTTGGGCCCAAAGGGTCGTAACGTGATTATCAGTAAATCCTTTGGCGCACCGCAAGTAACAAAGGATGGTGTTACCGTTGCAAAAGAAATTGAATTGGAAGATGCGCTGGAAAATATGGGCGCACAAATGGTGAAGGAAGTAGCTTCAAAAACCAACGATCTTGCTGGTGACGGAACAACAACTGCAACCGTTCTTGCTCAGGCAATTGTAAAAGAAGGTTTAAAAAATGTTGCTGCTGGCGCAAATCCGATGGATTTGAAACGCGGTATCGATAAAGCCGTTGAAGCCATTGTTGCAAATCTTGAAAAGCAAACTACGAAAGTTGGCAATTCTTCTGAAATGATAAAGCAAGTAGCTTCAATTTCAGCAAACAACGACGATGTAATTGGCGATTTGATTGCAAAAGCATTCGGAAAAGTTGGAAAAGAAGGCGTTATCACTGTTGAAGAAGCAAAAGGAACCGAAACTTACGTTGATGTTGTGGAAGGTATGCAGTTTGATCGCGGCTACCTTTCTCCGTATTTCGTAACCGACACAGAAAAAATGCAAACTGAATTGGAAAATCCAATGATTTTGCTTTACGATAAGAAAATTTCTTCAATGAAAGATTTGATGCCTGTGCTTGAGCCAGTGGCGCAACAAGGAAAATCTTTATTGATTATTGCAGAAGACGTTGACGGCGAGGCTTTGGCTACTTTGGTAGTAAACAAACTTCGTGGTTCTTTGAAAATTGCCGCTGTAAAAGCGCCAGGTTTTGGGGATAGAAGAAAAGCAATGTTGGAGGACATCGCCGTATTGACCGGAGGAACCGTTATTGCTGAAGAGCGCGGCTTTACTTTGGAAAATGCAACAATTGATATGTTGGGTTCTGCGGAAACAATTACAATTGACAAAGACAACACTACAATCGTAAATGGCGCTGGAAACAAGAGCGACATCAAAGGTCGTGTGAACCAAATAAAATCTCAAATAGAATCCACAACTAGCGATTACGACAAAGAAAAATTGCAGGAGCGTTTGGCCAAATTGGCTGGCGGTGTTGCAGTTCTTTACGTTGGCGCTGCGTCTGAAGTAGAAATGAAAGAGAAAAAAGATCGTGTTGACGATGCACTTCACGCAACCCGCGCGGCTGTTGAGGAAGGTATTGTTGCTGGTGGTGGAGTAGCTTTGGTTCGCGCAATTGAAGTGCTTAAAAAACTTACTACTGAAACTTTAGACGAAACTACAGGAGTTCAAATTGTAGCTCGTGCTATTGAATCTCCACTTCGTACAATTGTTGAAAACGCTGGTGGTGAAGGTTCTGTTGTAATCAACAAAGTTTTGGAAGGCAAGAAAAACTTCGGTTATGACGCCAAAACTGAAAAATATGTGGATATGCTAAAAGCTGGTATTATCGATCCTAAAAAAGTAACCCGTATCGCGCTTGAAAACGCTGCTTCGGTTGCTGGAATGGTCCTTACTACCGAATGTGCTTTGGTTGACATAAAAGAAGAAAGTGCCGGTGGCGGAATGCCAGGCGGCATGGGAGGCGGAATGCCCGGGATGATGTAATTCCCAAAAGTGATTAATAGAACTAAACCTCACAGGTCTTCAAGATTTGTGAGGTTTTTTTATTTCCGAAATTTTTAAAAAGTAACCTCAACTTCTTTCAACTCGCCACCTCTATCAACAATAACTATTGCCGTCTGTCCCTTTTCAAATTTTGAAAGACTTTTCATATAGCTCATCATATCGGTTACTTCATGCTCGCCCATTTTCACTACTACATCGCCTTTTTGAAGGCCAGCTTTTTGGGCTGGTTTGTCTTCACTTACGCCATCAATGCGCATGCCTTTTCCGCTGAAAAGATAATCGGGCACCACGCCCAGAGTTACCTTAAAATCTGGAACCACTTCACTTTCATTTTTAGTTTTTTTAAAGGGAAGTTTCTTTTGGGAATCTAAATCTTTTATAATGCTGAAAATATAATTGGATACCAGCTTCATTCCTTCAAAATTCACTTTTTCGGTATCGTCTGAGGGTTTGTGGTAATCTTCGTGCTGCCCAGTGAAAAAATGAAGCACGGGAATATCGGCCAAATAGAATGAGGTATGGTCGCTCGGCCCAACACCGCTTTCGTTTTCAGAAATTTTCAGTTCGCCTGCATTTGCATTTACTGCTTGTTTTAAAATAGGTGAAGTTCCCACGCCATAAACCGCCAAAGTCTTTTCAGAATTGAGCCTTCCAACCATATCCATATTAATCATATAGGTTACTTTTTTGGTGTCGATGGTTGGGTTTTTCACAAAGTAGTTTGAACCCAACAAACCTTCTTCTTCCCCAGAAAAAGCTATAAAAAGATAATTATTTTTCTTTGGAGAATCATTCTTTTGAAGCGAATCTGCCAAATGCAACATCATTGCAACGCCACTTGCATTATCGTCCGCACCATTGTGTATCGCTTCGCCTTCGCGATACAGCGAGCCTTCGCCACCCATCCCCAAATGATCGTAATGCGCACCAATAACGACTGTGTTTTCGGCTTTGTTATCTAAATATGCAATTACGTTTTCACCCGTTTCTGTGCTATCATTGTTTTCTGCAGTAAATTCTGCCTCTTCATGTGGGTTTTTACTAGCCTTGTATGTGAATTTTTGAAAGTAGTCATCAGTTCCTTTTGATAGTAACCCCAAATCTTCAAATCTTTTTGCAATATATACGGCCGCCTTTTTTTCGCCTTCAGAACCTGTTTTTCTTCCGTTTAAACTATCGCTGGCCAAAATGCCAACGTCTTCTTTCATAGAAACCGTTTTTACCTTTGCTTCCTTACAGGAGAAAACCAATATTACCAGAAATAACATCAATATTATACGCATATCCTTATTTTTGCTCAAAAATACATTAAAAATGAAAATAGTTTATACGCTATTAATTGTTTCCATTTTTACGAGTTGTAAAAATGAAGTGAAGAAAGTTGGAGAAGATTCCCAAAAATCCGAAGACGCTTCGATAGAGTCTATCTTGAGCGAAGCCGAAAGACTCAGCGTGACATCTGCAGTTCTTGACCCCGAAACAAAAGACACTTTAATTTATCCTGAAGAAAAACACTTCAAAAACATCCGCCAAGTAACTTTTGGCGGAGATAATGCAGAGGCGTATTGGAGTTTTGACGACAGTAAACTTATCTTTCAAAGCAATTATAAAAATTGGGGCGTAAACTGCGACCAAATGTTTTTGATGAATGTTGAAGAAACTTTTAAAGACATGCAACCCCCAATGGTGAGCACCGGAAAAGGCCGTACCACTTGCAGCTATTTTATGCCTGATGGTCAACATATTGTTTATGGAAGTACCCACCTGAAAGACGAAAATTGTCCTGAAGCCCCATTAAAAAAAGATGGTAAATATGTATGGTCCATATATGATAGCTTCGACATTTTTGTGGCCGATCTTGATGGAAATATTACTGCGCAACTTACCAAAGAACTTGGCTACGATGCCGAAGCAACCGTTTCACCAAAAGGTGATAAAATTGTTTTCACCTCCATGCGCAGCGGCGATTTGGAGCTTTACACCATGGATCTTGACGGAAAAAACGTAAAGCAAATAACAAATGAATTGGGCTATGATGGGGGCGCATTCTTTTCGCCTGATGGAAGTAAATTGATATTTCGCGCTTCCCGTCCAAAAACCGAAACCGAAATTAAGGAATATAAAGATTTGTTAGCCCAAGGTTTGGTGCAACCCACCGAAATGGAACTTTTTATCTGCAATGCGGACGGCAGTGAACTTCGCCAATTGACGCATTTGGGCAACGCAAATTGGGCACCATTTTTTCATCCTTCTGGAAAAAAGATTTTGTTCTCCAGTAATTTTGAGGCTGAAAAAGGGTTTCCTTTCAATCTTTATTTGATTGATATTGATGGGAAGAATTTAGAACGCGTAACGCACGGAAAAACTTTTGATGCGTTTCCAGTATTTTCAAACGATGGCAAAAAGTTGGCATTCTCTTCCAACAGAAATAACGGAGGAGGTCGTGACACCAATCTGTTTATTGCTGAATGGCAAGACTAAAAAGATTGTTGATTGTTGATTGTTGATTGAAAATCTAAAAAAAACGGTTTGTGAATTTTATTAAACTATATAAAATCCCACTTTTACTTGCCGTTCTTTCCATTGCCTTTTATATCAGTTTTGCATATGATCTTGAGCGAAGTGATTTTATACAACTCATCTCGCTTTACGCTGCGCTGTTTTTTACTACCTATCTTTTTATTGAGAAATTCAAACTCAATTTTTGGTTTTTAGCTTGCTTGGGAATTACTTTTCGGCTGGTTTTTACTCTGGCAATCCCAAATCTTTCGCAGGATTTTTATCGGTTTTTGTGGGATGGGCGCTTGCTTTTACAAGGCGTTAGCCCGTATTTATTTACACCAGATTCCAAAACCATTGTAAATATTTCGGTTGCGCAGTTCCAGGTTCTGATTGAAGGAATGGGGCCACTTAACGCAAGCCATTTCAGCAATTATCCGCCTGTTAACCAACTGTTTTTTGCAGTTGCCGCAATGTTTGCGGGCAAAAGTATTTTGGGCTCAGTGGTTGTCTTGCGCGTGCTGATTTTTTTGGCAGATGTTGGTATTCTTTATTTCGGAAAGAAGATTTTGGGGAAATTGAATCTTCCCGTTAAAAACATTTTCTGGTTTTTTCTGAATCCTTTTATCATTATTGAACTTACTGGAAATCTTCATTTTGAAGGGGTGATGCTTTTCTTTTTAGTTTGGGCACTGTATTTACTTTTTAAGGGAAAATGGGTTTGGGCGGCATTTTTAATCGGGATTTCTATTTCGGCGAAGTTGATTCCGCTTTTGTTTTTACCATTGTTTTTGAAGTATTTTATTAAAAAAGAGGTTTCGACGGAGCGTGTTTTGAACGGAGTCGAAAGGTTCAACCTGACATATTTACTACGATTTTATACAGTAATATTTATTTCCGCAGGTATTACTTTTCTTCCATTTCTTTCTTTTGAATTTATTCAGCATTTTTCAGCAACTATCGCTCTTTGGTTTCAAAATTTTGAGTTTAATGCTAGTGTTTATTATCTAATTCGTTGGGTTGGATTTCAAATTGTGGGATGGAATGTGATTGGAACGGTTGGAAAAATTCTTCCTGTTTTGGTACTTCTTTTCGTTTTGGGACTCGCTTTTTTCAGAAAAAACAAAACACTGAGACAGTTGATAACCGCAATGCTTTTTGCGGTTTCAATTTACTTTTTACTTTCAACAACCGTGCATCCGTGGTATGTGGCCACTCCCCTTTTGCTTTCCGTATTTACGAAATATAAATTTCCGATTGTTTGGAGTTTTATGGTAGTGCTGAGTTATTCAGCATATGGCGAAAATGGTTTTGACGAAAAGATTTGGTTGGTGGCGCTGGAATATTTAGTAGTGATTGGGTTTGTGATTTGGGAGTTGTACCCCTTCTGTCATAAAAATTATTTTCAATAATCTTTATGACACCTTCCCCTGAAAAAGGGGAAGGAACCATATTTATATATTTTATTTCTTTACCCGCTCCAATCTATAAAAATCCTTTCTTCTATCCTTCAAATTTCTAACTGCGCCAAATGTGTGCAGCTCGCGAAGCAAATCGATGTCCACATCGGCTACCAAAATCATTTCGGTGTTTGGGGTTGCTTCGGCTTTTATTCCATTATTGGGAAAAGAGAAATCACACGGAGTGAAAACGGCACTTTGAGCATACTGGATATCCATATTATGAACCTTTGGTAGGTTTCCAACGCTTCCCGCAATGGCTACGTAGCATTCGTTTTCAACGGCTCTTGCTTGCGCGCATAATCTTACTCGGGAATAACCGTTTTGGGTATCTGTGAGAAATGGGACAAAAAGGATATCCATTCCTTCGTCGGAAAGTAAACGCGATAATTCCGGAAACTCGGAATCGTAACAGATTAGCACTCCAATTTTTCCACAGTCGGTATCAAAAGTTTTTAGGGAATTCCCGTTTACCATTCCCCAAACACGCTCTTCATCGGGTGTAACGTGAATTTTTTCGTAACGTTCCACGCTTCCGTCGCGACGGCATAGGTAGCCTACGTTATAAAGCTTTCCTCGGACCATTTCGGGCATGCTTCCGGTAATGATATTTATATTGTAAGATATGGAAAGCTGGGAAAGCTTTTCGGTAATCTCTTTGGTATACTTAGCCAATTCGCGGATTGCATCCGGCTCGCTCATATGGTTGTATTTTGCCATGAGCGGAGCGTTGAAAAACTCTGGAAACATCGCAAAATCGCAACGATACCCTGCAACACTGTCTATAAAATATTCTGCTTGGTGCATCAATTCTTCCATTCCGGAATAGCTTCTCATTTGCCACTGGATTAACCCCAAGCGCACTACACTCTTTACTGCAGAAGGTCTTGGTTTTTTTTCGGGTTTGGTGTAATAGATATTATCCCATTCCATTAAAACCGCGAATTCTCCGGAGGCCTTATCGCCTTCCAAATAACTTTTTAAAACACGTACAGGGTGAAAATCGTTTGAAATCTGGAAGTTCAGCACGGGGTCGTCAATCTGTTTGCGTTTTACTTTTTCTATGTACTGCTTTGGAGAAAGTTTCTCTGCGTGCAAATGGTAATTTGGCATTCTTCCGCCAAAAACAATACTTTTCAAATTTAAATTTTCACACAATTCTTTCCTGTAATCGTACAATCTTCTTCCCAAGCGCAGACCGCGAAAGTCCGGACGGATAAATACGTCCATTCCGTAAAGCACATCGCCTTCGGGGTCGTGAATACTAAAAGTGGGATCGTCAGTAATGTCTTTATAGGTATGTTTCTCGCCCAACTCGTCAAAGTCTACAATAATGGAGAGCGCACAACCCGCAATTTCTCCATCGGCCATAATCACTACTTGTCCTTCGGGAAAAATATCGATTAGGTTACCGATTTCGTTGATTTTCCAATAGCTGTTTGGAAGTCCGCCATAAGATTGAATGGTAGCCTCTTTCAACGCTTCGTAATCTTTCAGCGTCAAAAATTTCAATTCTATATTTTCAATCTTCTGGTTTTCCATGCTGTTATTTTATTAAATAATCCAAAAATCCTTTCCCCCAACGCTCTTGTTGAGGGAAACGATTTCGGTTTTTTTTATTCGTATTTGTATGAAAAATGTATAACTATTTTTACATACCCAAAAGGTACGCAAAAATTAGAGGCGCAACGATAGTCGCATCACTTTCTATGATGAATTTTGGAGTATCAATATCCAGTTTTCCCCAAGTAATTTTTTCGTTTGGAACAGCTCCGGAATAACTTCCAAAACTGGTTGTAGAATCACTGATTTGGCAGAAATAACTCCAAAACGGCGTATCGGTCCGCTCCATATCTTGATAGAGCATTGGCACCACACAGATTGGGAAATCTCCAGCTATTCCCCCACCAATCTGGAAGAAACCGATTCCTTTTTCTGAATTATCCGTGTACCAATCTGCAAGAAAAGTCATGTATTCTATTCCACTTTTCATTGTGGAAGCTTTCAATTCGCCTTTCAAAACGTAGCTGGCGAAGATGTTTCCCATCGTGCTATCCTCCCAGCCTGGACAAACTATTGGTAAGTTCTTTTCTGCGGCGGCGTACATCCACGAGTCTTTTAAATCTATTTCGTAATGTTCTTCCATCACACCACTTAAAAGCAGTTTGTACATATATTCGTGCGGAAGGTAGCGTTCGCCTTTGGCTTCGGCTTCTTTCCATAGTTTCACGATGTGTTCTTGGATTCTTCTGAAGGCTTCTTCTTCGGGAATACACGTATCAGTTACGCGGTTCATTCCTTTTTCAAGCAAATCCCACTCGTCCTGCGGTGTTAAATCGCGGTAATGCGGTACACGCTCGTAATGGCTATGCGCTACGAGATTCATAATATCTTCCTCAAGGTTTGCGCCAGTACAAGAGATAATATGCACTTTATCCTGACGGATCATTTCGGCAAAAATCTTTCCCAATTCAGCAGTGCTCATAGCACCGGCAAGGGAAACGAGCATTTTTGAACCTTGGTTCAACTGTGCTTCATAACCTTTCGCGGCATCCACGAGGGCGGCGGCATTAAAGTGTAAATAATATTTTTCAATAAATTGGGAAATAGATCCTTTGCTAGTACTCATCTTCTTCTGTATTAAATTTTGAAACGCCTTTTTTGGTTTCGTTAAAATTGCTTTCGTATTCGTCTTCTTCGTCCGTGCCTGCAAATTTGTAGGTCAACATTTTGTAGTAAAGTTTTGCAGCTACAAAATCGGAGGCTCTTTCTTCCGGATTTGGACAAAGCTCTACAATGTCAAAACCTACCACATTTCTTTCATCAAAAACCTGCTTTAGAAAATCCAGGGTTTCGTACCAAAATAGTCCGCCCGGCTCTGGAGTTCCCGTTGATGGCAAAATTGAAGGATCCAAGGCATCCAAATCAAAAGTGATGAAAACATTGTCGCCCAAAGCTTCAATAACTTTATCCATCCAGTACTCATCCTTTGCCATATCGTGGGCAAAGAATACTTTTTCTTCATCCATTACGGTAGTCTCTGCAACATCCATACTTCTAATCCCTACCTGTACCAAATTTGTGGTCTGGCTTGCTTCATAGACTGCGCACGCGTGGTTGCATTTACTTCCGTGGAATTCCTTTCGCAAATCGGCATGGGCATCAATATGAAGCACCGTTAAATTGTCAAAACATTCATTGAAAGCTCTAATTGTACCTATGGAAATACTGTGCTCACCACCAAAAATGGTTACAAACTTATTTCTTTTAATGTAATCCTTGGTTACTTTGTGTACTTCGGAAACTACGGCTTCCGGAGAGGAGTTTTCAGTAATTGCATCGGCAAGATAGACTCCTTGTTTATAAACCTCTGTTTGGGTTTCAATATCATACAGTTCCATATTTTCCGAAGCGTCCAAAAATGCTTCGGGACCTTTGTCTGCACCTTTTTGCCAAGTGCTGGTTCCATCATAGGGAACGGGGATCAATACAATTTTTGATGTTTCTAGGACCGCATATTTTTGCGGGATGCCTGCGTACGTCTTAGTGCTCATAACCTAAAATGTTTAGCAATTGCTCGCTTGTTTGTTGTTCGGAAAAAAGTTTGGTTGTTATATTATTATTTTTGTCTCTGTCTATCAGAATATGCTTTGGCGAAGGAATCAAGCAGTGCTGCAAGCCTCCAAAACCGCCAATGGTCTCTTGATATGCACCTGTGTTAAAGAAGCCAATATACAAAGGTTTTTCCTTTCTGAATTTTGGCAGATAGATGGCCGCCATATTTTGTTCGCTATTGTAATAATCATCGCTATCACAAGTCAACCCCCCCAAAAGCACTCTTTCGTACTCATCATTCCAACGGTTCACGGCAAGCATAATAAAACGTTTGCTGATGGCCCAAGTATCTGGCAAAGTTGTGATGAAAGAGGAATTGATCATATTCCACTTTTCACGGTCATTTTGCTGCTTTTGGTACAAAATCTCGTAAATGGCACCACCGCTTTCACCAACGGTAAAGCTGCCAAATTCAGTGAAAATGTGTGGAACCGGCACTTCGGCTTCTGCACAAGTAATATTTATTTGGTTTAAGATTTCGTCTATCATATACTGATAGTCATATTCAAAGTGCAAAGAGTTTTTAATGGGGAAACCACCGCCAATATTCAAACTATCCAAGGACGGACAGATTTTTTTTAGGCGAACGTACACTTTTAAACACTTCACCAATTCATTCCAATAATAGGCAGTATCGCGAATACCGGTATTAATGAAAAAATGGAGCATCTTTAAATCTACACGCTCGTTGTTTTTAATCTGTTCTTCGTAAAAAGGAATTATATTTTTGTACCCAATACCCAATCTGGAAGTATAGAATTCAAACTTTGGCTCTTCCTCAGAAGCGATACGTATACCTACATTAAAGTGATTGTCTATACTATCAGAAAGCAGCTCAATCTCTTCATAATTATCAATTATCGGGATACAGTTTTCGTGTCCGTCGTTGATTAGCCGGGCTATGTTTTCGATATATCTTTCGCGCTTAAAACCGTTACAGATTACATATGTTTTATCTGTTACCTTACCGGCTTTTTTAAGGCTTTCTACAATATCAATATCAAAAGCCGAAGATGTTTCTATGTGTATATCATTTTTCAAAGCTTCATTCAAGACGTGCTTGAAATGTGAGCTCTTGGTGCAATAGCAGTAATTATAGGAGCCTTTGTAGTTGTTTTTTTCAATAGCATCGGCAAACCATTTTTTCGCCAAATTTATATTTTCTGAAATTTTCGGCAGGTATGTAAACTTGAGCGGAGCACCGTATTCTTCTACGAGCGCCATAAGATCTACGCCGTGGAATTCAAGGCCATTGTCCCCCAACCGAAATTCTTCCTGAGGAAAATAGTACGTTTGGTTTATTAAGTCTATGTATTTAGTGTTCATCCTTTAGTTCTCGTTGAATAGTGTAAATTAAAAATTCTTGTAGCTTATTCCCCAAAAATTAGGGAGTATAACAAAAAATTAACTTGAAGATTAGTTGCGAATAGGCAAGGCGTTTAGAGTGGAACTTTGGCCCAAAACGCGCTGCGGTACAGCTGGAGAGAGTAAAAATGTGTTGTTCATTTAGAATCTTTGTTTTTGAAATTTCTCAAAAACCAACCATTTTAAAAATACTTTCACTTTGTTTGTTTACAGTACAAAAGTGCCAAAAAAAAACCAATAATTTATATAATGCACCAAATTTTCATTAGCCACTAAAGCATACTGAACATGTTGAGTTCCTTTTCGGTAAGGGTTCTCCAGCGGCCGCGCGGCAAATCTTTTTTGGTAAGGGGGCCGAGCGTAACACAATCTACCCGAACCACGTCATACCCCAAATGTTCAAAAATAGTGCGAATAATGCTGTTTCCGGTATGTTTTATTTTTAAGCCTATTTCACTTTTTGGGGAATTATCTACGTAGCTTATTTCCTCCACGGAAATTTCTCTTCCTTCAATACTGAAGCCTTCCTTTATTTTTTTTAGATGCTCAGCTTTTAGGTTTTTGTCCAGCTCTATATGGAATAAACGTGGAATCCCTTTTTTGGTAAATTTTTGCACAAATTCATCATCGTTTGTAAAAAGCAGCAGTCCAGTAGCATTTCTGCCCAAGCGCCCGAATGGTTTAATTTTGGCTGAAGTAGCGTTTGCAACCAAGTCCATTACCGTCATTCCTTTAGCATTACTATCGGTTGTGGCAAAACCCTTTGGTTTGTTCAGCAGGACGTAGGTATTTGGTTCAGGGTTTAAACGGCGGCCGTCAAAACGTACGTCATCACTTAATTGCACCTTGTAGCCCATTTCATTTACAATTTTTCCGTTTACGGAAACCAGACCTGTTGCAATATAGGTGTCTGCCTCGCGGCGTGAGCATACACCACTGTTTGCAATGTATTTATTAAGGCGTATTCCGTCACCTGGATTGCTCTTTTTTACTTCTTTTACGGGTTTTTCCCTGCGGCCTATTTCCTTGCCCGTTTTATCAAATCGCAATTTCGGCTTGGCTGTAGGGTCTTGTTGACGCCCAGTTTTTTTGGGTAAAGATTCTGAATTTAAAGGAGCATTTCCTCTTGCATTGCTTCGGTTGCGCTGGTTATTACTACCACGCCCCGAAGCTTTTCCTCTGTTTTGATTGTCTTGTCTGCTCATAGTTACTTTTTTGCAAAGGTAAGCAAATTAAGTAGGCACTCGCAGTTTTCAGTTTACAGTAAAAAGACTGCTAATTGTGACTTGTGACTGAGGCTTTTTAGGAAATTATTTCCTTTAATATATAAAGGTAATCTGCTCTGTTTTTCAGAAAATCCAATTTAGAAATATCAATAATTTTTATGTTTTCAGCATGTTGGTTTTTAATGAATTCCAGATAACCTGCATTCAACTTTTGTAGATACGATGCTTGTATGCTCTGCTCGTACTTACGGCCTCGTTTTTTTATATTTTCCAACAAGCGGTCGGTGTTTTGGTATAGGTAAATATATTTATCTGGCTTGGGCACATCTTTGTGCATTACATGGAAGAGTTTTTTATACAGTGCGTATTCTTCCTCGGGCAAAGTGATGTCTGCAAAAATAAGGGATTTATTTACATCGTAATCTGCAATGACAGACTCCTTAAAAAGATCGAACTGGGTAATATCGTCTACCAATTGTTGGTAGCGGTCTGCCAAAAAAGACATTTCCAGTGGAAAGGCGTAACGTGAAGCGTCTTCGTAAAACTTTGGAAGGAAAGGGTTGTCCTTAAAACGTTCCAAAATTAGTTTTGCATTAAAATCATTTGCAATCTTGGTGGCCAAACTTGTTTTTCCGGCCCCGATGTTTCCTTCAATCGCTATATAATTGTATTGTGAAATATTATAATCCTTCATCGGGTTGCTAAGCCATTTGGACTGCTTTTGAAGCATACTTGAGTCTTCACTAGCCGCTAAAATTTTTATAATATTTTTTTGGGAAACCGGATGCACTAAGTGCGAATTGAGTTCGGCCAAAGGTTGCAAAACAAACTTTCGCTTTTGCATTTCGGGATGTGGAACGATTAGCTTTTCAGTCTCAATAATTAAATCGTCAATAAATATGATGTCAATATCTATAGGCCGCGAAGTATATGTTTTGGAAGCATTGCGCTTGCGCCCCATAGTTTTTTCAATTCTTAAAATTTGTTTTAGAACTGCGGCAGGTTTCAAATCGGTTTGTAGCCACACGGCACAATTCAAAAAAGAATCTCCATCAAAACCCATTGCCGGGGTTTCGTATACCGAAGAGATTTTCATGATGCTTCCCACCTCGTCAAAAAGCGCATTCACCGCACTCTGAAGATACTCAAAACGGTTGCCCATATTGCTGCCAAGCGAGAGATAAACGTTATGCAGAGGTTGCAATGGATTCAAATTTTAACATTTAAGACGAAATTAAGGAAAAGAAAAAGACTACCAAGTAAATTTGTGCGTAGATATAAATTTTACGGAAAGGCCGCTTTTTAACAGGTTGTTTCCAAAGGGATTATCACAAAATAAATTTTTAAATTTTTTATGAAGAAAGCACTAAAAATAATAGGAATAATTATTGGAATTTTGGTTTTATTGCTGATTGCGGCACCATTCATTTTTAAAGGAAGTCTTGAAAAAATGCTGAAACGCACCATCAATGAAAATCTCAACGCCACAGTAACCTGGGAAGATCTCGACTTGAGTCTTTTCAGTAGTTTTCCTGATGCTTCACTTCAGTTGAATAATTTTAGTGTAATTAACAAAGCCCCATTTGAGGGCGATACTTTAGCAAGCGGCAAGACGCTTTCACTAGATATGGGCATTATGCAGCTTTTCAAAAAAAGCAATGATGCTATAAAGGTAGATGAAGTAAAACTTGACGAAGCTTTTGTAAATATAAAAATTGATTCTCTTGGGAATGCAAATTATGACATTGCCATAAAAAACGATGCCCCCGCCACAACTGATGCGGAATCTAGTGGCGGATTTACTTTCGATCTGAAAAATTATGAAATAAAAAATTCACGCATCAATTACTTGGACGAGGCTACAAAAACCTACATCCTACTTACGGAAGTACAGCATAAAGGAAGTGGTGATCTTTCACAGGAAATAAGCAATCTGGATACTGAAACCGAAGCACTTGCTTCATTTCGCCTTGACAGTACAGAATACCTAACCAGAAACAGGGTTTCGCTAAATGCAGTTTTTAAACTCGATCTCAAAAACCAAAAATATACTTTTTTAGAAAACGAGGCCAAAATCAACGAACTTCCACTTACGTTTGATGGTTACGTGAAAGTGAACGAAACAAATAACGAAGTCGATATCACCTTCAAAACACCTTCTTCAGATTTTAAAAACTTTCTGGCAGTTATCCCAGAAACATATGTGAAGCAAATAAATGATGTGAAGACCACTGGAAATTTCACCGTAAATGGTATGCTAAAAGGTATCGTTGACAGTACGCACATCCCGATGATGGACATAAAAATAGCGAGTGAAAATGCTTCCTTTAAATATCCCGATCTTCCCAAAACGGTTGACAATATCACGATTGACGCGCAGTTGGTAAACGAAACTGGGTTATTAAAAGATACCTTCCTAAATATTCCAAAGTTGACATTTAGGATTGATAACGAACCCTTCCGCATTAGTGGAAGCATCAAGCAAATAACCGAAAATCCATTGGTGAACTTGGAAATGCAGGGCACACTCAATCTGGCAAATATTGAAAAAGTACTGCCTGTAGAAATGGAACAAAAACTCAGCGGTATTTTTAAGGCAGATGTTATCGCTAATTTTGATATGGAATCGGTTGAAAAAGAACGTTATGATAGGATTGACGCCCGCGGAACTGCCAGTCTTATCAATTTTAATTACGATGCAGGTTTTAAGAGCGAATTGAAAGTTGCCAATGCCAATCTCGCAATGCAGCCGGGCACTATCACACTAAAAGAACTGAATGCCAATACGGGGCAAACCGATATTCGGGCCTCGGGAAACATTCAAAATCTTATTCCATTTTTGATGAGCAAACAGGATTTGAAAGGTAGGTTTGCTGTGCAGTCAAATACCTTTAATGTAAACGATTTTATGGCTGTGGAAAATACTTCTTCTGAAAATAATTCCGAAGAAAAAAGGAGTAATTCCCAAAACACATCTTCTTCCGAAGGGGTCAAAATTCCAGATTTTTTGAATGCTACGTTAGACTTTAACGCAAGTATAGTAATATATGACAATTTAGAACTGAAAAATGCAAAGGGAACCGCCGCTATTGCGAATGAAATAATTACCATCAGCAATTTCACCTCTGATATTTTTGGCGGAAATATTGCGCTATCCGGAAACGTTTCAACCAAGAATGAAACTCCCACTTTTGCAATGAACCTGGATTTAAGTAAAATCGATATTGATCAATCATTCAAGCAATTGGAAATGTTTCAGTTTTTGGTACCGATTGCAAAGGCGCTGCAGGGAAATTTAAACACTAAATTTGAATTTACCGGCCAGCTCACAAGTGATCTTTCGCCAAAACTTTCCACGCTTGCCGGAACTGCTTTGGCACAAATTATTACTGCCGAAGTGGATCCGCAACAAGCTCCTCTGTTGGCCGCCTTGGGCAACAAAGTTTCATTTTTGAATCTGGATAGGTTGAGTTTAAGGGACGTGAGCACCAACTTTTCTTTTAACAACGGTAAAATTGAGGTAAAACCTTTTGATTTTGATATAAAAGGAATCAATGTTGCCGTTGCCGGAACACACGGCTTGGACAAAACTATTGATTACAATGTAACTATGGATGTACCTGCGAAATATTTGGGGAGTGAGGTTACAAAATTGCTTCAAAATTTAAATGAGCAGGAAGCTGACGCAATGAGCGTGGCACTACCAATTGGTTTGAAAGGAACTTTTACCAATCCACAAGTTTCCTTAAATGCAGAAACGGCAATTAACACGTTGACCAAACAAATTTTAGCGAAGCAAAAAGACAAATTGATAAAGCAAGGAACTGGGATTCTGGAAGATATTTTGGTGGGCGGAACCAAGCAGGACTCCACTAAAACGAATACCAATAATAATCAACAACAAACTACGCAACAACAAAATACAAAAATCATAAGGGATGTGTTAGGTGGAATTTTGGGTGGAAAGAAAAAGAAAACCGATACTACACAAACAGGAAGTTAATTTACCGTTATGGACACTACATATCCTTCGTTTCCCCGAATATTGAAAACGGTTTGATCTTCAAACAGTAGGTATTGGCCTTTTATACCTTTCAGAACCCCTTCAAAGAAAGGATTCTTTTCGAGGTTAAGTGATTTTGGTTTTTCGGGATATTTCAATACCGGGAACTGCAGATTTGTTTCGGCATTGTTTTCCAAATAATATTCGGCAGCTTCGGCAGGAATAAATTGTTTCAGTCTGTTTCGCCATTCCACTAAATTTTCATCGGTCACATCATTTTTCAACATGCTTCTCCAGTTTGTCTTATCGCTCACGTGGTCTTTCAAAGCTACTTCGGTAATTCCCGCCAAATAACGATTGGGAACCTCAACAATTTCAATAGCCTCATGTGCGCCTTGGTCTATCCAACGGGTAGGAATCTGGCTTTTGCGCGTTACTCCTACTTTTACGCTACTGCTATTGGCAAGGTACACTACGTGGGGCTGCAGTTGCACTCGCTTTTCAAATTCTAAGTCACGATCTTCAATATTAAGATGTGCCTTACTTTTTTCGGGACTAATTACCCAATCTGCTGCTTGTGGAATTTCATAAAAACAGTCATAACAATAACCCTGACGATAAATTTTCTTTTGAAGGCCACAATTTAGGCATTGATAGCGGAGAAAATTGATAGAAACTTTTTTATCCAGCAATTGGTTCATGTGCAAAAAATCGTTTGCAAAAACAAGATAGTATTGAATGGGCGAACCGTTTTCAGTCTGCATTTTGGTAAGTACTCCTTCGTAATTCATTTATTCAAAAATATTTAGGCGATAATTTTTCTGAAGAAACACTGTGGAAACATCACTTCAAAAAAGCGGAAATCGTAATTATAAAATCGTTATTTTTATAGCATAAAGATAGCAGAAAAACATGCCAATCCCCATTGTAAATTCCATTGCTTCTTGGTTCCTAAAAAAAAGATTTCATCAAATAGACCTTTTTTTAAAGTATCCTATTGAAGTCCAGGAAGAATTACTTTTCAATTTACTTCAGAAAGCAAAGCATACAGAAATTGGCCGGGAGTATGATTTTTCATCAATAAAAACTTATCGCGAATTTTCTGAAAGAGTACCCGTTACCACATATGAAGAAAACGAAGCCAGAATTGAACGCGCCAGATGCGGTGAAAGCAATATTTTCTGGCCCACGCCCATAAAATGGTTCGCAAAATCCAGTGGCACAACCAACGCCAAGAGTAAGTTTATACCGGTAACCAGCGATTCGTTGGAAAATTGCCACTACGCAGCAAGTAAGGATTTGCTATGTATGTATCTCAACAACAACCCAAATGCGCAATTATTTTTGGGAAAAAGCCTTCGCCTGGGGGGCAGCAAGCAGTTGTATCAAGAAAACGGAACCGTATTCGGAGATCTTTCCGCAATTTTGATTGACAACATGCCTTTTTGGGCAGAGTTCAGCAGTACACCCAGCAACGAAGTTTCATTAATGGGCGATTGGGAAACTAAGATGCAGGCAATTGTAAATGAAACCATTAAAGAAAATGTAACCAGTTTAGCGGGAGTGCCTTCATGGATGCTGGTTTTGCTGAATCAAGTGATGGAGACCACGGGAAGAAATAATCTTTTTGAAGTTTGGCCAAACTTGGAAGTTTATTTTCACGGAGGTGTAAATTTTGATCCTTACATAGACCAATACAACAAGTTATTACCAAAAAATGATTTGAGATATTACGAAATTTACAATGCTTCCGAAGGTTTCTTTGCAATCCAAGATAGAAACGAAAACAAGGAATTGCTATTGATGCTTGACTACGGAATATTTTATGAATTTATTCCGATGGATAATTATGGCACCTCTGAAGAAAGAGTGATTCCTTTGAGCGAAGTGGAGGAAGGTAAAAATTACGCCATTGTAATCACTACAAATGCTGGGCTTTGGCGATACAAAATTGGTGATACTGTACGCTTTACCTCGACAGATCCGTACCGCATAAAGGTTACTGGCCGAACAAAACACCATATAAATGTTTTTGGTGAAGAGTTAATTATTGAAAACGCCGAAACAGCATTGCGAAAGGTTTCACAACTCACAAATGCTGAAATTGTGGATTATACAGCCGCACCAATTTTTATGAATGGAAAAGAAAAAGGGGCGCACGAGTGGATAATCGAATTTAAATCACCGCCCGACGACCTTAATTCATTTACCAAACTTTTGGACACTGCTTTACAGGAAGTAAATAGCGACTATGAAGCCAAACGCTTCAATAACACTACGCTTAACGCCCCGACAATCCATCACGCTCGCGAACGTCTTTTTTATGATTGGTTAAAAGAAAAAAACAAACTCGGCGGACAGCACAAAGTGCCACGGCTTTCAAATACACGCGATTATTTGGAGGAACTTTTACGTTTAAACAATACTTTTTAGCTTCCTTTTTAAAAATACCAACACTTGTAAAATGTTGTAAATCGGGCATTTTAAACACTTTATCGACTGCTTTTTTCAAAAGTTGTATTTCAACGAGTTTACAAGTAAGTTCAACTAAAACTTTTGTGTGCGCTTTACTTCCAATGTACTTTTGACGTATCAAAATCATTGATATTTCAAAATGAAACAAGTTTTATACATAGTTTGCTTTTTGGTTTTTACCGTTTTGTTTTCATCTTGCGCGTCTACAAACGCAGCAAAAAATGATGGAGAAGTAGCCGGTTATAATTTAAGAAGCAAAAAAGAGCAGATGCACAATAAAATTCTTCACACTAAGAATAAGTCTTTGCTTGCCACTCCCTAAGAATCGTCTTAGTACAACATACAAAAACCTCGGAACTTTCCGAGGTTTTTCTTTTATAAAACTGTATGATATTTTAAGAAACAGCCTTCAGTTTTTTGATAGTTGATTTACTGAGCTTTTCTTCAGCATATTCTTTTGTCACGTGAAGTTTTGTTTCGTCAGTTCCGGGCAGATCGTACATTGCATCTGTTAAAACAGCCTCGCAAAGCGAGCGGAGGCCACGTGCGCCAAGTTTGTATTCAATTGCTTGCTCGACAATAAAGTCTAAAGCTTCTTCCGTAATTACAAAATCAATTCCGTCCATTTCAAACAGTTTTTTGTACTGTTTTATAATGGCGTTTTTGGGTTCGGTAAGAATTGCTCGCAACGTTTCCTTATCCAATGGGTTCATATAAGTCAAGACTGGAAGACGACCGATTATTTCGGGAATCAGTCCGAAATCCTTTAGATCCTTCGGAATAATATAGCGAAGCATATTATCTTTTTCCATCTGATTTTCCTTTACCGAAGCTGAAAAACCAACTGCCTGCATATTCAATCTTTTTGAAATATGACGCTCAATACCATCAAAGGCACCACCAGCGATAAAAAGAATATTCTCCGTATTTACTTCAATGAATTTTTGGTCGGGATGTTTTCTTCCTCCTTTCGGTGGAACGTTAACTGTGGTTCCTTCCAAAAGTTTCAACAAGGCTTGCTGCACCCCTTCGCCACTCACATCGCGTGTTATGGATGGATTGTCACTCTTGCGAGCTATTTTATCTATTTCGTCAATAAATACAATTCCGTTTTCGGCTTTTTCGAGGTTGTAATCTGCAGCTTGAAGTAAACGCGTCAAAATACTTTCCACGTCCTCGCCCACGTAACCAGCTTCAGTTAAAACCGTAGCGTCAACAATGGCCAAGGGAACGTTCAACATTCGGGCAATGGTTTTTGCGATCAAGGTTTTCCCGGTTCCGGTTTGCCCGACAATGATGATATTACTTTTCTGTATTTCAATATCGTCATCGCTCTTTGGCTGTAGCAATCGTTTGTAGTGATTGTAAACAGCAACCGACATCACTTTTTTAGTATGCTCCTGCCCTATTACGTATTCATCCAAAAAGGCATTGATAAGCTTTGGTTTTTTCAGCATTAAATCCTTGGAAATATCTGTATTTCCAGAATGCAAAGCCTCTTCAACCACAATTCCGTGAGCCTGTTCAATACAACGGTCGCAAATGTGTGCATCCAAACCTGCAATGAGCAAATTGGTTTCCGACTTTTTACGGCCACAAAAGGAACATTCTAAATCTTCTTTCGACATATTATCTTTTTTCAAAAAAATCTGTTTTTTAGCTTCGTGTCAATATTTCATCAATCATTCCGTATTCCAAAGCTTTATCGGCTTTCATCCAATAATCGCGATCGCTGTCCTCATAAACTTTTTCATAGGTTTGGCCAGAGTGATTTGCGATTATTCTATAAAGTTCTTCTTTTAAGGTGATTATTTCGCGGGCGGTAATTTCAATATCACTCGCTTGTCCCTGTGCGCCTCCCAATGGTTGGTGAATCATTACTCGAGAGTGTGTTAGGCCGCTGCGCTTTCCTTTTTCTCCTGCACAAAGCAAAACCGCAGCCATTGATGCCGCCATTCCGGTACAGATTGTTGCCACGTCTGGCTTAATGAATTGCATGGTATCATAGATTCCCAAGCCTGCGTAAACGCTTCCACCGGGTGAGTTGATGTAAATTTGAATATCGCGAGCGGCATCTGTGCTTGCCAAAAACAATAGTTGTGCCTGCACAATATTTGCCACTTGGTCGTTGATTCCCGTGCCGAGAAATATGATTCGGTCCATCATTAACCGCGAAAAAACGTCCATTGCCACGGCGTTCATCTGGCGTTCTTCAATAATATTTGGCGTCAAATTGGTAGGGTACATACTACTTATAATTTTGTCGTAGTACATATTGTTGATGCCTTGATCTTTTATAGCAAAGTTTCTGAATTCGTTACTGTAGTTCATAAATGTTTGTTCGTTTTTTAGATTTACGAAAATTAATTTAGAAAGCCTAAGGATTCCCATCTATGCGGGAATTAAAAAGGCGTTAAATTAAATAATTCAACGCCTAAAGATAACTATTTCTTCGCTGAATTAGGCGTAGGCTTCCTTAATGAATTGATCGTAGGTAACCTCTTTGGTCTTCAATTTTGCGTTTTCCTTAAAGAAGTTAAGTAATTTGTTGGTGTTCAACTGCTCGCTCAGACGTTCTACTTCTTCCTTATTTGAAAGAATGCGTGCCGCGATTGACTCCAACTCCTCTTCCGTAGGATTGGTTTGGCCAAATTGTGCCATCTGCGCTTTTATCATATTTTTTGAATAGTCTTTCAATTCCTCAAAGGTTACCTGCAGATTGTTTTCCGCACGAAGTTTTCCTTCTATCAATTGGTAGCGCAGGCCCTTTTCGCTTCTTTCGTATTCGGCTTTTGCATCTTCCTCTGATAGTCTTTTTTCGCCCGTCATTGCAATCCAGCGCTGTAAAAATTCCTTCGGAAGATCGAATTTTGTGTTTTCAATCAAGGTCTCAACTACATCATTCAATAATTTTTGGTCGCTTTGCTGTGCAAATTGCCCTTCGGCATCCTCCTTTATTTTGGCCTTCAATTCCTCTTCGGAAGTAACTACGCCTTCCCCGAACAATTTATCGAACAGTTCTTGGTTCAATTCGGCCATTTCACGTTTGTTCACTTCTTCGATTTTGAAGGAAACCTCAATGTCCAAACCGTGAGCCTCGTCATGGGAAACGCCAAAATATTTTTGGTTGTCGTGGTCATCGGCAAACATTCCTTTTGTTTTTAAAGTAACCGTGTCGCCAACTTTTGAACCAATTAGGCTTTCCAATTGTTTTTTACCGGCAATTTCCTCAGTGGAAAGTGTAGTTTTTTTATCAATTTCTTTTTCAGTTGAAGTAAAAGTTCCGGTAATTTCATCACCTTTTTCAACCTCTTTTTTCGAAATTAATTTTCCGTATTGCTTGCGGATGGTCTTTACTTGGTTGTTCAGCATTTCATCATCTGCGATGATTTTGTAGTGAACCACCTCATTGCCTTTTACGTCAACGTCGAATTTTGGCGCAAGGCCCAATTCAAATTCAAAGGAATAATCATCTGCATCCCAATTTATTTCTGCTTCATTCTTCGGAAGTGGGTTTCCTAGTACGTCCAGTTTTTCTTCGTTAAGAAATTTGTGGAGTGCATCTTGCAAAAGCTTGTTTACTTCTTCTACCAAAACCGCTTTTCCGTATTGCTTTTTTACCATTCCCAAAGGCACGTGTCCTTTTCGGAACCCGGGGATATTGGCGTTTTTACGATAATCGTTCAGCACTTTTTCAACTTTGCCTGAATAATCGTCTTTTGAAACCTCTACCGTAAGTACAGCGTTCAGTTTATCAATGTCTTTTTTTGTAATGTTCATTTTTTCTCTTCTGAATTTCGGGTTGCAAAAGTACGGCTTTTTGCATAACCCAACAAACATTTACAAACTGTTGTTCAGCAATTTGCTAATCTTCTTTAATAAGTGAAAAAAGTATGGATTGAAAAAGCGAAAGCAACAAACTGAAAAGAAGCGCCCACCAAATGGTAGCCACCGCAAATCCCCCTACGAAATAATCAGCAATGAGGATAATAATGGCATTGATAATAAGCAGAAAAAGTCCAAAAGTTACAATGGTTATTGGCAGGGTCAATAATACCAAAATAGGCTTGACTATGAGTCTCAATAAAGCAATTACAATAGCGACTATAATAGCTGAACCATATCCTTCAACAGCTACGCCAGGCAAAATTTTTGACAATACCACAACTGCGAGGGCCGTAAGCAATAATTTAATGATTAGTTTCATGTTTGTGAGGTTTAAGTTGAATTTAAAGATAAAAAAAACCGCCCATACTAGGCGGTTTTTCTATAAAGCAAATATTTAATATTAATTATTTGTAACTGTAATAGTTGCATAGTTACCAATGTGCACCTTAGGAATAGTTGCATCATAGGTATCATTAATTGCTTGAATAATCAAGTTTGCAGTATAAGCATACCCTCGTGGAGTTGGGTGAACGCCGTCCAAAGAAAACGCCCCGCCTGTTACAAACTGTGAAGTAAGCACGCCACCATCATAAACAACACCTCCATTTGCAACTCTCGCCAAAGCAGCCTTTGCATCAACGAAAGCCAATCCTTTGGCTCCGGCAAGGGCTTGGATAGTGGCATTGTACGCAGTGCTTGCTGCAGTGATGCGTGCTTGTTCAGAAACCGCTAAAACATATTGGTCTGTTAAAGGAATTGAAACTCCAATAACACCTTGTGGATTGTTTGGGTCTGGAGTTGTACCCAATACCGATGAAGCAGTCAAAACAATAAGATCATCAGACTTTACTTGACGTAATTGGCCCAACAATGCTGCTAACTGAGGCGGAAGACTAAACGGCGCCCCCTGCAAAATAGTCGTTAAATCGGTAAGATCATCGTCTGTCATAATTGGGAAATTTTGTCCCGCAGAGAAATTGATCATACGCAGTGCAGCTTCTTCAGGGGTAATTACTCCCATAGCCGCCAAACCTGGCAATATTTGTGTATTATATGCTGCAAATTGTGCATTCAATTGCGCCGCAGTTGCAGCATCCAACGGAATCGCATTAGTTGGAACAGTAGTGAAGTAAGGTATAGATGTTACTTCAGGAATATTCACCAAAACACCTTTTGCACCGCTTGCAGTTAAAGCATCTACTTGCTGGCTATAAACAGAGGCAAAAACGTTAGGATCTGTAATGTCGTTGCCACCATAGGTTGAAGGGTCAAAATTCCCAGTTTGATCAACTCCAGCTCCTCCGGATGTTGCATAACTTAAAATGTCGTTATTACCAATCCAAAGACTGAAAAAGGTTGGGTTCTGCGCAGCGGCATCACCAATTACAGTTGCGCTTTCGCTACTTGCAAAACGGGCAAAATAAGGGTTCGCCGCACCAGTTGGCACTCCAGCTACATTACCATAACCTGGAGCAACTAAATGAAAACTTTTTGCACCGGGAACACCCATATTGTTAAAAGACCCACTTAATTTATTTGAAATATCAGTAGTGGGAGTTCCTTCCAATCGAACTGGGCCTGGATTGCCATTTGCATCAACGGCAAGGACGAATCTGTTTTCAGCAATTTGTGTACCACCCAATAATAAACCCCCTATATTGTCATTCATCAACGGCTGCATAAATTCACCTCCGCCAGTAAACATAAACTGCTCCGCCATAATGTTCGGATAGCTATTTTCCTGCCCTGTAATGTATAGAGCCCCATCAGCATAACCAGCTGTCAAGGAATTTCCAACGGAAACATATTTTGAAAGATTTGCCGTTCCGCTGCTGTAAAAACCATCGTCAGTTACAGGGCTATCAAATTCTGGTTCGCAGCTTACAAAGCCAACAGCCAAGACCGCGAATGTATATTTAAGTATATTTTTCATCTTTAAGATTTTTTTTCGATTATAATTTATAAGTAAGCCCCAATCCTGGAACAAAAGCATTGGTTTTATAGGTTCCCTTAAATGGAACCGCTACACCATTTTCGAAGTAATAATTATATGAAGCATCCACCTCCTTAAAGTGTGAATAAAGGAAAGAAGCATCTATTTGAAGGTGCTCGCCAAGATTTACTGTAAGACCGGCGGTAAAGTTATTACTATCGTTACGAGGTGTTTCAGGAGCGAAATAGCCTTCGCGAACAGGCGATTCATCAAAGTAATAACCAGCTCTCAATGTGAACATTTTGGTAGCGTCATATTGCATCCCAAAACGATATATGGAAGAGTTCTTATAATTACGTGCATTTTTTGAATCTGGAATAGCTTCGTTTGCAAAATCGATATCCAAAGAATTGTAAACATCCCAAAAAGTTCTATTGTAATCAAAAGCGAAGGTCCAACTTTCGCAGAAATCGTAGGACATACCCACGGTCATTTCAGCTGGCATTGGCAAAGAGGCCTTGATAGAAGTATTTTCAAAAGGCGTTAAAGGAGAGTTTGGAATATTTTCAAACTCGGCAGTACCATCTTCAGCATCCAGGATAATTTCTGAACGATACGTGGCACCTATGTGAAGATCATCCGTAAGATTAACCATTGTACTGGCTACCCATCCCCAGCTACTTACTCCAGAAGCATCAATAGTTACATTTGCACGATTTCCATCAAGATCGGTAAGGGTACGGTTTAGGTTTCTGTTAAAGTTAACGGAACCGGTAACATAAATTGGACCACCGCCAAAACTCAATTTGTCGTTAATTTTGAAAGAAACTGTTGGCTGTATATAGATTGCCTGTAAATCAATATTATTTACAAGGTGCGATCCCGCCCAATCGTCTTCATATTCTACAGAATTTCCGTAGGGAGTGTAAACGCCAAGACCAAAAGCCAACCAATCTGTTGCTTGGTATGACGCATATAAATAAAGTGGAGTCCCTACGGGACTATCGGTCCGCGCATTTGCACCAGTTTCGGCGTCTTGATAGGCAATGTTTGAAAACACACCGTGCACACCTGCTGAGATACTGAATTTATCTTCCAGATAAACCAATGCTGCGGGGTTAAAAAACACCGATTCGCTACTGTTTACAACCGCAACGCCCGTGTGCCCCATCGCGAGGGCTTTATTGCCCTGCAAACTTACGCGGTAACCGCCCGCATAAGTAACCGCACTTGCTAGCGCAAAAACGGCAAGTAGTAATACTTTCTTCATAATTGTTTATTTCTTTAGAGTTAATTCTTAGTTTTAAATTAGTAAGGAATTATTTATAAGGTATTTATTATGCATGCATAAGAAACCTTCTTACAATATTATAAAAAATTCATAACATTATCATAAAATTCGTCGGGATTTTCTGCGTGCAGCCAATGGCCGGCGTTTGATATTGTAATTATTTTTGCTTTCGGAAAATGCTTTTTAATCAAAATCTCGTCTATCGGTTCTATGTAGCCACTTTTCTCACCTCCTAAAAAAAGCGTATCGCCTTCAAAAACAGTTTCATTGGCAAGCGCAACCCCAACTTCTTCAATTTTTTCTGAAAGAACGGGTAAATTTATGCGAAGCGCCAGTTCGTTTTTATTTTTTCGGTATAGATTTTTAAGAAGAAACAGTCGTGTACCTTCGTCTTTTATATATTCCGAAAGGACATCTTCTGCTTCGCCGCGTGATTTTATTTGTGAAAAATTCAATGACGAAAGCGCTTTCAAAATATCTTGATGGTGTGACGGATAAGACTTTGGACCAATATCTGCAACAACCAGTTTCGAAACCATTTCGGGATAGGTTACTGCAAACTGCATTGCAACTTTTCCACCCATGGAATGACCGAGTAGAATTATTTCTTTTAAACTGTGCTCTTCGCAATAATTTTTCAAATCTTCCGACATTAATTCATACGAAAATTCATCGCTGTGAAAACTTCGTCCGTGGTTGCGCTGGTCCAAAAGATGAACCTCATAACCGGCTTCTGCCCAGCGAGTGCCGAGGGTTTTCCAGTTATCGCTCATACCGAGGAAACCGTGAAGGATTACGAAAGGTTTGCCGGAACCTAATATTTGAGAGTGGAGAGTCATTAATTAAGTTTTTTTAAATATTCTGAAATCACCTTTTCCAACCCATCATAGAGCGCCTCGCAAATAAGCGCATGCCCAATGCTCACTTCCAAAAGATTTGGAATGTTTTGCTTAAAAAAAGCAATGTTTTCCAATGAAAGGTCGTGCCCGGCGTTGATGCCCAAACCTAATTTATTTGCGAGAATTGCGCACTCTGTATAAGGTTTTACGGCTTCTTTGTTTGCCAAGGAATATTGTTTTGCGAATTCTTCGGTGTAAAGTTCAACTCTATCGGTTCCCGTTTCGGCGGCGCCCTCGATCATTTTTAAGGTTGGATCTACGAAAATTGAAGTGCGGATTCCATTTCGCTTAAATTCAGAAATTATTTCCTTTAAGTAATCTCTGTGCTTCACGGTATCCCAGCCTGCGTTGGAAGTGATTGCATCGACAGCGTCGGGAACCAAGGTTACTTGTGTAGGTTTTATTTCCAAAACCATCTTTGTGAAATTATCCATCGGATTCCCCTCAATATTATATTCCGTGGAAACGATTGATTTTAAATCATACGCATCTTGATACCTAATGTGGCGTTCGTCGGGCCTTGGATGGATTGTGATTCCCTGTGCTCCGAAATTTTCCACATCTTTTGCAACCTGCAACAAATCAGGGGCGTTACCGCCGCGTGCATTGCGCAGTGTGGCGATTTTGTTTATGTTTACGCTAAGTTTTGTCATTTCTTTGTGTTATAATTAACAAAAATACAAACCTTCCAAACGCTAATGAACCTTTATTTTAAGTAATTTGCGTTAAAAATAATTTGCAATGGAAACTAGGAATTATATCATAAACGATATTGAACCTTTTGACATTTCTTCTAATGTAAAAGATGTGCAAGTGGTATTCAACCAGCTCACCTATTCACATGTGCCTGTTAAAAAGGACGGTCATTTTATTGGTTGTGTTTCTGAAAATGATGCGTACTGTTTTGACAATACCAAAACACTTAATGATTTTCAATATGCCTTAGAGCCCTTTCACGTGCTTGAAGATACGAATTGGTTAGACATCCTGGAAGCTTTTGCACTCCACAACAGCAATATTATGCCTGTTTTGGGTGCTGAAAACAAGTATTTGGGATATTATGAATTAGGTGATATTATGAGCCTTTTTAACAATACTCCCTTTCTGAACGAAACCGGTGGAATTATTGTGGTTGAGAAGGAAATCCAAGATTATTCTTTCAGTGAAATCTGCCAAATTGTAGAATCTAACGGAACGAGGATTTTTGGAGTATTTATTTCAAATATTCAAAATGACACTGTACAGATTACCTTAAAAGTGGGCCACACCGCTATGAACAGTATTGTTCAAACGTTTAGAAGGTATAATTATAACGTAATAAGTCATCACGAAGAAGATAAATTTTTGGAGGATTTAAAGGAACGTTCCGATTATCTGGACAAATACCTTAATATATAAAAGTAGTCGTCAGTAGAAAGTAAAAATAAACGTATCCATAGCATCAAGATTATTTAAATGAAAATAGGCATCTACGGACAATTTTATCACGAAAATTCTGAAATTTATATTCAGATGTTGCTCGATGCGCTTCAGAAGAGAGAGGCCGAAGTTGTTATTGAGGAAAACTTTTTGGGCATCATCAATCAAAATCAAGATATCACCAAAAATTTTTCTGCCTTTTCCACCTTTACCAAGTTAGACGCTAGTTTTGACCTTTTTTTTAGCATTGGTGGAGATGGAACCATATTGAAAGCCGTAACCTTCGTAGGTGATTTAGGCATACCGATCGTGGGTATCAATACGGGCAGATTAGGGTTTTTGGCCACCATTCAAAAAGAGGAAATGACCGAAAGCCTGAACCAGATTTTGGAGGGCGAATATTCCATTTCTGAAAGAAGCTTGCTTACGGTTGAAACTTTCCCAAAGAGCGAAGAAATTCAACCATTAAATTTCGCATTAAATGAAGTAGCCGTAAACCGAAGAAATACAACCTCCATGATAAAGGTGGAGACATTGGTTAACGACAAATACCTTACCTCTTATTGGTCTGATGGTCTAATTGTAGCAACACCCACTGGCTCAACTGGATATTCCTTAAGTTGCGGCGGCCCAGTAATAGACCCCGATGCAAATAATTTTGTACTTACTCCTATTGCCCCTCATAATCTAAACGCGCGACCTTTGGTTATTCCAGATTCCAGCACCATTTCATTAAAAGTTTCGGGGCGGGAAAACACTTTTTTGGTCTCCATGGACTCCCGTATTGCAACGCTAGAAAACGAAACTGAGATCATCATTAAAAAAGCTCCTTTTACCATTAAATTGCTTCAGTTACACGATGACAGTTTTATAAAAACACTTCGTAAAAAACTTTTGTGGGGCGAAGACAAGCGGAACTAAACAATAAAATCCATCAAAATTTGTTAATCAACTGAGACAAATTGGCTTCCCACAATGTCAAGCCAAGTTTATTGTTATATTTGCAAACTTTTAAAGTATATGAAGTATTTCGCGACTGTATTTTTAATACTCTCAACGGCATTCTATGCACATTCCCAAACCTATGAAATAGGTGGAATGATTGGAGGCGCAAATTATATTGGTGATGTTGGGAAAACCAATTTCATAAACCCAAACAGCTTTGCTGTGGGCGGTATTTTTAAATGGAACCGCAGCGCAAGACACGCTTTTAGGGGCTCGGTATTGATTGCAAATATAAAAGGAGACGATTCCAAAAGTCCAAACAGTCGTAGAAAACAACGCGGTTATTCATTTGAAAACACAGTAAAAGAACTCTCCGTAGGGATTGAATACACCTTTTGGGATTTTGACGTTCATTCCCAAAAAGCTATTTCATCCCCTTATTTATATACCGGTCTCACAGGTTTTAGTTATACCGCTTTGCGCAAACGAGCAAATGGTGATATAGTAGAATATGATAATGCAATGAGCGTTGCAATACCCATGGTTGTAGGTTTTAAAGCCAATATGGGCCAAAATGCAATGGTAGGTTTTGAAATTGGCGCACGTTATACATTTACGGATGATTTGGACGGTAGCAACCCCGTAAAAGGGCTGGCAGACGAAGAAGGCCTTAAATTTGGAAACACAAACAGTGACGATTGGTATGTTTTTACTGGTATAACCGTTACTTTTGCCTTCGGAAGAAAGCCTTGTTATTGCAATTTTTAATTATAAAATGGACTATAAAGACCAAATAGACAAAGACAAACTGCCCCAGCACCTTGCCATTATTATGGACGGCAATGGCCGCTGGGCAAAACAAAAGGGTCTTTTTAGGTCTATTGGTCATGAAAATGGCACCAAAGCAGTACGTGAAATAGTAGAAGGAAGCGCAGAAATAGGAATTCCTTTTTTAACGCTATATGCTTTTTCAACCGAAAACTGGAACCGCCCCAAAATGGAAGTGGAACTATTGATGAAACTCTTGGTTTCCTCCCTTAAAAAAGAAATAAAAACCCTTACCGATAACAATATAAAACTAAATGCCATCGGCAATCTGGACGCATTACCAAAAAAAGCGCACAAAGAGTTGCTGGACGTTATTGACAAAACTAAGGAAAACAAGCGAATGACCCTTACCCTTGCCCTCAGCTATGGTTCAAGGGAAGAAATTACAAAAACAATAAAAGAGATTAGTCTTAAAGTTAAAAATAACCTAATTTCGCCGCATGATATTGATGAAACGGTAATAAATAATCATCTTTACACGCAAAATTTACCAGATGTAGATTTATTAATACGCACTAGTGGCGAGCAGCGCATTAGTAATTTTCTACTTTGGCAAATAGCGTACGCCGAATTGTATTTTACTGAAACACTTTGGCCCGATTATACAAAAAACCATCTTTTTGAAGCAATATTAAATTATCAAAACAGAGAAAGAAGATTTGGAAAAACCAGTGAACAACTTAATCAATAGTTTCCTATTGCATACATACAGAAAATCTTATTGTATTTTATTATTTACAATACTTTCCGTTTTTACACTACAGGCACAGCAAAAAGAACTTGACAGCGGAAGAAAATACACCATAAACGAATTAAAGGTTACTGGAGCACAGAGCTTTAACGAGCAGACCGTAATTGCCTTTACAGGTCTAAAAAAAGGGGACAGAATCTACATTCCGGGCGAAAAATTGAGTCAAGTAACCAAAAAACTTTGGGAACAAAATCTTTTCAGCGACATCGCTTTTTACGTAACAAATATTGAAGGTGACAATGTTGATTTAGAGCTCTATATTGTTGAGCTACCAAAACTTAATGAAATTGTCATTAACGGAAAGGGAATAAGAAAGGCCAAGAAAAAAGAAATCATTAAAGACAATGATCTTAAAGCTGGCGCCAAGATTACTGAAAATCTTCTTACTACTACCAAAAATTACATTACAACTAAATATAAAAAAGACGGTTTTTTTAATACCGAGGTTACCATCAACACAACCCCTTATACAGATTCAACAGGTGTAGAAGTATCCCGGAATATGGTGATTTCAATCGATAAGGGAAAACGCGTAAAAGTTAAAAAAATCAATTTTGAAGGAAATGAGCATTTTACCAATGGCAAATTGCGACGTTCCATGAAAAAAACCAAACGCAAAAACTTTATACGTTTTTGGAAACGTTCAAAATATACCGAAGAAGGATTTGAGGAGGACAGAGAATCAATTCTAAAAAAATATAAGTCAAATGGTTATCGCGATGCCCGAATAATTAGTGATACACTTCGGGTTCTTGATAAAAAGAACGTAGCCTTAGACATTAAGCTTGAAGAAGGCGACAAGTATTATTTTGGCGATATTAAATTTATCGGAAACAGTGTGTTTACCGATAACCAATTACGCCAAATCCTGGGCATAAAAAGTGGCGAAGTCTATAACGGAGTTTTACTACAAGAACGCATTGCAGACGAAAGCGACCCAGAAGCAAACGATCTTACAAACCTTTACCAAAACAACGGATATCTCGCAGCAAGAATAAACCCAGTTGAGGTAGCCGTGCGCAATGACACCATCGATTTTGAAATACGGATAATGGAACGCAACCTGTTCTATTTTGACCACGTAACAGTTGTAGGTAATGATCGCACAAACGATCATGTGGTTTATCGAGAATTAAGAACACGTCCCGGTCAAAAATACAGTAAACGCGACGTGGTAAGAACCATTCGCGAATTGGGACAGTTAGGCTTCTTTGATCCAGAGCAGCTTTCTCCAAATTTCAAGAAAGTTGATGAAAACAACGGCTTGGTTGATTTGGAATATTCCGTCGTGGAAAAAGGCTCCAGCCAAGTTGAACTTCAGGGAGGTTATGGCGGTGGCGGTTTTGTTGGAACGCTTGGACTTTCCTTCAATAACTTTTCGCTTAGAAATATTTTCAACCTTAGTTCTTACAAGCCTTTGCCAATGGGTGATGGGCAAAAACTATCAATTCGGGCACAGGCCAGTAGTTATTACCAAACTTATAGCATATCTCTTACAGAACCATGGTTAGGTGGTAGAAAGCCCGTACAATTGTCCACTTCGTTCTCTCACACTATTCAGAATTTCTACGATTACAACAATAGAAGAGCAGACAAATCCAGAAGTTTTACTATTACTGGAGGATCGGTAGGTCTTGCCAAAAAAGTGAAGTGGCCCGATGATTATTTTGTATGGTCTAATGCTATTAGCTTCCAGCATTACAATCTGAATAATTACAACACTGGCTTGTTTACATTTGGTGATGGTTATTCCAACAACTTGGCATATACTATCGGTATAAGCCGAAACAACACGGCCACCAACCCTATTTACCCAACACAAGGTTCCGACTTCAGTATTACTGCAAAGTTGACCCTACCTTATTCAGCGTTTAACAACGTTGATTACAAAGCTATTTCTAATGAGAGAGACCTTCTTGAGCTTACACCTCAAGACGATCCTGAGTATATTGATGACAGGAAAAGAATTTCTGAAATTGACCAAGAGCGTTTTAAATGGCTGGAATATTACAAAATTAAATTTAAGGGAAGTTGGTATACCAGACTTATAGGAAAAATGGTTCTTAAAACTAATACGGAGTTTGGATTCTTGGGAGCTTATAATCAAGATCGTGGTGTACCGCCATTTGAAAGATTTTTTGTAGGTGGTGATGGACTTGGCGCGTATAGCTTGGATGGCCGCGAAGTAATTCAGCTTAGAGGTTATCCTAACCAATCTTTATCTGATGCAGACGGAAATACGATTTACAATAAATTTTCGTTAGAGGTAAGATATCCCGTAACTTTGGCACAGATGGCATCCATCTATGTTCTTGGGTTTGCAGAGGGAGGAGCTTCCTATGATGGCTTCAGAAATTATAATCCTTTTGAACTAAAACGTTCCGCTGGCGCAGGATTGCGTATATTTATGCCAGCATTTGGACTTTTGGGTATCGATTTCGGATATGGCTTTGACCCTGTTTTGGGCGGAACCGAGAAGAATGGATGGGAAACCCACTTTATCATTGGACAACAATTTTAAAAATTGGCACGATATTTTCTTAAACAACAACCAAATAATATGAAGACAAAAAAAATACTATTTTTTACCCTTTTCCTTTTTTGCTTCACCTTTATGGCAGAAGCTCAAAGAGGCGTTCGCATAGGATATATTGATATGGAATATATCCTGGAAAGTGTTCCAGAATACAAAGAAGCCTCTATCCAATTGGAAGGAAAGGTACAACGCTGGAAACAGGATATTGAAAAGAAGCAGAAGGAAATAGACCAAATGAAACTGAACCTTGCAAACGAAAGGGTTCTTCTTACCAAAGAATTGATTGACGAGCGCGAAGAGGAAATTAAAATTAAGGAAGATGAAATGCTTCAATACCAACAGGATCGTTTTGGCCCAAATGGAGATCTAATGATCCAGAGAAGACAATTGGTGCAACCTATTCAAGATCAAGTTTTCAATATAGTTCAGGAAATTGCAGAGAATAAAAAGTACGATTTCATTTTTGACAAATCTGCAGACGTGGTTATGCTTTTCGCAGCAAAAAGAAATGACATCAGTGATTTGGTACTGCGAAGTATTGAACGTGCAGGCAGAAGAGTACAGGCTGCTAATAAAAAAGAGCAACGCGAAATAGAGCGTCGCGAAGCACTCTCATCTGAAGAAGAAGGTGCTATTACTGAAAGAGAAAAAGCAATTCAAGAAAAACAGGAGGAGCGCGAAAAACTGGTTGAAGCCAAAAAAACAGAGCGTGAAGAAATGATGGCCCAGCGCCAAAAGGAACGTGACTCTATCCGTGCTGCCAAAAAAGCTGAATTTGAAGAACGCAGACAACGCTTGATTGAAGAAAGAGAGCAAAGAAGAGATTCAATAATGAATGCCCGCCAAAACAGAAATAACCCTTCCGACGGAAGAAAAGAAGGCGATGAAGGTGACGGTCAAGAATAAAATAATCTTAATAATCAAATAAAAAGATAACACTTAAATTAAATACACTTACAATGAAAAAAATGAAAATAGTTTTAGTTGCAATGGCACTATTCGTGGGGGCTACAAGTTTTGTAAACGCACAGTCCAAAATTGCACACATCAATGCTCAAGAACTAATCGAGGCAATGCCCGAATATAAGGCTGCGCAAAGCCAATTGGAAAAAGTGCAGAAAACCTATGACACTGAAATTAAGGCAATGGCCAAAGAGCTAGAAACCAAAATGAAACAGTACGACACTGAAGCTGCAGGCAAAAGCGATGAAGAAAACCAAAAAAGATTCCAGGAAGTTCAAGGAATGCAGGATAATATACAAGCGTACAGACAACAAGCACTTCAGGATTTAGATAAGAAAAGAACAGATATATTTAAGCCAATTCTTGAAAAGGCCCAAAGTACCATTCAAAAGGTTGCAAAAGCACAAGGATATCAATATGTGCTAGACTCAACCTTAGGTAGCGGCGTAATCCTTGCCGATGGAAAAGACCTAATGGCCGATGTAAAAAAAGAATTGGGAATGTAATTCTTTCCTAAAAGAAAATTTTTAAAACTGCCCGCACTTGTGGGCAGTTTTTTTATACCTTAATTTCAACTTATTGGCTACATTTACGTAATGAAAAAAAACAGTCCAATAGGCGTTTTTGATTCTGGCGTTGGGGGTTCTTCCATTTGGCAGGAAATCCACAAGTTGTTACCCTTGGAGCACACTATTTATCTCGCGGATAGTAAAAATGCTCCCTATGGGAATAAAACTGCGGAAGAAATCACCAAACTCAGCATTAAAAACACTGAGAAGTTAATCCAAATGGGAGCCAAAATTATAATAGTAGCTTGCAATACAGCTACTACCAATGCTATAGCTGCCCTTCGGAAAAATTACGATATTCCTATTATAGGAATAGAGCCTGCCATAAAACCAGCGGCGCTGCAAACCACTACAAAAAGCATTGGTATTTTGGCTACCAAAGGAACATTGAGCAGTGCGCTCTTCAGTAAAACAACACAGGAATTTACAAAGGATATAAATGTTGTCGAAATTATTGGCGAAGGCCTTGTACCTTTAATTGAAGCGGGAAATCTAGATGGTCCTGAAATGCATTCGTTAGTGAAGAAGTATACAAAGCCAATGATTGCTGCCAATATTGATTATTTAGTGTTGGGCTGCAGCCACTATCCATATATTATTCCACAGCTGAAAAACATTCTACCTGCAAACGTAAAAATTATAGATTCAGGGGAAGCCGTGGCCAGACAAACCAAGACTGTGCTTCAAAGTCTGGATATGCTTCGGGATGAGAATACTACGCCCAATCTTCAATTTTTCACAAATGCGGAAACTGAGACTTTAAAATTTCTTTTAAAGGAATATTGTGAAAAGATTTCTGTGGAGAAAAAGGATTTCTAAATCACTCCTTAAACCAAGAGGAATACATTACATAATTATTGGCTATGCGCTCTATTTCGCCTTTGGTAAGTTCGGGACTTATGTTTTTAATTTTCTTGGCGGGAATACCGGCGTAAATGCTTCCACTTTCAACTTTAGTGTTCTTTGACACTACTGCTCCAGCGGCTATAATGGTATTGCTCTCCACCACACAATCGTCCATGACGATGCTTCCCATTCCGATCAAAACATTATCATGGATTGTGCAACCATGAACAATAGCGTTATGCCCAATGGATACGTTGTTGCCTATGGTAGTGGGAGAGGTTTTGTAGGTGGCGTGAATTACCGCACCGTCCTGCACATTTACCTTATTGCCCATTTTAACGAAATGCACATCGCCGCGAATCACAGCGTTAAACCAAACGCTGCATTCATTGCCCATTACCACATCACCAACAATAGTGGCGTTTTCAGCAATAAAGCAATCTTTGGGAATTTCTGGATGTTTTCCATTTACGGGTTTTAATATCATCGGTTGTAATTTGTAGTTCTTTGTAAAATTAGAATAACTTAATTGTGACGTTTTTATAGGGTATTTAGGGAGTATCTATGAGGTAGAGTCGGCATAACGTCGGCTTAGAGACGGCATAGGGTCGGCATAGAGTCGGCATAGAGATGGCTTAGGGCTGAAAAAAATTAAATTTCAAATCTCTTGGAAAGGCACTAAAGCGTGAAGGATATTCGGCTTCCAATTGAGCTATAAATATACAGCATCACACTTGTGTTTCCAAATAAATTTTTAGCCAAAATAAGCTAGCAATTCCTTCTTTCGCGAAGGGCTAACCATTATTTCCTTCCCGCTGGAAAGTACTACGCTCCCGCCCTTTCCTTTTTTGTATTCGGTTATTTCGTTCACGTTTACCAAATAAGATTTGTGAACGCGAGCAAAACCGTTTTCTGACAGGGAATCTTCAAAATATTTTAGCGTCTTGCTTACCAATCGTTTTCCTTTCTTTAAATAGATCTGCGTATAGTTATCATCTGCTTGACAATAAAGGATTTCTTCCATTTGAAGCACTTCAAAACCGTTTTGCAGCGGAATTGTAATCTTCCCGGCAACCTGCGTTTGTAACGGCTTTAAAATTGAATTCTGCAGATTGTTTTCCTTTGTTTTTATTTCCGAGACATAGTCAACAGCCTCAATCAATTTATCGATAGAAATTGGCTTCAGCAAATAATAGGAAGCGTGCGCATTTAAAGCATCAATCGCATAATGATTATAAGCGGTAACAAAAACAGTTTCAAACTGCCGATCGCCAACTTTATCAAGCAAATCGAAAGCATTGCCGAAGGGCATCTCCACATCTAGAAATACTACATCCAAATCATTATTCCGAATTAATACCAAAGCTTCATCCACATTTGCCGCCTCACCCTTTAAAATAATGTTTGGGCAATATTTTGCCAAATACTTTTTGAGGATTTCGCGACTGGTTTCTTCGTCTTCAACTATTATTGCGTTTAGTTTCATCAATCTTTCTTTAAAATAAGTTCTACTCTGGTACCTTCACTGTTTTCAAAAACATTTTCCACTGTTACATCTACTTTGTCTTTATACATTTGGTTCAAAATAGATATACGCTTTTGTGTATTGCCCATTCCCTTGGACTTTTGCTTCTTTTGATTTTCAGTCTTGAATTCTTTTGATTTGGTGCGGCCAATACCATCATCCTGAATAGTAATCTTCACGGTTTTAGCATCTATTTTTTTGAAGTCAATCTCCAGCAAACCTTTTTCCTCCTTGTACCGAAGCCCGTGCCACACGGCATTTTCCACGTAAGGCTGAAGCAGCATGGGCGGAATGACGAATTCGTTCAAATTGATGGTTTCATCTACTGAAAATTTATAGTCGAACTTATCCTTAAACCGAAAATGTTCAAGTTTCACATAGAGTTCCAAAAGTTCAATTTCTTTTTCCAAAGGAATAAAATCCTCTTCACTGTTTTCCAAGACTGAGCGCATTAAAAGTGAAAAATCTGTCAAATATTTATTTGCGGCACGTTCGTCATTCACCGCAATAAAACTGTTAACTGAGTTGAGGGCATTAAAGATAAAATGAGGATTCATCTGCGACCTAAGCGATTTGAGAGCCAAAAGATTGTTTGCGAATTTTTGCTGTTTTACGTTTTTGTACTGTGTATAAGCCGCAAAAACAAGTAACAAAACAATAATGGCCAACGAAATGATAACCCACTTTTGTATTTGGCTATTTCGCTCTATCAATTCTTGGTTTTCAAAGGCTAGTTTATAACGGCTTTCATTTAACTTTCTGTCGTTTTCCAAACTGGCAATACGGTTTTGTTTTAGGGTGATTTCTTTGGTGAAGCGTGCCGCTTGACTAATTTCCTGTTCCTTCTTCACATAAAGTTCATCCACAACTTCCACATACCGTTGGTAGCTTTCGGTGGCTTTATCATATTCACCGATGTCGCGATAAATTTCTGAAAGTTTTCGGGTAGCATCCTTTTGTACTATCAAATCTTCCTTTTTATCGGCTTCAGCTATACTTTTTTCAAGATATGGAATGGCTTGTTCGTACTTTTCCTGTGCCACAAAGGCATTGGCTATTTTATAGTTTTGACGTTGTGGGGTAAGCGCCTCGTCTTCTACAGTAGCGCCTTTGCCCATCGTGTTCAGTTCTTCCAAGGTTTCCTCACGAAGCTGTATTTCTTTGTCATACTCTCGATTTTGGTTGTAGAAATCTGCCACCTTATTTTTTTCAGAAACTGCACGCTGTTTATTTTCCCTCTTGGCCAATTTTAGGGAGTTGTCAAAATATTCCTCGGCTTCATTCAGCGCCCCGCTTTGGGCATAGGCTTCACCAATTTTGGAATTTAGGTTGGTGATTTTTGGGGTGATTTGGTTTTCCTTGGCTACATCCAGTGCCTTTTGATAATTGAAAACACTTTTCACGCCATCGCCAATAGCCTTATAGGTATCGCCTAAGCTCTCATAAATTTCTACTCTTTGGTAAGCTGAGAGGTTTCCTTTTAATAAATTCTGAAGTGTTGCAATACTTTCCTGGTAATTTTTATTCTGCGCAAATGCCTTTGCCAATTTTATGGAAACTTCTGTATTCAGCGTGTTTTGGAGACTTCGTTTATAATTATCGACCGCCAGATCTGGCTGGTTCCAAAACAAGTTGATATCGCCCAAAGTCTCAAAAGCTTGACCATTTTCCTGTTTTGAAATGTTTTTATTTCGCCCCGGTTCCAAGGCGCGGGTTACATATTCAATACTTTTCTGGGCATCCTTTTTTAGAAAAAACCTAGCAGAATCCAAATAAACCTTAAAGCCTGCCTGCATATTGCTTGTGGGACTTTTAGAAATCACAGGTTCGGTTTCTCCCTTGGCTTTTTCAACGCGAACGGTAATAAAGTCATTTTTGGTTATCGTATAATAAACCGTTACAAAATCATCGCTTTTTATAATAAGCTCATCCCCTATTTTTGCTGAAATGGAGAAACGTCCCGAAAGATTTGTGGTAGTGTACTGGCCGCCCAATATTTCAACATTCACTTTTGGGATTGGCATATTGGTTTCGCCGTCCACCACTTCCCCCTTCAGCATAAAAGGTCTGATTTCCGATTGCCGATTTGCTTGTGAAAAGCATGCATCGGAAGAAAAAATGGCAAGCGCCGTAAATAGAAAAAGAAAGTTTTTCATTTTAATATTAAAACGGTAAACATACACACTTTACTGCAATGCTTAAAATTACGTTTTTCTGAAATAGCTTCAACTTATGTGAAAAAAGAATACTTCACTCATCCAAATATACGCTTCCCTAAGGCAGATAAAGTGCTTCCTCAAAGTAGATTTTTTTTCAACAAAGTCTACACTAGGTTTATACTGTTTAAAATCACTTAAAAAATATCAATTATGAAAAAGTTACAGATTATTTTACTCTTCGCAGCTTTCACCATGACCCTTTCGTGCAAAGCCGAAACTAAAAAACCCGACAATCAATTACTAGCTACGGTCGAAGACCAAAATTTGAAAAAAGAACACTATATAAAAGTTGCCCTGCTGCTGGACACGAGTAACAGCATGGACGGCCTCATAGACCAAGCTAAGGCACAGCTTTGGGAAATAGTGAACGAATTGAGCTATGCCAAATGCCGAAATGAAAGACCAAAACTTCAAATTGCTTTATACGAATATGGAAATGACAACTTGAGTTCGCGCGACAATTACATCAGAAAAATTTTAAACTTTACGGAAGATTTGGACGATGTTTCCAAAGAACTTTTCTCCTTAACAACCAATGGCGGCAGTGAGTATTGCGGTGCTGTTATTCAAGAATCATTGAATAAATTGGATTGGGGCAATGAGGATGACGATTTAAAAATGGTTTTTATTGCCGGAAACGAACCTTTTACGCAAGGAAGCATAAATTATAAAGATGCTGCAGCAAATGCCAAGGAAAATGGGGTGGTTGTAAACACGATTTTCTGTGGAGATTACCGCCACGGAATTGACAGCTATTGGAAAGATGGCGCCCAACTTACCTATGGCGACTATATGGCCATTAACCAAAACCAGCAAACCGTGTATGTTCCATCTCCATATGATGATGTAATAATTCAACTAAATATAAAACTTAACAACACCTATGTACCTTATGGAACCCGTGGAGAAATGAAAAAGGCGATGCAAAATGAGCAAGATTCAAATGCTGAAGAATATAGTAAAGCAAACGCAGTAAGCCGCACCGTTTCAAAAGGAAGCCATTTATACACTAACAGTACTTGGGATTTAGTAGATGCTGAAAAAGAAGCAGACTTTAGTTATGAAAAATTGAAAAAGGAAGAATTACCGCAGGAATTGAAAGGAAAAAGCACTTCGGAAATAAAAAAATATCTCGAAACCAAACGTTCCGAAAGAGAAGCGATTCAGAAAGAAATCATGGAGCTAAACGAGCAACGCCGAAAGTACATCGCCGAGCACTCCAAAGAAACAAACAATGGTTTGGAAAATGCTATGGATGAAGCCATAAAAAAACAAGCCAAAAAGAAAAATTATACGTGGCAATAAATTTCACGAGAAAAAAAAAGGCCTGAATAAATATCAGGCCTTTTTTTAAACTTTATTAGTTAATGGCAGGACAATTACAATCGTACGGTTCGGGTCTTCCACCCAAAAAGTCATAACCTAGTGTAATTTGATGAAAACCACCACTCTCAAACTTTACATTTCCCGACTGGTAAGAGTAGTTGTACCCAAACATAAAGTTCTTATAATTTACCCCTAAAATTGGCGTGAACCATTGAAGTTTTTGTGCCTTTATCTCTTCACCGTTAAGGTATTCTGCACCATCAAGACTTCTTCGGTATGATAATCCGCCCCACAATTGCCCAAAATCCATTTTTCTATACGCTTTAAAGTTTACGTCCACAGCCTGTTCACCAGTACGCTCGCTCCATTGAAAGAGGAAAGAAGGCTCGTAGCTCCAATCCGCTCCATATTGACCGATAGCGTACGCAGCTGAAATTAAATACTTTCTTTGGTTATTTGATTCATACTTTTCAGTATAAATTGATCTATTCTGAAAGATGATATTCTTTACTGTGAAATGTGCCGAAAAATCCAAAAAGTTATACGAAAGCCCGGCATCTACATTAAAGTATGAAGTACTCTGAATAATTCCTCCAATCACAGGATCAAAATCTGTGAGGTCAAATTGAGTCTCATCCAAACGTGATTGTGTTAATCCGGCGCTCAATCCAAAAGATAACTGATTTAAATCTGCTTCACTTCTAGAAAACATAATATGGTGGGCATATGTTATATATCCTCCTGTTTGGGAATGATAACCATTTTTATCATTATAAAAAATAACACCAACCCCTGAGCGTTCTCCAAGACGTGCATTAAAATTAAGTGTCTGAAGGTTTGGAGCTTCATCTTGATCAAACCATTGCTGACGTGCCGTCAAACGAATTTGATTGTGCGTTGCGGCTCCTGCCATCGATGGATGCAGTATATATAAATTATCAGCCAAATATTCTGAATATACGGGTATACCGTCTTGTGAAAATCCATAAAGAGATGAAAACAAAAGTAGGATGAGGGAGATTTGTTTAATATTCATAATTTCTATTTATCGTTTTAGGGTAAAGTGTCCTTTGAAT